>Ga0182024_10020594_pt1 | contig 12045 bp, 13 predicted proteins | sample P32metaG_FD_120480 | JGI IMG/M metagenome (GOLD analysis project Ga0182024, IMG submission 120480) | Permafrost microbial communities from Stordalen Mire, Sweden - P3-2 metaG (Illumina Assembly) | ecosystem: Environmental > Terrestrial > Soil > Wetlands > Permafrost | place: Sweden: Stordalen... | reverse complement strand
GTCGCCGACAATGGTGATCGCGCCCGCTTTGCTGCTGGATTCGACGCGCATTTTATCCGGACGCCGCACCGAGACCGACGACGGCATCTCCAGCTTTTCGTTGAACGGACCGCCGCGCATTTCGAGCGCAATCACCGATTCGAGCTGATAGGTCCGGTATTGCTTGATCGCCTCAGCCGATTGTTTCAGCAGGTCACGCGGATCGGGCTGAGCGTCGCGACGGGATGGCGCAAGCGCGGTTTGCGCGACCGCGGCCATGGGCACGATTGCGAGCGCGGCCATGAGCTGTCGCCGGTTCATACTTCCATGTTATCCGCACTTTTAACTTTGGGCGAGAAATGTCGCGCGCGTTGAGACAGGTTGGCTCAAATTTGTCGGATTGCCGCAGCGCCAGGTGATCTTCCAGCCGTTCACGCAAGCCGACGGATCGATGACGCGGAAATACGGAGGGACCGGTCTCGGCCTCGCCATCTGCGCGCGGCTGGTGGCCTTGATGAACGGGCGGATCTGGGTCGAGTCGAATGCGGGCGGCGGCAGCGCGTTTCACTTCACGGCGAGTTTCGCGTCGCAACCCGCTCATCGGCACCCGCCTCTTGACAAGCGCGGCGGAATCGCGCATACTTCCATCGACAGACGATGGGAAGCGGAAAATCAAACGACCTCCTCCCCGGCACGCTCGACCTGCTGATCCTGAAAACGCTCGCGCGTGGCCGGATGCACGGCTACGGAATCGCGCAACACCTGAAAATCGTTTCCGGCGACGTGCTTCAGGTCGGCGAAAGCTCGCTCTATCCCGCCTTGCAGCGGCTGCTGCTCAACGGCTGGGCAAAGGCGGAATGGGGCACGTCGGAAAACAATCGCCGCGCGCGCTTCTACACGATTACCGCGGCGGGACGCAAACAACTCGAGGTCGAGCGGCGCGAGCTTGACCGGATGATCCTTGCCATTCACCAGGTGCTTGAATCATGAAATTACTGCGCCGCATCGATTACTGGCTCAATCGCCGCAAGCGTGACGCGGAGCTGGCCGAGGAGATAGAGTTCCATCGTTTGGCGTCGGCCGCGCCGGCCGAGTTCGGGAACGTGACGATAGCCCGCGAAGACGCACGCGCCGTCTGGATCTGGCCGTGGCTTGAAAGCGTCGTGCAGGATCTGCGCTATGCGCTGCGAAATTTGCGGCGTCAGCCGGGATTCGCGTTGGTCGCGCTACTGACACTGGGCATCGCGATAGGGTTGAACACCAGTTTGTTCACCGTGTTCAACGCCATCGCGTTTCGGATGTGGCCCGTGAAAGATCCAGCGCGCGTCGTCAAGATTCTGGAACAAGCGCCGCGCTTCAAGGTGCTAAACGGGTTCTCGCTGGCTGAATCCCGTTACTTTGCCGAGCATGCACGAACGCTCTCGGCCGTGATTGCCGCAAGTGGGGGGCGTGTACACCTCGGATTCGAAGGCCCCGGAAAGACCACCAACGGCGTGTTTGTCTCCGCGAATTATTTTCAGGCGCTCGGCGTCGCGATGCAGTCCGGACGCGGATTCCGCGACGATGAGGACATTCTCGACGCGCCCGAGAACGTGATCGTGCTCAGTTACGCGATCTGGCGCGACCACTTCGGATCAGACCCGGCGATCCTCGGGAGACGCATTCCGGTCGATGACCTTCCGTTCATCGTCGTCGGCGTCACGCAGGAGGGCTTCCGGGGCACCAGCCCCGGCGGAGAGGATCTCTGGATGCCGCTTGCGGCCATGCAAGTGCTGACTCCGAACGATCCCTCCACGCGCGAGTTTCTGTGGAGCCCGAACGATTGTTGCTCGAACGTCGCCGGCCGCCTCGCGCCGGGATTTACCCGAGCGCAGGCGCAGGCGGAGCTGAACGTTCTCAGCCGGCAATTTCACCGGGAGTTCAAATCGGAAGCGGGCGACGTCGTACTCACCGAAGCAACTCTATTGGCGGGGTTCGATAAGCGCAGAGAGATTCTTCCGGCGTTCCTGCTGATGTTCGCCGCCTTTACGATGGTCTTGTTGCTCGCCTGCGCGAACGTGAGTAATCTCCTGCTCGCGCGGGCGGCGGCACGGCAGCGCGAAATCGAAGTTCGGCGCGCGATCGGCGCGGGCCGGGCGCGCATCATCCGGCAGCTCCTGACGGAAGGCTTCGTCATCGCGGCGGGTGCGTCGATGCTGGGTACCGCCCTCGCATGGAAGCTCCCCGCGCTTGTATTCGCGCAATTGGGCGAGGGCCCCAACGTTCGGTTGACGCCGGACTTGACCGTAATGGCGTATGCAACCGCTCTCGCCGCGATCTCGTGTATCGCCTTTGCGCTCGCGCCTGCATTGTATGGCACGCGCTCGAAGGTGACTCGCGCGCGGCTGTCATTGAGAAGTTTTCTACTCGCCGCGCAGGTCGCGATCAGCGTGGTTCTGTTGATCGGCGCGGGACTCATGGTCGCGGGCGTCAGGCTCGCCAAAGATCGCGATCCCGGATATCGCATCCATGACGTCAGCGTGATTTCGCTCGATCTGCCGGCCAGTGCGTACGATGCCACCCGCATGCGCGATTTCTACGCGCAGCTCTCGCTCCAGATCGAGAAGCTTCCAGCTACCCGACAGATGGGCGTCACTGCGCGCGAGCCCCTGGTGAACTCGCATTGGTCCACCGTCATCCGCCGCCCGATCGAGCCGGCCGCCATTGTCCATGTCACCGAGTTTCAAGAGATCACCGGCGGCTATTTCGACGTGCTGGAGATTCCGGTTCTCGCGGGTAGAAATTTCCGCGCGAGCGACGACCCCCGGCACGCGATCATCGTGAACGAAACACTTGCCAGGCGCTACTTTGAAAACGAGAATCCCATCGGCAAACCGCTCATCGTCAACGATCAGACTCGTGAGATCATCGGCGTGGTGCGCGACGCACTGCTTACCGGCCTCGAGCGCCCGGTCCCGTTGTTCTTTCAGCCTTTCGGGGGCCAGCAACCGCCGAAATTGCTGGTTCGCGCCGGCTTCGCGGGCGCGAATGATATCGTCTCGGAGATCGCCAGGCAAATCGATCCGAGAATTTACGTGCACTCGACGCCCCTTTCTGATAATCTCGACCGCCAGCTTGCCGGTTCTCGCGTGATGGCTGGAGTCGCAGGAGCGCTGGGCGGGTTCGCCCTGCTGCTGGCCGTGATCGGAATGTCGGGGGTGTTCGCCTACGTGGTCCAGCAGCGGACTAAGGAAATCGGCATTCGCATGGCGCTGGGCGCCGAGCCGAGACAGGTGATCGCGCTGGTGCTCGCGGGAACCGCTCGCGCGGCAATCATCGGACTGGCGATCGGATATGTTGCGGCCTTGGGAGCGGCAAAGTTGCTGGCCGAATATCTCTATGGAGTGAGCCCCTACGATCCGCGCGCATATTTCGAAGTCGCCGCGATTCTGGCGATTTCCGCGCTCGCTGCCGCGTACTTACCGGCGAGGCGTGCTACCCGAGTGGATCCGCTGAATGCGCTCCGCGTGGAGTAACTAGAGCAAATCGTCCCGGCCCGATTTTTCCAGGCGCTTCACGATCTCGCCCACCTGCTGCGCGCGGCTCCGGTCGGCGATCAGCAGCGCATCCGGCGTATCCACGATGATCAGATCCTTCACGCCGAGCAGCGCGACCAGTTTCTTTTCCGCGTCGATATAATTTCCGGAGCTCGCCTCGATCAGGACGTCCGCGCGCGCCGCATTGCCCTGCGCGTCACGCTTACTGAGCTCATATACCGCGTTCCAGCTCCCCACATCATTCCAGCCGATATCGCTCGCGGGAATCCCAACCACGTTTTTCGCGCGCTCGAGCACGGCGTAATCGATCGAAATGTTTTCGCACAGCGGAAATGCCTGCTTGAGCCGCGCCCCGAACCCGCGGCTTCCGAATGCCGGAATCGAGGCGAGCAGCGTCGCGGTCTTCGGCAGAAATTCGCGGAGTGCTGCAAGCAGCACCGACGCCCGCCAGAAAAACATCCCGGCGTTCCAGTAGAAATTTCCGGCCTCGACGAATCGCCGGGCCGTCCCGGGATCGGGCTTCTCGCGAAAACTTCGGACCGCGACGGCTTCCTTGCCTGCCTCGACTCCTTCCGGAAATTCGATGTATCCGTAGCCGGTTTCCGCCCATCGTGGCCGAATTCCCAGCACCACGATTTTACCGCTCGCAGCGGCGCCAAACGCCGGCTTCAGCAGCCGCACATATTCGCGCGGCTTCTCGATCACCTGGTCCGCCGGGAACACGCCCATCACCGCTTCGGGATCGATGGACTCCAAAATCCGCGCCGCGAGACCGATCGCGGGCGCCGTATTGCGCTGCGCCGGCTCCGCCAGGATCTGTGTTTTAGGAACTTCGGGAAGTTGGCGGACGATTTCCAAGCGCAAATGATGGTTGGTCAAAATCCAGATTCGCTCGGGCGGAAGAATCGGCCGCAGGCGGTCGACGGTCTGCTGAATCAGCGAGCGCTCGCCAAAGAATCGCAGGACTTGTTTGGCGTTGGCGCGGCGGCTGCGCGGCCAGAACCGGGTTCCACGCCCGCCGGCCAGAATCAGCCCGTAATTATGCGGCATTTCCTATTAGAGGTTACTCTGAATCGGATAGCCGCGGACCAGCTTCAGCTCGCGATTCCAGCGCGTTTTCGTGAAAAAATGCGTCAGCAGATCGATGTAGTGGCTCGCGCCGCCATCCACCCAGTCCTCGGTGGGCGCGTCGTAGGACCAGAAAATCAGCAGCGGTTTTCCGATTATGTTCTCGCGCGGCACAAAGCCCCAGTAGCGGCTGTCGAGCGAATTGTCGCGGTTGTCGCCCATCGCGAAATAGCTGGCCTCGGGCACCACCACTTCGCCATTGAGCATGTGCTCATCGAGCATTTGGCGCGCGCGATCGTAAACGTTGGGGTCGCTCTGCGGATCTTTCGGGAAATTATCGCGATACTCGAGCAGGTTGGTAAAGACGTGCTGAGTGTATGGCTCGACCAGCGCCTTGCCGTTCAGGAACACGGTTTTGTTTTCGAGATGAATGCGGTCGCCCGGCATGCCGATCAGGCGCTTCACGTAATTCTGCTGGATGTCGATGGGGTAGCGGAATACGATGATGTCGCCGCGCTTGGGCTCAGTGTAGGGAAGCAGATGCTTGCTGATCGAGCCGGCGGGCGAATATGCCAGCTTGTCCACCAGCAGATGATCGCCGACCCGCACGGTCGAATCCATCGACGGCGTGGGCACGATGAAGGCCTGCACCAGCGTGGTGGTGCCGAACAGCAGGATCAGGATGTTGATGGTCCACTCATTGATGAAGTCGCGGACGGACTCGCTGAAGTTTTTCATGGGTCTTTGGTTAATTGACGGGGATGCCGTGGATCAGCATGAAGGTCCGCCGCCAGCGGGTCTTGGAGAAAAAGTTCTGCGCCAGATCGAGGATGTGGTGCAGATCGATCGAGGAATTGTTCAGGTCCGCGGTCGGCGCGTCGTAGGACCAATAAATGACCAGCGGCTTTCCGATAATATTTTCGCGGGGCACGAAACCCCAGTAGCGGCTATCGAGCGATTGATCGCGATTGTCGCCCATCGCGAAATAATATCCGGGCGGCACCACCACCTCGCCCGCCACCATATGATGCTCCAGCATGTCCATCGCGCCGGGATACAGATTCGAATTGGGCTCGCCCGGAAAATTGTCGCGATACGAGTCGATGTAATCGGTCTTGTGAACCACGTACGGCTCGTCCAGCTTCTTGCCGTTCAGATAGACCTGTTTATTGACCAGGCGAATGCGGTCGCCGGGCACTCCCATGCAGCGCTTGACGAAGGTCTGCGAGATGTCGACGGGATAGCGGAACACGATGATGTCGCCGCGCTTCACCTGCCGGTACGGCAGAATATATTTGCTCACCGGACCCGCGGGCGCGTAGGTCAGTTTGTCCACTAACAGATGATCCCCCACCAGCAGCGTGTCTTCCATCGATCCGGTGGGGATGACGAAGGCCTGCACCAGCATCGCGGTAAGAAACAGCAGCAGCAGGATGGTGATGGACCATTCGGCGATGGCGCCGCGCGCGGGCTCCTCCTCAGGTTCTTCGGAAACGGCCTCGGCTGGGCTAACTTCGGCGGCAACAGCGGGTACGGGGAGATCGGCGTTTTCCGTCGTGTTCTCTGGCATCTCTACACTCATCATAACGCGCACCGGGGAGCGCGCGCGCTACAATGAAATTCGCCGCGACATTCGCCGCGGAAATTCGCCGCGCCGAGATCGAGCGCAGGCGCAGGATGGGCCGGTAGCTCAGTTGGTAGAGCATCGCACTTTTAATGCGGTGGTCGCGGGTTCGAGCCCCGCCCGGCTCACCATTCTTTCCGCCGACCAATGCCCCGGCAGAACCGGGACCTTCAATTACCGGAGGGCCTCTCCACAGAGTCGATAACCAGGACCTGAACTGGGCCCTTGGCCGATTCGAGTTTGAGCCCGAGTTGCTCCTGCACTGCCGTAAACAGCGAGGGCCGAGAGGATGGCCCGGCATCGGAGTCACTCAGGCCCCGAGTCCATTCCAGTGTGAAAGCGAACTCCCCTTTCAGCGCGGTCTCATCCCTGACCGGCCGTTTCAAGTCGAGCGCAAGGATATTGGCGAGCGTTGTCATGCTCATCTTCTGCACGATGAGTTGCCCCAGCATGGTTTTGGTTTGCCCACCACTACTGCCGGCCGCCTGGAGCCGGGGCCCGGTTTTGCCGACGACCAGTGCATAAACCGGAAGCTGCCGGATCTCGCGATGCACGGCTAGATGAAATCGATCCGCGAGCAGTGCCTGAACCATCTGCCGCACTTGTTCGCGAGGCAACTCGCCTGTGCCAGCGGCGGCTCTCGCCTGAATGTCGAAGCCCGCCGAGGTGATCCAGTCCGGCCCTCCCGAGATCTGGTAGTCTTGCAATGCATAGGAGTCTTGCAGCAGCACCTTAACGGTCACATTCCTGGCGGAGAACCGGCCGCCAGGCAGGTAATCCACTGCGAACGAGCCATCCTTGGTGGCCGTTGGTTTGATCGACGCGACCTCGAACTCCGCTCTTTTCTCTGAACCTGGCGTTTGTGCCAGCATCAGAGGAGCCATCACAATCGATAGCGTACCCTTCGTCATCGAACCTCCTCGCATATCGACGAATATCGCCGCCCCGCCGCTAAGTTACCTTCGCCTGATAAGAGATACGGCTCATCGTTCCTCCAGTACAATGAGCATCAGACGTCTATGAAAACAGCTTCTGCACGTCCTTCTTAGGGTCCGCCTTCGCCCTTACACGCGAATAGACCAAGCCATGAGCAGAAGAAGACCCAGCACTGACAGGGCGACAACCATGTGGGGGAATTGAGGAATCGCTATCGCACCTCGCGGTCGCTCGTCTGCTTAAACCAGGTGGACTTCTCGAGCTCGCGCAGTGCTTTCTGAACGGCTTTTACCTTTTTCACGTCGATCACGCCCCGCGAATTGTAGGTATTGGAAAAGTCTATGAGTGCCGTAACTAGCCCGTTAAATCGCCGGCGGAGCTCCTGTTCTTCATATTGTGCTTCTTGCGCGTGGGGTTCCGCGGCCGGCAGGCTCTCTTCGGCGCACAACCTGCACTCGACGATCGAAAAATCGGTGCGCGGAGGCGCCCCATTGCCGGCCTGCGACAGGAATAAGAGGAGAGCGGTTGTAATTGGCATGTGTTTACCTCGTCACTCATAGAAACTCCCGGTCGGCTTATATATTCCCGATCCGTGAATCACTTGCGTCAAACAAAATCCACTATCTTCCAACCGGCTGCCCGTATTCTTCCCTGGTACGCTCCCGCCCCCCGGACATCGCAAGCATGCTTCTATCTGAACGGATCTGAAGTTACGTTGCCGCTTGGGACAGTCCCCCGATTTTCCGCGGATATGCAGCCGCCAATGGCAGGAGTGAAGATGACGCCGCCGTTCTAGGCCGCGGTCAGGAGCGCGTGCTCCTCGTCCTGAGATTCGCTGGCCATGCGATCAGCGGCTTCCTGGCAGACGATACACAGAGCGGTCCACGGCACCGCAGCCAGCCGCTTCGCGCTGATTTCCTCTTCACAGTCGAGGCAAGTTCCGAAGCTGCCGCTATCGATGCGCAGCAAGGCAGCTCTGATTTCGCGCAACCGCAGGGACTCGCGATTGAGCGCTTCCATGGCAAAATCGCGCTCTTGAGCGAGTTGAATTCGATCTAACTCATCCGCGCTCGGTTCAATCGCGAGAGCCTCGCGGTTGTGGCGTAAGGCGCTCAATTCTGCCCGCCTGGCGTTCAGCGTCTCTCCGAATCGGTTCATTTCAGCCTTGTTCATAGTGTTCTTTCTTGCAGTCAGCCTGCATCCTCAAAGACTTCGGTGGGCGCGAAAAAATTCCAGGTGTACACATTCGCACGATATTTGTCTCGAAAATCTCCGCGCCAGCCGATAGCAGGGTGTGCCTTATCTGATCCTGGCCGACATCCACGGAAACCGGGAAGCGCTCGAAGCGGTGCTTGCCCACGCGCAAGGCCGCTACGATCAGATCTTGTGCCTGGGCGACTTGGTGGGATACGGGGCTGATCCCGACTTCGCCGTCGATTGGGCGCGGGCAAACGTGGCGGCCATCGTGCGCGGCAACCACGATCGAGCGGTGAGCCAGGAAGATTCGCTCGACGCTTATCGTGCCGAAGCCCGCAACGGATTGCTGTGGACGCGCCAGGCCGTGAGCGCGACGAACCTCGAGTATCTTTCAAAAATGCCGCGAGGGCCGATTGCCTGCGACGGATTCGACCTGGTGCACGGGTCGCCGCTTGACGAAGACCAATATCTGACCAAGCCCGCCGACATCGTGCCGCTGCTGCCGCGTCTGAAAACACGCCTCACATTTTTTGGCCACACGCACGTGCAAGGAGGATTCATGACGGCGCCGGACGGCGCGACTGCAATCGATCCCGCGTGCGCGTTAGAGATTCAGCCCGAGGGCGGCTTCTACCTGGTGAATCCGGGGTCGGTGGGGCAGCCTCGAGACGGTAACTGGCGCGCTGCTTACGCACTGTACTCGCCCGCGGAGCAACGGGTCGAGTTCGCGCGCGTTCCCTACAACGTGGGTCCCACGGCCGAGAAAATCGTCCTCGCCGGCATGCCCGCCATGCTCGCCGCGCGGCTGCTGATGGGGAAGTGAATTGAAGCTTCATCGTGCCACAACCTGCCGGGTTGACGCGGACGGCTCGCGGATTGCATGGCGCTACTTATGACGCCCGTCATCCCGAGCGCAGCGAGGGGGATCTGCTTCTAAAGCGTTGATAACAGCCGAACGAAAAGCAGATTCCTCGCTGCGCTCGGAATGACTTGGGGATCGGAGGGCCATGATACCCCGGCATGTAATGCTGCGAACTTCTGGGACAGGAGACTAGCTGTCGAGAAATTCTACAAGTTTAGGGATCGCCTGATCGGGCGCTTCCTCCATGAGCCAGTGCCCGGAACCGCGAATGACCACGCCTTCAACATCCGTCGCCACAAGCCGGCCCTGTTGAATCAGGAAATCGCCAGAAGCCTTTTCTCCGGTTAAAACCAGCATCGGCATCGACAAGGGCTTTTTCGCGAAGCGTGCAAAATCCTCAGCGTCCTTTTCGAACGCCCGAAAGTACTCGAAGCCCGCGCGCATGCCGCCGCGCCGGGCGTACGCCTTCGCGTAGACTCGCCTGTCCCGCTCCGGCACGGAATGCGCTGGGTCGGCCGCGAAATCATTCCAGAAATGCTCGAAGTAAATGCGTTCGCGACCGTGCACCAGCGCGAGCGGCGTCTTTCCGTAGAAATGGAAGTGCCAAAGGTCACGCATCAGCCACACGTCGCGCCATGCTCCGATGCCCGGCAAAAAGGCGTCCATGAGCGCGATCCGATCCACCTGCTTCCGATACTGCGCCGCATAAGCATACGCGACCATCAATCCAATGTCGTGTCCGGCGATCCGAATATGGTCATAGCCGAGCTTGAGCGCAAGCGCATGGATGTCTTGCGCCATCTCGGCCTTGGTGTAGCCAGCGGCGGGCGTGGACGATTGACCGGCTCCTCGCAAGTCGGGAGCGATTACGAAATGGGTGTCGGTCAGCTTCGGTATCAGCGGGAGCCACATGTGGCTGGTTTCCGCATACCCGTGCAGCAGAAATATCGGAGGACCGGCGCCCGCGATCAGGTAGTGCAGTCTCGCGCCGTTGACGTTCGCAAACTGACTCTTGATCGCGTTGGTGGGTTTAGAAGCTCGCGATTTTGTCAGGAGGGCCATGAGCCAGTCTACATCGCGGACCATCCAACAATCGAGATGGAGAGATGATATTAAGGGCAAGCCGGATGGAATCAAAAGCGGAGGCGACAGTGCCGCGACGCAAAGCACTTTCACCAGATCAGATGCAGCTCATCGCGAAGGCGTTGGCTGATCCGCGCCGCTACGAAATCCTGAAGCAGCTTGGCGCGAAGAACGGTGCCGTCGCCTGCACCAACGTACGCGAGTGCCAGCCGGTAAGCGCAGCGACGCTGTCCCATCACTTCAAAGAGCTGGAGACGGCCGGACTCATCAGGATCGTGCGCAAAGGCAAGTTCGCCGATCTCGAGTTGCAGCGCGACATCCTGCGGGCCTACCTCGACCACCTCGGCAAAATCTAGGCGCGAACGCTGAATCCTTCGATAGTGGCTCTTCATCAATTAGACGGTTATCGAAATGTGAGCGGTCATCACGTTTCGAACCGGAAAAGGGAACATGAGCAAACTTAAGAACAAAGTCGCGGTGGTGACAGGTGCATCCAAAGGGATTGGCGCGGGCATCGCCAAGGGCCTGGCGGCGGAAGGAGCAACCGTCGTCGTGAACTACTCCACCAGCAAAGAAGGCGCCGATCGCGTGGTCGCGGAGATCGCGGGAAAGGGAGGCAAAGCGGTCGCCGTACAGGGGGATGTGTCAAAAGCATCCGATGTGAAACGAATTTTCGCTGAGACGAAAAAGGCTTTCGGAAGGCTGGACGTGCTGGTGAACAACGCGGGCGTCTACCAGTTTGCGCCGCTCGGGGAGATTACAGAGGAGCAGTTCCACCGGCAGTTCAACACGAATGTGCTCGGTCTCATTCTTGCGAGCCAGGAAGCGGCGAAGCTTTTCGGTCCTGAGGGCGGAAGCATCATCAACATCGGCTCCACCGCGAGCCAACTGACGCCGCCCGCGACGGCGGTCTACACCGCGACCAAAGGCGCCGTGGATGCGGTAACGCACGTGCTCGCCAAGGAGCTTGGCCCGAGGAAGATCCGCGTCAACTCGATCAATCCGGGTATGGTGGAGACGGAAGGCGTCCATACGAGCGGAATCATTGGAAGCGACTTCCAGAAGCAGATGGAGGCACAGACTCCGCTAGGCCGTATTGCACAGCCGGAAGACATCGCGCCGATCGCTGTGTTTCTGGCGTCGGCAGACTCAGGATGGCTGACCGGAGAAACCCTGCTTGCGTCCGGCGGCCTCCGTTAGAGCGCGGGGCGTGCCAGACACAATCTGAAGCGGGCCGAATCCGCAGGTGAGGAACGCGGCGGGCGTCAGATCTGCAGACTTGGCGAGAGACTGCCGATAGCCAAAAAGTGCCCTTTTCGAAAATCTCGCGAAAGACGGAAACGAGGCGCCACACCCGGCACCCGGTTCCTGGAAAAATGTACATCCTGTGGGAGGACAGCCAGCGACGCGAGCGCGTAACCTATGCAAAACTCCTGGACCTGTCCGTCACCGGCGCAAAGTTGCTGGTTGACGAGGTGATTCCCGTCCGGTCCTATGTGTCGTGTAACGATCAGACGCTCGGCGTCCACGGCACAGCTTCTGTTCGTTACTGCATTTTCACGAAGGGGAAGTACGAAGTTGGTTTGGAGTTCGGTAGCGGCAATGGTTGGCGGGAACCTGAAGGTCGGCCGGAGGATTGCTAGGTCTATGACCGCTTGAAAGAGTTCCTTTTGTAGCCGAACTTGCGGCGGGCCGCCTTGCGATCGAACTTCCAGTTGATCTTGATGCGGTCACGGTTCATGCGACGGTTCCATGCTCGT
>Ga0182024_10020593_pt1 | contig 12046 bp, 14 predicted proteins | sample P32metaG_FD_120480 | JGI IMG/M metagenome (GOLD analysis project Ga0182024, IMG submission 120480) | Permafrost microbial communities from Stordalen Mire, Sweden - P3-2 metaG (Illumina Assembly) | ecosystem: Environmental > Terrestrial > Soil > Wetlands > Permafrost | place: Sweden: Stordalen... | reverse complement strand
TGTCGAAACCCCCGCTCCGAACGAAATCAGTCAGGTCACCTGGATCCGGCTGCCTTCCGTGACGCACTCCTTCGATCAAAACCAGCGCATCAACTTTCTCACCTTCCAACGCGGCCCAAACAGGGTCACCGTCACAGCGCCACCCAACGGGAACGTCTGCCCGCCGGGTCACTACATGTTGTTTTTGTTGAACCAGAATAAAGTCCCTTCCGTCGCCGCCATCATTCAGATCACGGCTGCCGTCGCAACCTCACCGGCCGCTGCTGGGACAAGGGTCGCCGAGGTCGTCACTGCCCATGCCGTCTCCCCCCTTCTGAAAGTGCTTAAACAAAAAGGTCCGCTCGAGCAGGATGCCGAAATTCAGGCGCGAGAGAAAGATCCACCCGTTGTCGTCGGCGTCACACCCACCTGCCCCTACGGCATATCCGCCTGCTGGGGTGGCGCGTATGAAGCTCTCACACACATGCACGGTGTTCGATTGGTCAGACCAGTTCCTAACGCGCAGGACTCCACTGCCTACGTCTACTTGACACATGGTGGCCTTCCAGACCTCGACGCGTGGGCCAATCAGTTCGCACATGTTGCGAACGGAACGCACTTCTTCCGCGGCGTCGAAGTCACGCTTCAAGACGTGCTAGAGACTCGCGAAGGAAACACCTTGGTCTTGCAAGGAAATGATATACGGCCCCCATTGCTCCTTCAGCCGATCGAAGCGGCCGACAAGATTCAATGGGACACTGCGAAGGGATTTCCACAGCCGTTGGATCCGATCGAAGAGGACGCCTATTTGAGACTTCAGGAGAAAGTTAAGAACGCAGGCGGCTCTCTAAAAGCCGCGGTCACAGGCCCGCTCAAGAAGGTCGGCGACGGATTTGTGCTGGAAGTTCGCAAGTTCGAATAACTCAACCGCGTTGGTCACACACGACGGACGTGGGCCGACTCATGCTTCTTCGCGCTTATTCCTCCAACCTGAAGACTAGGGCGATAGCCCTTTCACCTACTGCCCGAATAACTAAATGGCTGGATGGAGCACCTAATTCTCGCAATCCTTATTCGATGACCGGAGGAGGGAAACAGCCTAATCCAGATGATTATTAGAAAACTTGGATAGCGGCCGTGGCCCGACCTTAAGGAACTTAAGTCACAGCTCTGTTTAGTCCCCGGGGCCTACATCACGATTCGCGCTGCAGACTGGCCTGTATCCACTGCTCCCTCCATAAAGCCCTGTTCATCCGCAATGTGTTCGCCCGCAAAGTGAACCTTCTTAAACGGACGAGCCAGTATCTCCCGGACGGTAAACCACTGGCCCGGGCGGTAAAAGCCATAGGCCCCTTGAGTGAGCTTGTTGGATTGCCACGGCTGCCTCTGAATATCAATGATTCGGATGTTCGCTTTTGGGAAAATCCTTTGAAGATCTTCGTGCAGTTTGGCCTTCAAATGGGCCTTCGAATATCCGGCCAGGTCATCAGCCTTGTCCCCGATGGCGTAGCTGCAAAGGATGCCTTTGTCGTTGGGTCCTGTCATTCGCCAAAACTCTGCAAGGGCATAAATCTCGTCCCGTAACAATGTTACAGACCCGTCCGCATGCTATTCATTTCAAACGCATTCTAGATTTTGGCGAGGGACAGGCTCACATTGCAATGACGATCAGCGTGAACTCGTGGGTGGCTGTGGGAACGTGACAGTATCGGACGAGCAAAACGAACAAAGGCTAATTCGCGCCGGCCAGCACGGCGACGCGGCTGCTGTGGAAATGCTATTCGCGCGACACCGACGCCGCTTATTTCACACCGCCTTGTGTGTATTCCGAAACGCCGAAGACGCGGAGGACGCTTTGCAGGACGGAATGTTGTGTGCCTATCGGAAGCTGGATCGCTTTGAAGGGCGTTCCCAATTTTCCACCTGGCGAACACGCATCGTGATTAACGCCGCGTTGATGCGTCGGCGTAGCGCTAGTTCCCGCCCAACCTTCTCCATAGATGAAACGCTGTGCGACGGTGAACTCCCGACCTCGGAGCGAGTTGTATATCGCGGACCGAGTCCGGAGCAGATGCTACAGCGCAGTGAGATAAATGAAATGATCGGACAACTTTCACCGATGCTTCGCACTGCCTTTGTGTTGCGCCACGTGCAGGGGTACTCCAATGGCGAAGCCGCAAATACACTGGGTGTCACAGAAAATACGCTGAAGAGCCGGGTGTGGCGCGCACGGCGCCAGCTTGTGGTACGCCTCGGCGGCCTTCGGTGCGGATTGCTCCAATCTCGGCGTAGCCGCCCGGGACATGTGCACGCACAACATCAAGCGGCCAGATTTGACTAGACCGAAGGAATATCAATGACGTGAGACGCCGAATAAAACCTACCACGAATTTTAGCCACCGCGGATGAATTAGGAGCCGGAACGCCAAATTGCGCGTCCTAGTAGGGTTGGAGTGAGCGAACATGAGATCAATGGATTCGACGGTGAGCGCCTGCTTGATGGTCATTTTTGGAGCGACCGGAGATTTGACGAAACGCTTGCTCCTGCCTTCAATTTACAATCTTGCGGCCGGCAAGGTCCTGCCGGAGGCATTTCGGCTACTCGGCGTTGCGAGGGACGACTGGAATGATGACCAATTCAAAGACCACATCGCAACATCGCTCAGGAAGTTCTGGGGGCCCGATACGGACGATAAGCCGGTTACTTGGCTGACGTCACGGGCGGAGTATCAGCAAGGAAACCTCGACCAGCCAACTTCGTTCGATTCACTAAAGAGCAGAATTCAAACAATTGAAAAGGAGAGCAAGGTCGGGGGGAATCGGCTTTTTTATCTCGCCGTAGCGCCAACCTTCATTGCGGAAGTTACCGCGCAGCTCTCCCGCGTGGGCCTGTTGACTGAAGAAGACGGTACTTGGAGCCGTTTGGTTATTGAAAAGCCGTTTGGGCACGACCTTGCCTCGGCGGTGGCATTGAACGTAAACCTTCAGAAAAGTCTTCGCGAAGATCAGATTTATCGCATCGACCACTTTGCCGGTAAAGATGCAGTGCAGGACCTTGCTGTCTTTCGCTTTTCGAACGCCATCATCGAGCCACTTTGGAATCGGTCGCTCGTTGACTTCGTGCAAATCACAGTGGCCGAAACGATAGGTGTCGAAGGGCGAGCCGCCTATTACGAAAGCTCCGGCGCGCTGCGAGACATGGTGCCTAACCATATGGCGGAGTTACTCTCGCTTGTCGCTATGGAGCCGCCCGTTTCGTTCAGCGCCGAGCACCTGCGCGACAAGCAGGTGGAACTTCTCGCATCCACACGCGCATTGCGGCCGCAGGAGGTTGCCACTCACGCCGTGCGCGGTCAGTATGGCGATGGCAACATCGGCGGCATCAAAATACCTGCATATCGCAAAGAGCCCAACATACAGCCAAAATCGAATACGGAGACGTACGTGGCCCTGCGGGTGGACATCGACAATTGGCGGTGGTCCGGCGTGCCTTTCTATCTACGTACCGGCAAGCGCTTGGCGAGGGCACTGACAGAGATTGTGGTCACGTTCCGCCAACCACCTGCCCGCCTGTTTCCGAACGCAAAACACAGCGATCAAGCTCGGAACCAGCTGGTCTTTAATTTGCAGCCTACGCAGGAGATCCGCCTTACTTTTGGGGCGAAAGCGCCGGGCCTGAAAACTATGGTTGAACCTAAGAGCATGGACTTCCAATTTCCTGCTGGTCCCTTTGGCGCGCATGCCAAAGGCTACGAACGATTGCTGCACGACGTAATGGTTGGAAACTCGATCCTCTTCCAGCGTGCGGAGTTCGTTGAGCAAGGTTGGCGTATGGTGCAGCCGCTTCTAGAGGCGTGGCAAAATCCGCCAGACGGTGGCTTTCCCAACTATGCTGCAGGGTCTGCTGGACCGCAGGCCGCCGACGATCTGCTCGCGTCGTCTGGCCATGCATGGCACCTTCTGGAGAAGTCATGAACCTGCTTTACTGGCGGGAAACGCGTTCTGCGAGCGCAAAGGTCCTCTCACGAGTCGCGTCAGGGGTTTGCGGTCTCTGAATTCTATTTGTGCTGATCGTCAAGTTCGTTTATCCGAGGTTCGGTGCATCGCTGACCTCACGCTTGAAACTGGTCAACCTTCAACCGGTGATCAATATTGACCAGATTTAGAAGACGAGTTCCATTATTTTCTTTGCACCGGGCAAACGAAGCGCAGCAGCCGAAACGAGGGAATCCACCATAAGAGATGAGTTCATAACAAGTAGGCATTTTGGAGACGCGAGTCTTCGGCTGCAGGTGTCCCCTGTGGCAGAACCGGCGGACGGTGAATCTATGACGACATCTGGCAATCCTGGGAACACGGTGCCCGTTGAGTTTGAGCTAACTTCCATCGCTGCCAGACTTGGTGATCTGCTGAACTATCTCGATGGCTCGATTGATGCGCTACTGCTGGATACACTGCCGCTCAAGACGGTAATCACGCCTCTAGTCAAGATGTATGCTCTCGTCACCCAAGAGACTGGAATGGCGACATCGCCGATTGCAGCCGACGTAACGGACACTGAGGTTGTTACGCTCGCATGTGCACTCTTGCGCGCCCAGGGCTCAATCCGGTCGATCTGGCCATCTCATTCTCCCTTGGGGGAAGAGACGCAACGGACGGCTGATTTACAACGCGAAAAACTAAGTACAACCAAATGTTCAAAAAGGAGCTAATGGCGACCCAGGCGGGGCTGAAGCGCGACATTGCTGAGCGGACCGCACAGTTGCAGCAGCTATTCGTGAAGCTGATGAACCTTCAAGACGAAGAGCGAAGACGTCTTGCGCGCGAATTGCATGACAGCGCGGGACAATATCTCGCCGGGATTCACATGAATTTAAGCGCTCTTCTCCGCGCCGATTCGGGAATGACGGCAGCAAACAGATCACTAGTTTCCGATTCATTGTCGCTGGTCGACCTTTGCACGTCCGAAATTAGAACGATGTCGTATCTGTTGCATCCCCCCCTGCTGGACGAAATGGGATTGCGCTGCGCCATATTGATGTACGTGGACGGTTTCGCGAAGCGCAGTGGAATCCGAGTTGACGTCGAAATTCCCGCGAATCTGGGACGACTGTCACGTGATATGGAAACTGCGGTGTTTCGAGTGGTACAGCAAAGTCTGGCGAACGTTCATCGTCACTCTGGGAGTCTGGTGGCCTGCCTTCGCATTAAGTCAGACGCTAAATTCATGATGATAGAAATTAGGGACGAAGGATGTGGGATTTCGCACGAGACGCTAGAAGGGTTCTCTTCGCGCACGAGACTTGCTGGAGTGGGAATTACTGGTATGCGTGAACGGATCCAGAGTATGGGTGGACAGTTTGATATTCGTTCTGCCAAGACGGGGACTACCGTAGAGGTTCGTGTGCCACGCCCTATACATAGTCTAGCGGCGACGTCGTGAATCGGTCTGCCGAATTGTCGGCTGAGGGCGAAAGATTTAAGAGCCGTGCCTTCGCTAAGAAGAGCTTGGCAGCTTGGAAAATTGATGTCAGGAATTCGTAGATATCTCGAGTTCATCGGCAATGTTGGGCTGTTCGCCTTGCGTTCGGCGCGACGCGCATTTATTCCCCCCTTTGAATTTATGATGATTTGGAGACAGATTGAATCGGTCGGTTGGCAATCCCTTCCGCTGGTGATCTCGTCCGGACTCGCCCTTGGGATCGTGCTCAACTTCCATACGCGAAGCACCATGATTCGATTTGGCGCTCAAGCCATGATCCCTACGGTGCAGTCTCTCGCGTTCTTTAACGAACTCGGTCCCCTAGTAGCAGGTCTGCTAGTGGCAGGCCGGGTGGGTGCCGGCATTGGTGCCGAGTTGGCCGACATGCGTGTGACCGAACAGATTGACGCGATCGAAGCTTTTTCGATCGATTCCTTCAAGCTGCTGGTCATCCCTCGAATTGTCGCTTGCATCATAGCCCTGCCCATCCTCACGGTGTTCATGGATGTCGCCGGTCTTACTGGCGGGTATTTGATAGAGCGAGGGATTTCACATCTTTCGCTGTCTCTTTATCTGAACCGGGCCTTTAGTCAAGTGGGCTGGGCGACTTTCATTCCACCAACACTCAAGACGACGGTCTTCGGTTTCATCATCGGTGTGGTCTCCTGCTATTTCGGATACACGACGAATGAGGGCTCGAGCGGGGTAGGGCGTGCTTCCACAAATAGCGTGGTGGTCTCGTCGCTGCTGATCATCCTCGCCGACGTAATGCTGGTGAAGTCCATCTTCTTTCTATATCCCGAGAGCGCCATATGAAGGCATCGCCCGCCATCTCATTCGGCAAGGTCTCCAAAGCTTTTGGCAATATCGACGTTCTGAAAGATGTTTCGTTCGAGATTTCTGAGGGAGAAGCCCTGTGCATATTAGGGCGCAGCGGAACAGGCAAGAGCGTAACGCTAAAACTGATAATCGGCTTACTGAAACCCGATGAAGGTACCGTTTGCATTCAGGACCAGAACATTGTCGGGATAGAGCAGGACAAATTATCCGCGGTTCGCCGGCGAATGGGCTTTCTCTTTCAGAGCGCAGCCCTGTTTGACTCTTTTTCTGTCAATGACAATCTTGCGCTGCCGCTAGAACGTTTCACGAAAAAGTCGAAAGCGGAGATCAATTCTCTTATCGAGCAGAGACTCAAGGACGTGGGGCTGGGACAGGACCGCTACAAAATGCCTGTTGAACTATCGGGAGGCATGCGGAAACGGGCAGGCCTTGCCCGCGCCCTCATTCTTGATCCACACATCCTGCTCGTGGACGAGCCAAGCAGTGGACTGGACCGCATCACTTCGTCGGAAATCGACGAGTTGCTTTTGAGTATCAAGAAAAAGGACAAGACTACGATGGTAATCGTGACGCACGATATTCGTGAGGCACGCCGGGTTGGCGACCGGATTGCCGTCTTAGATCAGGCTGGACTGGTTGGGATCGGCACGGCGCAAGAACTAGAAGGGCATGGGAACGAGTTGGTGAAAGCATTAGTTTCTGAGAAAGACTGCCATGCGCATTAAGCCCTGGGGCATTGGTCTCTTCCTGGTTATAGGGTTTGGGCTTTTTACCGCCATTCTCTTTGTCATCGGAAATCGCCATGAAGCCTTCAGCAGACACATGGAGATCTATTCCGAATTCTCCAACCTAAGTGGCGTGGCAAACGGAGCGAAAGTGCGTGTCTCCGGTCTCGATGCAGGCGAGGTCAAACAAATCGAAATTCCGGAAAGCCCTTCGGCGAAGTTCAGGCTGCGACTGCAGGTTCAGACTAAACTGCGCGGTATGATCCGCAAAGATTCCGTTGTTTCCATTGAGACGGAAGGCGTTGTAGGCGATAAGTTCATCTCCATCAAGAAAGGTACCGATCGGGCCGAGGAGGTGGGTACCGGCTCCACGCTTCCGAGTAAAGAGCCAGTTGATATGGCTGAGCTGATCGCGAAAGGCTCGGGACTGCTTGACGACCTCCACGAGAGCGTTGCCGATATTCAGAACCGGATCGACATAGCGCTCAATTCGACGACCCGGGCTGTGAATCATGCGGATAACTTGATTGTCGGAGTTCAGCCGAACATGAATCGCATCACCAGCAACGCTGGCCAGATTACGGAGACGGTTAACTCCATGATGACCGATTTAAATCAAGGCAAAGGCTCAGTCGGTCTGCTTCTGAAGGATGAAGCAACAAAGCGACAACTGCAGGGCACACTGGGAAACGTGCAGCAAGCCTCGGCTAATTTAGACCAAGCTTCGGCACGGGTAAATGAGACCGTTGCCGACTTTCAGTCAAGAAATCTGGTAGCGAATGCGCAGGTCTCACTCGATAATGTGCAGTCGATCTCGCAGCAGCTGGACACCACGGTTCGGGGCGCTTTGGCTCAAGATAATATGGGCGAAGATGGCGCCACGAATCTTCGCGAAACACTGTCGAATCTCAATCGCAGCACCACTAATATCGCAGAGGACACAGAAGCCTTAAAGCACAACTTCTTTTTCCGTGGCTTCTTCAAGAAGCGTGGATTCTATAACCTCGACCAACTGACGCCGAGTGAATACCTCCAAGCTTGTGAACACCAGAAGACTCTGGGATCGCGGGTATGGCTGGAGGCTTCAAGTCTGGTTTCAAGCGACAGCGATGGTCAAGAACACCTGTCACAGGCCGGGCGCCATCAAATCGACAGCCAGATTGCATCCGTTGTGGATTCGTTGCCACAAGATCTGATTGTGGTGGAGGGGTACTCAGCCTTGGGTTCGCCTGCGCAGCAATTTGTCGCCTCTCGAAGGCGCGCAGATCTCGTCCGTCGTTATTTGGAAACGCACTATCACCTGCGGCACAGCGATCTGGGCATCGTTCCGCTGCGGAATAAGCCCCCGGAAAGCGCGGGGCGAGAAAGCTGGGACGGCGCCGCGATTATGCTGCTGCAGGTGAGGTCCAACAAGTAACCATCGTGTTTGACACGTGACGCTGGACCTTTTGCCCCCAACGATGTGAGGCGTCGCCATTCTTAGCGAAAGCCTTATATTCCGCGATGGCCCTAAACGGTCATCGCATACCGGCATCTCTCAGGTTGGGCCTCTAGCGTTTCGCCACAAATGAACCGTTATCGAATTGTGAGATGTCTCGAAGGTGGTCGCGGAGAACGCGATAGCATTCACAGGAAGTGGTTTCGAGGCGTCGGCGATCCAGAATCTGAATGTTGGTACGGTTGTACTGGATGAGGCCTCGCTTCTTTAAATGTCCGGCAGCAACGCTCACGTTCGAATGTTGGTGAGGAAGCGAGTGCCCATGGATTCAAGCCATGCGACGACGAGGGCGTCTTCCCCGCGACCACCCGCCAATGCGCGATCAAAGCCGCGGGGGAAATGGAAAATGAGCAGGCGGACCTTTGATCGGCTCTGCCTTTCCTGCGACGTGCGCAACCATTTTGGGGTGATGGACCGCCTTCATACCTTCGAAGTCGCGGGCGTTGAAGGCGTCGTCACCCTTCTTCATGAGCGCGAGGAGGTGTAACGTACGGCTGGTGTTCTTGGTCGTGGTAGCCATCAAGGCTCCTTTTCTTGGTTGTAGAGTGTCTATGGTCAAATCGTATGTTCCATGCCTTGCCAGAGATCACCGAAGGAGCGCAACGCGGCTTGTACAACCGGCTCGCCCCACTCTGGTACAAAGTGGTCTGCTTCTGTGACAACCAGCGGTTCCGGACAACCTCGGATCTGGCTGCGCAGCGCGTACGTCGTTTCCGCGTCCAGAGCCTTCGCTCCAATGGCCATGAAAGACTGCCCCGACCATTCATCTCTCCAGAACCTGAAAGCCGCCTCAGATTCGGCGACACCTTCCATCCCGGGCTCAACCATGGCCAGGTCCGGGAACGTTCGAGCTCCTGCCTTGAAGCGACCATCTGGAAAGGAGCATCGTAGGCAGCCGTCTCCTGATCGGTGAGCTGTGGCGTTATGTTGCGAATCAATTGCCCCACCGGCAAGTCAGGCATTTTGTGGACCAGCGATCTCCACTTATAGAAGTGAGGACCGAGTGGCTTGCCGATGGAAAGAACTGTGTTCATCACAAACAGTCTGTCCAATTTGGAACGGAAGGCAAGATCCACGGGTAAGGTGAGTCCCAGCGTCCCTCCCCAATCCTGAACGACCAGGGTGATATTGCGAGGGGCGAGGTGCTCGACGAAACGCAGAAGGAATTCTCGATGGAAATAAGGTGTAGGTGGAGTCCTGCACGGGCTTGTCGGAACGACCGAAGCCGAAGAAGTCGGGTGCAATCACCCGCGCGCCATTTTCCAGCATCACGGGAATCATCTTGCGATAAAGATAGCTCCATGTGGGTTCACCGTGCAGACATAGGAACGTTCGTTTGGCCTCCTTAGGTCCCAAATCAAGGTAGTGCGCTCGAAGTCCTTCGTACCCGGGCAAAGAATCAACGTAATGAGGCTCATACCGGTAACCAGGCAGTTCCTGGAAGCGTGTGTCGGGAGTCCGTAAGGCTTCTATTGGCCTCACAAATCCACCTTGTTCGTTCTTGCTATCCCTGGGAGGTGCGCGGGCTTCTTCTTCGATTTGTCAGCGACTTGTTGTCCGGCATTTCGCCCGCACCCGCAAAGGCCCAACCAGGACGCAAGAACGACTGCAGACAGGTAACCTAGGTCGATCTTGTTGGCAGCTGAAATTCCCCGTACGGTCTTCGGTTCGACTTTCGGCCCAACTCTCGGATCGGAATAGGCCGTCCCGGGATAGAGAATCGCCGTGCTTTGCGTGATGAAATAGAGGCTTGCCGCACATGCGGCACCCGCCACCATCATGGGAACGTTCTTGCTAGACTTCCACGCAAGGAATGTCGTGAGACCGCCCAAGAGTATTGACATAGACAAAGTCTGACCGTCGTGGAACTTTGCATGCGGTGGCCAATGCGGATTGTAGATGTGGGTCTCGTTCATATCTGCCGCATGTGCAGCAATCGGTAAACTCACACCGATCGCCGTAAAGATGAGTCTGCTTGAAAGAGTCATTCGCGTGTGTTTCTCCAGAGCTCGCCGTCCAATCTGGCATGGATCCATTTCTTGTTCGCACGCTTCTGCTTCGGCCGCAGACTGCGTTATGGGGACGGATTGATGGCGTTGGCCGATGGGGCGTTGGGAACTGTGGTTTGCCCTTCATCAATGTCCACTCCGCAGCATCGATTTTGATGTGCCAATGACTGAGCACTTTTATACGAAAAAGCGAATTTGTTTCGACCTAGATCGGCGTGCGTGTGAAGTGGTGCGGTCGCTGTTCTCGAGAACAGCTGCACGATCGAACTCATTGGCAGACACTTGTAGCCAGAGCGTTGCGAAGACCCAACGCACCAGCTCCGCCTTGTGCAACGCGATTGTTGCATTCTGCCCACTGGAGGGCGCCTGCCTCGCTCCGAACGGGGTGGATGATGCCCGGACACTTACCTACACGCCAGTAACGCACTCACTGGTAAGTACTTGCATGTAAGTGGGTACTCCTTTAGCATCGGCAACCAGAAAACAGGGGACTGTAGAAACGTAATCTGGCGGCAGTCGGCGGAGGGTATCTAGATGAGCGGCCTTGCAGACGCTACAATCCGGGCAACCGCGTCTTGTGCAGGAAAAACTTTGCTGACGAGCGAGGGATTGGGATGGACGTCACTTCTCGTGCGCATTAGGGAATTGGCCGTCTCGATGGACGACTTTGAAACCCCCGCAACTCCTGATCCGCGAATCGTGCTCCTCTTAAACAAAACCGCGTTTATAGAGCAGTTCTCTGAAGGGAGGTGGAGGGGCACTCATTATCGCAAGGGGACGGGATTCATTCATGCACCGGGAAGCAGGTACGAGTTTCCTCCAGCTAGGAGACGGTCGAAATGACTGGGCGAAGCCTGGCCGCGTTCGACCCCGTGGCTTTCCTCTCGAAAGCTGGCATAGGACGACGCATAGTCCAGTTGAAGACGGAGGAACCCTTCTTTTCTCAGGGAGACAAAGGCAACTGTGTCTTTTACCTTCAAAAGGGTCGCGCAAAGCTAACAGTCATTTCAAAGGTAGGGAAAGAAGCCACGATCGCGCTACTCGGCGCAGGTGACTTTTTAGGAGAGGAGTCCGTCGCGGCGGTGGCGGGCCTGCGATTAGCCACTGCAACCGCCACTACGGCCTGCACTGCGCTTAAGATCGAGCGGAAAGAGATGATTCGTGTGATTCACCAGGAGCACACCTTCTCGGATGTCTTCTTGGCTTTTGTTCTTAAGCGCAGTATGCGAACTCAGGCCGACCTCGTCGATCAGCTATTCAATTCCAGCGAAAAGCGACTGGCACGGATCCTCTTGTTGATGGCGGAATTCGGAAGCTCACGCGTGCCACTGATGAGAATTCCAAAGGTCTCGCAGGAGTCTCTTGCCAACATGATCGGAACGACTCGGTCCCGGGTCAGCTTCTTCATGAATCGCTTTCGCAAGCTCGGGTTTATCGAGTACAACGGCGACATCCACGTCAACAAGTCCCTTCTCAACGTGGTTCTTCACGATCAGCCGTCCGAGCATGATGC
>Ga0182024_10020592_pt1 | contig 12046 bp, 14 predicted proteins | sample P32metaG_FD_120480 | JGI IMG/M metagenome (GOLD analysis project Ga0182024, IMG submission 120480) | Permafrost microbial communities from Stordalen Mire, Sweden - P3-2 metaG (Illumina Assembly) | ecosystem: Environmental > Terrestrial > Soil > Wetlands > Permafrost | place: Sweden: Stordalen... | reverse complement strand
TCTGGCCCACATCAGTGTAGTCGCTTGTCCCTATTCCACCGAGGGCCGCACCGGCGCCGGAGCAGCTACGTCCTCCGGCCGCAGGATCAGCGACACCGTCTCCACGATGTCCAGCCCCGCGCGACGCAGCAGTTGGTGGATCACCGCGCCGGTCAACCGGCTCGCGTCGTACTCCACGCGGACCGTCTTGGCCGCCTCGTCGAACACCATGTGCCGCACACCGTACACATCGCGCGCCTTGGAGAGAGCGAGCATCGCGCGCTCGCCCGGCGGCACACCGTAGCGATACATCACATCCAGCTGTGTCATGTCCCGATTCTACCAGCGCGGTCCGCCCGCGAATCCGCTCACAGTCTGCCTAGGTAGTCCACAATCTCCGGGCTGGTCCAGTCCTGCGCGGAGACGAACTTCCGCCGCAGCACGCCCTGCCGGTCGATCACATACGTCTCCGGCATCTTCAATGTGCCGTACATCGTCGGGATGCGGAATGACGGATCACGCACCGTAACAAAGTCCACGCGATAGTCACGCAGGAACTGCGAGTACGCCGCCGCATCCTCGTCGTCGCTGATCGCGATCACCGTGATCTGCGGCATCCGCCGCTGCATCGCCTCCAGGCTGGGCAGCTCCTCGATGCACGGCACGCACCACGTCGCCCAGAAGTTCAGCACCACCACGCGCCCGCGCATCCGCTCCAGGTCGACTGCCTGCGCGCCGTCGCTCACCCGAAACTCCGGCGCCGGCTCAGCGATGCGTGCCGGATGGTCGCCGCGATCGCACGCCCCAGCCAGGAGTCCCCATACCGCCAGCGCAAGAATGGCCTTCACTCGCTGCCGCCCCCACGCCGACCCGCTCTTCCCTGCTCTCCGACCCACGTCACGCTCCCGCTTCCTATAATACGAAGCTGTGACCGATTCCCCGAGCGCCGTCCCCGAAACCGAAGCATCCGCAGAATCCTCTCCGCCTGCGCTCCGCCTCTCCGTCATTGTGCCCGCGCGCAATGAGGCAGCAAACCTGCCCGCCTGCCTCGCATCGCTCGTCGCCCAATCTGAGGCCGGCTTCGTCCTCGGCGCGGAGTGGGAACTTCTCATCGTAGACGACGACTCCACCGACGCAACTCGCTCCATCGCGGAACAGGCTGCAGCGGCGCAGCCCGGCGTCATTGTGCTCTCCGCGCCGCCGCTCGACCTCGGCCCGCACCGTGGCTTCACCGGCAAGACCAACGCCTGCTGGGCGGCCGCGCAGCGCGCCCGTGGCGCATGGCTGCTCTTCACCGACGCCGACACCATCCACTCGCCCGGCAACCTCTCGCGCGCCATTCACGAGGCGGAGAAATACCACGCGGCGCTACTCTCCTACTCGCCGCGCCAGATCGTCACCGGCTTTTGGCAGCATGCGCTGATGCCGCTGGTCTTCTCTGAACTCGCCAGCGTCTACCCGCCGCGCCAGGTCAGCGATCCTACCTCGCGCGTGGCCGCCGCCAACGGCCAGTTTCTGCTGGTGGAGCGCGATGCCTACTTCTCCGTCGGCGGACATCGCGTGGTCGGCCGCGAGATTCTCGAAGACGTTGCGCTCGCACGCGCCATCAAGCGCGCCCACCTCGGCCTGCGCTTCCGCTACGCGCCGGAGGCACTCTCCGTGCGCATGTACCGCACCCTGCCGGAGATGGTCGAAGGCTGGACGAAGAATCTGGCTCTCCTTTTTCCCAGTCCTATCGCGCTCGCCATCTGGCGCACTCTGGACCTGCTCCTTTACTTCGCCCTGCCTATCGTCGCGCTCGCCCTCACTCACGACGCGCGCCCCTTCTGGCAGCCCGCCATCGTCTGGGTCCTCTGGCTGCGTACCCTTTTCCGCTTCTATCACCGCGTCGCCCGCTCCCACTTCCCTGCCGTCGATGTGGCTCTCTCCATCCTCGGCGTTTCGCTCTTTGTCGCACTGCTGGTTCGCAGCCGGCTCGCCCGGGCCGTCGCATGGAAGGGCAGAACCTACAAAGCCGGCTAACCCACACTCCTCAGCCGGAATCGACGCGGTCTGCCCCACATCTAATATCCTGTCAGTCCTATGGTCCTGCTCACCCGCAAAGCCGAGTTCTCCTCCGCGCACTATTACTGGAACGACGCCTGGACGCCGTTGGAGAACGCGCGCGTCTTTGGCAAGTGCGCCAACCGCAACGGCCACGGGCACAACTACACGCTGGAGGTCACGGTCGCCGGCGAGGTCGATCCCGTCACCGGCTTCGTCGTCGACCTCAAGCAGCTCAAGGAGATTCTGGAGCACGAGGTCATCTCGGTCTACGACCATCGCCATCTAAATCTCGAAGTCCCCGAGTTCGCCAAGCGCATCCCCACAACGGAGAACATCGCCATCGCCATCTGGCAGCGCCTCGACGGCAAGATCCCCAACGCCAACCTGCACCGCGTACGCGTCTACGAGATGCCCGACCTCTTCGCCGACTACTACGGAGAGCAGCAATGACAGCCGCTCACGCCAACTCTCCCGCCGCTCTCGCCACTCCTCGCGCTCACCTTACGCGCCGCTACCACCTCTCGGCCTCGCACCGTCTGCACACCAGCGCCTTCACCGACGAGCAGAACCAGGCAGCGTACGGCAAGTGCAATAACCCCCACGGTCATGGTCATAACTACATCGCCGCCGTCACCTTCGCCGGTCCGGTCTCGCCCACTACCGGAATGGTCTGCAACCTCGCTGATCTCGACGCATTCGCGCAAATCAATCTGCTCAACGTCTTCGACCACAGCAACCTCAATACGCTCGACGCCTTCCGCGACCGCGTCCCCACCACGGAAAACTTTACCCTGGAGATCGCTCGCATCTTCTCGCAATTCCCCGGCGCGCAGCTTTCCCACCTCCGCGTAGAGGAGACCGGCAACAACTCCTTCGAATATTCGCCGCAAGCAGATTCGTACCCCGAGCCGCACCTAGCACCCATGAAAGGCTGACCAACAATGAGTCCACTCACCGCACCGGAAGCCACCGCCGCATCGCTCACCACACAGGAGCTCTACCGCGAATTGCTGCTGCGCATCGGCGAAGATCCCACGCGCGACGGCCTCATCGACACGCCCGAGCGCATGGAGAAATCCATGGCCTTCCTCACCCGCGGCTATACCCAGGACGTCCCCACCGTGCTGCACGACGCGCTCTTCGACGTCGACTACGACGAGATGGTCATCGTCAAGGACATCGAGTTCTACTCGCTCTGCGAGCACCATCTGCTGCCCTTCTTCGGCAAGGCTCACATTGCATACCTGCCCAAAGGCAAAGTCATCGGCCTCTCCAAGCTGCCGCGCGTGGTCGATGTCTTCGCCCGCCGCCTGCAGGTGCAGGAGCGCCTGACCGCGCAGATCGCCGACGCCATCACTGGGGCCATCGACCCCCAGGGCGTCGCCGTCATCCTCGAGGCTCAGCATCTCTGCATGATGATGCGCGGCGTCGAGAAGCAGCAGTCAGCCACCGTCACCTCCGCCATGCGCGGCGTCTTCAAAACGCAGCTGCAAACGCGCAACGAATTTCTCTCCCTCATCCGCCGTCCGGGAGCGAACCTTTAGTCCTCTAGTCTTCCGCTTAGGTGTCCTGCACCATTGTTCCCTGGTGGAAGACGATCTTCCATCCCTCTGCGCTCCTCTGCCAGATCGTGGTCCGCCGCGTCAGCCGCGCCTTGTCCTGCAGCAGCGTGTAGGTCAGTAGATATAGATCGCTCGCCAATCTCTGACAGTGGAACTCCGAAGCCTCCCACACATCTTCATGGGGCGTCGCGTAGCGCCGTTCGAGCTCATCCAGCACGCACTCGCGGGTATATCTGCGCCCGGAAGCACCCACCTCCCAGAAATCCGCCGCCGCCATCCGCTCGAAGTCCGCGCGCGCCGTTCCCAACTCCGGCCGGTGAAAGATCGGTTCCCGCGCCTTCAACTCCTCCAGCGCGCGGGACAGTTCGTCCTCATCCTGCATATCCGCTCCCGGTTCTGCTCGTAACCGAAGGATACAATCGCGGAGGCGCATCCTGCGCTGTAGAGGCTCTCCTGCTGATGAACGGACTGCTCGTGCTCGACAAGCCCGCCGGAATGACCTCGCACGACGTGGTCGACATTGTGCGCCGCGCCACCGGCGAACGCAGCGTCGGACACCTCGGCACGCTCGACCCCATGGCCACCGGTGTGCTCCCGCTGCTGCTCGGCAAGTACACCCGCCTCGCGCAATTTTTCTCCACCGCGGACAAGAGCTATGAGGGCTCCATCCGCTTCGGCTTCGCCACCGACACCTTCGACGCCGAGGGCACGCCTGCATCTGCGCCGCAGCCACTCACTCTCGATCTCGACGCGCTCCGCACCCTCGCCGCGCACTTCTCCGGCGAGATGCCGCAGACCCCGCCCGTCTTCTCAGCCAAAAAGATCGGCGGCGTCCCCGCGCACAAGCTCGCCCGCGCCGGCAAGCCTGTCGAGGTCAAGCCCGCGCGCATCGTCATCCATCGCTTCGCTCTGCTTTCGCTCGAGGGCCCCTCACCCACCGAGACGCAAGCCCGCTTTGAGATCGCGGTCTCCGCGGGCGGCTATGTTCGCTCCGTCGCGCATGAACTCGGCCAGTTCGCCAGCTGCGGCGCGCACCTCGCAGTACTCCGCCGCACTCAGGCCGGGCCCTTCACCCTCGCGCAGGCCATCACGGTGGACCAGCTCAAATTCCTCGCCGCCAGCCCCGCCGCCATCGAGGCGCATCTTCCTCACCCGCGCACGCTGCTGCCCGAGATGCCCTCCATCACCGCGGACGAGCAACTCGCGGGCCGCCTGCGCAACGGCATGACCGTCAACCTGCCCGACTTCTCCTCCGCGCCTCTGGTCAAGGTCTTCACCAGCCCAACTGATCTGCTGGCCATCGCCAAGCGCATCGCGGGCACGCTGATGCAGCCCATCGTCGTCCTCGGCTAGCGCTGCTTTCTCAGCAGCGGCCGCACCAGACCCAGCATATTGCGCGCCACCACCGCATTGCCCTTCGATGTGGCGTGGGTCTCATGCTGCTGCATCATTCCTGGCACGCCGTACACGTCCTTCAGCAGAAACGGCAGCATCCGCACGCGATACCTTTTGGCAATCGCGCCGTACATCGCGTCGAACTTGCCGATGTAGTCCTCGCCGTAGTCCGGCGGCAGCGTGATCCCCGCCAGCGCCACCTTCACGCCCGAGCTCTGCAGAGTACGCACGATCTCGTCCAGATTGGCCTGCGAGTCCTCGATGCGCAGTCCGCGCAACCCATCGTTGCCGCCAAACTCCACCACCGCAACCTGCGGCTTCAGCGCCAGCACCTCCGGCAGCCGCGCCACGCCGTCCTTGGTCGTGTTGCCGCTCACTCCCTCGTTCACCACGCGGTAGCGATAGCCCAGCGCGTCCAGGTCGCCCTGCAGATAATCCGGATAGCTCTGCCCCGCGCTCGTGCCCAATCCAGCGGTCAGGCTGTCGCCAAAGCAGACCAGCACTGGCCGCCCGTCATCCTGCTGTGCCGCACCCTGCCGCGCTGTCGCCGCCATATCCGGGCGCGCGTCCTGCTCACCGCCATCCGCCGCCGGGCTACGATCTGCACCACGGCTCGCCACCGCACTCACACTTTGACTTGATGCGCTGCCCGCAGACCCGCCCGTTACCGGCGCACTCTTTCCATGGCATCCCGCCGACGCAAGCAGCAGACCGGCTAGAATCGAAAGTGTTTGAACCTTCCGCATGGTTCCAACGTATCAAATGACAAGCGTATTAAACGGAGCCTCGCAGCAGTTCGCGTGCCCCACAAGGAGATTTCAGCTCCGTGACCGATCCCGGCAAGATGCAGCCCGCGCAGTCGCAATCCATGATCGTTGTCGCCGGCCTGCGCAAATCCATCCGCAACGGCCCGCGTACCGTCGACATCCTTAAAGGCCTCGACTTCGACATCGATAAGGGCGAGTTCGTCGCCATCATGGGCGCATCCGGCTCCGGCAAGTCCACGCTGCTTGGCCTGCTCGCCGGTCTCGACACGCCCTCAGCCGGCGATGTTCACCTCAACGGCACAGCCATCTCTTACCTTCCCGAAGACAAGCTCGCCCAGGTGCGCGGACGCACCGTCGGCTTCGTCTTCCAGTCCTACCAGCTCATCCCCACGCTCACCGCGCTCGAGAACGTCCTGCTGCCGTATGAGCTCAACGCCGAAGGCAACGGTCTCGCGCGCGCCCGCCAGCTGCTCATCAGCGTCGGCCTCGCCGACCGCATGTCGCACTACCCCGTGCAGCTCTCCGGCGGTGAGCAGCAGCGCGTCGCGCTCGCCCGCGCCTTCATCCTGCGCCCGCCCATCGTCCTCGCCGATGAGCCCACCGGCAACCTCGATACCGCCAACGGCGCCCACGTCCTCGAACTCCTCCTCGACCTCAACCGCAGCGAAGGCACCACGCTCGTCCTTGTCACCCACGACCCCGCACTCGCCGCCTACGCCGGCCGCATCATCACTCTGCGCGACGGCCTCATCATCACCGACGAGCGCAAGACCCCCTCGCCCGCGCCCACCCCCTCCATCACATCGCAGGCCGTCTAGCCGATGGCCAGCCTCTCCTATTCGACTGCCGCCCGCATTGCCGCTCGTGAGATGCGCGCCTCCCGCGGCAAATTCTTCTTCGTCCTGCTCTCTGTCGCCATCGGAGTCGCCGCTCTGGTCGGCGTCCGTGGATTCTCCGCCTCCTTCCGCACCACGCTCCTGCTGCGCGCCCGCTCCATCATGGCCGCCGACCTCTCCGCGCGCACCCAGCAGCAGCTCACCCCCGACGAGCAGCGCGCGATCGACCAGGTCCGCTCCACCGGAGTCCAGACCACCACCGTCACCGAGATGCTCTCCATGGCCTCCTCGCCCGGCCGGCCGGATCCCGTGCTCGTCTCCATCAAGGCGGTCGATCCCGCGGTCTATCCCTTCTACGGATCGGTCGATCTCGCCCCCGCAGCCGGCCTTCGCGCCGCGCTCACGCCCGACGCCGTCGCCGTCGGCGACGACCTTCTCCTACGCCTCAACCTGCACGTTGGCGATCCGCTCAAGCTCGGCAACCGCACCTTCCGCATCGCGGCAACGGTGGTCAATGAGCCTGACCGACTCTCCGGTGCCTTCACCGTCGGGCCACGTGTATTGCTGTCACGTGCTGCCCTTGACTCCACCGGCCTGCTCGCTCCCGGCAACCGCGCCACCGAGCGTGTGCTCTTCAAGCTCCCCGCGCCCGCCAACGGCCGTCCCGTCTCCGACGCCGCCGTCGCCGACCTCAAGTCTCAGCTCGTCGCCGACCTTCCCGACGCGCAGGTCTCCGACTACCGCGAGTCCTCGCCCGCCATCACCAACGGCCTCGACGCCGCCACCAGCCTGCTCTCGCTCATGAGCCTGGTCGCCCTCGTGCTCGGCGCGGTCGGAGTCGCTATGGCTATGCGCGCCCATCTGCAGCAGCGGCTGGACACCATCGCCATCATGAAGTCGCTCGGCGCGCGCAGCTCGCAGATCATCAAAATCTACCTGCTGCAAACCCTCTTCCTCGGCCTGCTCGGCGGGCTCATCGGCATCGCTGGCGGCATCGCCGTCCAGCTCGCATTCCCTGTCTTCCTCGCAAAATTAATCAACGTCCCACCGGAGTTCCACATCCAGCTGCGCGCCGTCTTCACCGGCCTCGGCGCCGGCGTGCTCATCACCCTGCTTTTCACCCTGCCGCCACTGCTGGACATCCGTGGCGTCCGCCCCATCCTCATCCTGCGCCGCGCCGTCGAGGACTCCGACGACCCCTTCATCCACGCCGCCGCAAAGAAAATCTCACGCAATTCGGCCCAGATCGCCGCCACCCTTCTCATCCTCGCCGGTCTCTCCGCCATCGCCATGACGCTCTCCGACTCCGTCCAGGTCGGCAAGTGGTTCTCCATCGGCCTGGTCAGCGTCCTACTCGTTCTGCTCGCCGCCTCCGCCACTCTGCTCGCCACGCTCAAGTTTTTTCTCAACCGCACGCGCCTCCATCTTCCCTCCGCGCTGCGCCACGGCCTCGCCAACCTCTACCGCCCGGGCAACCCCTCCGCCACTCTGCTGGCCGCGCTCGGCATGGGCATCATGCTCATCATGACCGTCTATCTGGTGCAGAAGGACGCCGTGCAGGAGATGAACATCTCCGCCGCGCCCAACATCCCCAACGTCTTCCTCATCGACATCGCCGACTCCGAGATCGCCGGCGTCAAAGCCCTGCTCCACTCTCAGCCCTCCGTCACCGCCGAGCCTGAGTTGCTTCCCGTCACCACCGCGCGCATCGATGCCATCGACGGTGTCTCTGCCGCGGACCTCAAGCTGCACAACATGCCGCGCCGCATCCTCCGCTCCCTCAGCCTCACCTGGAACGACTCAGTGCCGCCGGGCACGCGCATCGTCGACGGTGCGTGGTGGGACGCGAGCGAGACCAAACCCGAGGTCGCCGTCTCCCAGGCCATGGCCGACCGGCTCGGCCTCCACGTCGGCTCCGTCATCACCTTCACCGACCAGGACAAGCAGATCCCCGCCACCGTCGCCGCCCTCACCCGCTCCAACGGCCAGCACGCCTACTCGCGCGCCGAGTTCACCCTCAACCACGCCGCGCTCGCCGGCCTGTCTGTCGTCTGGTACGGCGGCATCCACGTCGTGCCCAACCAGGTCGCGCAGCTCGAGCGCGTCCTCAACACCAGCTACCCCACCATCACCATCGTCAATGTCGCCGAGGTGGTCGAGAGCGTGCGAACCGTCGTCATCCAGATCATCTACGTCGTCCAGTTCCTCTCCGCCTTCTCCATCTTCGCCGGCGTCATCATCCTCGCCTCCTCCATTGCCGGCACCAAGTACCGCCGCATCCGCGAGGTCGTCGTGCTCAAGACCCTCGGCGCCACCCGCGCGCGCATCGCCACCATCTTCTCCATTGAGTTCGCCGTGCTCGGCCTGGTCGCCGGCGTCGTCGGCCTCTTCTTCGCCAACTTCCTCGCCTACGGGCTCGAGCGCTTCACCCCGATGAACCTCACCTTCAAGGCCAACGTCCCGCTCAATCTCGTCGCGCTGCTCGCCGTCGCCGCGCTCACCGTCCTCACCGGCTGGATCGCCTCCCACCGCATCCTCGGCCAGAAGCCCCTCGAAGTCCTCCGCGAAGAATAGCCCGCGACCGAACTCTCCGGCTCCGAGCTCCACAAACTCGCCACCCACAAATAGCGCACGAGCTGCGAGGCGAATCGGCGTTAGGACTTCTTTCTGCTTGCGTTGAACAGCGCCACGCACGCGTCGCGCTCCACCGGCCCATCCACCACGCACGGCACGTCGTAGTGACGAGCGACCTCAGCCGCCGGAATATGGATCTGGTGGCCGAACTGCGACGCGTCCGCAATGGTTGCCCCATACACCACGCGGTCCAACCCGGCCCACAGAGCGCACGCCATGCACATCGCGCACGGCTCGCAGGTGGTGTACAGCGTATAGCCGCGCAGTGACCCGGCCTTTAGCTTCGCGCACGCCAGCCGTATCGTCCGCAACTCAGCGTGGGCGCTGGGATCGTGCTCAGGCCCCACCGCATTGGCCGCCCGCATCAGCCGCTCGCCTGTCTCTGTGTTCAGAATGTCCGCGCCGTACGGCACCGGATTGGCCGTCTTAAAGGTCAGCGCCATCCATGCAGCCAGAGAGCGTATCCGCTCGCGGTCCGCGTCGGAGACCGCACTCTGCGCCTGCGCCGTACGCACTTCGACCAGCGCGGCAGCTGCACAGACAACGCCCGCCGCGCCATGCAGAAACTGCCGCCGCGTCGCGCCACCACTGCAGCCGGCAGCTGGTGTGGAAAGAGAGGAAGAAGAAAGGGTTCGCATTCCCCAATCTCCCATACTTCCAGACAGCTGTCATCCTTGGCCCTGCAATCTGGCTGCGTCCGAAGTCGCCGCGCCGGATGCTCTCTGCGCTGCTGGGAGCTCAGACGGCAGAGGCTCGCGGCCCGCAGCGCGCTGCTAGTACCCTTGAATCTGGAACCCTGAACCACGGACCTCACCTATGCTCATCGACTCCCACGCCCATCTGGATATGTACTCCGCAGAAGACCTGCCGCAGGTCCTCGCCCGCGCCCACTCCGCCGGAGTCGGCGCCATCCTCGCCATCGGCATCGGCGAAGGCCCCGCCGAGATGCGCCGCGCGCTCGATATCGCAGAGGCCACCCACTCGCCCGCTCTGCCGGCAATCTTTGCCAGCGCCGGCATCCATCCCCAGGAGGCCGCGCACGCCACGCCCGACGCTCTCGCCCGCCTTACCGAACTCGCGCAAAACCCGCGCTGCATCGCCATCGGCGAGATCGGCCTCGACTACTACCACGTCGAGAATCCCGCCATCGCAATCCAGCAGGAAGTCTTTGTCGCTCAGCTCGGCATCGCCGCCGCCGCGCGTAAGCCGATCCTCATCCACTGCCGCACGTCAGAGCTTGCCACCCCGCAGGCCAAAGAAAAGTTCGGCCCCGCCGACGCATGGGAGGACCTGCTCGCGCTGCTCGCTGAGCACTGGCAGCCGCATTCGCGCGGCAACATTCCGGCCGGCATCATGCACTGCTTCTCCGGCACGGTCGAGCACGCGCGTCGCTCCTTAGAGCTTGGGTTTTTCATCTCCTTTGCCGGCAACCTCACCTATCCCGCCGCCAACGGCATCCGCGAGGCCGCGGCCTTCGCTCCCTCCGACCGCATCCTGGTCGAGACCGACGCGCCCTTCCTCGCGCCCATCCCCTTCCGCGGACAGCGCAACGAACCAGCCCTGGTCGCCCACACCGCCGCCACGCTCGCCGAGCTGCGCGGCATCCCTCCCGGCGATCTCGCCGCCCTCACCACCGCCAACTTCCACGCCCTCTTTCCCACAACCACTCGCTAGAAGCCCAGCATCCAGCGCCTGCCTTATACTTCCCCCATGGCATCCGACAACAGCTTTGACGTGGTCAGCAAGGTCGACCTGCAGGAGGTGAAGAACGCAATCGAACAGGCCTCGAAAGAGTCCACGCGCGCTTCGACCTGAAGGACTCCAAATCCAAAATCGAGCTCGAAGGCGACGAGGCCCTCCAACTCGCCAGCCAGAGCGAATACTCGCTCAAAGCGGTCATCGAGATCCTCTCCCAGAAGCTGGTCAAGCGCGGCGTCTCGCTCAAGAACCTGGAGTATGGCAACATCGAGCCGGCCACAAACTCCTCGGTGCGGCAAAAGATTACCCTCAAGCAGGGCGTCAACTCCGACGCCGCCAAAAAGATCGTCGCCATGATCAAGGAGTCCAAGCTCAAGGTGCAGGCCTCCATCCTGGGCGACACCGTGCGCGTCGTCTCCAAGGACAAGGACATCCTGCAGCAGATCATGGCCAAGCTGCGCGCCGGCGACTTCGGCGTCGCCCTGCAGTTCACCAACTACCGCAGTTAGCGCACCGCGCCTTCCACCCCGCCAGCGGTTTCCCCCCTGCGCCCCGCTGCCTGGTCACCCATGCGGTAATCGCGCATCCGAAGCGCCCCGTTTGCTACTCTAAGCTCAGTGAGCGCCTTCTCCATCGCGACCGCCAAGGAGGTCTTCGACCTGCTGCGCGACGACCTCGCCGCCATCGAGCAGGAGTTCACCCGCCAGGCCGCCTCCGAGGTCGAGGTCATCACCGACATCGCGCAATATCTGATGGCAGGCGGCGGCAAGCGCATCCGTCCGCTGCTGCTGCTGCTCTCGGCCAAAGCACTGGGCTGCGACACGCACTCGCGCATCCGCCTCGGCGCGGTGGTCGAGATGCTGCACACCGCCACGCTGGTCCACGACGACATCATCGACGAGGCCGACACGCGCCGCGGCCGTCCCTCCTCCAACACCACCTGGGGCAACGCCAAGTGCGTGCTCGCCGGCGACTGGCTCTACATGCAGGCCTTCTCCACGGCGCTGGAGGAGCGCAACTTCCGCGTGCTCGACCTGCTCATCTCCCTCACCCAGCAGATGGTGGAGGGCGAGCTGCTGCAGATGCAAAAGCTCGGCCACCTCATCAACGAAGAGGAGTACTTCGACCT
>Ga0182024_10020591_pt1 | contig 12047 bp, 7 predicted proteins | sample P32metaG_FD_120480 | JGI IMG/M metagenome (GOLD analysis project Ga0182024, IMG submission 120480) | Permafrost microbial communities from Stordalen Mire, Sweden - P3-2 metaG (Illumina Assembly) | ecosystem: Environmental > Terrestrial > Soil > Wetlands > Permafrost | place: Sweden: Stordalen... | reverse complement strand
GCCAAAGGTAGCCGAAGTGGCGGTTGCGGCGACCGTGACCGATGCCGGAACGGTAAGTGTCGGGTTGGTGTTGGTCAGGGTGACAGCAGCGCCGCCCGTGAGAGCTGCGTGGGTCAGGGTGACGGTACAGGTGCTGGAGGAATTGGGTCCGAGGCTGGTGGGATTGCACGCCAGCGAGGAGACCAGCACTGGCGCCACCAGGCTGATCGTCGCATTGGACGAGCTGCTGTTATAGGCGGCGGTGATCGTCGCGCTCTGATTGCTGCTGACGGTCGAGGTGGTGGCGCTGAAGGTAGCCGAAGTGGCGGCCGCCGCCACCGTGACAGATGTAGGGACGGTGAGGGTGGCGTTGTTGTTGGTCAGAGTGACGACGGCGCCGCCGGTGGGCGCAGCCTGGGTCAGCGTGACGGTGCAGGTTGAACTGCCGGAGCTGCTCAGGGTGGCTGGGAGGCACGCCAGGGAAGCTACACTTGGCAAGACGGCCCCGCCCGTCACGATTCCACCCGTAGAAAAGACTAAGATGGCATTTCCCGCGGGTGAAGACTCTTCACTGTTGCCGATCCCGATGGCAGTGGTGGTCAGACCCGCCGCCATGGTCAGATTCACAACCGCGACGGCGCCATTCGAAATGATACCGGCGTTCATTGCGGAAGCTTCGCAGGTATACGCACCGGAGGCCCCGTTGCAGCTCAATGTCTTGCCGGCGGCCGCAAGAGCCGCCCCCGGAGTCACGGAAATGGAGACAACATTGGCGGAGGGATAGGCCAACGTCCATTGAATGGCCGATGGTTCGCTGCCGGTGGGAGAGGTCAACGCCAAGTTCAGGGATACGCTGCCATTGGCGGCGGCCGTTCCTGAGGAAAGGGCAAGAGCGTCTGGGCCTGACTGCCCAAAAGAGACGCGCGCGGATAGCAGGGTGGCAATTGCGACAATCAGTGCAATCTGGTCTTGGGTTGAGGATCTTTTCATTGGGAGTTCCGTATAAGTTCCTGTGCCTAAAGCTTCAGGACGTTTTGAGCGTACTAGTACCGAAAATTGACATTGAATTCTACAATCCCAGCCACGGGGCGGCCTAGTTTCAATAAGTTAGGATGTTTGACCGGCCAAGAGATAGGATTGCCAACCAGTTAGCTCCACCGTTGGCTGCTCAAAAACCTGATAACAGGACATCGAGGAGACCAGCATGGGGACCGTCCTGCTGATGCCGGCGTTGACGGACTGCTGTTGTGGGCGGCGGGTAAGCATCGCGCTGAAAGTGTCGGCAGCGGCGGGTGCCGCGAACCAGACTGATGGCGATGGGGTAAGGGTCGGGTTGGCGCCGGTCAGGGTGACTTCGGCCTTCGCTTCGATGAGGCCCGCGCTACCCGTGGCGGCGAGTGTCGCGCTGGTGTTGTTCAGGGTGGGTTGGAGGCAGGGCCGCGAAGCGGCGGCCGGCGAAACTGCCCCTATCACGGTTTCGCCGGTTGCAAAAAGTACGATGGCGTTTCCCGGAGGTGATGACTGAGCGTTGTCGCCGATTCCAATCGCACTAATAGTTACGCCCGCCGCCATCGGATTCACAACCGCGACGGCAACATTCGAAATGATGAGGGCGTTTCTTGCGGAGGTATCCATAATAGAAGCGCCATCGCAACTCGATGTTTTGCTGGCGGCGGTGACGGCCGCCCCGGAACTCATCGAAAGGGAGACCACATTCGCCGGGGAATAGGTCAACGTCCAATTAATGGCCGATGGTCTGCTGCCAGTGAAACCCAGGTCCAATGTCGCGCTGCTGTTCGCGGCGGCAGTTTTAGATAACAACGCCAACGTGTCTCGTCCAAACAGGGGTTTCCCCAGTAAGACCGGTAGCGTAACAACGAAGATGACTTGAACCAGCCGGTTCAGCGTCTGCCCGCAGCTATCCCTATACATTAAGCATACCTTCCCGATCGGGCGCCATTCTGGAGACTTCCCAATGCACGGCGACCGCATACCTTACTCCGAACCGAAAGATGGAATTAGAAATAAATGACTTAGTGCTTCATAACTGCTTTTCGGCAGTTACCAAAATGTCTAAGTCAGTATCCTGTAAACACTGACCGGGCTGATGTAGTGCCAATCGAATCGGATCCCGGCCTCCGATTCTGGCCCCCATAGGTATCGCTAGCGCGAATTGTCACTCAAAACCTGATTTTGTTGGCGAACTCATACGGCGTTCCCTCTCTTGCCAATCATCCAGATCTAAGCATCTTTCTGGCCGTTCTGGCGGCCATAGCCATAATCGACAGATTCCAAACGATTTATCAGTGGTGTCAAGGTAACAATGTACTTGGCATATCATGGATTTTGGCGTCATATTGCGTTCATGAGTGACCAATCGAAGGTCCGTGGCGAATTCCGGTACTTCGCTGAATTCGAGCATTGCCGCCTGCTCATGATTGACCTTCGCTGGCCGGACGGTAAGGTTGCGTCTCGTGTGTGGTTCCCGACAAGGCCATTTATCCTGCGAAGCCGCGCGTTTGGAAGGGGAGTGCCATTGATTTCAAGCCGCGCTTTTCTGTGAAAATCGGGACGATCTTGGAGGATTCCCCGGCCGGTTACGCTGGAAGAAGGGCTGCCTGCTGCCTCGGTGGCCCTAAAGTGGGATCTCCTCGTGGGAACTCTACCGTTGCCTTAGTTAGGTTAGGGTCACTCAGAAAATGGCGTGGTTGATGCTCCACCGCATTTGCCGGGCTCGCAATGCAAGACCTTCAGGCAGCCTGCTGGCGAAGTTGGAGGTAGGTCAAGTCTCTTCAACCGCGTCGCGCTTGCCGGAAGGAACCGGGGTCTGATGGGTCTGATCACTCTTGTTGCGAACGTGCGCAAATCGGTGAGACAATCTCACGGAGCGCGTAGCCGTGTCTCACCAGATTTCTTGGCCAAGCATCTTGCGGCATAGTGTCGGCAGGACAATAAAGCCTTTGACCGGTTACTGAAGTATGAAGTATCGCGCTCCGCTCTTCCGGACCTACTGATGATCTCCCAGCCCGGCCATGACCTTGAGCGAGGCTGTCAACGATTCAGCCCATTCGGCCCCCGAGACTTGGCTCCGCCTCCACTGCCCGCCGATCAAATGGGGTCCGGATGGCTGCGGCGGGACGCCACGCGCGCGCCCTGAAGTCATAGCAAACAAACAATTCGAGTGAATTGTGCAGAGGGATGGTGCGAACGGCATGGATAGCATCCGCGAATAAACACGCACCCGGGTTTGTCCGCGCGGGCGGAATCTATCCGTTCCGGCCCAATTTCCAGTCAAACCACAGAAGTCGACGAAGGTCCACAAATTGGGTGTGAATCCTAATCGCCTTCACATCTCCTGCAGGATCCCCGGGAACCTCCCCCGATCGATCAACGTAAACCATTGAATTAAAATGGCTTCTACTGAATTGGTTTTGTGGCAGTCGAACTGCGATCTAAGCGCCGGAGACCTTGGGGACATGCCCCGGCCAGTCTGCAAGCGGACCGGAATGGGCGGATCGCTGGTAAAATGGCTCAAGGCGGCAACCGAGGCCGCAAGCTAGGAATAGATTACTGTGCCTGAAGAAGAACAAGAAAGCTCGCTTAACCTCAACGAGACGCTGGGAAAACTGGTTAGCATCGTCGCCAGGCGCCGGTGGTGGATCCTGCTGCCTTTCTGTTGCATCGCCCTGGTGACCATCTTTGTGGTGTCGCTGCTTCCGAATCGATATATGTCGACAGCCACCCTTCTGGTGGTGCAGCAGCAGGTTCCTCAACGCTATGTTGTTCCCAACAGCGAGACAGACGTCACCTCCGCGCTAGAGGCTATGAAGCAGGAAGTCCTGTCCCGCACTCAGTTGCTCCGGATGATCAACGACTTCGGCCTTTACCCCAAGCAAAGAAAACGCTCCGCTCCCGAACAACTCATCTCCTTGATGCTGAGCAACATCGATATCGTGCCCATTAATGAAAATCCGAGACCGCAACAGAGCAACAAAGACTTCGACGCCTTCCGGATTTCTTTTACCACGGAAAATGCTCTTATCGCTCAGCAGGTTACCAACACTTTAACTTCGCTTTTCATCAATGAATACCTACGAACCGGAACTGAGCAGTCCACCAATACAACCAACTTCCTGCATCGTCAGGTAGAGGAGAAGGGAAAGCTGCTGGAAGCGCAGGAAGAGAAGCTGAAAGATTTCAAACTGCGGTACGTCGGTGAACTCCCTGAACAGCAGCAGGGGAATCTGGGAATTATGACGGGCCTGCAGGGCCAGCTACGAGACACCATGGCCAGCCTGAATCGCGCCCAACAGCAACGTCCCGTCCTCCAGGCCCAGTTGGATGCGACGCCAAGACGCCGGCTTGTACTCGATAATGGCGTCCTTGTTCCCATTCCGGGAAACCCGAATGCCACCCAGATTCCCACGCCTCTTGAGAAAGCGCAGAACGATCTCGTCCGCCTGGAAGCCACAAGATCGGCGTTGCTGAGCAAAGGCGCCAAGGCCCAGCACCCCGATGTAGTGACAAACAATCGGGAGATCGCGCGAGCCGAAGAAACGATCAAACGCCTGCGAGCCGCAGCGCCCCCTTCCGAAAAAGCACGCCCGTCCGCACCCGCCGCCGGCGCATCCGCCCCGATTGACGCGACCGAGGACCCCGCTGTCGCCCAACTCAGAGCCAACCTCGAGGCTAACCGCTTGGAGATAGAGAGCCTATCGAGCGACGAAACGCGGTTAAAGGCGTCGATTGCCCAATACGAGAATCGCCTGAATCAGACACCGGTCCGGGAACAGCAACAGTCAAGCATCCTCCGCGATACTGAAGCACTGCGTCAGGAATATGGCGACCTGCAAAAGAAAGAGCAGGAATCCCAGTTAGCGACCAATCTGGAGAAGCAACAAGGCGGGCAGCAGTTCCGGCTCATCGATCAGGCCAGCCTTCCCTCGTTACCTTCCAGTCCGAACCGGCGCAAGATGAGCGTTGGCGGTGCAGCCGGCGGACTCTTATTGGGGCTCGCGCTTGCGCTTTTGATGGAGATGCAGGATACCTCTTTTCACACCGAGAAGGACCTCGCTAAACACCTCGACCTGCCCTTCGTCCTGGGAATTCCGCTGCTCCCTACGCGCGTGGAACAACGCCAGCGCAAGCGGCGGAGCATGTCCCAGTGGGCAGCCGCATCCGCGATGCTGTTGGTTGTCGGGGCTGCCGAAGTTTACGTCTATATACGCGGTTAGCAGGTCCAAGCGAACAGATGAGTCACCTCCGCAACCTTTTTCATAAGCCTTCGGGGCACGAACATATTCCGTCGGCGGCATCCGTGGCAACGGTTCCGGATAACCTCGTTACCCCGGGCAATGTCGCCACCGCGGCCCCCCCTCTTCCCGAGTTTCCAGTTGAGGAGGCTTATGTTGGCGCTGAAAACCGGCTGGTCTTTTATGCCGATCCCCGCAGCCCGGCGGCTGACCGGTTCCGCCTCCTCCGGATGAAACTGAAAACACTCGGAAGCACTGGAAAACTGAAGAAGCTTTTGATCACCGGTCCGCTGGCTCACGATGGAAAGTCGACCGTCGTTATGAATCTTGCCACCGCTCTGGCGGAACGGGGGAAACGCCGCGTTCTGGTGGTAGAGACCGATCTTCACCACTCGTCACTCGCTGAAAGACTCAAGCTTAGGCCTTGGGCCGGGTTGACGGAATGCCTCGTCAATGACGCAACTCCACCGCTCTCGGCGATTCGCCGCATTGAGCCGCTCGGGTGGTATCTCCTGGCAGCCGGCGAGCCCCGTAGAAATCCCACGGAATTGCTGCAGACCCCCGCATTCGGTCGCATCATGGAACAACTTTCGCCTTGCTTCGATTGGATTCTAATCGATTCCCCGCCGGTTATCCCGCTTACCGATTCCATATCCCTGCAACAGCATGCCGATGCCTGCCTGTTGGTGGTGAGAGCCGGGCAAACGCCTCGCGAGGCGGTGGAAAAAACCGTTGAGCTGCTCGGGAAAAAGAACGTTCTTGGCATCATCCTCAATGGCATGCAAGCGCGCGATCATCTCTATTATCAATATTATGACGGGACCAAGCGCCAACATGACGAAGACTGAACGGCAAACTCCGGGGTGGTGGCTGTGGCTCTCCACGCGGCCGACCCATGCTTATGCGATAATCTTCGGGCTTCTGTCCCTGTTACTGTTTCGGCAGACACTGAGCAGCCTGGCAAGCCTCTCGCTCCACGATGAGCTCGCCTCCCACATCCTCCTGATTCCGCTCATCAGCGCGTTCCTCATCTACCTGGATAGGAAACGAATCTTTCGTGACCCGCGGTACTGCCCTTTCGTCGGCATGCCGTTACTTCTAACGGCAGTCGTACTCTGGTACAGCCTCAAAATTCCCTTGTCGTCTCTGAACAACACGGATCGTTTGTCCGTGGACGCAGCCCTGATCGTTCTGGCCTGGGTCGCCGTGTTCATCCTCTTTTACGGGACCGGTTCCTTTAAGACCGCGGCGTTCCCCCTGCTGTTCCTCCTCCTCATGAGCCCGCTCCCAGTCGTCGTGGCGGAACACATGGTATCGCTCTTGCAGAAAGGCTCCGCGGGAACCTGCTACGCCTTGTTCCGTCTCATCGGAGTACCTGTAATCCGCCACGGCTTCCGATTTTCTTTGCCTGGGGTCGATATTGAGGTCGCGGAACAATGCAGCGGCATTCACTCAGGGCTGTCCCTGTTCATCGTCGGTCTGCTGGCGCAGCACGCGCTCCTTCAGGATAACTGGAAGAAGGCGTGCTTCATCCTCTGCATCTTTCCCATCGCCATATTCAAGAATGCGGTACGCATCGTGACCATCGCGTGGCTCGGCATCCACGTGAATCCCGGCTTCTTTCACGGTCAACTTCACCACCAGGGCGGATTGCCGTTTGCGCTTCTTTCTCTCGCCTTGATGGCTGGCCTGCTCTGGTTGCTGAAGAGCCCATTGCCTTTTTCCAGGACGCACCATCCGTCCCGGCAGCGCGGCCTCCCGGCAGCGACCCCGCAACTGGGTTCCGGCGTTGCTTGAAATGGGTGCGCAATCATGCGCGTGGGCGCCCGGCCCAACGAGCCTAAATCCGGCAGTTCGCGGCCGCTACTATGCCCCCCGTGAGACTGCCCGCTTCGACGCCGCCGGCTTGTGGTCACACGATGCGGTTTGGTTTTCCCGTTACGGCACGCTTGTCTCCACCATTGAGTCCTTCGTCAATCAGTCCCCGCGCGGTTAGTTCGCTGACGAACTGGCCGACTTGCTCCATGCCGAGGTCCAAGATCCCCTCCTCGATCTGGTGCGCGCCAAACGTCTGCGCCGCTCGGAAGTGGCCGGACGATTCCTCTACACCTCCGCCGATGGCCGGCAAGCTCGGGATCAGCTCCCCACAGGCAAACCGCCGAGTCGGTTCCTCTGGCCGCCGATGCTTCCGCGCTCCAGGTATCTCCCGATGAACTCAAACGGCGGCGACCCCATTCTGGCCGAGTTCCTCGGCTTGGATCCGCACACTGTCGCCCGCGGACGCCAGCAACTGCTCGATCAGAATGTATCCGACAACCGCACGCGCCGTTCCGGCGGCGGACGCAGACCAGTCGAAAAAAACCGCGGACATCGTCAAGCTGATCGAGTTCCTGCTGGAGTACGACACCGCCGGCGATCCTATCACTGGCCTGAAGTGGTCCCGCCGCACTACCGACAAGATCGCCAAGGCGCTGGGTGACTTCCGCGTCTTCGTGAGTCCCAACACCGGCGCTCGTCTCCTCATCAGATGGGCTATTCCCTGTGCGTCAATCACAAGAAACTCTCGACCGATCACAGTCCCGATCGCAACCATCAGTTCCTCTACCTGGGCGATCTTCGGCAGCGCTTCCAACGCCGCGGCTTCATTCATTCGCTCCACCAAAACCCAAACCGGGCTATCGGTCACCGCTCACCTCGACCGCCGCAACTATCCCACAGGCACTGAACCGACTCCCGAACAGCTTCAAATTCAAGGCTCAAGCGCTTCGGCTAAAGCCGCACGAGGTTCTACCCAAGTGGAACTACACGATCTCACCCAATCTGTGAAGTTGTTTTTGCGTCAGCCCTTAATCTTAGTGGGCCGCGCTCAGCGCCATAACAGAGTAAGCCGTGGCAGCGTCACTCATGAAGCGGCCAGCGTCGGAAGATGGGTCGCGTTGCTTGTTTAGCGACCATGCCGGCCAGTGACCATCCTTCTTGTCCTGGTTCGATGCCAGCCACTCCAGTCCGCGCTTCAACTGGCGCCGATCGCCTGTGTCCGTCTGCTGCAACGCGAAGACGACAACGCCGGTGGCGTAACCGTCGCTCCTGGGATCGAGCGGCGTGTTGTCTTTCCGCTTCCACGCGCCCACTAATGAAGATAAAGTGAAACCTCCGTCGTCTTGTTGTTTACCGACAGCTTCTTCAATGATAGAGTGCTGCTGCGCGGGAGTGAGCAGACCGGGGAGTTTCGCCGACGCCCAAAGCAGCATCACCCGATTGATAGGGACTTGCGATTCCCGCTCCCGCACAAGGTATTCGGAGAGCATCCTCAGACGGTCCTGAATATCGGGCGAGGAGCGATAGTTCCCGGGCGCGGTTCCCACGGCAATCGCGGCGAGCGTGGCGCCATAATACTGCGAGTCGCCCTCCCAGGGGGAGTTGTGAAACTGCAGCCAAGAAAATGCGCCCGCAGCGTCGCCGGCTTTCAACTGCTCGCCCCACATGTTGTCCAACGCCAGCCGTGCGTCAGCGCTCAACTTACCCGTGGGGGCGTCACTGCCCGTCAGGATCACAGCGTTGAGAATGGATTCCGTTCCGCGGGACTCGATGGTCTTGGGGTCGGTCTCCTTTTTTGTTGGATAGAAGGGTTCTACTTCCTTCCACATGCGGACGCGCTTGGCGACGTTGTCCAGAAGCCTGCGCTCAAGCGCGGAGGCCGCTTGCTCGCCGAGAGCGGGGCGGAGAGAGGGCCGTGCCATGGCGTATGGAACCGCCGTATGACAAGAGACGCAAAAGGTCTCATGATCGCGTGCAGCCGATGGCCAGTCCATCCACCAGGCGATCCGCTCGTCGAGGTAGGCCGCGGCGGCCTTGCCGCTCCAGGACCCGGCAGACGCGGTTGGCGATGGCGCGAGAGTTGGTTGCGCGAACAGACTCGCGGCGAAAAACGATCCCAAGATACAAGTTACAAACGGAAGCGCTTTCATCAAAATCGACCTCCCGCAACGTTATGATTCCGCCTGCCGACGATCCAAATTTCGGCGCGGATTGTAACCTTGTATTGTCAGCCTGGCCGGCCGGTTATGTCAAGTTCGTGTCAACTTTTGTATTGACAGCCCCTCTTCGTTCGTGATATTTCTAATGTACCCCGTTATCCGATTCGCTCCGATTGCGAACCTTTCCCAGCGCTCTTCGCGCGTTTCTCCCTCGTCCGGATACATGCTCTGTCAGCGGCCGGAGGTGTTCTCCGCTTGTCTTACGATCTAATACAAGCGTTACCGCGCCTACAGGGTGGGGCGTGTATTAGCGTTAGTGCCACTGGTTTTTCGACCGTGAGGCGCTCCGAGGGAAGTCGACAAGCTTCTGTCACAGATTGAAACTCGGGACGTGGCAGGCCATGGGCCCACCCTACGACCTGTCTTAAGGGGAAGAAGGAGGAACAATCAAAATGTCAAGCGCCATTAATCGCGCCGTCAATCGATGGCTGGGCGATAGGTTTCTTGGGACAGCCTCTCTGCGGTCCGCAGCCTGCATCCTCAGTCTAAGTCTTACCGGGATCGTCTGGGGTCAGTCGACCTTTGGCGAATTTGTGGGAACTGTCCACGACCCTACGGGCAGCGTGGTCCCCGCTTGCGTCGTCAAGGCGGTGAACGTGGGTACGTCGGCTACCCGCTCCACTCTCACGGATGCGTCTGGCGGTTATACGCTGGTCAACATGGAACCGGGCGATTACGAAATCTCTCTCTCCGCTCCTGGATTTGAAGTAACCAAATTCTCGAGTATCACCCTGATGGCGCGGCAGACCATCCGTCAGGACGCGAGCCTTCCGCTGGCGAAGCAAGGGCAGACCGTCAATGTGAGCGCGGCCGCGGAAGCTCCCATCAACACGGAAGTCTCGAATATCGCCGAGACCAAGATTGGCCGCGAATTGACCGATCTTCCGGTCGCCATATATTCCCGGGCGAGCGGTTCCACCAGCGCCATCACGACTTTGACCACGCAGCCGGGCGTCGAAACCGATAGCAGCGGCAGTCTCTCGGTCGCGGGCGCTAAGCCAAGCATGTTAACTTCCAGTCTGGACGGCATCAGCACCGTCAGCCCTAAGGGCAGCGCTCCGATCACCGAGCTTTTTCCATCGTTCGATACCATCGCTGAGATTCGCGTGAGTGAGATCAACAATACGGCGGAGTTCGGCGGCATCAGCGATATCACGACTATCTCGAAAAGCGGAAGCAACTCGTATCACGGCGGCCTCTATGAAAACAACCAGACCTCTTTTCTGGATGCGCGCAACACATTTGCCGCGACAGTCCCCCATCTGACTATGAACGACTTTGGAAGCTTTTTGGGCGGGCCGGTTACCGTCCCAAAACTGTACCGGGGCAAGGACCATACCTTCTTTTTCATGAGCTACGAAGGGCTGCGCAGGCCGAATCAGGCGATTACTATCGACAGCCTGCCCACCGCCGCCCTGCGAACCGGCGACTTATCGGTGTATCTGCCAAAGACGGTAGTCAAGGATCCTCTGTCCGGCGGCACGCCTTTCCCCAACAATCAGATCCCATTGAATCGTATCTCCCCGCTTTCGCTGGCTGTCTTGAAGTACTTCGACCCGCTGCCGAACTACGGACCCGCCAATGCGATCGCGAATAACTACGAGACAACGTTCCCGACGCCCATCGGCAGTAATCAGGGCGACTTCCGGCTCGACCAGAATATCAACTCGAAACAGACGGTATTCGCACGATTGACTTACAAGCGGCGGGAGACCATCAGCGCTCCCAGCGGGTCGGTGAATCTGGGTGGCGGCGACGCGTTGGGGAACGACTACGGCTTGACGGTGGCGCACAACTATGTGATTACAGCGCATCTGATCAACGAAGCGCGCGCCGGCTATACCGGCGAAAATACCGGGACCAACTACCCTTACACGTCCGCGGGAATACAGCAGGCGTTGGGCTTGCAACTGGCGGGCCCGCCGCCTCCCGGCGCGGCAGCCCCGAGTTTCTCCATCACCGGTTTTACGGGTACCACCGGGGGCACTACGTCCATTTCCAGAACCAATACCGCTCAAGCGCTCGATAACCTGACTTGGACGAACGGGCGGCACACCTTGAAGGTGGGTGGAGACTTCCGCCACCTGGTCGGGCTCTACACTAACGTGTTCGCAAGCAGCCGCATGGGGTCGTATTCGTTCAATAACTCGGTCACCAGTTCGCTGATCGGCAGTCCGTTTGGCGCTTTTCTGCTGGGCATTCCGGATAGCTCCGGAATGGCGACTGTTCTGAATCCGAATACGGATGGCTACGCAAGCGCGTACGCCACATACGCTCAGGACGAGTGGAAGGTTACGCAGCGACTCACCGTAAACTTTGGCCTGCGTTGGGAATACCATCCCGCGTTCAGAGACCATTACAACAACACCGCAAACTTGCTGCTGGATTATAACTCGGTGCAAAACGGGACCACCATACATGGGGCCGTCGTAATCCCCGACGCAGCCGTCTCCCTGGTCAATCCCGCGTTCGCGGAGTCCATCTACCCGACTCCGATCCTTACCGCCAGCCAGGCCGGAATTCCGCAGAGCCTGCGCTATTCGCAGAAGTTCGATTTCGCGCCGCGCTTTGGATTTGCATGGCGTGTGACGGGCGACGGTAAGACCGTCATTCGCGGCGGATATGGAAAGTACGTCGAGACCGAGTTGGGCAGCCTGATTGACGCGGCGTGGGCCGTGGAAGCCAGCGATGTCGCCAAGTTCACCAACCAGATTGTCAACGGGCAGCCGCTCTACAGCTTCCCTTATGCGCTGCCCTCGAACCTGGCGCAACCGGGATC
>Ga0182024_10020590_pt1 | contig 12047 bp, 9 predicted proteins | sample P32metaG_FD_120480 | JGI IMG/M metagenome (GOLD analysis project Ga0182024, IMG submission 120480) | Permafrost microbial communities from Stordalen Mire, Sweden - P3-2 metaG (Illumina Assembly) | ecosystem: Environmental > Terrestrial > Soil > Wetlands > Permafrost | place: Sweden: Stordalen... | reverse complement strand
CGGGCACTTGCGCCTGTTCCACCGCGTATTCTTCCCCGGCAGGCTGCGCATCGGGCTCGGCGTCTCGCGCGTGGCCCCGGGACGCGTTTCCTCCTTCAGTGACATCGGCCTGCATGTCGGTTTCGGTTGTCTCCAGGCCCGGGGAGGCAACGGGCTGCAGATCCTCGTCGGCGGGAACCCCGTCAAGTTGCAGCACGAACACCACCGGGCCAACCTGAATCGTATCCCCCGCGGCAAGCACGGATTCCTGAATGCGCTGGCCGTTATGATACGTTCCGTTGGAGCTTCCCAGATCCTCGAGTTTCAACGACTCTTCGTCGCGAACAAGCCGGCAATGCTTGCGGGAGATTTCCCCCAACGGGATGCGGAGATCACAATCCTCGCGCCGACCGATGACGGTCATGTCGCGCGCGATCGAAAAGCTCCTTCGCTCGCCATCGGAGCGAATCATCACCAGGACGGCCTGCATAAATTAAAAACGTAGCGAATCATTGCGAATTCGGCAAGAATATTCCGTTCTCAAACGCTCCCATGCCGGTAACCCTTACCCCATCGCATTCTCCGGCCCTTTCTCCGGCATCCCTGCCGGCGACTCTGGTGAACGCGCTCTACGTACATGTGCCCTTCTGCGCCCATAAGTGTCATTACTGCGACTTCTACAGCATTACCCGCCAGTCCCCGCAGCGAATGGCACATTTCACGGACATGGTGCTGGCCGAGTCTGCCTTCTGGACCAACTCCCCGGAGCGGTCCCCCGCCATTCGCCCGCGCACCATCTTCTTTGGCGGCGGCACCCCCAGCCTGCTCCCGCTGGCCGAAATGCAAAGATTGCTCAACGGACTCGCCAAACGGTTCGACCTCTCGGCAGTAGACGAATGGACCGTCGAAGTGAATCCTGCCACCGCCACGCTCGATTTCTGTCAGATGTTGCGCACCGCGGGCGTCGACCGCCTGAGCTTCGGCGCTCAGAGCTTCGATCCTGCTGACCTCGCGTTGCTCGAACGCCATCACGATCCGAGCGACGTCCCCCGCAGCCTGTCGATCGCCCGCGAGGCCGGCTTCTCCCGTCTCAACCTCGATCTCATCTATGCCGTGCCGGGACAGACCGTGCAGTCATGGCTTGGCTCGCTCGCAACCGCGATGGAATTGAATACGCCGCACCTCTCCTGCTACGGGCTGACCTATGAACCGAACACCCCGCTGGCCGTGCGGCGACGAATGGGGCGCGTGAACCCCGTGGACGAAGCCGTCGAGTTGGAGATGCTGCACCGCACGCGGCAAATTCTCGCCGATGCCGGACGCCCCGCCTACGAGATCAGCAACTACGCGATTGCCGGCGAGGAATGCAGGCACAATCTGCATTATTGGACCGGCGGCAACTATCTCGGACTCGGCCCCGCCGCGGCATCGCACGTCGATGGCTGGCGCTGGCGCAACAGGCCTCATCTGGGGGAATGGGAGCGTGCCGTGGAGTCCGGCCAGCTTCCAGCCATCGAGATCGAAACGCTTTCTCCCCAACGACGCCAGGGAGAGCTGGCCATGCTCATGCTCCGCCTCTCGGGGGGGTTAAACTATGCCGGTTTTGCAAGTCGAACAGGTCACGACGCTCGCAATCTTTTTGCCCCGGTGATCGATCGGCTCGTTCGCAACGGCCTGCTGAATCGCGATGAACACGCCCTGAGACTCACGGATCGCGGATTAGAGGTTGCCGACGCGGTTTCAGCCGAGTTTCTCCAGCCTTGCGAATAGCTGAAAAAAGTTATTTCTTGCTGGTCAATTCACAAAGACTCGCCGTCGATGAAACGTGCGGAAACCGAGATGGGCGCGTTCAAGGGATGACCCGAAGAGCCTTCGGCAGCCCACCTTATGCCATCGCGGAAGAGGACGAGAGAATGCTGCCATTTGTTCACAACCTGCTGCCCATCCGCGCCAATCCGATTGGTGTCGATTTCGGAACCGAGACGCTTCGTCTCGCCCAGGTCGAGCGGATTGGCGGCGAGTTTCGGCTCATCGCCGCCGCCACCGCGCCCGTTCCCGCCGCCGCCCGCGACGACAACTCCGTCCGCTTCAGTTTTTTGAAACAGACTGTTCGCGATCTGCTCACGCAAGGCCACTTCCACGGTCGCCGCTCCATTCTCAGTCTCCCCGCCTCGCGCATGGTTATTCAGCATTTGCGGCTGGCGCCCGACGACGCCTCGCGCCGCGGAGCGCTGCATGTCGCCCTGCACGACCGGCTCAGGACTAATGTCACGGATGTGCTTTTACGGCATCTGGTCGCGGGCCAGGTCGAGGAAAACGGCCGCGAATTTGATGAAATCATCGCCATGGCCGCCCAGCGCTCGTTCGTAGACGAGTTTCTCCATGCGGCCGCGCTGGCAAAACTCGACGTCATTGCGATGAACGTGGAACCCAATGCGCTGGTGGATTGCTTCTCGCACGTGTATCGCCGCCGCATCGATTCCCAACTGACGAGCTGCTATATCGACATCGGCGGCGCAGCGACACGCGTCGTCGCAGCCCGCGGCTCGCACATTCTCTTCGCCCGCTTCCTCTCCATTGCGGGAGACTCTCTCAACGACGCGGTGGCCCGCGAACTGCAAACCACGCGCGACGCGGCCCGCGTCCTTCGCATCAAAAAGCAGATGTCGGCAGCAGCCGGATCCCCCGAGACGCGCGGTCGCATGACTCCCGCGGCGGATTCCGCGCCCGCGAGAATCGACCGCGGACAACTGACCAGTGAAATCTGCCCCGCCCTCGAGCCGGACCCGAAGCAAATGGAACTCCACCGCAAAATCGACGAGGCGTGCAATCCTCCCGTCGAGGCGCTGATCGCCGCTTTGCGCGAGTGTCAGCACGATCATGAAGGGACCTTTCCCAACAGCAGAATCGATCGCCTGATCTTTATCGGCGGCGAATCGCGCGACCGTCTGCTCTGCCAGCGCATCGCTCTGGCCCTGGGACTCCCCGGCCAGGTCGGCGATCCGCTCGTGCGGATGGGACGCATCAGCGATATCGCCGTCGAGAGCGGCATTGACCGCCGCACACCACAGCCCGCGTGGGCCGTGGCGATCGGTCTGAGCATGGGGCCGGCCGCGGAAGCCGGCGAGATGACCGTCAACCAAGTCTCCTGACATACACGTACAACGATGACAGAAAAAACAAACAGCCCGCGGAGGAATCAGAGCATGGAAACAAAGCCCCCAGTCACCGTCCTGCGAATCAGCCCGCGCACCCTCGGCGGCGCGATTCTCATCACTGCTCTTGCGGCCGAGAGCTACTTGATGTCGCTCCACACGACCGCCGCTTCCGTTGTGCCCGACCTCTCCGCCAGACCGGCAATCGTTGCTCCGACCTCCGCTGCGAACGGAATCAGCGATCATCCGGTCGGCATCTCGCAAGCGGCTGCGGTGAATCCACCGCCTGTCACGCACACAGAAACCGCCCCAACGCCTCTGCGTCCTCCCAGCGCTCTCAAGTCCAAACCGGTTGAGCAACCTGCTCTCGAGCCCGCGGGTGATTCGCCCATCCCTGCCCCGACGAGCGGCAGCACCGACGAACGCGCTGCCGCCCTCAAGGGCGTCCAATCCCTCGAACTCCAATCGATCCTCACCGATGACGGCCATCGCTCCTGCATCATCAATAACGTGACGTGCGCAGAGGGCCAGCGAATCGACGGCTTCATCGTCGAAACAATCGCCAAAGGATCGGTAACCGTGAGCATGGGGGTTTACCGGTTCGATCTGGCAATCCAGCGATAGAACGCCGCATTGGATGCTAGCCACACCAAAGAGGACGGGGCCGTCCTTCTTGGCAAATGTAGGGTGGGTGTACTCACCCACCATTTTCTCCCCGAAGCGCACGGTGGGTGAGATCATCGAACCGATGAGCGACGAGTACTGGGCCACGTCTTTTCTAAATGACCTTGCGCGAGTGCGCGCTACTCGTTTCATATGTTTGGACGGCCGTCTTTGGTAGGGTGGGTCTACTGACCCACCACGTTTTCCGAGAAAATCTGGTGGGTCAGTAGACGTCAGTAGACCCACCCTTCGAGAAACTGCCTCGCCAATACATGCACTACTCGCGCAAGCTCATTTAGCAGCACAGAAGGAGTGGATCTGCCGGAGGAAATCGAGAGTGTTGCGCATAAACCTCACGTCTGTGCAACGGATGAACTTCAATCTCGGGCCGCGCGAACGCCGGGCTGCGAGAAGAATATCAGAAACGCGATTACGATGCTCCCGGTCAGCGTCGCGGCTGATTAATTGAGACTGCCGACCGACCTACGCAGCATCCGGCGAGGCCACGAACCGTCGGCCGCACTGAGCACACCTGAAACCAATTCCCACGAGCGGATACAGAAGGAATGCGGAAAGGACCGCCAACGGAATTCGCCAGAGGTTGCCTGCCGTCTTGTCCAGGCGCGTTGCTTGATGGTGGCATTGAGGGCAGGCGGGTCGGAGGAGGCGGAAGGATTTGAAGGCACTGTCAGGCATCGGAGCACACTTCAGCAGCTCCCTTCGTCATGCAACCCCTTTTGGATCATACCCGATTCTTGGAATACGGCGCAGCCGAGGAACAGGACCACCGTGATCTTGAGCACCGGTGGCACAGCCGCCCTCGGCTGTGGCATTGGATCACAGCCGAGGGCGGCTGTGCCACAAAGTCCCAATCACCCTCACCCGTGCCCTCTCCCAGTGGGAGAGGGAGTAAGAGCGGATCGGCGAATGCTCACAAGGCTCGTACGCTGAACGCTGCGCTCCTTGCAAATCCCCCGCTGTTTCTGACAATACCGCCGACCTTCGCGGCGCGGTGACGCTCCGGTCTTTTTCGCGGCCCCCATCTCGGTATTCAGGGTTTTAATGCGTAAGCTTCTCGTCGCCAATCGAAGTGAAATCGCCATCCGGATCTTTCGCGCGGCGACCGAGCTGAAACTCGATACCGTCGCCGTATACACCTATGAAGACCGCTTCTCCCTGCATCGATTCAAGGCCGATGAGTCCTACCTGATCGGGCCGCCGGAAGGGGGAAGCCCGGTCAAGGGATATCTGGATATTCCCGCGCTGATGGCAATCGCCGCACAGCATGGCGTCGATGCGATTCACCCTGGATATGGATTTCTGGCGGAAAATGCGGGGCTCGCCCAGGCCTGCAAAGACAATGGAATCACCTTCGTCGGGCCGACGGCGAAACTTCTGGAAACATTTGGCGACAAAACCGCCGCCAAGCGCCTGGCGAAGCAAACCAACGTGCCGACGCTTCCGGGAACGGAGCATGGACTGATCGACCCGGCGGAAGTGAAGGCCGCCGCCAAGCAGATCGGCTATCCGCTGATCATCAAGGCCAGCTTCGGCGGCGGCGGGCGCGGGATGCGCGTGGTGCGCAGCGCCGATGAGCTGCTGTCGCGGCTGGAGGAGGCGCAACGCGAAGCGGGGGCGGCGTTTGGACGCGGGGAAGTGTTCATCGAGCGATATATTCCCCGGGCAAAACACATCGAAGTGCAAATCCTCGGCGATGAGCATGGGAATCTCGTGCATCTGTGGGAGCGCGATTGCTCGGTGCAGCGGCGGCATCAAAAGGTCGTCGAAATAGCGCCCAGCATCAATCTGCCGCTGGAGTTGCGCCAGGCGATTTGCGATTCAGCGGTTCGGCTCTGCAAGGCGGCCAATTACCGCAACGCGGGAACGGTGGAATTCCTGCTCGACCTGGATCGCCATGAGTTCTTCTTCATCGAAGTCAATCCGCGGGTGCAGGTGGAGCACACCGTCACGGAAGTTGTGACGGGGATCGACATCGTGAAGAGCCAGATCTTGATTGCCCAGGGATTGAAGCTGCACGAAGCCCCGCTGAGCATCCCGCGGCAGGAGAAAATCGAGACGCGCGGCTGCGCCATCCAGTGCCGGATCACGACCGAAGACCCGGAGAATCATTTCATTCCCGACTACGGCCGATTGACGACGTATCGCTCGCCGGGCGGGTTCGCCGTGCGCCTGGACGGCGGCAACGGGTTCGGCGGCGCGGTGATCACACCCTACTTCGATTCGCTGCTGGTCAAAGTCACGACTTGGGGATCGACTTTTGCCGAGAGCATCGTCCGCATGAACCGCGCCTTGCGCGAATTTCGCGTGCGCGGGGTGAAAACCAATATTCCGTTTCTGGAAAATCTCCTCTCGCACAAGACGTTTGTCGGCGGGAATGCGCTGACGACGTTTATCGATAACACGCCCGAGCTGTTTCACTTCCGCCCGCGTCGCGATCGGGCGACGAAAATCCTCAGCTATCTGGGCGATGTGATCATCAACGGTCGTACAGAGGTGAAAGGAAAGCTCGATCCGCAGCGGCGCATGCCCGAATTGATCGTGCCCCCCTACCCGCAGGCGACGCGCCCGCCGCCGGGAACGCGCGACAAGCTGCTGGAGCTGGGGCCGGAGAAGTTCGCCGCGTGGGCGCGGAAGCAGAAGCGGCTGCTGTTCACCGACACGACCATGCGCGATGCGCATCAGTCATTGCTGGCGACGCGCGTGCGCACGCACGACATGCTCACCATCGCCGAGGTGGTGGCGCATCTGGCTCCCAACCTCTTCAGCATTGAGATGTGGGGCGGGGCGACGTTCGACACGGCGATGCGATTTCTCCAGGAAGATCCCTGGGATCGGCTCGATCAGCTCCGCACGCGGATTCCAAATATTCTGTTCCAAATGCTGCTTCGCGCCAGCAATGCAGTGGGTTACACGAACTATCCGGACAATGTCGTGCGCGAGTTCGTGAAGGAAGCCGCGGAGCACGGAATCGACGTGTTCCGCATCTTCGATTCGCTGAACTGGACCGAGAACATGAAGGTCGCCATCGAGGCGGTGCGCGACAATACCGACTCCCTCTGCGAGGCGGCGATTTGCTACACCGGCGACATTCTCGATCCTCGCCGCACCAAATACAGCCTGAAATATTATGTCTCGATGGCCAGGGAACTGGTCAAAATGGGGACGCACATTCTGGCGATCAAAGACATGGCCGGGTTGTGCAAGCCTTACGCCGCCTACACACTGGTCAAGGCGCTGCGCGAGGAAGTCGATGTCCCGATTCATTTCCACACGCACGACACGAGCGGCATCAACGCGGCAAGCATCTTGCGCGCCAGCGATGCGGGAGTCGATATTGTCGATGGGGCGCTGGCGGCGATGAGCGGAATGACCAGCCAGCCAAACATGAATTCGCTGGTGGCAGCGTTGCGAAACACGCCACGGGATTCAGAGCTCGATCTGGATGCGTTGAACCGGCTCAGCCGGTATTGGGAAGGCGTTCGCGAGTATTACTATCCGTTTGAAGAGGAGATGAAATCCGGCACGGCGGAGGTCTATCAGCACGAGATGCCCGGCGGGCAATATACCAATCTCCGCCAGCAGGCGCGGAGCCTGGGACTGGAAGGGCGCTGGGAACAGATTGCCCAGGCGTATGCGCAGGTGAACGAACTGCTGGGCGACATCGTGAAGGTGACGCCATCGAGCAAAGTCGTTGGTGATCTGGCGTTGTTCATGGTGACGAACAATCTGTCCGCGATGGACGTGCTGACGCCGGACAAGAAGCTGAATTTCCCGCGCAGTGTGGTGGAGATGATGCAGGGAATGCTGGGCCATCCCGACGGCGGCTGGCCGAAAGTCTTGCAGCGGATCATCCTGAACAGCGCCGGGGCGACGGCGATCAAAGGCCGACCGGGGGCAAAGATGCCGAAAGCGGATTTTGCCGCGTTGAAGGTGGAACTGAAGGAGAAGCTGAAACAGGAGCCGCGCGATGTGGATACGGTGTCGTACGTGCTGTATCCGCAGGTCTATCTCGATTTCGCGAAACACTTGCAGAAATACGACAACACCAGCGTGATTCCCACGCCGGCGTTCTTCTATGGCTTGCAGAGCGGGGAAGAGATTTCCGTGGAGATTGAGCCCGGCAAGACCTTGATCATCCGCTATCTGACAACGGGAGACGCTCGCGAGGATGGATTGCGCACGGTTTTCTTCGAGCTCAACGGCCAGCCGCGGGAGGTCAACGTGCCGGATCGCTCGCTGGAAGGGAAGCTGCACCGAAATCCCAAGGCCGATCCCGACGATTCCGCTCACGTCGCCGCGCCGATGCCCGGAAAAGTCTCATCGGTGATGGTGAAGAAGGGGCAGGCCGTCAAATCGGGCGAGCGGCTGCTGTCGATCGAAGCGATGAAGATGGAGACCGCGGTCTACAGCCCGCGCGATGCGAAGATCGGTGATGTGCTCGTGAAGGCTGGTTCTGTGGTTAGTGCGAAGGATTTGCTGATTGTGTTAGAGGGGTAGCCCCTCTCACGGCCAGTTCTTGTAGGGTGGGCATTGCCCACCGTATTTCCGATCGAAGAGGTGGGCAGTGCCCACCCTACGAAGGAGCACCCCGGCAGCGCATGAAAGACGCAGCGCCTGCTCGCGCAAGGTCATTTGGGCCAAAGGTGTTTTTATTTGCGAAATATTACACGCGGTCAACGAAGACCCTCAACCCAACCGTCGCCCAGAGTACGACTCGCCGGCAGTTTCGATCTCGCCCGGCTGCGCCGCGGGATCAAGCCATTCCGCCTCCACTGGTTCCCTCGCTTGCGCAGCACCAACGATCATGCGGCGGCCCTGCGCCGCCGCGGAGAGTTGTTCGCCCCGGCCGTCTTGCTCGCCGGCCGGCAGACCGCCGGGCGCGGGCGCGGCGACAACGTCTGGTGGTCGGCGCCGGGATGCCTGGCAGTAACCATTGCGCTGCCGATCGACGATCAGATCGCTGCCCACCTGATCCCTCTCATCGCGGGATTGGCCGTGCGCAACGCCGCGGCCGAACTGACGGGAAGCCAGGACATTCTGCTGAAATGGCCCAACGACATTTTGTTTGGCGAGCGCAAGCTGGGAGGCCTGCTCTGCGAACGGATTCTCAAAGCGGACCTGGTCGGAATCGGCCTCAATCTCAACGTCAATGCCTCGACGGCTCCATTATCCGTGCGATCGCGCATCACGACACTGGCGGCGGTGTGCAATCGGCGGATCGATCCAACCGAAGCGCTATTACGGATCGTCTCCCACCTGCGCGCCATGATGCGGCGTGGAGCCAACCGCCCCATCGCGGAATTGTTGAGAGAATACGATTCGCATCACGCGCTGATCGGCCGCCGCATCAGCGTTACCAATGCACCCGATCCCAGCTTGTTGTCCGGAAAATGCCAGGGTCTCGACAGCACCGGCCGCTTGCTGCTCAGCGATGGCCGCACCCTGCATCGCATTCTTTCGGGACAGGTAATCTTGCGGTGAAGGAGGTCGATTGACACACTCCGATGTAGGTTCCGCTGAAGAGCCGGCAGAGCGGCGCTCTTCGCGCGAGCGGCATCATCGGCTGTTCTGCGGACCATCGGTCGTTGGAAGGCTAACCGGGCGTCGTTCGCACAACCCCCGAGGATGGTCCGCACGGCGGCCTGCATGAATCCGTCTCTCGACAGCGCACCGTGATGCCGCCGAGCGAACCCTACGCAGGAGAGAGACGCTCGATCAGCCGCGGCCGCCAGCCCACAGAATCGCGTTCTTCAGAATTGCCTTGTAGGCGTCATCGTCGAACAACACCGGCGAATGACCCATGAAGAAATAAACGTTCCGCGCCTTAATCTTGTCGCTGCTCCAGATGACGGGATGATCCCCCATCTTCACCTTGCGGTCGGGCACGTAACTGGACTCATCGACGCTGGCGATCACATGCACGCCCGGCCGCGGACTTTTGTCATACGTATACCACTCTTCCTTCTTGATGACGAAGGAGGCGGGAACAATTCAAGCAGAAACGGCGCAAACGGGCGAAGTACAGGGAGCGCGTTGGACGGGGCGTTGAGGACAACAACAGGAAGCGGCAGCGTTCGCAGATTCTGCTCGTGTTCGATGTTCTTGTCGATGCTTGCAAACACGTCGAACCGGCCGTTGGCTGCTGCCTTCAGCAGCGCGCCGTTTTGAAATTCATCCCAGCCCATCTCCCGTGCTGTCCTGATCTGGTGACCCGGAACCAACTGTCTGAATCTTCTGGGCAGGTTGTGGTCGAAAAGAACCTTCACAGCGATTCCAGATCGCTGAGAAGATCCTTACTCGCCAAGTCGAGGACCGCCAATCCCTGCTCGTGGTCCACGCCCTCGAAGTCGTCAAGAAACTGCTCAAGAGTCTCACCCGCCGCCAGACAGTCGAACAGCGTCTTCACCGGAACGCGTGTGCCATAAAAGCATGGCGCGCCGCTGACCCGCTTGGGATTGATCCAGATGATTCCAAACAGCGGGTGACCGCGCTGAATCTTGTCCCCTTCAAGGAATTCGAGTGCGACCGGCTTGATTCGCGTGAGCGGCAATGGTTGTGCTGTTTCGAGCATGGCGATTCCCTAGTCTATGAAAGCAGAGTAATCGTAGCATGGTTTCCCGAACCCCTCAATTGCAATCGGATCGTGTTCAGTTTTCGGTGTTCAGCTTTCAGTGGGAACGCCGTCCCCGCAGGCTGAAAACTGACAACCGAAGACTTCCCACTATCGTCTGGTCCCCTCGCCCCGGTATTCCGGGAAGAGGGATAGGGTGAAGGGCGGGTTTCGACGCCGAAGAAACCCCTCACCCCAACCCTCTCACCGCGAGTGCGTGGGGCGAGGGAGAAGTTATTCCGTCGCATCCTGCTCGGTTGTTTGGAGTGACGCCTGCTCGATATCCCAAATCTCAGGAATCTCGAGCGATGCGGATGATCCGCGCACCTCAACTTTGATCGAAACAGGAATGCAGCCGCGATTTCGCGAGGAAGCCGTGAACCGGACACGCAAACTCCACTTTGACGGGTTCTCGACCAGTATCCGTCGTCGATAGTAGTTCACATTGCGGTCATCCGGCTCCTCCGGATCTTCCGGATAGAGACGGAGAGGTCGCGGGTCGCGTCCGCGCTCATCTGAAAACTCCAGTGCCATCCGAGTGGGGCTTCCCAGTCGAAAGTGTGGAAGGAATGCCCGACATTCGATGCTGATGGCGCACGGTCCCTCGCCGCGGATCGGAAAGAGCGTTGCGGCCAACGATCCATCGAGTTGGAGTTGGTATTCATTGGTGCGCCGCGTGCCAAGTTTGCGTAGTCTGCGCTCAAATAGAAAGCGTCGAATGGCGTAGAGTGCCGCGACGCCGACGCCGAGTGCCATGCCCAGAACAAAGACAAGGTCGAGGCCTCGGCGGTCAAAGCCGGCAATCGCGCAGAACGCACAAACAAGAGCCCACATCACGTATTCGGCGTGGACGCGCATCATTGTCCTCGGCGCTCGATCCTCGATCTCTGAGGGTCGGGATGATCGCCCATTGGCATACATACTGCCCGCTTAATCGCCACTGACAAGCCCAGTTTGGTAACATTTAAGCCCATGGCCGTTCGGAACCGCCTGAACGCAGCGATCAGATCACTCGACGGCTTGTCCGTGGGAGATGCCTTTGGTGAGTGCTTCTGTTCCATCGCCACAAACCGCTCGACGCACGAGATGTACCTTTCAACACAGACGCTCCCGAACTGGCGCTGGACCTGGACAGACGATACGGCGATGGCGATCAGTGTCCTGGAGACTCTGATCCATCGGGGAACGATCGACCAGGATGATTTGGCGGATGCATTCGCGAAACGATATGCCAAGGTAGATCGCCGCGGATACGGCGGCACCGCGCATGGCATTCTGATGGCGATTGGCGCGGGAGAGCATTGGAGCGATGTATCGCCGAAAGTGATGAGCGGTATGGGTTCCATGGGAAACGGCGGCGCGATGCGCGTCGCTCCGCTGGGCGCGTTCTTTGCAGACGATGTTGCTTCGCTCATCGCAGAAGCGCGCAAATCAGCCGAGGTGACTCATGCTCACGCCGAAGGTCAGGCGGGCGCGATCGCCGTCGCCCTGGCAGCGGCGTTCATGAGCTTGGTGTCCGAGAATGAGAAGAAATTCAGTCGCAGCGATTTCTTCAGCTTCGTCCTCGACAACATGCCCGACAGTCAGACTCGCGCCGGCATCGCACAGGCAGGCGATCT
>Ga0182024_10020589_pt1 | contig 12047 bp, 9 predicted proteins | sample P32metaG_FD_120480 | JGI IMG/M metagenome (GOLD analysis project Ga0182024, IMG submission 120480) | Permafrost microbial communities from Stordalen Mire, Sweden - P3-2 metaG (Illumina Assembly) | ecosystem: Environmental > Terrestrial > Soil > Wetlands > Permafrost | place: Sweden: Stordalen... | reverse complement strand
AGCTCCTTCACTGCAGCGAGAAAAGCTTGGAGAGTTTCTTGTTCGATCTGCATACGAGATCACCCGTGAAGGTCGTGGATGAATTTCCGCGAAATGATCCGCCGGGCTAAGCCCGGCGCCTACATCGCTACTGCCAGACTTTGTCGAGCTGGCCGGCGGTTTGCAGCAAATCGAGTTGCGCTTGCTGGCGTTGAAAATTGGCGTCGAGGTAGAGCATCCACTTTTCGTTTTCGTCGAGACGGGCGCGCTCGACTTCGCGGAGGTTGATCTTGCCTTCGTCCAGCTGAGATTGCAGCACGGCTACGTCCTGCTGCGCGAGTTGCAGTTCCAGGCGCGCCACCTCCTTGGCGGCGTCGCGCTCGCGCAGGTGCCTGGTCTTCTGGCGCACCGCGGCGCTTACTTCGTTTTTTTTGTTCGCCAAGTTGGCTTGCGCGATATGCAGATTGACTTCGGCGAGCGCGATGTTGGCCTTGGTTTGCGCGCTGAAGATCGGAAGGTTTATCTGCACGCCGGCGTTGAAGTTGTTTCGCTGAAACGTTTTGAAAAATTCGTCGTAGTTGTTGAACTTGCCGAGGACGCTGTACACGCTGACCAGTTGCAGCGTCGGATAGTAGCCGTGCTTTTCGCCCATTAAGCGAAATTCCTTCGCGCGTACATCCGCTTCGTCTGCGAGCAACGAAGTATTGCTCTGCATCGCCGTGGCGACGAGGTTCGCGCCCTCCTGTTCGGCTTCGCCCGGGAGATCTTCGGGCGTAACTTCGATCGGCGTGTCCTGAGGGAGACCGGTCTGGCTTCGCAGAAACACTTCCAGTTCGTCCTGGCGTCCTTCGAGTTGCAACACGCGCTGAACCACGCGCGCCTTCGTGAGTTGCGAACGCGTCACTTCCACCGGCAACTCGAAATTTTCCTGCTCGCGCTGCTGCGTGACTTCCAGAATTCTGTCCGCGCTAGCCTCTTCTTTTCGCAACAGGTCGAGCGAGTGCCGGACCATGCCCAACTCCAGATACGCGGCTGCCGTGCGCGCGATAACGCTGTTTCGTGTGTCCTCCAGAAGAATCCGCTGCGACATCGCTTGCTCCTGGAGTTCTTTCTGTTGTCCACGCAATGGTTCGTTGAGAATTTGTTCCTGGTAGGTCACGCTGAAAAGCGCAGGCGCCTGGCCGCCAGGCGTCTCTGGAATTCCGTAGGTGTAGCCGGCGCCCGACCCGGCGTAAAGATTCGGCCGAAACTGCGATCTCGTGATCTGCGCCGAACGATCCGCGAGGCTGACCTGAAGTTTCGCTACCTGGATGTCCTTGCTGTTCTGCAGCGCCAGTTCAATAGCCCGCTTCAGTGTGAGGACAACTGGTGCACCCGCGCTGGCGCTGGACTCCTGTGTAGATGGCGCTTGCTGAGCACGAACGGCGGCAGTGGACATGGCCAACGAAAAAGCAATCATCAGACCGCGCTGAAGCATTCTCATTCTTTCGCGATTGCAGCGGGTTTTTCTCATGCTTGCCTCGCTATCGTTTGGCTGCGGAGTCGAGCTTTACTCGTATCGCAACGATTCAATCGGCTGCATTCGTGCCGCCTGGTTCGCCGGCAGGTAACCGAAGAGCAGACCCGTCGAGCACGAGACGATGAAAGCGGCCAGCACGCTGGTCGTCGATACCGGCACCCGCAAATTTCCGGGAAGCCAAGGTTGCACCGCTACTGGAATGGCCAGCCCGATCAAAATCCCGATAATCGCGCCGCCGCCGCTGATCAGAAACGCCTCGAACAGAAATTGATACATGATCTCGCGATGCGCGGCGCCGATGGCTTTGCGAATGCCGATCTCCCGCGTGCGCTCCTTCACGGTGACCAGCATGATGTTCATGATCCCGATGCCGCTGATCAGCAACGCGATAAACGCGATCAGCAGGAGCACGATCGTCAGCGCCAGAGAGATATTTTTCGCTGCGCTGAGAATGGCGGTAAGGGTTTGCACGTAGTACTCTGCCGCGGCTGGATGCCGGCTGTGCAGCACCCGGGCGATCTGGCGTTCGACGGCAGGCACGTCGTCCGCGCCGGCGGCCTGCGCGTACAACACCCGAAGCACATCAACGCCGGTGTAGTACTTCATCAGCGTCAGCGGAATGATCACCGACTCGTCTTTAATTTCGGACAAGCCAAAGGTGGCCACGCGCTCGCGGAAAACGCCGATCACTGTGAACGTGAGTTCGCCCATGCGAATCGTTCCGCCAACGGGGTTGTCGAAGCCGAACACGCGATCCGACACTTGCTTGGTGATCAAGCAGACCTTGCTGCGGTTTTCCATGTCTGCGGCATCGAAATACCGCCCGCGGATCATGACTAGCTTGCGGATCGCCTGGTATCCGTCGGTCACTCCGATCAGGTTGACGGGCCGCTCGCGCCCACCGACGACGACAGACATGGGCAGCTCGCGCGTGCCGGCAACTTCGGTTACGCCGGGCACGGTCGCCTTTATCGCATTCATGTCATCCACGGTGAGCTCGTAGTTCAGCGGTTGGCCCTTGCTGCCCGCGTTGATGAGCTCGACCCATACCAGATTCGATCCGATGGCTTCGATTTGCCCGATCACGAATTTCTGGCTGGTGAGCGCTATGCTGACGACGAGTACGATCGAAGCGCTTCCGATGATCACGCCTAACGATGTCAGCATGGCGCGGACTTTGTTGGAGCGCAGTGCGTCGATGGCTACCGATAGCGTTTCTCGGACGGCCATCATGGCAGCACCTGCCGGGTCATTCTCTGGGAGATATGATCTGATTTCACGACGGAATCCGGCAATTCAGGTTCGGTGCGCGCCATTACGCCTTCTTCAGCCGTTTCAGCGCTTCGTTCGCGCTCTTGTCTTTCGGCTCCATGTTGAGCGCGATTTCATACTCACCGATCGCGGCCTGCGTCTTGCCCTGATTTTCGTACAAACGTCCCAGCCAGTCATGGGCCTCCCAAGGACGCGGGTAGCCATTTCGCACCGGCGCGGCCTTTAAATATTCGCGCAACAATGCTTCCGCATCACCACCGGAATCTTTGATCAGCACCAAAGCCACGGCACGGTAAAACTTTCCCCGCGGATCCGCCGCCGCAACCTTCTCGCCTTCGTCCGCTACCGCAACGAGACGCCCCGGCTGTCCGTGCTTCATCGCGTAATCGCCGATGTCGTAGATCAAGTTCGCGGACTTCGGATGATTCTCCAGCGCTTTGGTGAATTCCGCGTCGGCCGCGGCGAAGTCCTTTTTCTGGCGCCGGCAATTTCCTGCCGCGTAGTGCCCTTCCGCCACGTCCAGCGCCGCGATCTTTGCGATCTCGGGCCGGGCCTTGTCTTCGCCGCCACCCGCAATTCCTGGAGCGCTGCAGTCGTACTCGACCAGTGCTTGGGCGGCGGAAAAATTTCTTTCGTCCAGCCGCACCGCGGTCTCGAATTCCTTGCGCGTTTTCTTTGCCAACGAGAGCCCCGAAAACATCCCGGCGTGCTCGGCTTTGCCGCCATATGCCCTGCCGAGCCATTCGTGGTACACGGAATTTTGCGGGTCGAGCTCAACGGCTTTTTCCGCGCTGGCGATCGCGGCGTCGTGCTGCTGCATTTCGTTGTAAGTCTTGGCCAGCAGCAGGTAGATTTCGGCATTTCGAGGATTCTTCGCCTCGGCATCCTGCAACTTTCGCGCTGCATTGGAATAATCGCTGGCTTCGTATGCCTGCCGGCCAGCCTCGAATCCTTCGTCCTGCTGCAAGTTCGTTGACGGGGAAACTCCCAGAGTAGCGCTCGCAAATAGGAGCAAGACCAACGGCAGAGCCGGCCGCTGTATTTTAATTGACATCCTGCCGGCCTCGCACGGCACTCGCGTCCGTGTTCATGATCTTTACCGCCATGCCATCCTTCAAATCGAAGTCACCCGGCAACGCTACCATTTCGCCTTGCTGCAAGCCGCTGATAACTTCGTAGTTGGTGGAATCGGCGATGCCCACGTGGATCTCGCGCTTTTCCAGTTTGGTCGTCTCGAATGCGCCGCTCTTCACGACATAGACGAAGTAGCGATTCCCTTCGGCCTCCACTGTGCCGCGCGGCACCGCCAGCACGTTGTCCCGCTCCTTGGAATTGATGCGGACGTTGATGTTTATGTTTGGAAGTAGCTCCAGTTTGTCGTTGTTCACGGTACACAGCAACTCGCCGACGCTGCGCGTCCCTCGCGCCACCACTTGCTTGGGAATGGTTTCTGTTTTCCCAATCCAGACGCGGTTTGGCAAGGCATCCCAGGTAATTTTCACCGGCTCATTGGGCTCGAGCGCCCCGAGCTCGGGCTCGTCAACAAAAGCGCGTACACGGACTTGACGCAGATTGGCCATTTCCGCGAGCAAATCGCCGACCCTCACGTAGTCACCCGCCTTCACGGGCAAGGAGTACAGTGTGCCGTCGGATGGCGCCGCAATATGCCCGTTGCGCACCTTCTCCTCCAGCGCTGCGACTTCGCTTTGCGCCTGCTGCACCAGCAACGGCGCTTGATTCGCATCCAAGCTTACGCCGCGGTCGAACTCCTGCTTCGCCGCGGTCAACCGCGTGACCTCAGACTGCGCTTTGGTCAGTTCCAAATCATTGGCGGCGAGTTCATCTTTCGTGGCGGCGTGCTCCGCGATGAGCCTGAGCAAGGCGTCGTGGCTGCGCTGCAACCGGTCGCGTTGCGCCACCGCCGTGGAGAGAGCACCCGCGGCCTGCGCGGCCGCGTCCGGCCTTCCGCCGCTCTTCGCCACTCTCAAATCATTTTCCGCCTGAAGCAATTTCGAGCGCGCCTGGGCGAGTTGCGCCTCCGCATCTTTCACGTTCAATTCGAGCAGCGGCTGTCCCTTCTTGACGGCTTGTCCTTCCGCAGAGCGAATTTTCTCGACGAATGTATCCAGCTGTGCGCGCATAACGAAAGGCGAGATGGGCTCGACCTTCCCGTTACTGGAGATCGAAGCAATGATGTTTTCGCGAATCGGCGTAACCGCGGAGATCTTCGCCAACGGCTGCCGGCCACTTACTTTGATCAAGACAAGCGTCAGGACGCCCGCGGCTAGCAGGAAGATCAGTATGCGATTTCGCAGTCGGCGATCCATTTGGCCCTGAATGTTGCTTGGTGCCCTTCGCGCAGCGGGACGCAGGCACACTCGCGCTGTGTGCCAGTTCGTCCCAGATGCGTGGCTTGCCGGCCCGCCGTCCGGTGGGCCTCAAAGAGGTTGATTGTAGCAATAGGGCCGCAGCTTTCCCTAGCAACGTTGTGCGCGATTCGCGTCCCTGATACAGGATGCGGCTGGCACGCGTTGCGATACCGGCAGCGCTAAGTTGCTTTGAGCGTGCCTGTTACGGAGGGCGCTCTGGACCCTAGCGATATGGGTGAGGAAGGTTCGCGGTTGGACGCTGTCGTGTGATTGCGCCCGAGGAGGCGTTCCCGCCGGCTCGATGTCATTCATTCGGATCGGCTCGCCGCATGGAACCAGAGATCGGCTTTGCCATCACACAGCACCGCTGTTTTCCAGTAACATTTTAGATGCAGCCGTTACCATCCGGGAAAGTGCGTGCCCCTGGCGCCAGTGAAGGCCACTCGATGATCGAAGTCCGTAACCTGTCGAAGTACTTTCGGGATAAGAAACGCGGGGAGATTCGCGCGGTCGATGATGTCAGTTTTCGCTGCTTGCCCGGGCAAATTTACGGACTACTGGGCGCGAATGGCGCCGGCAAGACTACTACATTGCGCATGCTGGCCACCATCCTCGAGCCCACCGGCGGCACCGCCATCGTGTGCGGTCACGACATCGTGGAGCACCCCGACAAGGTTCGCGCCAACGTCGGCTTTCTTTCCACCGCGACAGCGCTTTACCCGCGGCTTACCGCCCGAGAGCTGGTGCAATACTTCGGACGCTTGAACGGCCTGGATGACGCGATTCTGAAAACGCGTGTCGATAAAATATTCGACAGACTGGACATGAACGGCTTTCGCGATCGCCGGTGCGATAAGCTCTCCACGGGCATGAAGCAAAAGACCTCCATCGCGCGCACGCTGGTGCACGATCCCGCGGTGATGATCTTCGACGAGCCCACGCTGGGGCTCGACATCATGACCGCGCGCACCATCACCGCCTTCATCCGCGAATGCCGCGACCTGGGCAAAACCGTGATCTTCTCGACGCATATCATGAGCGAAGTCGAAAAACTTTGCGACGTGATCGGCATCATCCAGAACGGAAAGCTCCTGGCGGAAGGCACCCTCCAGCAACTTCGCGAAAAATACGGCGAGCGGGATCTCGAGGAAATTTTCGTCAAAGTGGTGGCGCCCCACTATGTCTCCTCGGAGGATCATTAGGATGTCGCTGCGCAACATCGGCATCGTCTATCGCAAGGAGCTGACCGAGGCGCTGCGCGACCGCCGCACGCTGGTCTCGTCGATTTTGATTCCGCTGTTCCTCTTTCCGGTTCTCACCTTTGGAATCGGCTACGCCTTTGTGGAGATCGCCGGTGAAGCCACCCGCGAACCTTCGAAAATCATGATCCTCGGCGGAGAGGACTCCCCGGACGTCGTGCGAGATCTCCGGGTCGCGAGGAATCTCCGGGTGGTGCAGAGTTCGCCCGATTACGTGGATCTCATCTCCGACAAGAAGATTCGAGCCGTGGTAGACGTCCCTCCCGGTTTTCAGGCCGGCATCGCCCGGGGCGACCATCCCGAAGTGAAGATCTATATTTTTAAAGACGACTTGAAATCCATGCTGGGCGCGAGCCGCATTGAGAAACTGTTCACCGAGTATCGGGACGCAATGGTACGCGGCCGCCTCACGTCGGAAAATCTTCCGGAAAGCCTGATGAAGCCGTTCGATATCGATCAGCAAAATGTCGTTTCGGAGGAAAAGGTCGCGGGCGAATCCTATGGTGGCTTGATCACCTACCTGGTCATTCTGATGTGCATGACCGGCGCGATGTATCCCGCGATGGACCTGACCGCCGGCGAGAAAGAACGCGGCACGATGGAGACGATTCTGTCCAGTCCGATCGAGCGGACGCACCTCGTCTTCGGAAAATTTCTGGTCGTGCTGACCGCATCACTCGCCACCGCTACGCTTTCGGTTATCTCCATGGGAGGCTCGTTCGCTATCCTCGCGCAGTTCGCCAGGGAGCAAAGCATGGGCGAGGGTTTCCCGATGTTGACCATGCACGCGAAGACTGTTATCGCCGTGTTCGTCATGGCGCTGCCGGTGGCGGTCCTGTTCTCCGCCGTGCTGATGACCATTTCTCTATTCGCCAAGACGTTCAAGGAAGCGCAGAGTTACCTCACGCCTATGACGTTTGTCGTGATCGTACCGGCCATCGCCGCGGTATTGCCCGGTATCGAGCTGACCTCGAAGCTTGCGCTGGTTCCGATTCTCAACGTGAGCTTGCTCTGTAAAGAGCTGGTCACCGGCACGTACCACTGGAATTACATTGCGCTGATCTTTTTCTCTACCTGCCTCTACGCCGGCGTTGCGCTCTTCCTGGCGGTCAAAATGTTTCAGCGCGAGTCGGTCTTGTTTTCTTCCTAGCCTCGGCATTGTTTGACGAGCGAACACCGCAGCACCTTGAAGACTGCCGGCATTCGACCGCGCTCCCGAGTCTCTGCCCGCCAGTGCAGAATCCCGCTAGGATGCGATGCAAGAAGTCTTTGGATCTCGGAAAGCGAGAGTTCGCCGAGGAGATCAGTGCGCCGCCCGCGGCTGCGCGGCTCTCTGCGGTATGCGATTGTGCGTTTCGCAATCTTGACTCAGCCTGCGTACTGTTTCGCAAACGCACCGCCAAAGCGCAATCGCCTCTAGTCTTTGCTGTCCGCCTTTCGGTAGCTGCCCAGCCACCACCGCTGACATCCAGTTGCGCGCGGCGGCCGGAGTCCACGCATTTCGTGCGGTACCGCCGTTGCCACGCTGCTCGATCGCTTGGCGCGCGGTACCCACCAAATTCATCAGTACCTGTTGCAACTGGCCGGCGTCGCCGAGCACGAACGGCAGGGCCTCATCCAGATCCACTTCCACGGTCACCTTTGCAGACGCCAAGCTGATTTCTTGCAGATCGATCGTACGCGACACCACTTGATTCAGGGACACCCTGCGCCACCGCCGGCCGCGCCCCTGGCGCTCATCAACAGCTAGCGCGCAATCGCGCTCGCTCCGCCTCCTGGAAAATCTGCCGGACGTCGTCCCTTGTCGCTTGGCTTCGCAGGAACCTGCCGTGATCGTCTTGACGCAATACGGAACGATGGACTCGGCGGTAGCGGCGACGCGGATGGGCGCGATCGACGATGTCACCACTTCTCCGCATGTTTCGCGAATGGTCGGCTCGTCATCGACGATCAGAATATTCAAAGGCGCGGTTCCCTTCAGGGCTACCGCTTCTTCGGTCATCGTCGCCATGTTCATCTTTTGTGTCGCCCTCGACCCGCTCTATGCCGGTATCCCCAGTTCCATTTTAGGAACGCCGCCACGCATTCATAACTCAGTATCTCAGCTATATTGTACTAACAATGCACCTCCCGTTTCGGAACAGCGCCACCCCCGATTCCCCGCCCCATCGCCCGTAACCTTTCGGTTCCACGCCGCTTGCAGGAATGGAACCCGCTTCCCCGCACTAAGTCCATTTTGGGCCGCGGCCGGTTCGCACTCTCATAATTCCCTCCCCCCCCAAAAAAAGCCCTCCGAGGTTTCCCTCGAAGGGCTGGTCCAGTCGGTTAGGTTCTTGTTCCCGGTTTCACCAAGCGCCGGCTCCAATCCCGACGCGCGACGAATTCCCGGTTACCCGATTAGTAGGTCGCGCCTTCCGGAACGAAGATGAATTCGACACGGCGGTTTTCCTTCTCCGTGCCCTTCTCCGTTGAGGCTTGGCCCGTCCGCGTCGTGCTGCGCGACGCGTCGATGCCCTTCTCGCCGAGGTATGCCTTCGCCAGGTCCGCACGGCTCTGCGCCAGCTTGGCGGCCTTGGGTTCCTTCGGATCGGCGTAGCCCACGATGACCACCTTGGCATTGGGATCGCTCTTCAAGCGCAACGCCACGTCGTCACCGACGCGCTTGCACAGGTTGTCGAAGCGCGCCTGGCCAGGCTTGATGTAGCCGCACTCGCCCACCTTGGTTGCTTGTGGCGGCGGTGGCGGTTGCTGCACATCAACGTTTGCTTGTCCGTCGGCCTTGTCGCCGCGCGAATCCGTGACCGAGCAATTTACTTTGTAATTGCCCGATTGCAGACCCGTCGAGTCAAACTGCGCGGTCGGTCCGTTTCCGGTGACCTGTCCGCCGGTCGCCGAATAGCTGTAGGTCAGATCCAGGTTGTCCGGGCTGCTGGCCGTTGACGTGATCGTCGACTTTTCGCCAGGAGCGATCGAACTCGGGTTCGCCGAGCAGGAAATCGATGGCGGGTGATGCGGCCTCTCCTGGACGGCAATGTCCGCCGTGCAGGAAACCGTGCCGCCCTTGCCGTCATCAACCTTGGACGTCACCGTATAGGTGCCTACCGCCACGCCCGAGGAATTCCATCTCGCGTCCGGCCCGGTGCCATCCACCGCGCCGCCCGTCGCCGTGTAGCTGTAGGTGAGCGGAAGGCTCGCCGGACTGCTGGCCGTCACGTGGATTGCCACTGGATCGTTCGACCCGGCATAAATCGACGCCGGAGTCGCCGAGCACGAAGCGGTCGGGGGTCCCGACGGCGGTGGTGGCGCCGACGGCGGAAAGCCCCAGCGAACCACCAAACCCGTTCCCAGACGGAGGCTGTTCTGGCGCCCGCTCACATTCACGTTGGGGCCGTTCGCGTTGGTCATCAAATAATCGATCTGCGCAAATCGCCACGCGACGTTCTTCGTGAAAACCACGTCCACACCGCCGCCGGCCGCCAGACCAAAGGTATTCTGGGCGAAGTTGCCGGTGACGTTGACGTCAGGACGGAACCCTCCTACGAGAACCTCCACGAAGGGCACGAAGTGATCCCGGCGGAAGTTCAGTCGCGGACCAAACAGGTAGGTGATCGCACTGCCGGGGTTTCTCACCAGGAGCCCATTGGAGCTTCTGCCGAAGTCGTAGGCGCCGAACTCGGCCGTCACGCCCAGGTATTTCGTCACGTTGTACGTGAACGATCCCGTGCCGCCATTGGCGTTCCACGGGGCAAAACCGCTGCCTGGCTGAAAATCGATATAGCTGTACATGCCGGCGATCTCATACCGCGGCGTCAGTTTTCCCGGCGCGCTGTCGTCCCCGCCCGCGGAGGCCGCCGGGCCGGGAAATGGCGTCGCTCGCGGCGGTTCCGGCGGTGCAAAATTCCACGACGACGCTGGAACTGCGTTCGTGCTCTCCGGCGCAGGCGCCGCCGCCGTGCTGTCATCCGTAGTTGCCGCCGCTTCACCCGTGCCGTCGTTGCTCTGCTGGGCCCATACCGGCAGAGCCAGTATCACGCTCAAACCCACTGTTAGACACAACCTGCGCATCGTATCCTCCAAAAGACTTTAGCATTACGAAATCATGTGTTATTCACGCGTCCACCGGGTTTTAACCGCTGCTGCCGGCGAACTGCGTAAGACGCATTGCAGCCTATACTTTGCTTTTTCCTCGGACCCGGTGGCACTACTCCCCCAGCTCCTTGGAACGTCACCCCGGGGTTTACTTCACAAGAACCAGCAAAGCGCGGTGACCATAGCGTATTCCACACACCGCCATTTCCGCAAGGCTTTCCTGTAAATCGCCGGCTTCCGGCTCTTGTGATTTCCCTATTGCGACGTTTGCTTGGCCCTTTCGAGGTACAGCACCGGTGTACGGTCCCAGATTACCCTGTCGGGACCATCGTCGATTCGAACCCGCATCTCGAAACCTAAACTTGTTCCAGGCCCCACAGCTTCGCGCGGGCATCGCGGAAATATCTTCACGCCCCTGCATTTCGCCTGCGTTGCGGCAAACGCCTCGACGCAAAGCAGGTGTGCGCTGGTTCACAAACTCTCAAGTCGCACGGGACACTTCGGGTGCGCTCAGATCTTAGATGAAGCAACGAGTCGGTTAGGTCGCAACCAAATCGCACTAAATCGACTGCCCAATCCGTTTGGCGCCTCCGTCCGTCGCACATCGCCGCCTCCGCGTCCTTCCAGCGGGCCCGAGCATCTGATCTCCACCAGCGCGAATTGCGCTCGCGCTTCCCCGCGCGTCGAGTTGGTAAGCATAAGGATCCGCGTCATACCGAATTCCAGCCGCGGCTCCTTTGCGCCGTAGATCCCTGCTGCCAGGTGCAGCGAAAAAGACCCGTGGATGTAGTGCACCGGAAATTTTCGAGGAGAGAACAATATGAGACTCACATTTAGCGCAGCCTTGCTCGCCTTGCTCGTAGCCACCCCGGCCTACGCCCTGCAGGAGCCCGATAAAGATAAAGAGAAACCCGCACAGGAAGAGCCAAAAAAAGAAGAGCCCAAGAAACAGGAGCCCGATCGGCAGCAACCCCAGGAAAAAGAAAAGCAGCAGCCGGACAAAGCACAAGCGGATAAAGCCAAGCAGACCGACAAGCAGCAAATCGAAAAGGCCAAGCCGGATAAACCCGCGCCGGAACACGCTCAACAGGCCCAGGGCGGCGGCAACGGCAACCGCACCATCAAAGAAACAGACTTCCGCGCTCACTTTGGCCGCCAGCACACCTTCCGCGTCGCTCGCCGCGACGATCGCCGCTTCAACTATGGCGGCTATTGGTTCGTGTACAACGACCCCTGGCCCGCGGGTTGGAGCTACAGCGATGCGGTGTACGTGGATGAAATCGATGGGCAATATTATCTGATCGATCCGGTCCACCCAGGCATCCAGCTTCTGATCGTCGTCTCCGATTAATTTCTGCGTATCGACTGGGGCCGCTCCGGCCCCAGTCGAACGCGAACTCAGCGTCTGAAGGATGCGACTTGAAACCGCTGGAAATTCAAATCACGTCGCGATTCCCTCGCAGCAAAATCTCAGGAGCCTTTATGCCGCCGTCTCGTCCGTTCGCCGCTTTGTCTTTCTTCCTGGCCTCCGCGCTCATCGTCGCAAGTTCCGCAGGTTGT
>Ga0182024_10020588_pt1 | contig 12048 bp, 9 predicted proteins | sample P32metaG_FD_120480 | JGI IMG/M metagenome (GOLD analysis project Ga0182024, IMG submission 120480) | Permafrost microbial communities from Stordalen Mire, Sweden - P3-2 metaG (Illumina Assembly) | ecosystem: Environmental > Terrestrial > Soil > Wetlands > Permafrost | place: Sweden: Stordalen... | reverse complement strand
TCCTCGGCGACCCGCGTACCCGCATCCGCTGGGCCCGCGTCAAGGACAAGGGCAGATGCCGCCTTCATCAGCGGAGCGGCTTGATCAATGTGTCGACGAAGTAGGGCGACGAAAAACTCGTTCGTTCGCCGGCAAGTTTGCCCGGTACCGGCAAGAGCCGGGCGGAGAGAGGCTTGCGCAAGCGCACCGCGAGGCTGGCCATGTCGCAGATCACCTTGGTCAGGTCGTCGACCGAACAGTCGCCGGGCAACGGCACCGTGTCGAGACCGGTCCCGCAAATGGCCGAGTAGGCCAGCAGCTGGTCGACCCCGAGACGGCCTTCCGCCCAGCGCCTGGCGAGCACTGCGTCCTCCATCACGGGCAGCATAAGACCGCAGAAACCACACGTAGGTAGGCCGGTGCTCTTCAACGCCGCCGTGATCGCGGCCACCAGCGCAAGGGTGCCCGGGTCACCGAGGAACCCATGCCCCGCAAGCTCCATTGCGGCTGCAATGCTGTCGTTTACCTCGGGCGCGGGTGACAGGTCGATACCGGCGAACTCCAACCCCAGGGCGGCCGCTTGCTGTTGGGCCAGCTCGACGACAGGCACAGCGTGACGCAACAGCGCCTCCCTGGTACGCCCCGTCACCTCGACCAGCTCGGCGCCTCCCTCGAGCGCCTCGGCCACGATCCCAGCTCCCTGGAGCCCAACGCCGATATTGGCCGGGCCGGCGTGGTAGGCGGCGGGGAAAAACGGCGTCCCCGGAGCGACACAGGCCAACGCCGCAAAACCGAAGTTGCCAAAGCCTTCTTTGCTCTCCGCGGCCAGTCGCAGCATCACCTCGGCCGCAGCCCTGGCCGCCCCAACGTCCAGTCCCTCGTCCGCCGTCGCAACCATCACCGAGCCGTTTAGCCCGTCGTGGTTGGCGATCAGGTCGGCCAAGGCGTTCATATGCTCGGGGCTCGCATCGCACGGAGCCGGCCCCAGCGAGCAGAACGGCACCTCAGCGCCCTCCAGCGCGCCCTGCAGTTCTCCCCCGTAACTGGCTATGTCTTTCGAGGCCCATCCGGCCAGGTCCACAAGGACAGGACGTGCCGACAGCCGGACCGTCTGCACCTCGTAGCCCGCCTTCTCGAAGGCATCTCTCGCCCGGCGCAGCTTCCCCGCCATATCTTCGACGACGCGAGCCGGGAGCGGATGGGGTTCGGCGACCCCGATCGTCAGGGCTCTGATCGGGGTCTTCGGCACCAGCTGAATACCCTATTCTGTGAGCGCCGGGCCGGGGCGCCGCCCGTCGGGCCTTGAGTCGAAGACGGCACGCCCGGTGACGTGCCCGCCGCAAAGAACGGGCACGTCCCGCGGGCGCACGCTTCGCCCCATTTCTCCGCTTGGTTCGCCCTTTCTCGGCGTGGTTAAGCCGTTCTCGGCGTGGCACTTTCAAGGGGCCATCGCAACAGCCCAGCTCACCGCCTTGGGCGTGTTCGCGACGCACGCCGAGAAGCCTCGGACCACGCCGAGAAGCCCCACGACCGACTAGCCACCTCGTACTACGGCCCAACTGCTCGCTCAAGAGGTCCGAATGTTGTAGTCAGGACCGCTCCGACCCTTGGAAGGTCGCGCCGCTAGAGCCAGGCGATATCGTCGTCGGCCTGCTCGGTCACCCTCTCGCAGGTCGGGCAGTACCAACGAGCCTCGAGCGAGGTCCCACAGGAACGGTGCCGGGGGCCCTCAACCTCGCCTCCGGCTGCGCGTGCGCCCCACCGGGCGAGCAGGCGGAGCGCCCCGGCCAGCTCACGGCCTTCGGCGGTCACTCGGTACTCGTAGCGTGCGGGCCGCTCCGAGTAGGGGACCGCCACGACAAGGCCCTCGCTCTCCAGGCGCCGCAGGCGCGACGACAGGATGTTGGACGCGAGGCCAGGGACGGCCGCAGTCAGCTCGTTGAAGCGTCGCGGGCCGTCGAGCAGGGCGTCGATGACTAGCAGAGTCCAGCGGTCGCCGACCCTGGACATCGCGCCATCGAGCGCCGGGTTGCCAGGTGCCTGGTCCGCCAGCTCGCTCACGTCCCCATCCTCCCACTTCAAAAGTTCTTCGCCGGTACGGCTCGACCCTCTGTTAGCTTCTCAGTTGCAAGTTGCAAGTTACATGCTTTGGGAGGAGAAGTAGGGATGGGTACACCGTTGGGAGAGTTCTCGAAGGCCGTCGCCGATGTAATCGCCGGGGCGGCGCCGTCGGTTGTAGGAGTCGGGCCGGCGGGCAGTGGCGTAGTAATCGGCGACGGCCTGGTGGTGACGAACGCCCACAACCTGCGTGGCGAGATAGCCGTCACCTTCGAAGACGGCCGGGTAGCGACTGCCACGGTCGCCGGGGCAGACCTTGACGGCGACCTGGCCGTGCTTTCGGTCGACACCGCTGGAAGCCCGGCGCTCGCCTGGTCCACCGGCGAGGTCGCGCTTGGCGAGGTTGCGATCGGGCTCTCGCGGCCCGGCGGCGGGAGCCTGCGGGCCGGCGTCGGCTTTGTGACCGGGCTCGGCATCTCCTTCAGGGGCCCTGGGGGCAGGACGGTTACCGGGGCGCTCGAGCACAGCGCACCTCTCGCCCGCGGCTCTTCGGGCGGCCCGGTGGTCGATAGCGAGGGGCGTCTCGTGGGGGTCAATACCCACCGCTCCGGCGAAGGGTTCTACCTGGCACTGCCGGTCGGCACAGACTTCAAGGCGCGGGTGGACGCGTTGGGACGGGGAGAGTCGCCGCGTCGGGTACGCCTCGGCGTAGCCCTGGCCCCGCCCAAGGTTGCCCGCAAGCTGCGCCATGCCGTTGGCCTGCCTGAGCGGGACGGCCTGCTCGTGCACGCCGTCGAAGACAACGGCCCGGCTGACCGTGCCGGGATCCGCCGGGGCGACCTAATCGTCTCCGTTGGCGGGCAGCCCGTAACCACGGTCGAGGAGCTGGCTGTTGGCCTCACCGCTGCCGGCGACGCCGGCAATGCAGACCTGGTCGTCGTTCGCGGCGTCGACGAGCTTTCGATCGCCGTGAACTTGGAGGAGACCGCCCCGTCAGGACAAGCGAGCGCCTGATGGCGGCAAAAACGTGGGGCTCCGTTCAATCCGAGCGGGCCCCCACGGCTGCTGGAGCGGGGGGCTCGGCCCTTGTCCCCCCGCCCAGCGTGGCCTCGTCGAGCGTGGCCTCGTCCAGCGTGGCCTCGTCCAGCGTGGCCTCGTCCAGCGCGCCCGTCGGACCGCCCACCGATCTCGACGACGTCCTGCTTGACAGTTATTCGCTGACGGTGTCCTCCGTTGCAGAACAGCTACTGCCCTCGGTGGCTGCCCTGAGGGTCGAGGACCAACTGCACCGGCCCAAAGGAGCAGGTTCGGCCGTGATCATTTCGGCGGACGGGCTCCTGGTTACCTCGGCGCATGTGGTCGAGGGATCCACGCGTGGGACCGCAGGGTTCACCACGGGCGACGAGGCACCCTTCGAAGTCGTGGGAGCCGACAGGCTGAGCGACCTGGCCGTGCTCCGGGTTGCCGGCGGCGGGTACCAGCCGGCCCGGCTCGGCGACGCGAGCCGGCTACGGGTCGGCCAACTCGTCGTTGCCATCGGCAACCCGCTCGGTTTCGAGGGTTCCGTGAGCGCAGGGGTCGTAAGTGCTCTCGGCCGCAGCCTGGTGGCCTCCGCCGGCCCGGGGAACCGGCTGCTGGGAGACGTCATCCAGACCGACGCCGCGCTTCACCCGGGGAACTCGGGAGGCGCTCTTGCCAATAGTGCTGCCGAGGTGATCGGGATCAACACCGCCCTCGTCGGGCCGATGGTCGGCCAGGGCCTCGGGATGGCGGTGCCTGTCAATGAGACGACCCTGGCGGTGATTGGCACTCTTGCTGCCGGGCGCCCTGTCCGGCGCGCGTATCTGGGCATTGGCGGTGGGCCTCGCTTGCTCCCGCAACCTGTCGCAGCGGCGACGGGTTTCTTGCGGGGAGTGGAGGTTGTCTCGGTCATCACCTCGAGCCCTGCCGGCGAAGCCGGGATCAGGCCCCGAGACGTGATCGTCTCTCTCGACGGCAAGCGCATCGAGGACGTCCGTGTGCTGCAGGCAATGCTCGGAGAGCGCTACATCGGCCGGGTAGTCGCGATCGAGTACATACGGGACGGGCGCCTGACAACATGCAACGCGACCTGCGTGGAGTTGCCGTCCTCTTAGCCTCGGAAAAGGCACATTGGGCCTGCTCACCTGACGACGCGACCGTTTTCACGAGCGTTCACGCTTAACGAGCAATCAGGTTCTTGGCCACTAAAGGGCGCATCGGCGCGTGCCGAATCGGACAAAGAGGTCGATTTGGGCATTTCGGGCTCGCCGCGGCGACCCGGGCGCCCTGCGTCGAGGGGAGGGGCATGCCAGGCACAGATGCCAGGACAGGTGTGAGCAACTCGCGAGTTACTGCCGAGCTGGGTATGCCAGGTGGTGAGCTTTCCCACGAAGAGGGCCTCGCAACAGCCTTGAGCGCCTTCTTGTCGCAGATGCACCACAGCGCCGCGGCCGCTCCCGCCATGTACGCGCCCGACCCCGGGCCTGCCGCAGTCCAGGCTCTTCGGGCCAACCGCCTCCCTTCGCTGGCCGGCCGTGACGAGCCCCCTTCAATAGGAGGAACGACGGCTGGGCACCTCCCCCACCGCCTCCCTGACGCCCCCGGCCGACCCGAAGTCGAAGTGATCCCCGACCGGCCCTTGATCACCCGGCCAGCGAGAGCTCTCCTGCCGGGTCTCAGGACTGGAAGAGGGCCTGGGCTCGTAGCCCGAGTGCCCGAGTCGGATGCCTGGGCCACCCCCGAGCCAGCTACCGAACCCGAGGCCGCTCCCCGTCCGCCCACGATTGGCTCACGCTTGAGGCCCACCCTTGAACGCACCGCGACAATCGACGCCAGCCCAGCTGCAGCTGCTCCCGGGCCGAAAGTGGACCGGCCGGCCGCTGCGCGAGCCGCCGCGGTAGCCCAGCGCGGAGCGAGCCTCGCAGCTCGGACCCTGCGCGCACGACCAGTGCCAGAGATAACGGTGGACGACTTGCCCGAACCCTGGCTAGGGACCGGGCCTGAAGACAAGACCGAGCAGGCCCAGCCTCTCCAGGCGAGGAACGAGCCGTCTCCCTCGCTCCTTGAGCCGCCAGCAGCCTTGAACGTCGCGGCCGTGGTGAACGAGCCGACGGTGGTTAGCGAGCCGGCAACCATGACCTTCCCGGCGGTGGCCGACAAGCCGGTAACAGTGCACGAGCCAGCCGCGGAGAGCAAGCCGAGCGTGATGGACGGGCCTGCGCTAGTCAATGAGCCGGCCGTGGTTAGCATGCCGGCGGTGGTTAACGAACCAGTTCTGGCACACGAGCCGGCCCTTGTCCCCGATCCGGCCCTTGTCCACAAGCCGGCCGCGGAACGCAGGCCGAATGTCCCGGACGAGCCGGAGGAGGCACGCGAGCAGTTGGCCTCGCTCTCACACCCCACGGGCCGAGTGATCGCACCGGCGCCGGGGGCGGGCAGGCAACGAAAGGCCGCCGTGGCTGGCCTTGCCCTTGCTATTTTTGCGGCAACCACGTTGGGTATCTCTGTCTACTGGGGTTACAGGACCAACGACACCCTAAGTCAGCGCAACTTGGAACTAGCGACTACTCAAGCCAGCCTGGGCGCGGTCCAAAAGAGCCTGACCGACGCTCAGTCCACGCTTCTCCACCAGCATCAAAGCTATTCCGCCTTGAAGGTAGGCATTAAACAGGTAGCGGAGCAGTACGTTGCGACAAAAACGCAGTTAGAACAGGTACAAATCGACCTTGGCCAGACGCAGGGCCAGCTCACACAAGCTCAAAGCCAGGTTGGCCGGGCACAGAACCAGCTCGGGAACACCCAGCAAAATCTCTCCACGACGCAGTCGCACGCAGTCCAAATCCAGCGAGGCGCGCAGCTCCTTCAGCAGACCGTGCAGCTCCTTGCGTCTCTAATCGTGCTGGAGAACAACTACATCACTGCGGCACAAGGTCACAACGGCACAGCGATGAAGAGCGACCTTGCCCAGATGCGCACGCTGGAGGACCAAGCCCAGACGCTCGAGCCGACGGCGAGCCCGCCTGCCCAATGATGAAGCTGGGCCCCTCCGCTAGACATCACTGTCCCGCGGTTGCTGCTACCTCGTCGTAATGTGGCCGCGCGTCGTAGTGTTGTTGCTGCGTCGTAGTGCCGTGGCCGCACCGGCCAATCCCAGCACTTGAGCTCGAGGAGATAGCACATGCTCGCCAGGAAGCTCAATGACTCCGATGAAAACGGGGACGCCTCGCTCGCGCCGATGTACAGCTGTCGCCAGCTGCGCGAATCTGTCCCCCGCTACGAGTTACCGGCTGGGCAAATGTCGCCGCGGGCGGCCTACCAGATCATCCACGACGAGCTGAACCTCGACGGCAACCCGGCGCTCAACCTCGCCAGCTTCGTCACCACATGGATGGAACCAGAAGCTGACAAGTTGATGGCCGAGTCTCTCAGTCGCAACTTCGTCGACGCGGACGAGTACCCCCAGACCACGGAAATCCACAACCGCTGTGTCAACATGCTGGCACGGCTGTTCAACGCCCCCGACGACGGGGCAGCCGTCGGCTGCGCCACGGTCGGCTCGTCGGAGGCGATACATCTTGCCGGGCTGGCGCTCAAATGGCGCTGGCGGGCGCGCCGCCAGGCAGCGGGCCTGCCCATAGGCAACCCCAACATCGTCATGGGCGGGAACGTCCAAGTTTGTTGGGAGAAATTCGCCCGCTACTTCGACGTCGAACCGCGCTATGTGCCCCTGGCAGCCGACCGGTACGTCATCGGCGTAGACGAGGCGATGCAGCTTGTCGATGAGAACACGATCGGGGTAGTAGGTATCCTCGGCAGCACCTACACAGGCGAGTACGAGCCGGTCAAGGAGCTCAACGACGCCATAGTCGAGCTAAATGCCCGGAACGGGTGGGACGTCGGGCTGCATGTCGACGGAGCGAGCGGCGCTTTTGTGGCGCCCTTCACCCAACCGGATCTCGCCTGGGACTTCCGCCTCCCAGCCGTTCGCTCCATAAACGCCTCAGGCCACAAGTACGGCCTCGTTTACCCAGGCGTAGGCTGGGTAATTTGGCGCACCGAGGAAGATCTCCCGAGCGACCTGATTTTTCACGTCAACTACCTAGGCGGAGACCAGCCGACATTCAACCTCAACTTCTCACGTGGTGCTGGCCAGATCCTGGCGCAGTATTACAACTTCTTGCGCCTCGGGCGCGACGGCTACACGCAGATAATGGAAGGGCTCGACGCCACCGCGTCCTATCTCGCTCAAGCCGTTGAATCAGTGGGGCGTTTTGAAATCCTCAGCAAACCGAACACCGTGCCTCTGGTCTGTTTCCGCCTCGCGGAGGAGGCTGGCGGCAATGGGCACAGGCCGTACACGGTCTTCGACATTTCGGCTCACCTTCGCCAGCGCGGGTGGATAGTCCCCGCCTACAGCCTGGCCCCCAACGCCGAGCACATTTCGGTCCTCCGGGTCGTGGTAAGGGAGAACTTCTCCCGTGACATGGCAAATCTTCTCGCAGATGACTTGGCGCGCACGATCGAGCACCTCGAGCAACACGGCCCTTCGCACCTAGAGGCTTCCCCCGCCCCCTCTGGCCCAGCTCGCGTAACGGCCGCCGCCGCGGCCCGGCCCCACCCCAAGGGCCACAAATCAGCCCGCGGGGTGTGCTAACCCGTCACGCGCCCTCGAAAGGATCTGAGTCGTCCCGCGGGTCACGGTCGGCGACTATCTTCGCCCGAAGATCTGCGAGCTCCTTGGTCGCTACATAGTAACGACCTCGCGCTGCGCCGTGCGCTATGAGCAGGTTCGCCGAAGTCAGTTGACGCAAGTCCCTGCTGGCAACTTGCTCGGTTATTGCGTCCTCCGTATCAGCAAGAACCGCTCGGTAGGTCCCGTTGCGAACACGGAACCGCATCGCCGCGTCATACAGTGGGCCGAGCGTGCGCTCAGGCAAGCCTAATTTGCCGACTAGGTTCTCCAGGTCATCCCAGAGGCGTTCACTCTCTTTAATTCGTCTATTGAGCGTGCGCGCCTGGCGAAGATGCGCAGTCAGTATGAACCTGACCCACGGGGTTGCGTCGCCCTCTGGATCCCATGAGCCGCGCCCGACACGTGCCAAGACGTCGTAATAGGCCTGAGTGTTACGCCCCAGGTACTCCTCGATGCTGCAGAAGACGGGAGAAAGGATACCTCCGCGGGCCAGCACAAGCGTTTGGAGACACCTCGCCATCCGCCCGTTGCCATCCCGAAACGGGTGAACCATGACGAGGTTAAGGTGCGCCATGCCGGCACGTACTAGCGCGGGACAGTCACTCTCAACATTGAGCGACCCGACAAGTTCGTGCATCAGTAACGGAACGTCGTCGATATCGGCGCCCTCGTAGACGATCTCGGAGGTTTCGTCGTTGCGAACGTAGATAGCGCCGAGCCGCCAAAGGCCGGGTCGGTTCTTGAGGTCGTACCCGGTCATCATGAAGTGCAGGCTATTCAGCAGCTGCTCGCCGTAGTTGAAGTTGGGCTCCGTGGACATCTGAAGTACGTATGTCATTGCGTCGCAATAGCCCTTTATGGCAAGCCTGGTCTCTTCATTCGCGTCGAGGGGCTCTTCGCCAAGCTCAATTGCCGCGGCGTCGTCAACTGCTGCGTCGAAACCCTCGATGCTGTTCGAACCCTGCACCGCTCGAGCGAACTGCATGCGCCGGAGAGAGCCCGACCAGCGCCGCGGCTCATAGAGGCGTAGGCGCAGCTTCTCCGCGAGGTCATCTATGGCGGCGATGACTTCGAGCTCTCGGTCTCCGAGCAGCGGCACTGTAAACAACATGATTGTAATATACCTTACTTCTGCCTGTGAGGCGTAAACCTGACTCCTTTGATACAGAAGCTTACCGCCTTGAGGGCGGAAGATTACGTACTATCTATCACGACGGAGCACAACGTAAGCATCCCGAGAGTTGTCGCGGACTTCGTGCGTGCCGCCCGGAGCCTGTCCAACGGGCCTCCTACGACGTACGCGCTGGGAAGCAACTCTCCAAGTGCAACTGATAGGCGGCGGCAGCCATCGGGCCAGCGCCCGGCCCATCCTCGGGTACCTCGCGGCCCAACCGCTAGGAGTACTGACGAAGAGACGCCGATTGCATCGATGGGCGGACGTGGTCACCACGAACACGACCCGTTCCGTAGGCGGGGCGTGTTCGTGGCGCCACGAGCCGCCCTATGCGGAGCGAAGGGTCGATGTGCGTCTCAGGAGGGGGGGTTGGGCTGCTCGGCGTGGCCGCCGAACTCCTTGCGCATGGCCGAGAGGACCTTGTCGGCGAAGTCGGCCTCGCCACGGGAGCTGAAGCGCTCGTAGAGCGCGGCGGTCAGCACGTAGGCCGGCACCGCCTCGTCGATGGCGGCCTTTATCGTCCAGCGACCCTCGCCCGAGTCAGAGACGCGGCCCTCGAAGCTCGAGAGCTTGGGGTCCTCGTGGAGGGCGTGGGCGGTCAGGTCGAGCAGCCAGGACGCCACGACGCTCCCCCGCCGCCAGACCTCGGTGATCTCAGGCAAGTCCAGGTCGTACTGGTAGTGCTCCGGGTCGGCCAGAGGGGTGTTCTCGGCGTCGATGGTGGCTGACGCGGACTTGCCGATATTGGCCTTGGCAAGGACCCCGAGGCCCTCCGCATAGGAGGCCATCATTCCGTACTCGATGCCGTTGTGGACCATTTTCACGAAGTGGCCCGCGCCCGCTTGCCCGCAATGGAGAAATCCCTGTTCGGCGCGGGCAGGGCGCCCGGTGCGCCCGGGGGTGCGCGGTGCGGCATCGAAGCCGGGGGCGATCGAGGCGAAGAGCGGCTCGAGGTGGTCGACAATTTCCTTTTCCCCGCCGATCATAAGGCAATATCCCCTCTCGAGGCCGAACACGCCGCCGCTCGTGCCCACGTCGACAAAATGGATACCCTGCTCTTTGAGCTTGGCAGCACGAGCAATATCGTCGTGGTAATAGGAATTGCCGCCGTCGATTATTATGTCCCCCGGGGACATGAGAGCGGCAAGATTGTTCACCGTTTCCCCGGCGTAACCCGCGGGCACCATGACCCACACCGCTTTGGGGGCGACGAGCTTTGCCACGAAGTCTTCGAGGGTTAGCGCACCTGTCGCTCCCTCTGCTTCCAGGCCCTTGACGGCGTCGGCGTTGCCGTCGTAGACAACGCAGGTGTGGCCGGCATGCATCAACCGCCGGACCATATTGGCGCCCATGCGCCCAAGCCCAACCATCCCGAGTTGCACGGCTGCCTCCTAAGTTTTTGTCCCGGGCCCTGTGAGCGGACGGTTCGCAGGTGCCCTCAGCTTCTGATGGCAACCTAGCCTCTGATTGCCACCTAATGCCTCCCGCACCCGCATCAGTTGAGCCCGTGCGCGCCGCTGGACGTAGGCAAATGCCGACCATCCGCGCCCAGCGCCACAAAGTGGACGAAAATACGGTTGTGAGTTATCACGGCAAACATGTCTTCCCTGAACTGGGCTCCGAAAGTATTGCACCGGGGCGGCGCGTTCATGTTGCCCGGATCGGCGGCATAGCGATCCTCATAGCGGGCGCGGCCGTGGTGGCCGTGGTGGTCCTTGGCCATAGCAACCCGCAGGGGAACCCGGTGGCCTCTTCCTCCAAGCAGGTGCCTGCACCGACCGGCGCGACAGCTCACTCCGGGACGGCCGCAAAGGGCAGTGCCGGGACCACGAAGACCTTGACCCCCACGAGCCAGCACGCTGCGGGCAGGGGAAATGCGCACGTAGCGACACGGGCCGCGGGCAGTGCAGGTCAGGGCGATGGCGGCGCAGGCGGTGGCGCCGCTGCGGGGGCCCCTTCCATCGGCCCGCTGACAGCCACAAGCCCGGCCGTCAACCTGCCGGTCCCGGCGCACTTCGGGCCGTTGCTAAGGCAGACCTGGGCGCACTCGACACCTGGCGGTGTGGCGATAAAGGCATCCGACATCGAATCGACCGCCGTCGGCTCGGTTTTTTACGCCGAGCAGCCGGCAGTGCACACCTACTGGGCCATATCGCAGTTCGTCCCGTCTGCGCTGGCCGAGTCCCGGGGTAGCACCACCTCAGGGGTAGCCCTACTGGCAGAGTTCCGCGGCACTGCGGAGTTCGAAAAGGTACCTGGTCACCACTGGGCCTATGTCGGGTCGTTCAGCGCCGGGTCCTGCCCGGGAGACCTGCCCGTCCCGGTCCTGACAACTTGGGGGCTGTGCACTGTAGGTTCCTGAGCCCCAGGTTCGCAGGATTGGCACCAGAAGCACGATTGGCATCAGACAAGGCCAGCGGGTGCCGATCCTTATATGGTGAAGACGGCCCCCTTCGCCGGACCGCAACGAGAAGCGGCCCTCCTGTTCGCCATCTGTGGCGTCGTCGCCCTGGCAGGAGCACCGATGCCCGGCCCGGTCCACCGTGTTGCGGTCGCTGCGATCGGGATCGGCTGCTTCGCCCTTGCCGGCGTGATCCGGCTGCTCCCCTGGGGGCGCTGGGGGGGCTCGGCGACCCTGGCCCTTATCGTCCCGCTACTTGCCCTGGTCGACCTGACGGAGTTCGCCGGCGCCCCGGCCCGCACCAACACCGTGCTCGTGTTCCTGCTGTTCGCCTGGGTGGGTGCCCATCAACCGCGCTGGAGCTCCCTGTGGCTGGCTCCTTTGGCGGCGATCGCGTACACGGTACCTATGGTCGTGACCGGCCGAGCCACACCCTTCGGTTTTGTGAGCGTGCTGCTCATGATCGTTGCGTGCATGCTGGTGGCGGAACTGATCGCGCATATCGCCGAGCAACGGCGCGCTTCGGAGAGGGAGCTGCGCTTCCTGGCAAACAACACGAGCGACCTTGTTGTGCGGTGCAGCCTTGACGGGGTGGTCCTGTATGCCTCCCCGTCTACAGAGCGCATGCTCGGCATGCGCCCGGGCGACCTGGTCGGTCGCCCAGCGGGCGCCTTCTGCCATCCTGACGAAGTCTGCCCATTGCTCTCGCTGAAGGAGCACAAG
>Ga0182024_10020587_pt1 | contig 12048 bp, 6 predicted proteins | sample P32metaG_FD_120480 | JGI IMG/M metagenome (GOLD analysis project Ga0182024, IMG submission 120480) | Permafrost microbial communities from Stordalen Mire, Sweden - P3-2 metaG (Illumina Assembly) | ecosystem: Environmental > Terrestrial > Soil > Wetlands > Permafrost | place: Sweden: Stordalen... | reverse complement strand
TCTCCAATGTATACCCGCGAGTAGCGCACTACGGACTTAGGCGGGAACTGTATAGTACTTTCGTAGACGACAAAGGCGGCGTCCGGGCTCAGCGGAATCAGCTTCATGCCCCACAGGGTGTAGTTCGCTACGTTCTGCTCCGTCATTTCGCTCACTGCTTGTAGCTTGTTGCGCTCACCCTTGCCGTCGACTTCGACGCCCTGGTAGTCATCCGCCAGCAAATCGCCATAAGCTTTCTTGTCTTTGTTCTTGATCGCCTCCCATTCGGCTTTTATCTCGGATTCAAACATGTTCCTCTGGGCTTCATCGGCGGGATTTCCGGACGGCCGCTCTTCTCCGAACTTAGTTGGCATCGTAGGTTGTTGCGCCAGCGCCGGAGATACCAAGCCCACAATACAAAGCAACACGAAGCAGTTGTTCATCTTTTCTCCATAGGTAGGAAGTGTAAACCTGCCCAGACGCGACAGTCATTTCACGGCAACGGAGCCACTAATCTTAGCTCCTGTGCTTTCCTTCTTACGGCTAGCAGCAGTGGCTCAGGTAATTCCGCATAGCCTTCCTGTACGGCATATTGCTGGCCATCTGTGTAGATCCAATTTAGAAGGTTCCGTAGCGCAGCTGCGTGAGCGGGATCCGCCGATAGCGTCCGAAGATAAATCCAGCTGAAACTCGTAATAGGGAAAGAATCAGCTCCCGAGGCGTCGACCAGAGAGGCCGAGAGGTTGTTCCATCGCGGCGCTTCCGCCCCCCTGCACGCCGCGCTGATACTCTCTACGGACGCTTTAACAAACTTACCTGCGGAATTGAGAACTGAAGCTCGATGGATATCCGCTTTTACCGCATACTGATACTCGACGTAGCCCAGAGAGCCGGGGCGGTTTTTTACTTGCTCCACCATATCGGAACTGCGTTGTGCCGATTTGCCAAGCGGCCACTTCGGGGAAGACGTGCGGCCGATCTGCTCGCGAAATTTAGAACTTGCTTTCGAGAGAAAGTCGGTGAAGACGTAATTTGACCCCTTTCCCGCCGGACGGTTGATCACCCGTATCGCGAGATTTGGAAGAGTTATTTCAGGATTGAGCTTTGCAATTTGTGGTGCGTTCCAACTCCTCACTTCGCCAAGGAATATTGCCGCCAGTACTTCCCCCGAAAGCCGCAGGTCCTGTTGAACATCGGGAAGATTGTAGATAGGCACGATGGCAATTACAACCACAGGCAGTTCGATCAAACCGGCCGCTGTTCGGTCTTCCTCAGTGAGTTGAGCTTCCCCGGCGCTAAAATCGCCTGCGCCGTGAGAGATCTGTTTAATTCCTACGTCGGTGCCTTCCGGGAGGTAACGCATCTGAATGCCCATACTCTGCTTGCCGTACTCCTGCGCCCACCGCCTGTAAATAGGGGCCGGCACGGTCGATCCCGATCCCACCAATATAAGCGCCTTCTGGGCCACGGCAGCGCCATTCAGGCATACCACGAGACGAAGGAACAAACAGATGTTCGAGCATAAACATTTGCTCAATCTGGCTCGCGCCGCGCGCCGCGGGGAAAATCTTGCTAGTCCCTTCATCGTCGTCCTCCCAATATGCGGGCAGAGACTCGCCACACCTGGCGGCCGCAAGAACAGTGACTCTAACTAAAATTGTAGTTCCACATTGCGGTTCGCCCAAGTTACCATCATTTCGAAATGAGTCTCATAATGGAACTATTGGAAGCTATTCCCGAACTGGGATGCCGAACTTTCCACTGATGGAAGGTATGACTTCGCATAACGATATCGAAGCGGTAGCGCACGAACTGTTTTCCGCGCATCAAGCGGGCGCGATAGTTGCGCTTCCTCCCTCGGCGCGGCCTGGTTTCGACCTCAATACAGCCTATGCCGTCGAGTTAATGCTCAAGAAATTCCGCGAGGCTGACGGGCATAAGGCTGTCGGTCGCAAGGTGGGTTATGCCAATAAGGCTATGTGGCGCGCGCTGAAATTGGAGACTCTAGTCTGGGCTCACATGTATGACGACACGGTGCATTTCAGCGACAACAATGCAGCGACCTTGTCTATCGCAAATCCCCGATCACTGAAGATCGAACCCGAAATTATTTTCGGTTTGAAAGAACCGCTCGCAAGCCAAGGCCTCGACGCCGCAGCTGCGCTCGCATCCACGGATTGGCTGGCGATCGGTTTCGAAATCATCGATTGTCCGTTTCCAGAGTGGAAGTTTCAGCCTGGCGATTTCGTGGCGTCATTTGGACTGCATGCGGCTCTTATGGTCGGTGAGAAAATTCAGGTTCGTCCCGATCTCATCCCGAAACTTGTCGAGGAGCTGCCGCGATTTAAGGTTCGCATGTTGAATCATGGAGAGTTCGTGGAGGAAGGCTCCGGCAAGAATTGTCTGAAGAGCCCGGCGTCGTGCCTGGCTGAACTTGGGTCAGCCATCGAGCGCCGGTTTCCGTTGGAGCCGCTGAGCGCTGGGGAAATCGTCAGCTCTGGAACACTTACGGCCGGACATTCGACTGACAGCGGCGATCTTTGGCGAGTTGATGTCGAAGGCCTGCCGCTGCCATCCTTGACGCTGCGCCTGACTTGAACGGTCTTTAGTACGGAGCCGGAATGACGGCATCCTCCGGATAACCTCCCATGCCGAACTCAGGATAGTCGAGACCTTCTTCTTCCACCTGCGGCGCAACTCGCATGCTTTTCACTTTGTTGACACCCCAAAAGACTCCGTAGGTTAAACCGAACGCCCAGACGGCATACAAAGTTGCTCCCATAAGCTGACACAGGAACTGTCGCGTATCGCCGTGGAGCAAGCCGGTTACACCTTGGCCAGCGTGTCCGAGATAGGAGGTTGCGCCCACGCCGTTCCATCCGAGGCCGTAGGTACCGTCGGCAAAAATTCCCACACATACCGCGCCCAACCAGCCACAATAACCGTGTACGGAAATCGCGCCGCAAGGATCATCGATCTTAAGAACACGATCGTTGAAGAGAACGCCGCCGCAAACCAAACACCCTGCCAGGGTTCCAATGATTGTCGCCGAGGTTGGAGACACAAAGGCGCACGGTGCAGTGATTGCAACCAATCCTGCCAGCATTCCGTTGCAAGCCATAGTGATGTCGGGTTTGCCGAATGCGAGATACCACAGCAGCATGGCAGCCGCAGAGCCTGCAACAGCGGCTAAATTCGTGTTGACGGCAACTACCGAGATGCGCAAATCGGTTGCTCCCAGAGTAGAGCCCGGGTTGAATCCCATCCATCCAAAAAGCAGAATGAATGTGCCGGTCACGACATAGACGATGTTGTGCGCAGGAAAGACGCGGATTTTTCCGCCGGGACCGTACTTGCCAAGCCGCGGACCTAGAATGATGGCGAGCGCCATCGCGCAGAAGCCGCCGACCGCATGGACGACCGTAGATCCTGCAAAATCGACGTACCCGTGGCCCAGATTCAGCGTGGAACCTACTTGTGACAGCCAGCCTCCACCCCAAGTCCAGCAGCCGGAGATCGGGTAGAGAATAGCGCCGATGAAGAGTTCACAGAGCAGGAACGCCCAGAAAGTAATGCGCTCGCAGACGGCGCCCACGATGATGTATCCGGCGGTCTCCATAAAAACCACTTCGAACAGAGTTAGAACGTTGCTGGAAACGTCATAGGCTGGACCGGTAAGAAAAAATCCCCTGCCGCCGACGAAGCCCCATTGTCCGCTACCAATCAGAAAGTGATTCAGTGTGGGAATACCGCCCAGGTTTGTCGGCGCTGCATTGATGTTTACCGCTCCAAACTGGAACGCATACCCAACCGCGTAATATGCCAGGAAGGCAAATACATAAGCCGCGAAATTGAGCATCATCAAGTGAGCGGCATTCTTTTTTCGAACCAGTCCGCAGGTAAGTAGGGCGAAACCAGCTTGCATGAACAGGACCAGGTAGCCGGTGTTCAGAGTCCAGGCGAAATTGGTCGCGACGCGAACATGTCCGACGGTGTCGGCTAGCTTTAACGTAAGCGGCTCCTTCGCCGCCTGAGCCTGATAGTCGTCGTATGCTTTTTTCTTCGCTGCGTAGTCAGGATCCGACTTATCGGTGGGCTCGGGGACCACGAAAGTATTGCCCGCGCCATCCACGGCGGCAGTTCTATCTCCAGTGGCAACACCGGATGGGTCGGATTTGGGTGCATCGTCGGCAAAACATGTCGAGGACAGCCCGGCGAACAATCCGGCTGCGAGAACGACGGCAACACCGGCCGACACTAACGACAGGCGCAGAGAGTGCCTGTCGATTCGCTTTGTCATGTTTGCTTGCTCCCGTTTTTGAGGCGTGGGTAATTCATTGCTGGTCGTAGGTCTGCTGGAAGAAGCGCCAGCAAATTCCCGTGCGACCGCATTCACAATCCTGGAGGGAAGGGCTGACCCAAAGTGAGCCGACCCTACGAACGCCATGGCGCTCTATCGCAGTCATCTCCCTAATCCGCAGACGATAAAGGGATGGAGTAACTGAGTCCAATTCAAATTTCTTATAGCGCGGATCAGACTCTCGAATAACGATCGGCGCGAATTTTACGATTCGTTGCGCGTGTTCTAAAGAATTCGCTCGTGAGTATAACCCGCGGCTGAGAGCGCCACCAGCAGCTCGGCGATATGCGCCGGGCCTCGCGTTTCCATTGTGATATCAATGGCCGTGTCGCCGAGGTTGACCCCGTGATAGGCGCGATCATAGGCAGTTTCAACGATATTGGCGCGAAGGTCTGCCAGGATGCCGGTGAGGCGGTGCAAAGCTCCAGGATAATCCGGCAGATGCACGCGCAAACGGACCAACCTGCCATCTTTCACCAGACCACGTTCGATGATGCGCGCGAGCAGCGTAACGTCGATGTTGCCCCCGCACACCAGCACCGCAACCTTCTTATCTTCCAGCGGCAGTTTATGGTTCAGTAGGGCTGCAATTGAAGCTGCCCCTGCACCTTCCGCGAGAGTTTTCTCGCGCTCCAGAAGTAGCAGAATGGCATTGGCGATTTCTTCTTCTTCCACAGTAACAATGTCATCCACATATTTCTGAACCAGGGGAAACGTCCGTTCGCCGGCGCGCCGTACCGCAATTCCGTCGGCAATCGTCGCGGCAGCTTTAAGGGTTACCGGATGACCTTGCGCGATCGCGGCCTTCATCGAAGGTATCTTGGCCGGCTGCACTCCAAACACTCGGACAGCGGGATTCATTTCTTTCACCGCGCATGCGATGCCGCCGATGAGACCGCCTCCTCCAATAGGAGCCACGACTACCTCGATGTCGCGCTGCTGTTCCAGAATTTCCAATCCCAACGTGCCCTGCCCGGCGATCACGGCATCATCGTCGAATGCGTGGATCAGCGTGAGATTGTCTTGCTTGCCGTGCTCGACAGCTCTCTCATAAGCCTCGTCATAATTCGCGCCATGCAGAATCACTTCGGCTCCGTAAGCGCGCGTAGCCGAAACTTTTGTGAGCGGGGTTGGCAAGGGCATATAGATTAGCGCTCGAATGCCATGCCGCCCCGCATGGTAAGCCACCCCCTGCGCGTGATTTCCGGCGGATGCGGCAATCACTCCATGGGCACGCTCTTCGCCGGTCAGGGTGAGCAGTTTGTTCAGCGCGCCCCGTTCTTTGAAAGCTCCGGTTCGTTGCTGATTATCCAGTTTGAGGAAGATCTGGTTATTGGTGAGGATCGAAAAAGATTCCGAGCGTGTGCAGGGAGAAATGCGAATGGCTTCGCGTATGCGTCCCATCGCAGTTTGAATGTCTGGGATCCCTATCATTGCGCTCGCGATGTCATCTTAATACTTGGGGAGGCGACAGCGGTCACGACCATCAGGCGATTTGTTGGACCGCCGCAATCGAAGGCGCCGAACGCACCGCCGCGGATGAAAGGTAAGTATCGACAGCCGCGGCTGCCTTGCGGCCTTCGGAAATCGCCCATACCACGAGCGATTGGCCTCGCCGCATATCACCAGCGGCAAATACTCCGGGCACAGAGGACATATAGTTGTGATCCGTAGCAACATTGCCACGCTGATCGAGTACGACGCCAAGTTGCTCGATCATTCCATTCCGCACCGGACCCAGAAAGCCCATGGCGATGAGCACCAAGTCTGCTTCGATTGTGAAATCGCTGCCCGGAGTCGGTTCAAACTTCGGCGGAGGACCAACGCGCACGGCATGCAAGTGCTTTACGCTTCCTGACTCCCCGCTAAATTTCGTAGTGGCGATGCTCCAGTCGCGAATGCCGCCCTCTTCGTGCGCCGCTTCGGTGCGCAACTGCATTGGCCACAACGGCCACGGAGTAAGCGGTGAGCGATCGTCCGGCGGTTTAGGCATAATTTCAAACTGATGCACCGAGAGCGGCTTTTGCCGGTGACAAGTACCCAAGCAGTCTGCGCCAGTGTCGCCGCCGCCGATGATGATCACTCGCTTGCCGGTCGCCAGGATTTCAATTTCGGGCTCGACTGTATCTCCGAGGCAGCGGCGGTTCTGCTGGGGCAAATATTCCATGGCGAAATGGATTCCCTTCAGTTCGCGCCCCGGAACTTTGAGGTCGCGCGGATGTTCCGCTCCGCCTGCCAGTACGATGGCGTCGAAGTCGCGTCGCAAATCTTCTACCGAAATATTCTTTCCCACTTCCGTTCCAGTAACGAATCTCACACCTTCGGCCGACATCTGTTCCAGGCGGCGATCGACGATGTGTTTTTCCAGCTTGAACTGCGGGATGCCGTAGCGCAGCAGTCCACCGATGCGGTCAGCTTTTTCATACACGACTACGGCGTGACCGGAACGGCATAATTGTTGCGCCGCGGCCAGACCAGCCGGGCCTGAACCTACAACCGCAACTTTTTTGCCGGTGCGATGCTTTGGCGGCTCTGGCCGAATCCAACCTTCCTTAAATCCCCGCTCGACAATAATTTTTTCGTTTTGCTTGATCGTCACGGCTGGCTGATTGATCCCAAGCACGCAGGACGCCTCACAAGGTGCGGGGCAAATGCGGCCGGTGAATTCCGGGAAATTGTTAGTGGCGTGCAGTTGCCGCACTGCCTCTTTCCAGCGCCCGCGGTAGACCAGATCGTTCCAGTCGGGAATCAGATTATTGACGGGACATCCGGTCTGACAAAAAGGTACACCGCAATCCATGCATCGGGCGCCTTGTTTCTTAAGGGTCTGTTCGGGTAGATCGAGATAAATTTCGAACCAGTCATTCACCCGCTGTGTAACAGGACGGCGCGGAGCAAGCTCGCGGGAGTATTCGAGAAAGCCCGTAGTCTTACCCATTCTGCACCTGCACGTGCCGCGCGTGCTCAACCTGTGTGACGCGAGCCACAGGTTGACTGGGAACATGGGGCTGGCGATTACGGCTGACTCCGAGCACTCGTTTGAATTCGTGCGGGAAGACCTTAATAAAGCGAGGCAGCAGGTCAGTCCAATTCTCGAGGATCCACTTCGCGCGGTGGCTGCCGGTTAATTCCCCGTGGCGAGTGACGAGGTATCTTAGGACTGCCGCATCCTGTGTGTCGACCACTGATTCAAGATCGACCGAACCGAGATTGCATCTTTCTTGCGCGAAGTTGTGGCGTTCGTCAAACACATAAGCCACGCCGCCACTCATGCCGGCCGCGAAATTACGCCCGCATGATCCCAGCACGACCACCACACCATTGGTCATGTATTCGCAGCCGTGATCGCCGACGCCTTCCACCACTGCGGTTGCTCCGGAATTACGAACCGCAAACCGTTCGCCGGCGACTCCGCTGAAAAAAGCCTCACCGCTGGTGGCGCCGTAGAGGACAACGTTTCCAATCAGGATGTTCTCTTCGGCAGCGAACCCGGAAGCACGCGGCGGATAAACGATCAAACGCCCGCCGGACAGGCCCTTGCCGACATAGTCATTCGCGTCACCTTCAAGCGTGAGGGTTACGCCCTTCGCCAGGAATGCACCCAAACTTTGTCCGGCCGAGCCTTCCAATTGAATCCGAATGGTATCGTCGGGCAAGCCTTCAGAACCGTAGGCGCGGGCGATCTCTCCGCTCAGCATAGTGCCCACGGCGCGATGAATATTGCGCACTGGCAAGCTGATCTCGACCGGAGTAAGAGTATCGATCGCAACGCGAGCGGCTTTGAGGATTTTGTGGTCAAGCGCATCATCGAGGCCGTGATCCTGCGCCTGCACGCAACGACGTGACACGCGCGAAGGAACCGGAGGGCTATACAGAATTGCAGAAAGATCGAGCCCCCGCGCCTTCCAGTGCTCGACCGCGGGTTCAAAATCGAGCATGTCCACGCGGCCTACCACTTCATCAAAGTTGCGGAAACCCAGCTCCGCCATGTATTGGCGAACTTGCTCGGCGAGAAAGAAAAAGAAATTGATCACGTGCTCGGGTTGCCCCTGGAACTGCTTGCGCAGTACGGGGTCTTGCGTTGCGATGCCAACCGAGCAGGTATTGAGATGACATTTGCGCATCATCACACAGCCCATTGCAATCAACGGCGTCGTGGCAAAGCCAAATTCTTCGGCTCCGAGCAATGCCGCGATCACGACGTCGCGGCCGGTCTGCAGCTTGCCATCGGTCTGCACGCGAATGCGGCTGCGAAGATCGTTTAATAACAGCACTTGCTGCGTCTCGGCCAAACCCAACTCCCATGGAATGCCCGCATGTTTGATGGAACTCAGAGGGGACGCTCCCGTTCCACCACTGTCACCACTGATCAGAACCACATCGGCATGAGCCTTTGCCACGCCCGCGGCCACTGAGCCTACCCCCGCCTCGGCGACCAACTTTACCGCGATGCGGGCTTGCGGGTTGACGTTCTTCAGGTCGTAAATTAGCTGTGCGAGATCCTCGATCGAATAAATGTCGTGATGCGGGGGAGGCGAAATCAGGCCGACCCCCGGGATGGAATGGCGCAAGCGAGCAATTACTTCGTCTACCTTGTATCCAGGAAGTTGGCCGCCTTCGCCAGGTTTCGCGCCCTGCGCCATTTTGATCTGGAGTTCGTCAGCATTCACCAGATAGTTCGCGGTCACTCCGAAACGCGCTGATGCTACCTGCTTTACGGCACTGCGGCGGAAATCTCCACCCGCGTCCGGCCTGAAGCGATTTTCATCTTCTCCGCCTTCGCCAGTGTTCGACTTCCCGCCAATGCGATTCATGGCGACGGCCAGCGCTTCATGCGCTTCCTTACTAATCGAGCCGAATGACATCGCGCCTGTGTTAAAGCGCTTCACAATCTCTTTCGCAGGTTCCACTTCTTCAATAGGTACAGGCTTATCGATCTTCTTCAGCCTCATCAAGCCGCGCAGGGTACATAATTGGCTGCTCTGCTTGTCGATCAGATCGGTGTATTCCTGGAAGGTTTGAAAACTCCCCTGCCGCACGGCCTGCTGCAGTTTGCCGATGGTCAAAGGATTCAGCAGGTGATATTCGCCGTCCACGCGCTGATGATAATTTCCTCCGACGGCAAGCTCAGTTTCGAACTCTGTTACTTGACGCAAGGAATGCTCGTGGTTGAGTTGTGACTCGCGAGCGAGAACATCGAGGCCCACCCCTTCCAGCCGCGAGCTGGTTCCAGCGAAATACGAATCCACCAATTCTTTGTTCAGTCCGATTGCCTCGAAAACCTGGGCGCCCTGGTAACTTTGCAATGTCGAAATGCCCATCTTGGCAAAAGTCTTCAGGAGTCCCTTCTTGACGGACTTTATGAAATTCTTGACTGCGAGCTCGGAAGTAATTCCGTCTGCCAGATCGCCACGCCACGCAAGATTCTCGACTGTTTCCAGCGCGAGATAAGGGTTGATCGCGCTCGCTCCGTATCCGCTGAGCAGAGCGAAATGCATCAGCTCGCGCGGCTCACCAGATTCGGTAATGAGCGCGACTTGAGTGCGAGTTTCTTCTCTTACCAGTAAGTTGTGCACCGCCGCCAGAGCCAGCAAACAGGGGATGGGAGCGTAGTCTTTATCCACGCCGCGATCAGAAATGATGAGCAGAGTGTACCCCGCTTTTACCGACAAGGAAGCTCTGCGGCAAAGCTCATCGAGGGCGCGCTTGAGGCCGGATTCTCCTTCGCTGGCGCGAAACAGCGCAGGCAGAGTGGTGGCGAGCAGATCGCGGGTGGAGACGCGCCGCAGCTTTTCCAACTCGCGATTAGTCAGCAAAGGATGCTCCAGCTTCAGCATGTGACAATTCTCCGGCGCTTCCTCGAGAATGTTGCCCTCGCTGCCGATGTAGCTGATCAGAGACATCACCATTTCTTCGCGAATGGAATCGATGGGAGGATTGGTTACCTGCGCAAATAACTGTTTGAAGTAATTGAATAATGGCTGCGACCGGTCCGAGAGACAAGCAAGCGGCGTATCGGTTCCCATCGAGCCAACCGGCTCTTCGCCAGCCGATGCCATCGGCGCGAGGATCATTCTCAGATCCTCATCGGTATAGCCGAAGGCGCGCTGCCGGCGTAGAAGAGTTTCGGGATCCGGAGAATGCGTTCGGGAAGGTTCGGGCAAGTCGTTGATCGTGATCTGGTTTTTTTTCAACCACTCGGCGTAGGGTTGCTGCGAGGCTAGACGACTCTTGATTTCCTTATCCGAAACAATGCGGCCTTCGACTGTGTCCACCAGAAACATCTTTCCCGGCTGCAATCGGCCTTTCAGTTTTACTTTTTCCGGAGCGACGTCAAGGACGCCGGCTTCAGACGCCATGATCACGACATCATCATGAGTCACCACATACCTTCCGGGGCGCAGGCCGTTGCGGTCGAGTGTGGCGCCGATGACGCGGCCGTCTGTAAAGGCAACCGCCGCCGGGCCATCCCACGGCTCCATCAAACACGCATGGTACTCATAGAACGCCCGCTTTTCCGGCTTCATGTCGGGATTGCCCGCCCAAGCTTCCGGAATCAGCATGGCCATTGCGTGAGGCAGGGTGCGTCCGGCCTGCAGCAGAAGTTCCAATGCGTTGTCGAAGTTGGCGGAGTCGCTACCCTGCGGCTCAATGATGGGAAAAAGTTTTTTCAGGTCTTCGCCAAAAAGTGGCGACGCCAGCACCGACTGGCGGGCGTGCATCCAGTTCACATTGCCGCGGAGAGTATTAATTTCGCCGTTATGCGCGATGTAACGATAAGGATGCGCGCGCTGCCAACTGGGAAATGTGTTGGTTGAAAAACGCTGATGTACTAGGCAGAGAGCGCTGACTACATCGGGATCGGAAAGCTCGCGGTAAAAATTCGTCAGCTGGGAAGCCAGTACTAATCCCTTGTAGACGACGGTTCGACAGGAAAGCGACGGAATGTAAAACGCGGCTGTATCCTCATCGCCGGATTCCCGGGTTTCGTTTTCCGCACGCTTGCGAACAATGTACAACTTGCGCTCGAAAGCATCTTCGTCAAGACCCGCTGGGCGTCCAATAAAAATCTGTTGGATGTAAGGTTGCGAGGCGCGCGCGACCCGGCCAATTGCCGACGCGAAGACCGGCATATCTCTCCAACCTAATAGTGAAAGACTCTCCTCGCGGACAATTCGCTCGAGAATGCCTTCACACTGCAGGCGGGGATGTTTCTCTACCGGCAGGAACGTCATTCCGACGCCGTAAGACCCGGGCAGCGGCAATTCGAATCCAAGTTTTGCGCATTCGCGGGCGTAGAAATTATGGGGAATTTGAATCAGAACCCCCGCGCCATCGCCGGTTTCGGCGTCGCAACCACAGGCCCCACGATGCGCGAGATTGAGCAGAACCTGGATTCCGTTACTAACAATGTCGTGGCTCTTTTCACCACGGATGCTGGCGACGAAGCCGATCCCGCAGGCATCGTGCTCCTGCGCAGGATCGTACAGACCTTGCGCGAGCGGGATACCATTTTTAATTCCGACGCGGGACATTGCGGCGTCTCCCTGTGAAATTGCTATCTCAAATCGGTTGTTCCTGGATTCGAGCCAGAGGCTGCGGGCGCAGCCCACACCCCACTCCAAGCATATTCCCTCGATTCTGTGATAAGCCTTCGCGGTTGACAAGTAAAACGCAGAATTTCGATGCGAAGGATGTAAATTTTAGAG
>Ga0182024_10020586_pt1 | contig 12048 bp, 17 predicted proteins | sample P32metaG_FD_120480 | JGI IMG/M metagenome (GOLD analysis project Ga0182024, IMG submission 120480) | Permafrost microbial communities from Stordalen Mire, Sweden - P3-2 metaG (Illumina Assembly) | ecosystem: Environmental > Terrestrial > Soil > Wetlands > Permafrost | place: Sweden: Stordalen... | reverse complement strand
GCGGGGCACGCGCGGCGGCCCTGCCCGTAAACTCGCGGGCGAACGTCCCAGCCCGGCGAGGAGGAACTGCGTGCGCGTTGCGGTGACCGGTGGTACCGGCTTCGTCGGCATCCACACCGTTCGGGCGCTCAAGGATGCCGGCCACGAGGTGGTCATCGTGGCCCGTGGGACCACACGCCGCCCCAAGGGCGAGCGGGTCACTTTCGTCCAGGCCGACCTGACCAGCGCGACCCAGCTGGCCGACACCTTCGCTGGCTGCGACGCGCTCGTCCACCTGGTGGCGATCATCCAGGAGCGCGGCCGCCAGACCTTCGACCGGGTGAACCGCGAGGGCACCGAGCGGGTGCTCGAAGCGGCCACGAAAGCCAAGGTCAAGCACTTCGTCCACCAGGGAGCGCTCGGGGCCGACCCCGACCCGCGGTACCCGTACCTGCTGAGCAAGTGGCAGGGCGAGCAGGCGGTGCGCGCCAGTGGCCTGCCCTACACAGCGCTGCGTCCGGGCCTCATCTTCGGCCCCGGCGACGGCTTCTTCACGTTGCTCACCCGGATGATGCGGATCAACCCGGTCATCCCCATCGCCGGCGACGGCAGGACCCTCTTCCAGCCCATCTCCGTCGGCGACGTGACCCGCTGCATCGTCGTCGCCCTCGAGCGCGGACCTGCTTTGCGCGTGTATGAGATCGGCGGTCCGGACCAGATGAGCTACGAGGACATCGTCCGCACCATCAAGACGTCGCTCGGCCTGCACCGCAAGATCGTCCACGTCCCGGTGCCGATGATGATGCCGGCCGCGTTCTTCATGGAGAAGCTGCTCCGGCATCCGCCGGTGACTCGCGACCAGCTCCGCATGCTTGGCCGCAACAACATCACCCGCGTCGACTCAGTGCGTGTCGGATTCGGTTTCGATGCGGAGAGCTTCCCGGACAACTGCGACTACCTCCAGGACTACTGACCGTGGGTGTTGACGATCGTCTCGCCGAGCTCCACATCGTCATCCCGGAGACCACGACGCCGGTTGCCAACTACGTGACCGCGCGGCGGGCCGGCAGTCTGCTCTTCTTCTCCGGCCACCTCGCGAAGCGCGATGGCGCGGTCGTGACCGGGAGGGTCGGCGACGACGTTGACACCGACACCGCGTACGACCTGGCACGCCGCGCGGCCATCGACCTCCTGGGGACCGCCCGCGCGGCACTCGGCACGCTCGACACCGTGGCGGTGGTCAAGCTCACCGGTTTCGTGCAGAGCACGCCGGCATTCACCGAGCAGTCCGCGGTGATCAACGGGGCGTCCGACCTGCTGGTGGCCGTCTTCGGCCCCGACCGCGGACGGCATGCCCGGAGCGCGGTCGGGGTCGCGCAGCTGCCGCTGGGAGCCGCCGTCGAACTCGAGGCGATCTTCGAGGTCATCGGCGCACCGGCGTAGGGTCGAACCGCTAGGCTCTGGACGTGCGACCGTACAAGCAACTCGGCGACGTGCCCCGCAAGCGGCACATGCGCTTCTCGGATGACGGACGGCTGGCATATGAGGAGCTCTTCGGACGCGAGGGGTTCAGCGGGCCGTCGTCGCTGCTCTACCACCGCGGCATGCCCGAGGGCGCGCAGGACGTGAGCGAGGGACCCGCCGACCTCATGACCCCCGAGCACGAGCAGGTGCACACCAACGCGCACCTCAAGGGATTCGACCTTCCGTCGCAGGGCGACGTCATCACCGGGAGGCGCTGGTTGCTCGTCAACGACGACGTGCACATCGGTCTGGTCGCCCCGGTGACCGTGCAGCAGGTGCTGTACGTCAACGGCTCCGCGGACGAGGTCCTCTTCGTGCACAGGGGCAGTGGCGCACTGCGAAGCCAGTTCGGCCATCTCGCTTTCAAGCAGCACGACTACATCGTGATTCCACGCGGCACCATCTACCGCATCGACTTCGACGACCTCGCGGACGTGCGCCTGCTCTGCATGGAGGTCACGGGGTTGGTCGATGTACCGGATCGCTATCGCGCACGCAACGGCCAGCTGACCGAGTTCGCGCCGTACAGCGAGCGCGACTTTCACGGTCCCGACTCGCTCGAGAGCAACGATCAGGGACCCGCGGAGATCTGGCTCAAGCGGTCCAACCACGTGAGCCGCTACGTGCTCGACCACCACCCGTTCGACGTCATCGGATGGGACGGAACCATCTATCCGGTGACCTTCAACATCCATGACTTCGAACCGCGCGCGGGTCGCTTCCACGTGCCGCCACCCATCCACCAGACCTTCCAGGCGCACAACCTGGTCATCTGCTCGTTCGTGCCGCGCAAGCTCGACTGGGACCCGGAAGCGATCCATCTCCCCTACCACCACAGCAACCTCGACTCGGATGAGGTGCTGTACTACGTCGAGGGCAACTACGCGGCACGCCGCGGGATCAGTCAGGGCTCGTTCACCCACCATGTCGGTGGACTCCCGCATGGCCCGCAACCCGGTGCACTTGAGGCATCGCTCGATCGACCGCGTGAGACCGACGAGCTGGCCGTGATGGTCGACACCTTCCGGCCGTTGCACCGCACCGCAATTGCGCGGCAGATCTTCGACCGCGACTATCCGTTCAGCTGGCACACCGGCGGCGTCTCCGGCACCACGAGCATCGCGTAGCTGATCGCATTGCGGGATTGACATGAGCATCTCGCGCTGGTCGCGCGCACAACTTCAGGACGGGGGCTGGATCCGGCGGATGTTCATGGAGGGGGAACGGCTTCGCGCCGAATTCGGCGAGAGCACGGTGGCGGACCTGTCAATCGGGCAGCCGCTGGAGGCGCCGGAGGCGATCGTCGAGGCGTTTGCCGCGGCCAGCCGCGAGCGATTCCGCGGTCGCTTCGGATACATGCCGAACCTGGGGTACCCGGACGTGCGCGAGCGCGCCGCTGAAGACGTCGACTTTCCGGGGATCACCAGCGACTCGATCGCCATGACCGCCGGCGCCGCATGCGCGATCACCGCCGCGATCCGAACCTTCGTCGACCCGGGTGATGACGTCATCGGCGTTGCTCCGTACTTCCCGGAATTCCGCCTGTATTGCGAGACGGCATCTGCGCGGTTCGTGCCTGTGCCCACCGGCCCCGACCTGCGGCTCGACCTCGACGGCATCAGCGGCGCGCTCTCCGCGCACACCGCGGCGGTGATCGTCAACTCGCCGTGCAATCCGAGTGGCCACGTCCTCGACGGCGGCGAGCTGTCGGGACTCGCATCCGTGCTCGATGCACACAACAACCGGCACGACCGCAAGGTGCTGCTGATCATCGACGAGGTGTATCGACGGCTGACGTACCCACCGCATCAGCGCGTCGAGCCGTTCAACCTCTACGAGCACACCGTGCTCGCGAGATCCTTCTCGAAGGATCTCGGAGTGGCGGGGGAGCGCATCGGCTATCTCGTGCTGCACCCGTCGCTCGCCAATGCCGAGACGCACCGCGGGCTTGCTCAGGCGCTGCGCGCGCTCGGCTTCGTCAACGCGCCGGCTACCGCGCAACGCGCGCTGCTTCATCTCGACTCGTGGGAGATCAACGCGGTCCCCTATCAGGAGCGCCGGGACATCGTCATGGATCGAGTCCGTGCCGACGGCCTCGAGGCGATGGAACCGGAGGGCGGCCTCTACCTGTGGGTGCGCAGCCCGTGGCCGGATACGTTGCGGCTCATCGATGCCCTGGCGGCGCGGCGCGTGCTCCTCACCCCGGGGATCGCCTTCGGTGTGCCCTCGCACCTGCGCCTCTGTTTCAGCGCGCCGCGCCCCAAGTTGACGATGGCCATGGACGCGCTCGCCGAGCTCGCGATGGAGCCGCTCTCCGCCTGACGTCGCGGCGCTAGCCGGGGAAGATAAGCAGGTTGAAGTAGTGGTTCAGGGTGGGCATGGGCGCGCCATTCTCGTTGTTGACGGCAGCGATGTCGGTCGGGCTCGAGATGTAGAGCACTCCCGTCGGCGCCACGTCGCCGGCGCCGAAATGGAAGCCGGGGTCAGCGTTCTGGGTCTCGAAGATCACCGCATTGGGGTTGCCGGTCGTCTCCGAGTTGCTCACGAAGGTGTTGCTGCCGAACGTATTGGCTGACGTGCCGCTGAGCAGCACCGCCTTGCCGCCGTTGCTCGGGCCGCCGCCCAGCATGACGTTGAAATGGGCGCCAACGGGCATCGCAGCGTTGTCGACGTTCTGGATGGCCACTCATTGCCACTCGGGCCCAGGCCGTACACGACCCCGATCGGGTGCGCGTCGTCAACTGAACCGAACGGCCCATTGGGGAGGGACTCGGTGACCTGCAACAGAGCGTTCGGTTTGCCGTTGATCGCCGTGGAGTTGATGACCATGCCGTTCGCGGTGACGTTCTGGGGCGTCGCGGTGGGCCACAAAGACGCGTGAGCTCGGTTTCTGCACGACCAGAACGTTGAATGCAGCCCCGACGGGCATGTTCGAGACATCGGCGTTATAGACGGTCCACTGGTTGGCGCCCCCTGCCCAGACCACTCCGACTGGCGCCGGATCGGTGACGCAGCCACAGACGCCGCCGGGATCGTAGCTGGAAGTCACGAACAGCAGAGCACCGGGGTCACCGTTGGTGGCGCCGTTGTTGATGAAGCTGAACGCTATGCTCACGTTGGACGGCGTCGTCGTCCAGATGAAGTGGGACGTGACCGTGACCGCCGCTGATGCGGGCAGCGCCGTCGAGGCGAAGACCGAGATGAACAACCACGCGGCGGCGACGACGATCCTGATTCTCGTCTGAATGCTGGTCCTCATCTGGCTGTCCAATGTCGACGAACGGCTTCATCGGCAAGGGTAGAGGGAGGGCTTTAAGTCGCCTTAAGGTGCGATGAAGGGAGCCGTCGAGGGGCCGTCGGAGGAGGCGGCAGCGCCGCCCCCTCCGGGCCCTGAGGTCAGCTCCCCGCGAGCGCTGGGATGAAGACCGCTCCATCGATAGTGCCAAGACCGCTCGCCATGTCGTAGCCGGCTCCGGCGTTGTAGCCGGCCACCGTGACTAAGGCGTTGCCACGGTGGGCGTCTGGGAACGTCATCCCGTTACCGCCCTTGGTGACATCGACGATGCCGCTGTTTGCAGTCTGTGCAAGTGCGTGCAGGCGAGGATTCAACTGGCCAAGGTCGTGTCCTGCCATCTGATCCGCCATGGCCACGATGCCAGAGAACATCGGGCTGGCTCCCAGCCCACCCTTGCGACCTGGCGGAGCTATCGCCTTCTCGATCGATCTGAGCCGCCGTCACACGCTCGCAATATCAGAACCGAACCCGAGGTGTAGGTTGTCGCCACCCAGGTCAATACGAGGTGTTCAATCATGGTGGACGGCGAAATCCCCGAGTGTCCGGAGTGCAGTTCAACCGAAGTGGTCGTGCACAAGCGCGATGTCGCCACCTCAGGCGACACCACCCGGGCGTTCGTTTCCGGCTGTGAATGCGTCGAGTGTGGGCGCCGCTGGCAGCCCGACACCGAGTTGACGGGCCAGACGCGCAAGCTGATCGGGCGCTTTTCCTGACCCCATTGCCGGTGCCTTGATGGCCGGCGTCGCTCCTCGGCCACGATCAGCTGGGATCTCTGCTGCGTGGCCTGCCGCTCTCCTTCGAGTGGGTCGCGGCCGACCGCGCATCGCGCGACTCCAATGACACGCCCAGCCGCTTCATGGAGCGCACCAGGCCCGCGACGTCCCGATCAGTCAAGGCGCTTCCGAATGTCGATGCCAGCAAGGCATGGTGCGTCTCCCGCGCGCGTCGCACCCGTGACCGACCACTCGGAGTGAGCACCGCGAACCACGATCGCGCGTCTCGTGGGTCCGGCTCGCGGACGATCAGGCCGGACGATTCCATGCGATCGAGCAATTTCGACAAGCCGGACGGCGAGAGCCAGATCCGCGCGGCCAGGTCGCTGAGTCCGAGACGCCCGCCGGCCAGATCGAGCTGCGCGAGCACGTCGTAGCGCGGCAAGGTCAAGCCGTGCTCGCGGCGTATCTCTGACTCGACGTAGTCGACGTATCGGGGGTACACCCGGAGCAGGGCCATCCAGGCCGGGAGCCAGCGGTCGAGGTCGGCATCGCTCATGCTGAGATCATATCGCACAGGTACTTGACATGCCAACTATGACCGGTTACGATACTTGGCATAACAAATAACTCCCGCTCTAGCCGGGGGGTGGAGGACAGGACATGCTTGGTACCTCGATGGTCGTAGCCACGATCCCGGTCACCGATCTCGACCGCGCTCGGCACTTCTACGGGGAAACCCTGGGGCTGACATTGCTCTGGGACAACCCGGCATCAGTTCGCTTCGGCTGTGGCGCCGGGACCGAGCTCTCGATCTTCCGTCGCGGACCGAGCACCGCGGACCACACCGTGGCGCATTTCGAGGTATCCGACATTGAGGCCGTGATTCGCGGGCTCGAAGGCGACGGCGTTGCCTTTATCGACTACACCGAGGGACCTTTGCAAACCACCGCGCACGTCGCGCAGCTTGGCCCAGCGCGGGTGGCGTGGTTCCACGACCCGGACGGGAACACCCTCGGACTGCGGCAAGGCTGAGGCAGCTGGTCGAGGTGCCCTAGAGGAGATGTCGCTGCTGAGCGCCCGGATCGACGGATGCTAGGATCCCGACACCGTGCAGACGTCGCTGCTGTGAACCACGACGTGGGATGCTGCCGGGTACCTGGACGTGTGACCCAAATGGCGAGGAGCAAACGATGGCCTTTAAAGACTTCTGCATCGTCGTCAGCTTCACTCTGTTCCTGGTGGCCGGCGTGGTCGAGCTGACCACGAATGCGGTGCTTTCCCGGACCGCGGTGGCGCTGACACTCTTCGCGATCGCCTTCTACGTACTCTCGCGGATCGGTCCGATCGCGCTCCCAACGGTCAAGGGACCGCCCCCTCCCGGCTGACCGATATGGCGAGCGCGGGGACCGTCATCATCGGAGCCGGGATGTGTGGCGGCAATGCTGCCGCGACACTGCGCGAGGAGGGTTATCCGGAACGCGTGGTGCTGGTCGGCGACGAACCCACGGCACCGTTTGGGCGTCCCCCACTTTCGAAGACGTACCTCCGCGGTGAAGAGGACTGGACGGCATGGACGGTCAAATCCCCGGAGTGGTATGACCAGAACAACGTCGAGCGCGTGCACGAGCGCGTCGAGTCGATTGACCTGCAGGCGCGCGAAGTTGTCTTCGAGGGCTCGGGTCAGCGGACCGCGTACGACCGGCTCTTACTGGCGACCGGCGGTCGCAATCGGCGCTTGTCGATCCCCGGCGCAACTCTCCCGGGGGTGCTCGGCCTGCGCACGGTGGCCGATTGCGACGCCATCAAGGAGCTGGCCGTGCCCGGGAGGCGTGCGGTCGTGGTCGGGATGGGATTCATTGGCAGCGAGGTCGCGGCGTCGCTCCGCCAGCTGGGCGTCAGCGTAACCGCGGTGTTGGGCGGGGTCGGCCCGCTGGCAGGTGTGCTCGGCGACGAGGTCGGTTCCGTGATGGCCGGCATCCATCGTGATAAGGGCGTCGAACTGCTCCTCGATGATCGCGTCGTCGCGTTCACGGGCGACGGGCACGTGGAACACGTCGTGACCAGTCGTGGCTTGACCGTCTCGTGCGATTTCGCAGTGACGGGAATCGGCATCGAGCCCTCCGTGGAGCTCGCGCACCAGGGTGGTGTCCCCGTCGATAACGGGATCATCGTCGACGAATGCTGCCGCACCAATCTTGCGGTTGTGTTTGCTGCCGGGGACGTGGCCAACCACCTGCATCCGGTGTTCGGTCGTCTAAGGGTTGAGCATTTCAACAATGCGGAGCGTCAGGGACGCGCAGCGGCACGCTCCATGCTTGGAAGCACGGAGCCCTACGCAGACCTCCACTCGTTCTGGTCAGACCAATACGAGCATGCGCTTGAATACGTCGGGCACGCGCGAAGCTGGGATACCTTCGTGGTGCGGGGAAGCCTCGAGCAGCGCCGATTCATCGGCTTTTATCTCGAGCAGGGCCGGGTCCTGGCGGTGATGGGGCTGAACCGCGGGGGTGATCCGGAGTTGGACGAGGGCGGCGAGCTCTTTGCGGCCAAGGCTCTGGTCGGCAAACGCCTCGGCGCTTCTCCAGCCTCGTTGGAAGATGAGACGACCGACCTCCGCAGTCTTTGTGCATGAAGCGTCCGACGTGCCACGCTTGAGGAGCCGATGAGCACCTCTGGTCCCGTCCTTCGCGTGTGCCGGCGTGAGTCGTTCGACGCTGCGCACCAACTGTGCGACCCGCGGCTCTCTGCGGAGGAGAACCGCGCCCTCTACGGCAAGTGCGTCAATCTTCACGGCCATCGCTACCAGCTTGAGGTAATCGTTGCGGGCGATATGGACGACGCATCGGGCTACGTCGTCGACCTCAAGCAGCTCGCCGATGTCATCAAGGCGGAAGTGATCCAGCACGTCGATCACCACAACCTCAACACCGACGTGACCTGGCTCGAGGGGCGGATTCCGACTGCCGAGAACCTCGCCGCGGTGTTCTTCGAGAGACTCGAGCCGCACATCACGAGCGGCACGCTCCACACCGTGCGGCTGTGGGAGACGGAGAAGAACTGGGCTGAATGCACCCGCGGCGGCTGACGCCGGTGGAGACGGTACGGCGGACGATCGAGCTGGCCCAACGCTACAGCGTCGGTGATGTCCGCATCTTCTCGACGGCGGAGCGAGCGAGATTCCTCCGGGGTGGGACCCCGGACCTGCCCCTCGACCGGTCCCTTTCGTTCGAGCTGCTCTACCGGCTCGAGCCCGAACTGTATGAGCGACTGGTCGCAGCCGAGCGCATTCACCCCGCCGTGCTCGAGTGGCTCCCGAGTGTCGAGCGCGTGGTGGAGATTGGAGCCGGCACGGGGCGCCTCACCACCGCTCTCTTGACGCGTTGCGCTCACCTCGTCGCGGTGGAACCCGCGCGGCCATTACGCGAGCGTCTTCGGACCGCCGTGCCGCCGGAGGCATCGCGCAAGATCGACATCGTCGATGGCTTCTTCGACGCGCTGCCGGTACCCGACGCCTCAGCCGACCTGGTTGTGACCTGCTCGACGCTCGACCGCGATGGCGCTCACGGAGGCGACGCCGGCCTGGCGGAAATGGAGCGCGTGTGTGCGCTCGGCGGCGTGATGGTTGTGGTGTGGCCGAATCACCTGGACTGGCTGGGCGCTCACGGATACACCCACATGAGCTTTCCGGGCGAGATGTGGATGGAGTTCCGAGACGCCGAGGAGGCGGTCGAGATGACCGAGATCTTCTACCCACATGCCGCCGGAGAGGTCCGTGCTCGGCGCCTCGCGCGGGTCTCGTACGACGTGCTCGGCGTGAATCCTCCACGTGACCTCGCATTCAAGGTGAACCTAAGTTGAGGCTCGCATTGATCGCGTCGCTCGTGTCGCCGATTCGCGAGCCGCAATGCGGCGGAGCGCAGGCGTTTCTTGCAGATCTCGCCACGGGACTGGGCAGACATGGGCACGACGTCGACGTCTTCGCAGCCTCGGGATCGGAGATCGATGGCGCTCGCGTTGTCGATGTCGGAGTCGATGCATCCACCTTGCAGCAGTTCCTCTATCGCGCCGGCTCCTCTCCGCCGGCCGACCCGGCGCCGTTCGCCGCGGCGTACGCGCGAGTCTTCGACGGGCTCGGCAAACGGTCGTATGACGTCGTGCACAACCACGCCTTCGACGCTCCTGCGATTCGATCTGCGATCAGGATCGCGGCACCGGTGATCCATACCCTGCACCTTCCACCCGAGAGCTCCGTCGCCAATGCCCTTCGCGAAGCGTCGCGAGCGCAGCATCCACCGGTCATCGCCACCGTTTCGCCGGCGCAGGCTGACGCGTGGCGAGAATTCATTGAAGTCGACATGGTCCTCCGCGCGGGAGTCGCCACCGAGCGTATCCCCTGGTCTGCGACCCCGGGATCGGGAGCAGTCTTCGCCGGACGCTTCAGCGCGGAGAAAGGCGCCGTCGATGCCATTGCGATCTCGCGGCGAGCGGGGATGTCAATCGACCTGTATGGCGATGGGTACGACGGCGGATACGCTGAGCGCGTGATCGCCGCCGCGGACCGGCAGCCCGATGTGCGCGTTCATCGTGCGGTTCCGAGGGCGACGCTCTGGCAGGCCGTCGCTGCCGCCGCGACGGTGCTCTGCCCCGCGAACTGGGACGAGCCGTTCGGTCTGGTTGCCGCTGAGGCGCAGTCGTGCGGCACCCCGGTGGTCGCATACCGGCGCGGCGGGCTCGAAGACATCATTGTCGACGGCGTTACCGGGTTCCTGGTCGAACCCGGAGATATCGATGCTGCTGCGGCAGCACTCGGTCACGCCAGTGAGCTTGACCGCACCGCCTGTCGCAAACACGCCGAAGCGCACCTCGATCTCGAGGCGGTGATCGACGCTCACGAGCGCGTATACCGCGGCATCCTCACGTCGGCGCTCGCGGCTCCGCGTGTCTGAGCGCGCACACTGGCTGGCCGGCCGGGTGGCCGTGGTCACCGGCGCAAGCCGCGGCATCGGTCGAGCCACCGCACTGGCGATCGCCAACGAGGGAGCGCACACCATCGTCGCTGCCAGAGACGCCGCCGCCCTTGACGCAACCGTTGGGGCGATCCGCGACGCCGGTGGCCGAGCGACCGGCCTACCCACCGACGTCAGCAAGGCTGCCGACGTCGATCAGCTGTTCAGAGTAGCGTCCGGGATCGGGCCACCCGTTGCACTGGTCTGCGCCGCCGCAACGTTGGAACGCGAGCCGTTCGACGAGATCAGTCTCGCTTCCTGGGAGCACACGATCTGCGTGAATCTCACGGGTGTCTTCAACTGTTGCCGCGCCGCGTTCACGCCGATGCGCAACGCTGGCGAAGGGCGCATCGTCAACATCGCTTCGCTGTCAGGCGTGTACGCGACCGAGAAGTTCCCGGGTCTGGCCGCATACAACGCGTCGAAGTACGGTGTGATCGGCCTCACCGAGGGAATCGCGGTCGAGGGCAAACCGTTTGGCATCACCGCCATCTCGGTGAGCCCGGGCGCGGTGGACACCGATATGCTGCGCCGGGCCAACCCTGCGCTCCACGCGACCCTGGTTCCTCATGACGTTGCGGCGATGATCGTCGCCCTGCTCGACAGCCCGCTCAGTGTCGCCAGCGGCGCCAACATTCCCCTCTTCTCGAATGCATAAGCCGTTCATGGCCGGCGTCTCGAGATTCAGGACCGTTGCGACGCTCACAGCTGTCCTCATCGCGGCCTGCGCCTCAACAGCGGCGCATCCGAGTCCCCTGCCGATCAGGTCGCCTACGGTCACAGCATCAGCACACCCTCTCGCGGCGCGCGCTCCGGTCGCGTCCAAAGCATTGCTCGAGACCATCTATCTCAGCATCGATGACGGCCCCAATCCCACGAGGACACTGGCGATCCTCGCCGTGCCGCTCGCGGCGCTCGTGCGCGCCTCCCCCAAACGCCTCACCAAAACGATCTATCTCACCTTCGACGACGGTCCCGATCCGACGTGGACTCCGGAAATCCTCTCCCTCCTGGAGGAGTACCGAGCGCATGCGAGCTTCTTCGTCGTCGGCGAGAACGCAAAGAGGTGGCCGGGGCTGGTGGAGCGAGAAGCTCGGGACGGCGATACGGTCGGCGACCATACGTGGTCGCACCCGGCGCTCACCAACCTGCCGGCGAGTGCCGTCTACGGCGAGCTCGGCCGGGACCAGAACCTGGTCACAACCCTCACCGGAGAGACGCCGACACTGTGGCGTCCCCCGTATGAAGCTTTCAACGCATCGGTTGTCGGGATTGCATCCGGGTTGAGGATGAAGATGCAGCTGTGGACGGTGGACACGGGAGATTGGCAGCTTCCCGGGACCGAGGTCATCGTATTGCGCGTCATGGCCGCGCTCCACAACGGGATGGTCGTGCTGCTGCACGACGGGGGCGGCTACACGAGGAGTGAAACAGTTGCCGCAGTGGCCATGTTGATACCCGAGTTGGAGGCGGCAGGGTACCGGCTCGCAGCGCTACCGCCTGAGGGGATCGGCCAGTAGCGACCGCG
>Ga0182024_10020585_pt1 | contig 12048 bp, 7 predicted proteins | sample P32metaG_FD_120480 | JGI IMG/M metagenome (GOLD analysis project Ga0182024, IMG submission 120480) | Permafrost microbial communities from Stordalen Mire, Sweden - P3-2 metaG (Illumina Assembly) | ecosystem: Environmental > Terrestrial > Soil > Wetlands > Permafrost | place: Sweden: Stordalen... | reverse complement strand
GCGGGTCATCAAGTGGGAGCGTGGTCATGTCCGGACGCGCTCCACTGGAGCGCTCGATGATGTCGAGCGCGTCCTCGATCACGTCGAGGTTGCGCAGTCCCAGAAAGTCCATCTTGAGGATGCCGATTTCCTCGATTGGCTTCATCGAGAACTGGGTCACGGTGCGAAACGCGCGATCCCCGTTCTCGTCGGTGCCGGCGTCGGCCAGCTGCAACGGGACTATGTCGGTCAGCGGCCTGTCCGCGATCACCACGGCGGCAGCGTGGATCGAGGAGTTGCGCACGATCCCCTCCAGGCCCTGGGCGACGTCGACGATCTGCTTGGCCGTGGGATCCTCGTCGCACGCCTTGCGCAGCGGCTGCCCGGCCTTCAGGCAGTCCTCGAAAGAGGGCGAGCGGCCCATGATCGGGTCTGGAATCAGCTTCGCAAGCCTGTCTCCGGCGCCGTAGTCATAGCCCAGCACGCGGGCGGCATCGCGGGTGGCCGCGCGCGGGAACATCTTGCCGAAGGTGACTATCTGGGCAACCGACTCGCGCCCGTACTTCTCGGTCACATACTTCATCACCCGCTCGCGCCCGCGCACGGAGAAGTCGATGTCGATATCCGGCATCGACACGCGCTCGGGGTTCAGGAAACGCTCGAACAGCAGGTCGTAGCGCAGCGGGTCGATGTCGGTGATCGCCAGGCAGTAGGCGACGATCGAGCCAGCCGCTGAGCCACGACCCGGCCCTACGGCGATGCCGTTCTCCTTGGCGAACTTGACGAAGTCCCAGACGATCAAGAAGTAAGCGTTGAAGCCCATCCGGTCGATTACGCCGAGCTCCATCTCCATGCGCTGCAGCGCCTCCGCGGGCGGCGGGTCGCCATAGCGCAGGCGCAGACCCTCGAGTACCCGCGCGCGCAGGTACTCCTGCTCGCTGCTCTCGTCGGGGGTCTTGTAGCTTGGGATCAACTGCTTGCCGAGCTCGATCTCCACCGAGCAGCGCTCTGCGATCTCCAGGGTGCTCGCGATCGCCTCGGGCCACTCCGCGAAGGCGGCGATCATTTCACCGCTGTCGCGCAGGTAGAACTCATTAGTTTCGAAGGTCATCTTCGGCGCTGCGATCGTGCTCTTGGTCTGCACGCACAGCAGCGCCGTGTGGTGGTCGTAGTCCTCGCGGCGCAGGTAGTGCACGTCGCCGGTACCCACCAGCGAGCCGCCGACTTCGCCGGCGATGCGGACGATGCCCTCGTTGCACTTGTCCTGCGGCGCCAGCCCGTTCTTCTGCACCTCGAAGTAGACGTTCTCGGCGCCGAAGATCTGCAGCAGCTCGTCGGCGTGAGCGCGTGCGTCGTCGGGGCGATCCTCGAACAGGCGCTGACAGAAGCGGGAGGCCAGGCAGCCGGTGAGCGCGATCACACCGTCGGAGTAAGCGGAGACCTGCGCCAGATCGACGGTCGGCTTGCCGCGATGCAGGCCCTCGAGGAAGCCGGCGGAGGAGAGCTTCACCAGGTTGCGGTAGCCGGTGTCGTCGGCGGCGAGCAGCGTCAGGTGGTTACGCTCGACGCGGGTGGGTGGGCTCCCGATCGATCCAGTCGCGGCCGTGTGGTCGTCGACGAGATAGATCTCGCAGCCGACGATCGGCTTGACGCCGTGCTTGGCGCAGGCCTTGTGTAGCTCGACCGCGCCGTTCATCACGCCGTGGTCGGTCAGGCCGAGCGCGGGCTGACCGAACTCCGCCGCGCGCGCGGCGAGCGCGTCGATCTTGCACGCGCCGTCGAGCAGCGAGTACTCGGAGTGCACGTGCAGGTGGGCGCAGGTGGGGGTGTTCACTGCGACGGGATCTTAGGCGGCTCGGCGGCGGCTGAGCGACGCACACGCCGCTGTTTGCGCCTTATCCGCAGGCGGGTGAGGAACGACATGCTGTGCTTGTGTGGCGAATGCTGCATGGTCGGGACAGCGGTGTGCTCCGCGGGCTCAGCCGGACTCGTAGCGGGTGCATAGATGAGCTCCTCGGCGGGCTCCGTCGGAGACGCCTCGGCGCGCGCGCGAAGCCGTTCGACGGCGGCCGCCAGGGCGTCTGCCAGCTCCTCGCGCTGCTCGCCGCCGACGGCGAGCTCGGGCTGCTCGGGACGGGGCTCGCGCGCGGCGGCGGCGCGCAACTGGGCCATGACGTCCTTCAGCTCGGCGACGAGCGACACCAGCCTGTGGTAGCCGCCACGCAGCTGTTGAAGCTGATGCTCGGCTCGCGCGCGCGCGGCCCGCTCTGAGTCGATCTCGCGGCGGATCGCATGCGCGCGGTACTCGAGCTTGGCGAGCCTTGCCTGTAACTCCCGCTCGCCGCGTGTCACCGCTGCCCGCTCGGCCGCCGCGGACTGTTCGGCCTCGGCCAGCTCGCGTTGGATGCCCTCCAGCCGCTCGGCCAGCTCGCGTGCGTGGTGCTCGCTGGCGCCAAGCCGGCGGGCGATACGGTCGAGCTCAGCGCGACTCTCGCGCTCGTGGCGCACGCGACGGTCCTCGGCCTCGACGCGCAATTGCTGCTCGGCGTACTCGCGCTGCTTGGCACGCCGCAGCTCGTGCTCGTGCTCGGCGACCGCCGCCCGCTCGGCGTCGAGCAGCTCGGCGTCGAGCGCGCGCTCCTGCTCGGCCTCGTGCAGACGCCGCTGGAGGCTCGCAAGGTGGGTCTCGAGCGTCTGCACCGTCGCCTCGGCCGCCTCGGCGCGGCGAACGAGCGCGTCCGTAGGGTGGCTGGGCGCGGGGTGGGCGGGTGTGGACTGGACGGGCTCCAAATCAACCGCGCGGCGTGCGCGGCGCTCGGCCAGCAGATCGCGGTCGCTCGGTCGCGGCGGCTCTCCAGGTGTCTCTGATCCCTCGGCCATCACAGTGACCGCTCAGGCTATGGGTGAGACCGGACGCGACCGGTGGGCCCAGTCTTACTCGTTGTGCAGGCGCCAGGCCATGCGCGACTGCAGCGAGAACAGCTCGATGAAGCCGGGCGAGGCGCTCTGCGGAAAGAGCCCGCCGGACTCGGCGAAGGAGGCGAGGCTCGCGTCGTAGACGGCGCCCGGCGCGGAGCGGGTCACCACGCGCGCGTGGCCCTTGAAGAGCTTGATCCCGACGGTCCCTGAGACGTGCTCGTTGACGTGGTTCATGTAGGCATCGAGGTCGGCGCGCAGCGGCTCCCACCACAGCCCCGCATAGACAAGGTAGGCCCACTGGCGCTCGAGCCCCCCCTTGAACTGGTTCTGGTGGATCGTGCTGACGAGCCGCTCGAGCTCCCAATGGGCGGGCAGCAGGATCGCGGCGGCGGGCACCTCGTAGATGTCGCGTACCTTCAGGCCGACGATCCGGTCCTCGATGTGATCGACGATCCCCACACCGTGCCTGGCGCCGATCTCCGCCGTCCGCTCGATCAACTCCACGAGCTCCAGGCGCTCGCCGTTCAATCCGACGGGCACGCCGCGCTCGAACTCGACCCGCACGACCTCAGCCTCGTCGGGCGCCCGCTCGGGGGAGGTGACGAGCTGGAAGACGTCGTCCTCGGGCGCGTGGTCGAGGTCCTCGATCCAGCGGCCCTCCGAGGAGCGGCCCCAGAGGTTGTCGTCGATCGAATAGGGCGCTTCGGATTCGGTCCCCTGCGGTGACTTGACCGGAATCCCGTGCTCGCGGGCGTAGGCGAGCTCCTCCTCGCGGCCCAGCTGCCAGGAGCGCACCGGCGCGATCACGTTCAGCTCGGGGGCGAGCGTCGCGACGGTCGCCTCGATCCGCACCTGATCGTTGCCTTTGCCGGTGCAGCCGTGGGCGATCGTGTCACAGCCCGTCTTGCGCGCATAGTCGACCGCAAGCTTGGCGATTAAAGGCCGGCCGAGCGCGGTGAACAACGGGTAGCTGCCATACAGCGCGTTGGCCTTGATCGCCGGGATGACGTACTCGCGCGCGAACTCCTCGCGCGCATCGACCACATGACACTCCAAAGCGCCGAGTTGCCGCGCCTTGCCTTCGATCACCGCGTAGTCCTCGCCCGGCTGCCCGAGGTTGACCGTCAGGCAGACGACCTCGGCGGAGTACTCGTCCTGGATCCACTTGAGCATCACGCTCGTGTCGAGGCCGCCGGAGTAGAGCAGCAGCACACGGTGCACCTCCGCTGGGTCGGCCTCGTAGGAGGCGGTGCGCGGCGGGAAGCTGCGGGTGGAGTCATCGGACACGGCGGCGAACCCTATCTTTCGTCCTGCCCGGCGAGGGCCGAGCCCAGGCGCGCGAGCGCCTCGTCGACTTCATCCAGGCCGATCGTGAGCGGCGGCATCAGCCGGATCGTCGTGGGTCCGGTGGCGTTCACGATCAACCGCTGCTCCAGCAGCGCGCTGCGCACGACCGCGGGCGCCGGCACGTCGACCTCACAGGCGAGCATCAACCCCCGACCGCGTACCGCCGTGACATGCGGCAGCGTTTCGAGGCCGGCCGCGAGTTGCCGCCCGAGCTCGCGCACGCCGGCCAGCAGCGCAGGATCCTCGGTCACGTCGAGTGCCGCGAGCGCCGCCGCGGCGACGAGGGGTCCCCCGCCAAACGTGGAGCCGTGGTCACCCGGGGCAAGGACATCCGCGAGCCGCTCGCCGGTGATCAGCGCGCCGATCGGCAGCCCGCCCCCGAGCGCCTTCGCCACGGTGATCGCATCGGGGAGAACGCCGGTCTGCTCGTAGGCCCATAGCGTGCCGGTGCGGCCCATCCCGCACTGAACCTCGTCGAAGACGAGCGCCGCGCCGTGCTCGTCGCAGGCGTCGCGGGCCGCCTGGAGAGTTTCGTCGGGGAGCACGTGCACGCCGGTCTCGCCCTGGATCGGCTCCAGCAGCACGGCGGCGGTATGCCCGTCGACCGCGCCAGCGATCGCCTCGGGCGTGGGATCGACCGCGCGAAAGCCCGGGACGAGCGGCGCGAACGGCGCCTGCTTTGACTCTTGCGGAGTGGCCGACAGCGCGCCGTAGGTGCGCCCGTGGAAGGCGCCGTACACGACGACGACGTCCCCACCGGAGCGGGCCTTGCGGACGAGCTTGATCGCGGCCTCGCTGGCCTCCGCGCCGGAGTTGCAGAAGAACACCTTGCCGTGAAGGCTCGACTCGGCCAGACGCTCGGCCAGGCGCATCGCGGGCTCGGTGTAGAACAGGTTCGACGCGTGCATCAGCCGCCCGGCCTGCTCGCGGATCGCCGCCACCACGTGCGGGTGACAGTGACCGACGTTCGTGACCGAGATGCCGCAGAGGAAGTCGAGGTACTCGTTGCCGTGCTCGTCCCACAGACGCGAGCCCTCACCGCGCACGAACTCGACGGGAAAGCGCGCGTAGGAGCGAATAACGCTTGCGCGCTCGATCGTCTGTAGGTTGGACAACGACATATTTATGAGGCTCCGCTCCGCTCCGCCGTGGCGATCACGCAGTTGAGGCCCAGGCGAAGTTCCCTCGTCACATGAGTGGATGTGGTCATGAGGAAGCCTCGATCTTGGTGCCGATCCCAGCGTCGGTGAACAGCTCGAGCAAAAGTGAATGCGGCGTGCGCCCATCAAGAATGTGCGCGGCGCTCACACCCTGGTGGATCGCATCGAGGCAGGCCTGTAGCTTGGGACGCATGCCCCCCTGGAGGCTCGCCAGCGAACCCTCGACCTCCTCGGCGGTGGCCTGTCCGATCAGGCTGCCTGGATCGGCTGGATCGCGCAGCCAGCCTGGAACGTCGGTGAGGAAGATCACCTTTTGCGCGCCCATCGCGCCGGCCACCGCGCCAGCCGCCTCGTCGGCGTTGACGTTGTAGGAGCGACCGTCGCGGTCGGCGCCCACGGAGGCGATCACGGGAATGTAGTCGCTGGCGATGTGCTCGATCACGCCGATGTTCACGCGCTCGATCCGTCCGACGAAGCCGATGTCCTCGCCGCCGGGCGCCGTGCGGCGTGCGACCCGGAAGAGCGAGCCATCGTCGCCGCAGAGGCCCACCGCGGGCTGACCGTGGCGCGCGAGGCGCAGGACGATTTCCTTGTTGACCTTGCCGACGAGCACCATCTTTGCAACCTCGACGGTGTCCTCGTCGGACACGCGCAGGCCGCCGACGAACTCGACCGGCAGCCCCAGGCGTTCCATGTAGGCGGTGATCTCCGGGCCACCGCCGTGCACGACGATCGGGTTCAGGCCGACGTACTTGAGCAGCACGACGTCGCGCGCGAACTCCTCGCGCAGCGCGGGGTCCTCCATCGCGGCGCCGCCGTACTTGATGACGACCGTCTTTGAGTGAAACTCCCTGATGTAGGGGAGCGCCTCCAGCAGCGTGCCGACGTCGCGCATCAGATCGACCTCCGGTTCGGGTTTTGGGGGGCCATGGAGCGCATCAGGTGGAGTAGTCAGCGTTGATGGTTACGTACTCGTGGGAAAGGTCAGAAAAGAACACCTCGGTCTCGGCGCCCTCGCCCGGCAAGCTGATCTCGTATTCGACTTCCTTCGCCTTCAGGGCCTCGGCCAGATCGCCTTCGTCGTAGGAAATCGCGGCGCCCGCCGAGCACACGTGGATACCCTCGAGCGTTATGTCAACCGCCAGCGGCGGTGTGAACCGGTCCGGGGCGGGCGGGGATCGAATCACCGCGCCGACGGCCTGGACGATGCGGCCCCAGTTGGGGTCGCCGCTGTGCAGGGCCGCCTTGACGAGCGGCGAGTTGGCGACCGAACGCGCCGCCGCCTCGGCGCTCTCCAGGTGGCCTCCCCGCACGACGACGCGTGCGATCCGGGCGGCGCCCTCGCCGTCGGCGACCATCATGATCGCCAGCTGGCGCAGCAGCGCGTCGAGCGCCTCGCCGAAGCGCAGCTCGTCCTCGCTCTCCGGGGCGATCCGCACGCCGCTTGCGCCGGAGCACATCAGAATCGCCGTGTCATTCGTCGACAGTTGCCCGTCGACCGAGACGCGGTCGAACGAGCGCTTGACGGTGACTCCGAGCAGCAGATCCGCGGTCGCGGCCTGGAGCTCCGCGTCGGTCTGGACGAAGCAGAACATCGTCGCAAAGCGCGGCGAGATCATCCCGGCGCCCTTGCACTGCGCGGTCAGGCGCACCGGTCCGCCTGACAGCTCGACCTCGAGGCAGGCGCGCTTCTCGAAGGCGTCGGTCGTCTGGATCGCCTGCTGGAAGTCGGCGTCGCCCTCGCGGCGCAGCTCGCCGTTGGCGGCGAGGATTCCCTTCAGCACCGCGTCCACCGGCAGGTACTGGCTGATGCCGCCGGTCGAGGCGAGCGCGACCGCCCCCTCCTCCACTCCCACAGCCATTGCCGCGGCGCCCTGCGTCTTGGCGGCGTCATCGATCCCGCGTCTGCCGGTCGCGGCGTTTGCGCAGCCGGCGTTGGCGAGGATCGCACTCAGTCGATCCAGCCGGCAGCGCTCCTGGCTGACGAGCACCGGCGCCGCGGGCGTCCCCGACGCGGTGAAGCGCGCCGCGCTGACCGGGGTCTCGGCGTCACACACGAGTAGGCCAAGGTCGCGGTTGCCGCTGGGCTTGATCCCGCACGCGACCCCGGCGGCGCGAAAGCCCTCGGGCAGGCCGACGTTCGGCCCGAGGTCGCGCACGCGCGCGGGAGAAGGCACCCAGCGCGAATGGAAGAACGGCTGCGGAGGTCCGGCAGCGGTCCGGTCGCCAAAGATATCTTTGCCGGCGCTCACAGCAATCCCTCCGTCTCGGGCAGGCCGAACATCACGTTCAGGTTCTGCACCGCCTGCGAGGATGTCCCCTTCCACAGGTTGTCGATCGCGGAGAACACGAGCACCTTGCCGGTGTGCGCGTCGGTGGCGGCGAAGATCCGGCAGAAGTTGGTCGCCTGCACCTCACGCGTGCCGGGCGGCGTGTAGACCACCTCGACGAACGGCTCTGCGTCGTAGGCCGCCGCGAACATCTCTTTCAGCTCCTCGGCCATGATCGGGCGCGTGGGCGTTACATAACAACTGGCCAGCTCGCCTTGATCCAGCGGAACGAGGTGCGCCTGGAACTGCACCTTCAGCTTTGGGTCGGTCGGGTCCAGGTGGGTTGGGTCCAGATCATCGAGCTGCTCCTCGATCTCCGGGGTGTGCCGGTGGGCGGCGACCTTGTAGGGGAGGATGTTCTCGCCGGCCATCGTCAGGTGCGTGGTCTCGTCGAAGGCGCGTCCCGCCCCGGAGATGCCCTGCTTGGCGTCGATCACGACGTCGGCGATCAAGCCCGCGCGGGCCAGTGGGGCCAGCGCCAGCACGGAGGCCGTCGGATAGCAGCCGGGGTTGGCGACGATGCCGGCGTTTGCGATCTGGACGCGGTGCAGCTCCGTCAGCCCATACACCGCCTCGCCCAGCAGGTCGGGCCGGGGGTGCTCGCCATACCAATGCTCATACGACGCCAGCTCGCTCAACCGGTAGTCCGCGCTGAGGTCAACGACGCGCACGCCGCGCTCACGCAGCAGGCCCACCGTGGGTGCGGCGGCCGCGTGCGGATAGGCGACCACGGCCGCGTCGATCCCGCCGGAAGCATCGGGATCGCCGGTCAACCGGTCGACGTCGAGCTCCTCGATCCTCAGCGGCACGCGGTAGCGCGGGTAGAGATCGTCCAGGCGCCTACCGATCTCCGAGCGCCCGGTGACGGCCACCAGCTCGAAGCCCGGGTGGCGCCAGAGCAGGTGCGCGGCCAGTGCGCCGGCGAAACCGGTGGCGCCTGCGACGATCACCCGGGGAGAGCCCTCGGCGGAGATTTGCTCAGCCACGTAGCTCACCCCCCAGCTCTCCAAGCGCCGCCACGATCCGCTCGCGCGGGGAGGCGACATCCTCGTCGGTGAGGGTTCTGTCCGGCGCGCGGAACGACAGGGCCAGCGCCAGCGAGCGCTTCCCCGCACCCACCTGCGGGCCGGTGTAGACGTCGAACACGCTCACATCGTCGAGCATCTCCCCGCCCGCCTCGCTTACGCGCTCCAGAACGTCGGCGGCAATGACCTGGAGCGGTAGCACGACCGCGAGGTCCTGACGCAGCGACGGCACCGACGCGAACGACTTGAAGGCGACCACCGGTGGGGACGCCGCGGCGAGCTTGCCCAGGTCGATCGCAAACACGGCGGTGCGCTCCAGGTCCCATTGCTCGGCCACAGACGGGTGCACCTCCCCCACAAATCCCAGGCTCTCGCCGTCGGCGAGCACCTCCGCGCCGCGGCCGGGATGCAGGAAGGGCCACTCATCGGCCGGCTGGACCGACCAGGCGACGTGGAAGGAGTCGAGCACCGCCCCGAGCAGCGCCTTGACCGCGAAGAAGTCCGCCTCGTCGCGCTCGCCGCGCCAGGATTTGGACGCCCAGCCACCCAGCGCGCCGGTCAGCAGCGCGCCGAGCGCGTGGTGTTCGTCCACGGGCGTCGCCCTCGCGTGATTGCCGGCGACCGCGCCGGGCTCGTGATTCTCCTCGCCGGCTGCGCCAGCCCGCAGGGCGCGGTAGACGGCGCCGGACTCGAAGATCGCCACGTCCGGGCCGTTGCGCGAGACGTTGTGCCGCGCGGCGTCCAGCAGCGAGCCGAGCAATGTAGGCCGCATCGTCGACTGGGTCTCCGACATCGGGTTCTCCAACCTCACCACCTGCCGCAGCGCGTGGTCCTCTCCCAGGCGCAGCCGGTCGAGCAGGCCGGGGTCGGCGAAGCTCCAGCCGACCACCTCGTGCAGGCCGCGGCCCACGAGCGCATCCTCGGCCGCGCGGCGCACCCGCTGGGCGTGGCTCAGCAGCCCCACGGCGCCACGGCGCGCGGGGAGCGTGGCGGGCAGCTTCTCCAGGCCGTCGATCCGCGCGACCTCCTCGATCAGGTCCACCTCGCGCGTGACGTCCACGCGCCGCAGCGGCGGCACCGTCACATCGAGGCCGTCACGCTCTGGAGCGGCGGGGTCCGATGCGTCGACCGTTCGAAAATCGAGCGCCTCCAGGATCTCCGCCTGGCGCTCCCGGGACACGCGCCATCCGAGGATCGCCTCCACCCGCGACTCGCGCAGGCGGATTACGACCCGTTCGGCCATCCCATCACCACCCGTGTCTAACGTGCCCGGCATGACCTTCGCACCAGCGCAATCGATCAGCAGACGCGTGGCGAGTGCTTGCGCGTACATGCACTGCTCGGGCGCAAGCCCCTTCTCGAAGCGCGCCGACGCCTCGCTGCGCAGCCCCAGGCTCGACGAGGTGCGGTGGATGTTCGGCCCATTCCACGTGGCCACCTCCAGCAACACGCGCTTGGTGTCCGGCCGCACCTCCGAGCGGGCGCCGCCCTTCACGCCCGCGATCGAGGTCGGCCCGTCTCCGTCAGCGATCACGACCATCTCGGAGTCGAGCGTGCGGGTCTCGCCGTCGAGCGTGTCCACCCGCTCGCCGTCGGCCGCGCGGCGCACCGTCAAGCGAGCGCCGGCGACATGATCGAGGTCGAACGCGTGCAGCGGCTGGCCGGTGAGCAGCATCGCATAGTTGGTGATGTCGACCACGTTGTTGATCGGCCGCTGCCCGGCCGCCATCAGCCGCGCCTTCAGCCACGGCGGCGAGGGAGCTACGGTGACGTTCTCGAACACGCGCGCGGTGAACCGCCGGCAGAGATCCGGGCACTCCACCGATACCTCTACGCCTGCGAGCGCCCCGGCGGAACCTTGGTCCTCATTCCACGGCTCGGGCGCCAGCGATGCTCCGGTCGCGGCGTGCAGCTCGCGCGCGACGCCGAACACGCCGAGGCAGTCCGGCCGGTTCGGTGTGATCTCCAGCTCCAGCACCTCGCCGGCGATCGGCAGCACATCCGCGAGCGGCGTTCCGGGTGCTGGCCGATCGGAGATCCCGTCGATCTCCGATCGGTCCGCATCGAGCATTAGATCGTCCAGTACGAGGATGCCCTCCCCACCCACACCGATCTCGAGCTCGTTCTCGGCGCAGATCATCCCTTCGGAAAGCACACCCCTGAGCTTCGCGAGCTTGATCTTCGTGCCGTCGGGCATGACCGCACCCGGCGTCGCGACCGCAACCGTCTGCCCCGCCGCGACGTTCGGCGCGCCGCAGACGATCGTCGCCGGCGCGTCGGACTCACCTGCGCCGAGGTCCACCTTGCATACCTTCAGTCGATCCGCGTCGGGGTGCGGTTCCACCTCCAACACCCTTCCCACGACGAACTTCTCGACCGCCCCCACCCCGTGATGATGGATCGCCTCGACCTTCGTCCCGGTCATCGTCAACCGCTCCTCGATCCCTTTCGCATCCAGCGCCGGATCGCAGTATTCGCGCAACCAATCTAAAGGGACCCTCATCAGAACTGCTCCAAAAAACGCAAGTCGTTTTCGTAATACAGCCTCAGATCGGGAATCCCGTGCTTGAGCATCGCGATCCGCTCAACCCCCATCCCCCAGGCAAAACCCTGCACCTTCTCCGGGTCATACCCCGGTGAGTTCGCCTCCGTGGTGAGAACGTAGGAATAGACATTCGGATCGACCTCACCGGCGCCGAGCACCTCCAGCCAACCCTCTCCCTTACACAGGTAGCAACGCGCTCCGTCTTTCAAGAAGCCCTTCCCCCCGCAATGAAAGCACGACACGTCCACCTCGACGCTCGGCTCGGTAAAGGGAAAGAAGTGTGGCCTCAGCCGCACGTCGCGCTCATCCCCGAACACTGCCTGTGCGAACGCCAAGAGCGTGCCCTTCAGGTCGGCCAAAGTGATGTCCTCATCGACCGCCAGCCCCTCGACCTGGTGAAACTGGGGCGTGTGCGTGGCGTCCGAGTCAGGGCGGTACACGCGCCCGGGGATCACCACGTACAACGGTGGCGGGTGCGCTTCCATCGCGCGCACCTGCATCGGCGAGGTGTGGGTTCTCAGGACCACCTCATCGGAGATGTAGAACGTGTCCGTCCGCGCCCGGGCGGGGTGCGTCGGGGAGTGGTTGAGCGCGTCGAAGTTGTAGTGCACCGTCTCCACCTCCGGCCCCTCCATCACCGTGAAGCCCAACCCCAAGAAGATGTCTTCCAGCTCGCGCATCGTCGCCGTCAGCACGTGCAGCCGCCCGATCGGCTGAGACGGGGCGCCGGGCAGCGTCACGTC
>Ga0182024_10020584_pt1 | contig 12050 bp, 10 predicted proteins | sample P32metaG_FD_120480 | JGI IMG/M metagenome (GOLD analysis project Ga0182024, IMG submission 120480) | Permafrost microbial communities from Stordalen Mire, Sweden - P3-2 metaG (Illumina Assembly) | ecosystem: Environmental > Terrestrial > Soil > Wetlands > Permafrost | place: Sweden: Stordalen... | reverse complement strand
GCCACGCCGATGCTCGCGCCGACCACCGAGAAGGCGGCGATGACGATGACGCTCAGGCCGGCCCAGTAGACCAGATGGATCACCTGCCCGGTGATCAGGCGATCGAAGGTGAGCAGGGACCAGATCCGCCCCCGGCGCGAATTCCGCGCCACGTCACCCTTGATCGGAGTCATGAACGCCATCCTTCGCGTCGCCTTCGAAGCCCGTGAAAACTGACGGCTATCAGTGCGCGGCGCCCGGAGCAATGCCGGCCGCACCCTCGCCAAACCCACGTCGAAACACTAAGTGACGCTCCTCATGACCGTCGACGCATCCCTTATCGGCGACGCCGCGGACGCCGCGCGGCGCGCCGTCGGCCTCCCCGCCGGGGCGCGAGTCGTGGCGGCCATGTCCGGCGGGGTCGACTCCACCGTCACCGCCGCCCTGCTGGCGCGGGCGGGCTACGAGGTGATCGGCGTCACCCTGCAGCTCTACGACCACGGCGCGGCGGTCGGCCGCAAGGGCGCCTGTTGCGCAGGCCAGGACATCCTGGACGCCCGCGCAGCCGCCGACGCCATCGGCATTCCGCACTATGTGCTCGACTACGAGGCCCGCTTCCGCGAGGCGGTGATCGAGGACTTCGCCGACTCTTATGAACGCGGCGAGACCCCCATCCCGTGCGTGCGCTGCAACCAGACCGTGAAATTTCGCGACCTGCTCGATGTGGCGCGCAACCTGGACGCCGCCGCCCTGGCCACAGGCCACTATGTGCGGCGGATGGCGGGCGCCCTGGGAAGCGAGCTCCACCGCAGTTGCGATCCCGCTCGCGACCAGAGCTACTTCCTGTTCGCCACCACGCCCGAACAGCTGGCCTATCTGCGCTTTCCGCTCGGCGGCCTCGAGAAGAGCCAGGTTCGCGCCGTCGGCGCCGGGCTTGGCCTGATGGTCGCCGACAAGCCCGACAGCCAGGACATCTGCTTCGTGCCGGAAGGGCGCTACACCACCGTGATCGACAAGCTGCGGCCGGCTGCAGCCGCGGCGGGCGACGTCGTCCACCTGGACGGCCGCGTGCTCGGCCGTCACGATGGCGTCAGCCGCTACACCGTGGGCCAAAGGCGGGGCCTCAACATCGCCGTCGGCGACCCGCTGTTCGTGGTGCGCCTGGACGCTGCCCGCCGGGAGGTGGTGGTTGGGCCGCGCGAAGCCCTGCTCGCGCCCGCCCTGGTGCTCAAGGAAACCAACTGGCTCGGAGATGAGCCGACCATCATCGACGCGGCGATGGCTGAAAGGCCCGTGCTCGCCCGCGTGCGCTCCACCCGGCCGCCATCGCCGGCCACGCTGCGGCTCGGCGCCGGCGGCGAGGTCGTGGTGGCCTTCACGGCGCCGGAAGAGGCGGTCAGCCCTGGTCAGGCCTGTGTCCTATACGCCGCCGCCGCGCCCAGCCGGGTGCTCGGCGGCGGCTTCATCGTCCGCGCCTGCCCCTAAGTCTCGGCCGAACCCGTCAGACAGGAAGGAACTGCACCATGTCCGCCGATCCCATCGTCATCGCCTCCTACGCCCGCACCCCCATGGGAGGGTTCCAGGGCAGCCTCGCCGGGGCCACGGCGACCCAGCTGGGCGCGGCCGCGGTGCGCGCGGCCGTGGAGCGGTCCGGCGTGGCCGGCGAAAAGGTCGACCAGATCGTCATGGGCTGCGTCCTGCCGGCGGGGCTCGGCCAAGCGCCCGCGCGCCAGGCGGCCCTGGGTGCGGGCCTGCCGCAACACGTCCAGGCGACGACGGTCAACAAGATGTGCGGCTCGGGCATGCAGGCCGCCATCCTTGCCCATGGCGCCCTTAGGGAGGGATCGGCCGACATCGTCGTCGCCGGGGGCATGGAGAGCATGTCGAACGCCCCGTACCTCCTGGCCAAGCATCGCGCCGGGGCCCGCATCGGCCACGACCGGGTGATGGACTCGATGTATCTCGACGGTCTCGAGGACGCCTACGACACCGGCAAGCTGATGGGCGCCTTCGCCGAGGAAACGGCGGCGGCCTATCAGTTCACCCGCGCCGACATGGACCGCTACGCCATCGAGAGTCTCGGCCGGGCTCAGTCGGCGGTGAAGGGCGGCGGCTTCGAACGGGAGATCGTCGCGGTGGAGATCGCCGGGCGCAAGGGGGTGGAGACCGTGCGCGAGGACGAGCAGCCGCTGAAGGCCGACGCGACCAAGATCCCGACGCTCAAGCCCGCCTTTTCCAAGGACGGGACGATCACCGCCGCCAACGCCTCATCGATCTCCGACGGCGCCGCGGCCCTGGTCATGATGCGTGCCTCCACGGCCGAACGCCTCGGGCTCGAACCCGTCGCCCGAATCGCCGGCCACGGCGCCCACGCCCATGCGCCGGGCCTGTTCACCACCGCTCCTGTTCCGGCCATGCGCCAGGCGCTGGCGCGCGCCGGTTGGAGCGTCGACGACGTCGACCTCTTCGAGGTCAACGAGGCCTTTGCGGTGGTGGCGATGATCGCCATGCGCGAGCTGGCGATTCCCCGCGAGCGGCTCAACGTCAACGGCGGCGCCTGCGCCCTGGGTCATCCCATCGGCGCCTCCGGGGCGCGCATCCTGGCCACGCTGCTCTCGGCCCTGGAGACCCGCGGCGAGAAGCGCGGCCTGGCGTCGCTGTGCATCGGCGGCGGCGAAGCCGTGGCGATGGCCGTCGAGCGCGTCTAGGGCGCGTTCCGAAAGTGGTTCGCGCTTTCGGTTCGCGCCTTAGCCCCCGGTCACGGCGCTGGCGATCTGGGGCAGGCGGTCCATGTTGATCTTCATGCCCGAGCCCAGGCTGACGTCCCCCGGCCGCATGGTGGAGGGGCAGACGCCCTCGTAGCGGCCGGTGATGTCGATCACATGCATGCCGTTCATGGGCGCGAGCGGCGCGTCGGAAATGTTCACCTCGGAGTGGACCTTGTAGCCGGAGCTGAAGTCGCCTGACGCCGTCCCCATCGATTTGACGAGTGTTCCGTTGGACAGGGTGCAGGTGGAGGCGAAATGATAGACGCCCGCCGTGTCGCGCGTCACCGTGCGCTCGCAGTCGCCCTTGCCGACGTGGCGCCCGAACACGCCCAGTTCATGGTCGGTGGCGGCGTCGACGCAGAGCGAAAGGACGCCGAGACGTCCCGGCTTGCCGTCGCGGGTCAGCACCTGTTCCCACAACCCTGCCCTGCGAGAGGGCGCGGCCGCGGTCGAGCCGTCGGCGTCGATCTTGCCGCAGCCGGTCACGGTCGCCAGCGCGATGACCCAGACGAAAGCGGCGCTTTCGCCTCGTCGCGCCTGCGTGGCGAGCACCCCCGCTCGTCGCACATTCGCTATGCGCATTCCAACTCCTCCGCCGCCCCTTGGAAATTCGCAGCGCGGTCGCCAGCCTAGCGTTCGTTTTGCACAACTGAAATAGTCACCGTGTCCCTGGGGAGCGGCGAGTCGATGTCGGAGGCGGATCACATGGCCCTGGTGCGCGATAATGTGGCGGCGCGTCGCTTCGAGATGGAGGAGGGCGGATACACCGTGTTCGCCGACTACCGCCGGGCGCCCGGACGCCTGATCATCGATCATGTGGAGGCTCCGCCGGTTCTGCGCGGAACAGGCGCGGCCGGACGCTTCATGGAGGGGCTCGCCGCCCAGGCCCGCGCGGCGGGAGAGAAGATCGTCCCACTGTGCGGATACGCCGCGGCCTGGCTGCACAGACACGCCGAACATCGGGACCTGATCGTCTAAGGGCATGCCGCGTCTGGACGGTCACACCAGGGCCGATGGTGTCAGCCCCAGCTCCTCGAGCAGGGGCTCGGCGTAGGCGACCCGTCCGGTCAGCACCGCCGGGTCGCCGGAGGCCAGGCGGTAGACGGCCTCGGCGATGTATTCGATCGGCTGCACGTGGTCCTTGGTCGCCTCGGTGATCAGGCCGTGGACGGCCACGCCCGGCGTCGCCACCAGTCCGGGGGAGATGGCGTTGACCGCGACCCCGTGCGCCTGGACCTCGGACGCCAGGCCGGTGGAGAACCGCTCCAGGGCGGCCTTGCACATGCCGTAGACCGTGCCCCCCCGGGCCTGCGGCGGGTAGGGCGGCTTGGGGTGGATGCCGGCTCCCGAGGAGATGTTGACGATCCAGCCGCGCCGCCGTTCCATCATACCCGGCAGGACCAGTTGTGAGAGGTGGAAGGGCGCGTGGACCTGCACCTCCATCATCAGCTCGAAGCGCTTTTCGGTGAAGTCGACCACCGGCCTGAAATAGGTGATCGCCGCGTTGTTGATGAGGATGTCGATCCCGCCCAGGGCCGCGACCGTTTCCGCAACCAGCCGCTCGCGTTCGGCGGCCTCCGCCAGATCGGCCTTGATCATGATCGCCTCGCCTCCGGCGGCGCGGATGCGGGCGATGGTCTCGTTCAAGGTTCCCGGCAGGCGGCTGTCGCCGGGCTCGGCGGTCCGCGCCGACACGGCGACCCGCGCGCCCTCCATCACCAGGCGCACGGCGATGGCCTCGCCGATTCCCCGGCTGGCGCCGGTGACGAGGGCCACCCGGCCCTTGAGCGGACCTTCAGGGTTGATGCGGGGCTCGGTCACGTGGGGTTCCTCTCGTGTGTCGGCTCTAAACAAACGGTAACTGGCCGACGCGCCAAGCCTTCTTTAGCGTCGAGCCCAGAGAAAACCTCCGGGGGTCCCTAATGAATCGACGCCAACTGCTTGCCAGCGCCGGCGCCGTCACCCTGGCCGGCGGACTGGGCCCGGCCGCCCGCGCCGGCGTGGCGCCCGGAAATTCGGGACAGCTCAGCGCCTTGTTCGACGCCTTCGTGAACGAGGGCCTCGACCTGCAGCCAGAGGGGGCCACTTCCCTCGGGCTCGACGTGGGTCCGCGCGCCTGGGAGAAGTCCAAGCTGTCCGACCGCTCGCCCGCGGGCGCCAAGGCGCAGGCCGATCTCGCCACGTCGCAGCTTCTCCGGCTGGTCGCCTTCGACGCCAGCGCCCTGCCGCCCGCCGATGCGCTCAACCGCGACGTGGTGCTCTATGGGCTTCGCCAGCAGGTCGAGAACGCCAAGCGATTCAGGTACGCCGGCGGCGGGGCCGGCGCGCCCTACACCCTGAACCAGTTCCAGGGCTCGGCCTATCACGACATTCCCGACTTCCTGGACTCCCAGCATCGGATCGCCGACCGCGCGGACGCCGAGGCCTATCTCGCCCGCCTCGAAGCCTTCCCCGTCGCCATGGACCAGGAGGCCCAGTCGGTCCGCCTCGACCAGTCCCTGGGCGTCGTCCCGCCCGACTTCGTCCTCGACAATACGCTGATCCAGCTGAGGGGCCTGCGGGCGACGCCGGCGGAGAAATCGGTGCTTGTCGCCTCTCTGGTCCGCCGCACCAAGGAGAAGGGTGTCGACGGCGCCTGGAGTGAGCGGGCGACGAAACTCTATGTCGAAAAGGTCATCCCGGCGCTCGACCGCCAGATCGCCCTCGCCCAGGACCTTCGCGCGATCGCTTCGCATGACGCCGGCGTGTGGCGCCTGCCGGATGGCGACGCCTACTACACCGCCTCGGTGGCCTTCTGGACCACCACAACGCTCAGCGGCGAGGAGATTCATCGCACAGGCCTCGATCTGGTGGCCCAGCTGTCGGCTCGCGCCGAGGAAGCCATGAAGTCCCAGGGCCTCACCCAGGGCACGGTCGGCCAGCGGTTCAGGGCGATGTACGACGACCCGAAGTACCGCTATCCCGACACCGACGAGGGCAAGGCCCAGCTGCTGGCGGATCTCAATCTCAAGGTCGCCGCCGTGCAGGCGCGGCTACCGGAGTATTTCGGCGTGCTGCCGAAGGCCAAGGTGCAGATCAAACGCATCCCGCCCTACACCGAAGCCGGCGCCCCAGGGGGATACTACCAGCCCGGCGCCCTGGATGGTTCACGGCCGGGCGCCTACTACATCAACCTGCGCGACACCGGCGAAGTCCCCAAGTGGACGTTGTCGACGCTGACCTATCACGAGTCGATTCCGGGCCATCACCTGCAGCTCTCGATCGCCCAGGAAGCGCCCCTGCCGCTGATCCGCAAGCTGTCGTTCTTCTCCGCCTATATCGAGGGCTGGGCGCTCTATGCCGAGCAGCTGGCCGATGAGATCGGCATGTACCAGGGCGATCCCCTGGGCCGCATCGGCTATCTGCACGACGCCCTGTTCCGCGCCGTGCGCCTGGTGGTCGACAGCGGGATCCACGCCAAGCGCTGGAGCCGCGAGAAGGCGATCGCCTATTATGTCGAGACGCTCGGCGACAAGGACGCCAGCGCCACGACCGAGGTGGAGCGCTACTGCGTCGCGCCGGGGCAGGCGTGCGGCTACATGCTCGGCAAACTCACCTGGCTGCGCGAGCGGACGCGCGCCCGCGGCGCCTTGGGCGAGCGGTTCGACATCCGCAAGTTCCACGACGCGGGCCTGACCAGGGGCGCCGTGCCGCTGGAAGTCCTGCCCAAGGTGATCGACCGCTACATTACCGCCGCGGCCTGAGCCGCTCGCCGAGATCAGCCCGGCTTGCGGAACCGGAAGACGAACTGGTCGGTCTTGCCGCGGATCGAGGGATCGAAGACGTTGGCGGTGTGCGGATCGTCCGGGTTGCGCAGGGCCTGAGACTCGCCGTCGAACACGAAACCGGCGCTCTCCACCTCCTTGCGGGTGGCGGCGGGATCGATCCGGTGCAGGGCGTCGGCGGTGGCGACCACCGGGGCGCCGGGAAGAGCGGCATGGTCGATGATGATCAGCACGCCCCCCGGCTTAAGCTTGGTGAACCAGAGCTTGTCGATCGCCACCGGATCCAGATGGACGCGGGTCAGGTGCAGGTCGTGGTAGTTCTGCGATGTCCAGATCAGGTCCACTGGCGGCAGGGGCGCGAGGGCCGCGGCATCGAGCCCGACGACGGATACGTTGCCATAGGCAGGATCGGCGGCGATGGCCGTGGCCGCCTCCTGCATCTTGCCGGTCGGAGCGCCGGCGTAGACATGCCCGGAGGGTCCCACCGTCTTGCTGATCACCCGTGTGAAGTAGCCCCCGCCCGGTAGGATCTCGAGCACCACATCGCCGGGCTTGAGACCCGCGAAGGCCAGCATCTCGGCCGGTTTGCGGGCGCCGTCACGCGCGACGTCGGCGGGCGGCCGCCCCGTATCGGCTACCGCCGCCGATATGACGCGTGAAGTCTGGCCGAAGGCGCTGGTCGCCCCGCCAACCAGGGCGACCATCGCCAGGATGAATCCAAGTCTTTTCGGCGCCATGTCTCGCTCCTCCCGTCCTGGCCCTGATCTTCGAGCCGGCCGTTGAACATTAGACCAGTTGGAGCGAAATGAAAAAGAGCTAGAACGACGCCTCAACGCTCATTGAAACGGTGCGGGGGCGCAGGGGCGTGGACTGCCGGACAAAGCGCAGCAGGAAGGGGTTGCCGTAGGCGAAGGTGTCGGCGTGACTGTCGGCGGGGTTGTCCACCGCCACGGTGAAGCGCCAGTGGTCGTCGATGAGGGAGGCTGCAAGACGGCCCGTGTTGTAGTTGCCCTCCTTCGGGAGGGAGGCGATGTCCAGCATCAGCCGTGAGCCGCCGACGTAGGCCCACCGGCCGTCCAGCGCCAGGGACAGGTGCCCGCCGAGTTTCCAGGCATAGTGGGCGCTGAAATCGACCTCCTGGTCCGGCACCGCGCCCAGGCTCGAATCCGCCAGGAGGGGGAAGGCGCCCGGGGCGGTGTTCGCATCGTCCAACCGGGGCCGGTCGAACAGCATGTCGGCGTGCAACTCCAGGGCCCCGCTGCGGAAGGCGCTCTCGATCTCCACCCCCAGATTTTCGCCGTCCCCGACGTTGGCCGTGTAGGGGAGACCCGACGTCAACAGCTGGTCGCTCTGGACGCTCTTCCATTGGACGTCGAAGCCGGCGATGTTGACACGCAGCCGGCCGTCCAGGGCGGTGATCTTGGCGCCCCCCTCGAAGCTCCACAAATAGTCGCTCTTGAAATACTGCAGGGGCTCCTTCCCGCCGGGCAGATTGAGCGGTTCGCCTGGAGCGGCGGCGGTGTTGATTCCCGGCGGACGATAGCCCTGATCCGCCTGGACGTAGACAAGGAGCCCGGGCAGCGGGCGGTCGGAGATCACGATCTTGGGCGTGAAGCCGAACTGGTCGACGACGCCCGTGAAGGCCGTGGTCTGGGCGGAGCGTGTGGCGGTGTTGAGACTGCTCACCCGGTCGCGCGACGCGAACACCCGGCCACCGGCCGTGAGCGTCCACCCGGCGTAGATGGGAACCTCCGCCTCGCCATAGAACGCCCCCTCGTCGAGACCATCGTGTCGCACGTCGTTGTAGCTGACGACGACCGGCGGCCCCAGGGCCGCGAGCGTGAAGCTCGAGGTCTGGGTCGTGTGGGCGTAAAAGAACCCCGCCAGCCACTGCACCTTGGAAGCGGCCTCGGACGCCAGGGTTTCCTCGGTGACGACGCTCTGGATCCTCGACCGCTCGTCCAGCGCGTCGAAGGCGCCGCTGGCCCCCGGCGGACCCACGGGGCCGGGCGCCAGATCGGCGTAGCGGTTGAAGATCTTGTGCTCGACATAGGCGGCGGACGCGTGGGCCACGGCCCAGCCGAGGTCGCCGTTGAGGCTGATATGGTAGTCTCGGAAATCGTTGTCCGAGGGCTCGCGCAGGGGGGGCCTATTGCGCGTATACGGCCCTCCGGGGGGCGTGGCGTACTGGGTGTCGGCGGTGAAGATATTCTGGACCACCGCCCCCGCCGAGATGTCCCAGGCGTTGTTCAACGCGAACTTGACGGCGAAGCGGCCGCCGTCGCGTTCCGCGCGATTGATGTCATTGGCATTCAGGAGCGCGTTGCGAATATAGCCGCCGTCGACCTCATGATACAGCACCAGCCGCGCCGCCGCGCGGTCTTCCACCAAGGGCAGGTTGATCGCGGCGTCTTCGGCGTTGCTCGGGGCCCCGCCCTTGGTGAAGCCGTAGCTGGCGTCGGCCCACGCCGACTGGCGGGTGGCGTCAGGTTCGGCCGAGACGATCTGGACCACCCCCCCGAGCGACCCCGAGCCGTAGAGGGTCCCCTGCGGCCCCCGCAGGACCTCAACCCGCGCGATGTCGACAAGGCGAAGATCCGGATCGGGCGCATTGAAGCTCAGGCGCGTGTCGTCCAGGTACAGGCTCACGAGCGACTGGGTAAGGCCGGTCAGCGGACCGTCCGACAGGCCGCGCAGGAGCACCTTGTCGCGTCCCATCCCGAGGTTGGTCACCATCATGCCGGGGCTGATCGCCGACAGGTCGGCCAGATCGTGGACGCCCTGGGCGTCGAGCGTGCTGTGTGGAATCGACGTGACGGCATAGGCTAGGCGCTCGGCGGGCGTGCTCACGTGCGTGGCGACCACCACCAGCTCGGACAGTTCGGCGCGCGTCGGGCCTTCGCTCGCGGTGATGACCGGGGAGCGGGCGGCGCGCGGCGAGGGCTGGATTTCGTACGCCCTGGCGTCGAGCCGACGATAGGTGCAGCCGCTGCCCCTCAGGATCCTTTTGAGGCCCTCCTCGACGGTGTACCGGCCGACCAGCCCGCGGTCGGCGCCCGAGCAGGCGCCGACGCCCGCAAGGCCGAGGGAAATGTTGGCCTGGACGGCGAACTTGACCAGGCCGGCGGAGAGGGGTGCGGCGGGGATGCTGAAGGCGACGGCGGGCGTCTGCGCCGACGCTCGCGCTACGCTCGTAGCGCAGCCGCCCACGAGGACGACCAAACTCAACGCCAGTCGCCGCGCCGGACGACGACGCGCGACCGGGGGTACCCGCTGACGCTTCATCCAGTCAGCTTAGTGAGATTTCGCCCTCCGATCCACGCATGGTCAGTGACAAATAAACTGCGAGGTGTCGCACGACGTCCTTTTCGTCGCTGAGTTCGAGAACCCCGGAGAATCGCCGGTCCGCCAGCCCCGGCGCGAGGCGGATGGGCGTGGCGTAGCGCCGGTTGAGATAGGGGACGATCTCCGAGAGCGGGAGGCCATCGCAGATCAGCCGTCCCTGCGTCCAGGCGAAGGCGGAGTCCGGGTCGACCTGCCTTGTGGTGAACCGGGTCGAGCCGACCATGTGCCTGAGCTCGGTTCCCTTGGTCAGCCGCGCCAGGGGCCGATCCCCCTCGTTATTCTGGTAGACCGCGACGATCCCGCGCCGCACCGTGACCGCCGTCAGGCCGTCGTAGTTGCGGATATTGAATTCCGTGCCGATGACCCGGACGCGCTGGTCCCCCATCGCGACCTCGAACGGCCGATTCGCGTTCTTGGCGACGTCGAAGCTCGCCTCAGCGTCGCCCAGCTCGACCTGTCTGCGGAACAGGCCCAGGCGAACGGACATCGTCGAGGCGGCGTCCAGGCGGATGTGGCTGCCGTCGGCCAGGGTGATGGAGCGGGTTTCCCCGGGACCGGTGCGATAGGTCTGCAGCGGACCCTCGGAGGCTTGCCATGCGCCAAATCCGGCCGCGGCCGCGACGCCGACAAAGGCGGCGGCGATGGCGCCGCGGCGCCAGGCGGGGGCCGGCGCTCGCCGAGGGCGTACGGCCTGGCGACGTTCGCGCTGGCGGAATGGCAGAATCTCGGCCGAGCGCGGCTCCAGGGCGGCCAGGATGACGTCGGCCGCCTCGTCGATTTCGTCGGACAGCGCTTCGACGATAGCGAAGGCCTCGGCATGGGCCGGCGAGGCCTCCAGCCATAGGGTCAGGGCGTTCCAGTCGTCGGCCGTCGCCGCGTCCGATTGGACGCGGACAAGCCATGCCGTCGCCGCTTCACGCACACCATCTGTCAGGGCGGAATCTTCCACGCCAGTCAATGTCCCAGACGGTCTCCCGTCAGCCATGCCCCACACCCTGTACGGATGACGACAGGACTCGGCCGCCGCCTCCAAGAAAAGAAGTGACGATCCTCACCGGCCCACGCTCTTGAGGATGTGTTGGAGGCTGGTCATGATGTATTTCTCGACGCTGGACCGCGAAACGCCCATGGCGGCGGCTGTTTCGGCGTGACTGAGACCCTCGAGCTTGTGCAGACGGAAAGCCTCGCGGACGGAGTGCGGCATTTCGTCTACCGCCTTGATGATCAGGCGAAGGCGCTCACGGGCGGCCACGGCGCGGTCGGCCGGCGGATCCTCGGCCGCCGACTGAGCGCCGCTATCGGTATCCACTGTGGCCTCTCGCCAGGCGGTGGCGCGCCTCTGCACGCGGCGCTCCCGCTTGATGTGGTCGAGCATCAGATTGGCCCCGAGGCGGTAGAGGTAGGCGGAGGGATTGTCGATCGCCTCGGGCGGCCGGCGGGCGATCTTCAGATAGATGTCCTGGACGACGTCCTGGGCCGCCTCGGGAGACCGCAGGCGGGCGCGGAAGTAGCGCAGCAGATCGTCGCGCCGCGCCAAGTAGACGGCCATCAGCGGGTCGGCCTTGTCATCCACCTGGCGGCCTTTGGTGTTCAATCGCGCCGTCCCTAGCCCCCGAGGCGGTCTTTCCCGCACAAAACGACGGGGCGCAACCCCTTCCCTAGGCCGTCATACTGGGCGATAGGGGCGATACGGGGCCTACCGGAGCTTGATGAAGTGACCGCCCAGCTTCCCGCCTTGACCGACGAGCCCCCCCACTACGCCAGGCCGCTCGAGCGATCCGCCGACCGCTGGGTGCACATCGTCGGCCTGGCCGGCGGCGCCCTGGGCGGCGTGACCCTGCTGGGACTCTCGCTCGGCGTCGGCAAGCTGGGGCAGGCGGCGGCGGTGGGCGTCTACGCCGCCTGCTTGGTGCTGATGTTCCTGGCGTCGGCGGCCTACAATCTCGCCAGCCCCCGGCGCCGGCCCCTGCTGCGCCGCCTCGACCATGCGGCCATCTTCCTGATGATCGCCGGCTCATACACGCCCTTCACCACCCAGCGCCTGACCGGCGCCTGGGCCTGGGGCATGACCTCCGCGGTCTGGGCCCTGGCGGTGGGCGCGGCGGCGGGCAAGCTGTTCGCGCCCGGCCTCGGCAAGAAGTTCTGGATAGTGCTTTACCTCGCCCTGGGCTGGATCGCGGTGATCGCCATCAAG
>Ga0182024_10020583_pt1 | contig 12050 bp, 8 predicted proteins | sample P32metaG_FD_120480 | JGI IMG/M metagenome (GOLD analysis project Ga0182024, IMG submission 120480) | Permafrost microbial communities from Stordalen Mire, Sweden - P3-2 metaG (Illumina Assembly) | ecosystem: Environmental > Terrestrial > Soil > Wetlands > Permafrost | place: Sweden: Stordalen... | reverse complement strand
GCTGGTCGAGGCGAGGCCATCCATCGCACGCCTGCTGCCCTCTCACCGGCTGCTGGCGGTGGCATTCGAGGACATGGAGCCGACCGAGCCGGCGGCGCTCTTCGATGCAGTCTTCGCAGCCCTCTCCGAGATGGGGCGCCACGCTCCCCTGCTGTTCGTCGTGGAAGACGTCCACTGGGCCGACCAGTCGACAAGGGAGCTGCTCACCTTCCTTTTCACCCGCCGCTTTGCCGCACCCGTGGTCGTGCTGGCCTCCTACCGGAGCGACGACCTCCACCGCGGGCACCCCCTCCGGCCCTCTCTCAACGAGTGGGGACGCTTGCCGGCGATCACCCGCGTGCAGCTCGGCCCGCTCGAGGAGCACGAGATGCGGCTCTTGATCGAGGCGCTTCATCCGGCGCCGATGCCCGAGCCGGCGGTGCAGCAACTCGTCGCCCGCGGCGAGGGCAACCCTTTTTTCATCGAGGAGCTCGTAGCCGCCGCAGAGTCCGGCGGTGGCCGCTTGCCGACCGATCTGGCGGAGCTCATGCTCGCCCGCCTCGATCGGCTGGACGAGGACAGCCGTCTGGCCGTCCGTGCCGTCTCGGTAGTCGGCCGCCGGGCAGCCCATGGCTTGTTGGCGGGCGGCTCCGGTCTCGACGAGGCCGCTCTCGATCGGGCGCTGCGGGCCGCCGTCGAGGCCAACGTGTTGGTGGCGGCAGGAAGCGATGGCTATGCCTTCCGCCACGCGCTGCTCGCCGAGGCGGTCTACCAGGACCTGCTTCCCGGCGAGCGGACCCGCCTCCACGCGGCGTACGCCAAAGCGCTCGCGTCCCGCGAGGTGGCGGGCACGGCGGCCGAGCTCGCCCGCCATGCCCGCGCTTCCTACGATCTCGTCACCGCCGCCAACGCCAGCGTGACGGCCGGCGATGAGGCCATGGCAGTCGGCGGCCCTGACGAGGCTGCCCGCCACTACGAGCTGGCCCTCGAGCTCGTCGCCGACACCGACGTGGCAGCGGCGGTCCAGGCCGCCCGAGGCTCCTTCGACCAGATCGACCTGGCCGTGCGGGCGAGCATGGCGGCCGCCGCCGCCGGGCATCCGTTCCGGGCGATCGCGCTCGCCGAGGACCAGCTCGGCGCCCTGCCCGCCGAGGCGACCCCCATCGACCGGGCCCGGCTGCTGCACGCGCTGGCGAGCGTCGCCCTCATCACCGACAGCAAGGTGGACGTCCTTGCTGTCACAACAGAGGCGACCCGGCTCGTGACTGCCGATGCCCCCGGGCCACTGAGGGCGGCGGTGCTCGCCGTGCACGCCCGGGCGAATGCCGACCGGGCCCGCGACGAAGAGGCCACGATGTGGGCACGCGAGGCACTCCACCTCGCCGTTGAGCTCGATCTGGTCGCCGTGGCAGCCGATGCCGCCACCACGTTGGCCAGTCTCGGCGAGCGAGCGGGCGATCCGGCCGCGGCGGAAGCCTCCCTCATGCACGCCGTGGCGAGGGCCCGCTCCGCCAACGAGGTGACGGCCGAGCTGCGCGGCTTGTTCAACCTCGGCAGCATCTACTACGAGCAGGGTCAGCTGTCGCGGGCGCTCGAAATCTTCCGCGAGTCGTGGCAACGGGCCAAGCAAGCCGGCCGGCCGTGGGCGCCCTACGGTCTCGAGTCCCGGGCGATGGCTGCCGTCGTCGCTCAAGTCAGCGGTGACTGGCAGCTCGCCGCGGAGACCATCGACGTGAGCGGTGAGACCCCGCCCGACCTGGCCGAGGCGCTTCTCGCGGCCGCCGGCCTGGCGGTAGCGGCCGGGCGAGGCGACGCCGGCGCTGTCGAGCTGCTGCCGGCCCTTCGCCAGTGGTGGCACCGTGACGGGTTCATCGCCATCCTGGGCGGGGCCGGCTTCATCGACCTGCTCGCCGAGACACGAGACGTCACGGCCGCCGAGGGGATCCACGACGAAATCGTGGCGAGTGTGACGACGCTGTGGCACCGACCCGACTTCCAGGCCCGCATCCGTCTCGGCGCGCTCCTGCTCGGCCAGTTCGCGTCGGCCACCGCCCACGCCGGCGCCGCGGAACGAGAGCAACTGGCTCGCCGCGGTGACGAGCTTGCCCGGGTGACGCGCGATGTGGCGGCGGGCGGGCTCGGCTGTGGACGCCGCCGTGGTCCGGAGAGCGAAGCCTGGGTCGCCCGCCTCGAGGCGGAGCACGCCCGGCTGCGCTGGCTGACCGGCGTCGACCCACCCGACGAGGACGCTCTCGTCGACGTGTGGCACAGGGCGGTGGACGGATTCGGCCGGTTCGGCCACGTGTACGAGACCGCCCGCTCGCAGGCCCGCCTGGCGGCCGTGCTCCGGGCGACGGGTGACTCCGCTCGTGCCTCTGAACAGATCTCCAGTGCCCGCGAGGTAGCGCGGCGACTCGGCGCCGAGCCGCTCCTGAGAGAGCTCCGCGGCCTCGGGGGTGACGACAGGCCGCCTCCGCGACCTTCGCCGGCGCGGCGCAACGTGCCGCTCACCGCCCGCGAGGGGGAGGTCCTCGCCCTCATCGCCGAGGGCCGCAGCAACCGCGAGATCGGCCTGCAGCTGTTCATCAGCCCCAAGACCGTCAGCGTCCACGTGTCCAACATCCTCGCCAAGCTCGACGCCGCCGGGCGTACCGAAGCGGTCGCCGTCGCCCGCCGGGCCGGCCTTCTCGGCGAGGGTGGCGGCTCGAGCAAGTGAGTAGTCTCAGCTGCCATGTCGCTGACTGCCGCCGGCGATGGTCGTAGCCCATCAGCCGGGCTGCGGATGTGGAGGCAGCTGTTCCTGCTCGCCCTGGCCGCCTTCATCTCGATCACGATCCTCAGCTACCTGCTTCATTGGAGCTGGACCGGCTTCAGCGGCAACGGGACGGTCTGGGACTGGCTCAACCTCTTCCTCCTCCCCATCGCCGTCGCCCTCGTGCCGCTCGTGTTCGAGTCCTCGACGAAGGCTGTCGTGGCCATCCTCGTCTCGTTGTGCGTCCCGCTCGCCGTCCTGTTGATCGGCGGCTACGGCTTCAACTGGAGCTGGACCGGCTTCGCCGGCAACACGCTTTGGGACTGGCTGCACCTGCTGCTCGTGCCCGCCGCCATCCCCCTCGCCGTGCGAGGCGCCAGCAACGCCAGGGCGAAGCGCTCCGGCTCGGGTGGCGCCAGCTCGAGTCCCGCCGCCGCCGAGGCCACGCACGATGCCGACGCGAGCGCTCCGGCGGAGCCGGGCGCGCCGGCGCCGTTGGGCCCACACGATGCTCCTTACACATCGGCGCCCGTACAGAGCCGATCAACGCCGACCCGGGCGCCGGCGCCCCGGTAGGGACAGCGGGAACCGGCGGGCTCAGCCCTCCAGGCTGGCGAGGCCGAGTACCGCGAGCCGCCAGTCGTCGTAGTCCATGTCCGGCCACAAGTTGGCGTAATCGGGCCGGCTCTCCACCCGGTAGCCCTGCGCCATGCTCGCCAGCTCTTGGGCCGAGCTGCCCGACGAGGCGACTGTCACCGCAAGCGCAGCGGGGGCGCGATCGGCCCGCATGGCATGAGCAAGCACCCGCAGCAGCGCCACGCGGGCCCGATGGTCGTCGGGCGCGGACAGCTTCGGCGGCAGGTTGCCAGGGACGAGGACCACCTGGGCGTCGCGGGCGAGCAGGGGCAGCACGGCCTCGGCCCACCGGTACCGAAGGAGAATCCCGTGCTCCAAGAGCGCCTCGATCTGGCCGGTGACGCTGTCGGCGTCGGCCCGGATGTCGACCGGCAACTGGACGTAGGCATCGAGCGATCCCGGTCCGAGCTCGATCTGCGCGTCCAGGCGCTCTAGCGCCTCGAGCCCTTCGGCCCGCAGGACCTCGAAGCCGGCGGCCTCGAGTGAGGCAGCCACGTCTTCGACGCGATGCGGGGAACCCGTGACGAGTGCTCGCTTGGTCATTTCTTGAGCGTCCCCCTCGCCGGACAAACCGGATGAAGGACGCCACTGTACCGAAGGCAGCTACGCCTGGTCCATGGGCTCTCCGCCGGCGGATTGGCTCTCACCGCTTGACAGCCATCTTGGTGCTGTATAATCTAGCAGTAGTCGATCAATCCAAAAGGAGCCATCATGGCCGCAAGAACCAAGACCACAGTTGACAACCAGTTCGCCGAGGTGCTGCAAGTCGCCCGGCAGCAGACTCTACGGGCAGTGAAGCAGAACCAGACGCTGGCACTCGACGCCACCGCCGCCTGGGCGGACCTGCTCGGCAAGATGAGCCCGCAGTTCCAGGAGATCCCGGCGAACCTGCCGGACTTCGCCGAGGTCGTCTCAGAGGGCCTCAGCTTCACGAAGGAGTTGGCGGAGGCGCAGTCCAACTTCGCCTCGAGCCTGCTCAGCGCGCTCGCCACGGCGGCCACGGTCGCCGCCTGAGCAACCTCCGCGCGGCGCAGCAGCGAGCTTCGGGCTCGCCGCCTGCGCCGGTCGCGGGCCTAGGAAGAGGAGCCGCCGTGCCGAACGAGCAGAACGAGCCGAACGATCAGATGGAGGCGCTCGGCGCCGCCATCAGGGCACAGCGCAAGCTGGCAAATCTGTCACTCCGCCAGCTCGCCGGCATAGCGGAGATCTCCAACCCGTACCTGAGCCAGATCGAGCGCGGCCTGCACGCTCCCTCGGTCCATGTGCTGCGGTCTATCGCCAACGCCCTCAGCCTCTCAGCCGAGACGCTGCAGGAGCAGGCCGGCGTGTTCGGCGAGGAGATATGGCCCGGCGCCCGGGCGACCGACGGCTCCGCCGGGGCCACCGAGCTCGCCGTGCGGAGGGACACCTTCCTCACAGATGAGCAGAAGGCGGCACTGCTGGCCGTCTACCGCAGTTACCGCGACGCCAACGTACGCCGGGGCGCCGGCGACAGGGAGCCTGCCCGGTCCGATGCCGCGCCGCCTGGCGCCGCCGAGCCTGGCCGGTCCGATGCCGCCCCGCCGCCACAGGCAGGGGCCCGCCGAGCATCGCCGTCGTCGGCTGGACGTCCGCGGAGCCGTGCTCGGGGAGCCAAGAAGACCGGATACTGAGGAATCGCCCGCCCGGAACCACTCCGAAAGCCGCCGCTAGGGCGGCGTCGTGGCCAGGGGCCTGGCGCGCCTAGCATTCACCACAGGAGGGCTTCCATGGTGAAGAAGGGCGACAGCGCGTCAGAGGCCGAGTCAGAGGCTACAGACGGCGCCGATCTCGATTACGCCGCTCGGCTTTTCGCCGGCAGCCTCGATGACGTCTCCAGCCTGCTGGAGGCGCTCGGCGGCTCGGCGCGGGCCTTCCCCGGGGCGATGACCGAGCTCGGCTACAGCGAGGCGAAGGTGTGGTTCAAGGCCATGCAGCGGTGCTTCGGCGCCTCGCCGCCTCCGGAGCTCGAGCCGGCGCCCGGAGACAGGCGCTTTGCCGATCCCGCCTGGAGAGCGAACCCGGCGCTGCGCGCCATTGCCGAGAGCTATCTGGCCGGTTCGAAGACGGCCCGTCACCTCGTCAAGTCCGCCGGCGGACCTGCCGACGGCCGAGGGAGGCTCGCCTTTGTCACCGAGCTCCTCCTTGATGCCCTCGCCCCGACGAACGTCCCGTTCCTCAACCCGTCTGTGATGAAAGAGGCGCTCGACACGGGTGGGCTGAGCCTGCTGCGGGGCGCCGGGAACTTCGTAGACGACCTGGTGCGTAACGGCGGCCAACCTCGCCAGGTCGACGCCTCGCCTCTGCACGTCGGCGAGCAGCTGGCGGCCACCCCCGGGCGGGTGGTGATGCGCAACGAGCTCGTGGAGCTGCTGGCGTTCGAACCGCAGACCAAGCGCGTCCACGAGGTGCCGATCCTCGCCAGCCCGCCCTGGATCAACAAGTACTACATCATGGATCTCGCCCCTGACCGCTCGTTCCTCGAGTACGCCGTGCAGAACGGCTTCACTGTCTTCTGCCTCAGTTACCGGGATCCCGACCGCGAGATGAGCCGGCTCGGCATGGACGACTATCTGACCGAGGGCCTACTCGCCGGCCTCGATCGCGTCGAAGAGCTCACCGGTGCTCGGCAAACGGCGCTCTTCGGGCTCTGCCTCGGCGGCACTCTGCTCGGGATACTGCTCGCCTATCTCGCCGCCCATGGCGAGGCCGACCGGATCGCCTGGGCAGCCATGACGAATACCCTCATCGACTTTGCCGAGCCGGGCCAGCTCGGTGTCTTCACCGGAGAGAGCTCGATCGCGGCGCTCGAGGAAGTTATGAAGAAAAAGGGGTTTCTTCCCGCGTCCATGATGCGGGGGACCTTCGACTGGCTCCGGAGCACCGACCTCGTCTGGAACTCGGTCATCGCAAACTGGTACCAGGGCAAGCAGCCGGCTGTCTTCGACATCCTCGCCTGGAACGCGGACAGCACGAACCTGCCGGCGCGAATGCACTCGCAGTACCTCCGCTCGTGCTACCTCGAGAACCGGCTCGTCGAGCCGGGCGCCTTCGAGATCCTCTCGACGCCGATCGACATGAGCAAGGTGACGACGCCGCTCTACGTGCTCGGCGCCGAAGCGGACCACATCGCCCCGTGGCGGAGCACCTACCGCACCACCCAGCTCGTGAGCGGCGAGGCGACCTACACGCTCACCTCGAGCGGGCATATCGCCGGGATCGTGAACCCACCGGGGAACCCGAAGGCCCGCTACTGGACGCGGCCCGACTGCCCGGCGGATCCGGACGACTGGCGCGACGGAGCTGTCCTTCACGAAGGCAGCTGGTGGGAGAATTGGCTTTCCTGGGCGTCGCAACGTTCGGGCAAGCTGGTAGCGCCGCCGGAGCTCCCACCGGGGGCAAAGGCGCCCGGACGGTACGTGGTGAGCCGGAGGGACGACTGAAGATCGGCTCTCAGTAGCCGCCCACCCGGCGGCCAACGCCGAGCTATGAGAAGAGGGAGGGGCTGTGGGGACGTTTTCGGGCAGGGTGGCCATCGTCACCGGAGGGACTCGGGGCATCGGTGCGGCAATCACGACGGCACTCGCCGGCGAGGGCGCCGTCGTCGCCGCCGGTTACAGCCGCGACAGCGCCTCGGCCGAGCAGTTGGAGAAACGCCTGCGCGCGGAGGGCAAGTCAATCTCCTGTCACCAGGGCAACGTCGGCCAGCCGGATGACTGCCGCCGGGTCTTCGACGAGGTGCGCGAGCGCCACGGCAAAGTCGACATCCTCGTCAACAATGCCGGCATCACGGTGGACAAGACGGTCCGCAGGATGACTGTCGACGAATGGCACGCCGTCCTCCGGGTCAATCTCTCCGGCGCCTTCTACATGGTGAAAGCGACACTCGACCACATGGTCGAGCAGGGCTACGGCCGCATCGTCAACATCAGCTCCATCATCGGCGAGACGGGCAACATCGGTCAGGCGAACTATGCCGCCTCGAAGGCCGGCCTGTTCGGCTTCACGAAGAGCCTGGCGCTCGAGACCGCCAGGAAGAACATCACGGTGAACTGCGTCGCCCCGGGCTTCGTCGACACCGAGATGGTGGCGGCCGTGCCGAAGGACGCACTCGAGCGCGTCATCGAGAAGATCCCTGTCGGTCGGCTGGCGCATGCCGAAGAGATCGCCCGAGCAGTTGCGTTCCTCTCCGACGAGAGGGCCGGCTACATCACAGGTGCAGTGCTGGCGGTGAACGGCGGCATGGAGATGTGACCCGGGGCCGTCGAGGTCCGACGGCCCACTGCCGACCGGGGGCGGCCCACTGCCGACCGCACGCGGCCGCTACCGGCCGGGAACGAAGGCCAATCCACCTTGGGGGACGTAGGCCACCCCGTCAACGGCCACGTGGGCAAGTTTGCCGGTCCACAGATCCAGGCTGGCGAGGAAGTTCGCCGGGTACTTGGGAGGCGCTGGGCAAGTCGCCGGCGCCCCGTTCGCCCCGCACGGCGTGGCCACCGCGAAAGCTTGACCGGCACGGAAGTGCCCGGTCACCACGTCCACGGCGTCGTTGCTGGAGTCTGTGGAGAAGAGCCTCCCCACCGTCTGGGTCGGCCAGGCTGTGTCATCGATCGACTGCGACAACGCGAGAACGGACAATCTCTCGTCGAACCGACCGGCGTCGCGCACGTAGATCTGTTGGCGATCGCCCTGGCTGTCGAGAACGAAGTCGCCCCCGAAGCGCCCTCTCGACATGGGCACAACCTCGCTCGAGTCCGGGTCGGTGAGCGCGAGCGGATCGGAGCGGCCGTGCCGCCGGCCGAGGTTCGCGATGGTGGCGGTGGCTTCGTCATAGAACAACGGGGCCGCCGTGGCCAGGCGGTCGTACGGGTCGAGGGTGACGGTGTAGACGGCCGGGTAGCTCCGTTGCGGCGCCGGCCGTCCTGTCGTACCGGGAGCCGATGCGCTGATCAGAAGCTGCCCGCGGTAGTCCGAGATGGCATCGGTGCCGCCGTGGTGTGGCAAAGGGGCGCTGTAGCGGTAGTGCGTGACCTGCCCCCGCCTGGAGGCCGACGGGTCGATCAGGTACAGGCTCGAGTTGGCGTCCTCGTTGACAGTCGCGATGACGCTTCCTTCCTGCGGATACGCGGTGAGGCCGTCGCACTTTCCGGTGATGTCCCACTGCGCGACCACACGGCCGGACTCGGTCAGCTCGACGACGGTGCTCCGCGTGTTGCCGTCGACGCTCGGCTCTCCCTCTGGCCCGACGCCATTTTGAAAGCCCACGAACAGCTGCTGCCCGAGCCTCGTGATGTCGTCGGGGTCGGCCAGCTTCTCGGTACGCCGCTTCCCCCCGCCCTTCGGTGTGAAGGAGTGCTCGAGCATCGTGCCGGAGAGGATTCTGGTCACATGGAAGACCGAGCGCTTGGCGCCGGCGTGCGGCGCCCGCCGTGCCGCCGCCGCTTGGGCCGTCGTCCCTCCGCCGGCGAGCCACGCGCCGAGGGGAAGCACAGCGGCGGCGGTGAGGATCCTCATGGTGCGCAGGGCAGTGGCGTGCATCTGGCGTCCTCTCGACGAAGCCGGTTGTCTCGAAGGACGTCCTATCTGGGCGGCCGTACCGAGAGGTGTCCCGCAGCGGTCAGCTCGCTGAACAGACGATGAATTCTCTCCGGACCTGAGGTGGCCGGTAAGATCACTAAAAGGAGGCCGGCGAGTGATCTTCGAGCAGTACTTCCTGAGCTGCCTGTCGCAAGCCTCCTACCTCGTGGGCGACGAGACGACGGGCCGTGCCGTCGTGGTCGACCCCCGGCGAGACGTGTCCGACTATCTGACGGCGGCCGAGCAGCACGGTCTTCATATCGAGCACGTCATCGAGACCCACGTCCATGCCGACTTTGTCTCCGGCCATCTCGAGCTGGCCGCGGCCACCGGCGCCGACATCTGCTTCGGACGGGGGGCCACGACCGAGTTCCCGGGCCGCCTGCTCGGCGACCGGGAGCGCATCTCCCTCGGTGAGGTCTCCCTCGAGATCCGGGCGACGCCCGGGCACACTCCGGAGTCCATCTGCATAGTGGTCTACGAGCACGCCGGCGACATGATCCCCTACGGGGTGTTGACCGGGGACACGATGTTCATCGGGGACGTCGGCCGGCCGGACCTGCTGGCGAGCAAGGGAGCGACGCCGATGGAGCTCGCCTCCCTCCTTTTCCACTCGCTCCACGAACAGCTGCTGACGTTGCCGGACGACACCCGGGTGTACCCGGCGCACGGGGCGGGCTCAGCCTGCGGCAAGAACCTCTCGACCGAGACGTGGTCGACCATCGGTCAGCAACGACGCAGCAACCATGCGCTCCTGCTCGGTAGCGAGGGCGAGTTCGTGGCGTCGGTGACGGAGGGCCAGCCGAGCGCGCCGCCCTACTTCCCCTACGACTCCCACCTCAACTGCGAGAGCCGTCAGCTGCTCGACGACCACCAGGCGCCGCCGGCGTTGAGCCTGTCGCAGGTGCTCGAACTGCAGGGCGCCGGGGCGGTCGTGCTCGACACCCGCGACCCGCCGGACTTCGCCGCCGGCCATCTCCGGGCGGCCATCAATGTCGGGCTCGGCGGACGCTTCGCCGAGCTTGCCGGAGCCGTCCTCGATCCCGCTGACGACATCGTCCTCGTATGCGATCCCGGCCATGCCACAGAAGCCCGCGTCCGGCTGGCCAGGATCGGGTTCGACAAGGTGGCCGGTGTCCTCGAGGGCGACGTGCAAGCGGCGATGGAGGAAGTGCCGGAACTGACCGACCGGCAGGCACGAATGACGGTCGAGGAGCTGGCCGTCCAGCTGTCAGGTGACCGTCCCGGCGTCGTGGTGCTCGACGTCCGGGGCACCGGAGAGCGGGCAGCCGGCGCCATCGAGGGCTCAATCGGCGTGCCGCTGGCGGAGCTGATTCGCCGCATCGACGAGATCCCGTCCGACCATCCCATCGTCGTGCACTGCGCCAGCGGCTACAGGTCCTCCATCGCCGCCAGTGTCCTTGCTCACCACGGCCGCCGAGCCGTGTCCGACCTCGTGGGCGGCTACGAAGCCTGGGCCGTGTTGGAGGACGGCCGAGCCGGCTGAGAGGGGTGCCCTCATCCCTCCCCGGATGCGAGGGCGGTGTACTCCCGGCGGTAGCCCGCCGCCGCGACATCTCGGGGAGGAACGTCGAACTCCTCGGCGTAACGACGGCCGGACCAGACGGCGCCCGCGATCGTGGACGGTGCCCAGGCGTCTCCGGCACAGCGGACCGATCTCACGCCGTGGCTCGCCCACTCGTCCTTCCTCTCCTCGAGGGCGGTGAACACGCCGTCACGGGGCAGCCGCGCCGTCACGAGGAGCAAGACGTCGGCGGCGACCGAGCTCTCCGCCCCGGTGAACACGCAAGCCGTTCGCGCCTCGCCCTTGCCGAGCCCGACAACGGCCCGGTTGGCATCCACCGCTATGCCTGCCGCCCGCACCCGCCGTTGGATGGCACCGAGCTCCAGCGTGTGCGATGTCCAAGACGAGACGAACGGGGCCGGAGTGACGAGACGGACGGCGTGGCCCCGCGACACCAGCAGCTCGGCCAGCACGCCGCCGAGATAGAAGTGGTCGTCGTCGTAGACAAGGACGCGGCGAGCCGCCGCGTCCGGCCGCCTCAGGGCGTGCGCCGGAGAGAAGAGGTCCTCCGGTGTGACGACCTCTGCACCCTCCTCGATCGGAATGGCGCTCGTGTGCCAGCGGCCGACGCCGTCGCCGCGCCAGACCGAGCCGGTGGCGACGAGGATATCGCTGAAGCCGTAGCCGAGGGCATCCTCTGCGGTCATCTCGCTCTCCCTGTACACCTCGACGGTGTCGCACCGCCCGAGTTGCCCGAGCCGGTAGTCGGTCACGCGGCGCCAGCTGCTCAGCCCGGGCAGGGCGGCCTCCTTGCCCACGCGGCCGCCGAGCTCCCGCGTGGCCTCGGTGAGCACGACGCGATAGCCCCGCCGGCCGAGGCTGCAGGCGGCTTCGAGTCCGGCCGGACCCGCCCCGATGACGAGGACGGTGGCATCGGAGACCTTCGGCCGGATCGTCTCCGGATGCCATCCGCGGCGCCACTCCTCTCCCATCGCCGGGTTCTGTGTGCAGCGGATCGGCGACATCGTCATGTCCCCTGCGACGCAGATGTTGCACCCGATGCACTCGCGTATCTCGTCTATCCGGCCCTGCTCGATCTTGCGCGGGAGGAAGGGATCGGCGATCGACGGCCGGGCGGCTCCGATGAAGTCGAGGACGCCCGCTCTCACCTGGTGCACCATCGAGTCCGGGGAAGTGAAGCGGCCCACCCCGATGACCGGCTTCGCCGACAGCTGCTTCAGGCCGGCGATGAGCGGCTCTCGCTCGCCCTCGGACGCGAAGCGCGACGAGGCGGAGTCGAGCTCCCAGTTCCCGAGCACGAAGTCCCACACGTCAGGCAGGTCGTCGAGAAGGCTGATCAGCTCGTCTGCCTCCGGACGGGGAACACCGGATCCATCCGGGACGTCCGCGATGCTCAGCCGGCATGCCACCGCCGCCCGGCCCTCGCACTCCTCCCGGGTGTCGGTCATTATCTCTCTGAGCAGTCTCGCCCGGTTGACGAGGGAGCCGCCGTACTCGTCGGTGCGCTTGTTGTACCGGGGGGAGAGGAAGTGCTGCAGCACG
>Ga0182024_10020582_pt1 | contig 12050 bp, 10 predicted proteins | sample P32metaG_FD_120480 | JGI IMG/M metagenome (GOLD analysis project Ga0182024, IMG submission 120480) | Permafrost microbial communities from Stordalen Mire, Sweden - P3-2 metaG (Illumina Assembly) | ecosystem: Environmental > Terrestrial > Soil > Wetlands > Permafrost | place: Sweden: Stordalen... | reverse complement strand
TCGCCGACTTTTCAAAGTGGGTCAAAGAAGTGAAATACCGTGACGGGGACGACATGTTCCGTGTCAACGGCGCCGGCGAAATGCTCACGTTCAGCGCCGCTGACTTCGAAGACTTTCTCCAACCTCGCCCGGATCTCGTGCAGGAACTCGAAGGGGAACTTACAGAAATTGTAAAACTCCTGGCGCAGAATCGCTGGCCCTTCCGATTGCACGCGACATACGACGAATCCATCAGCCGCTTCCTGAACGTTTTTGAAGCGGTCAACCGCGAAATTCCATTTGATGGTTTGCGGTGGTTCTTCGACCACGCCGAGACCGTCACCGACCGCAATCTCGACCGAATCAAGGCGCTCGGCGGCGGGATCGCCGTGCAACACCGTATGGCTTTCCAGGGCGAATACTTTATCGACCGGTACGGCGAGGAGGCTGTTCGTCACTCACCGCCGGTCAGGAAGATGCTCACCAGAGGAATCCCGGTCGGGGCCGGCACCGATGGCACGCGCGTCGCGAGTTACAACCCATTCGTATCGCTTTACTGGCTGGTCAGCGGGAGGACGGTCGGCGGTACGCCGATGTACGGAGAGGAAAACCGGCTCGACCGGATGGAGGCCTTGCGGCGCTATACGGTTGGCAGCGCCTGGTTCAGCGGTGACGAGACGGTCAAGGGAGCGATCGTCCCGGGACAACTCGCCGATCTTGCCGTGCTCTCCTCTGATTATTTCACGGTCGCCGAGGATGAGATCAAGCGCATCGAATCGGTCTTGACCATTGTCGGCGGCGAGGTCGTTTACGCCGCCGACGATTTCACCCGGTTCGGGCCCCGGTCGCTGCCAGTCCTGCCCGAATGGGCGCCGGTCGCCCACTACGGCGGGTACCAGAATGCTCCCGCGCCGGCGCCGGTGCACGCCCGGAGTTTGAGCTGTGCCCACGGAAACTCTCGTCCCCGTTCCGGGCCGAGCGAGTTCGGCTTGCCCGCGATCGCGACGGGCTTATGGAGTTCGGGATGCTCCTGCTGGGCGTTTTGAATCCGTCAGCCTTGTGATTCAGAAGCCCGCGAAAACGCAAACGAGAAACCCGTTTGAAATCTCATTAAGAAGGAAAATGACCCATGAGTCGCACAACACAGGACCATGCGTTTTATCGTTCGGTTTTCACGACCGCTTGCTTCTGCCTGATCACGCTACTCGCGCCCATCGTCCGCGCAGACGCTCCCGTCGAGAAAGCCATCGACGGGCCCGACGGCGTGCGTGTCTCGGTCAAAATGATCGGGCCCGTCACGCAGACGACTGAGTTGCAGATCATCTGCGTATTGAAGCACGATCCATCGGGGGACAAATACATCGAGGCTATGCAGGATCTTAACGATAAGCTCGGCGGGCTGCTCTCCAGTCTCCGTGAGCGAGGAGAATTCATCGGAGAGCCCGGCGAGACATTGTTGTTCACACCGCCCGGTGACTCGATTACGCCCAAACAGGTGCTAATGATCGGCGTGGGCGAAGAATCGGCGCTTACCTTAGACCGCCTGCGATTGGCTGGCCGCATTGCGGCCCGAGAGTCCGTGCGTTTGAAGGCGGCACACGTATCGTTCGCCCCAGGGCTTCGTGACCAGGGCAGCATCCGCATCGACGTCGGCGATGGCGACGGCGCCTTCGTGGAACAGTTTCTCCTCGCCTACGACACAGAGACGCGATTGCAGATGCAGGGTATCGCGTCCAAGGCGGCCATCGCCGACCTCACGATCGAAGCCGGCCCGAAATACTTTGGCGGCGCCGTGGAGAAAGTGACAGCCGCTGTTGTCTCCACCTCCGACCAGCTCAAGCAACGCGCCGGAGCCCCTTATCGAGTCACGGCCGCGGCCAAATAGCCTCGATATTGCCGGCTTCCAGTTGGCGTTGTGCCGGCGTTGTGCCGGAACCTTTCACCCAGAACACCTACCAGGGCCCTCGTGCGCCACGCAAACGGGAATCTCGTCACCATCGCGCTGGCAGCATTGGTCGTTTCCCTTGGCGGCTGCTCCAGCTCTCCAGACCCGGATTCCACACGCTTTCTAGAAAGTGCGGAGGCAATAACGAATCGGCACATTGAGCCGCCGCAAATGACGCCTTCAGGCGCAACTGGATCAACAACTGAAAACTCAGGCGAGAGCGTCCTGTCTCAATCAATTGGGGCGTCGGCCGCGATGCCAACGTCCGTCGGCACGCCGTCGATCGCTTGGTCACCTCTGTACTTTGGCGCCGCGGCCGGTGACTCAACGACACAATCGGATACCGTTACGACTCCCGGCGCGCCTGGGCCAGTTCCAGTCGATCCGTCGGAATCGATTCTGTCCGAGTACACGCCACAGGCACCGCCAAACCCCAACGCGCCTCGGTACACGCTACTGCGGTTCAATGAAGATTATTCATACCTGGCCAATCCGAAGAACCGGACCGACGTACTCGACCCATTAAAGTACATTCCGCTCATCCCCGCGGACCCAAACAGTTATTTGAGTCTCGGCGGTGAAATCAGGGAACGCTACGAGCAGTACACGAATCCCGGCTTCGGCGTCCCTGGACAAACCCGTCATGACGACTATGACCTTCAGCGCATCACGTTGGACGCCGACCTCCATGTGAACGAGCACCTGCGGTCCTTCGTGCAGGGAATCTCGGGACTGCAGTTCGGTGGCGAGCAGCAAACCGTCCCGGTAAACGTGGACCCGGTTGACCTTCAGCAGGCGTTCGTCGACCTCCGTTTCGACGAGCCACGTGCGGCGAGTCCGACCTACCTCGTCGTCCGTGGTGGTCGGTTCGAAATGTCCTACGGGGCGGGGCGCCTGGTGGCAACGCGCGCGGCGCCGAATATTCCGTTCAAGTTCGACGGCCTTCAGCTCATCGGTGCGGCTGGTGGCGGGAAAGTATACGCCTTCGTAACAAAACCGGCGCGCGAGAAAAAGTACGAATTCGATGACGAATTTCCCGACCAGTTGTTCTGGGGTGTTTACGGCACGACGCCTTCCCTGGGCACGCCCCTGGACCTCAAGGCTGACGTGTACTACCTCGGGATAAAGGGAGGAGAGGTTCGGTATGCAACCGGCGCCGGCAACGAGGAGCGGCACACGCTGGGCACCCGGCTGTTTGGCCAGTCCCACGGATTCGATTATGACGTCGAACCGATCATCCAGTTCGGGCGCTTTGGCGACCGTGACATTCTCGCCTGGACCGTCGGTTCAACCGCCGGCTACAGGTTCGAAGACGCGGTATGGAAGCCTCGCCTCGGGTTCTCTGCGAACGTGGTCAGCGGCGATACGAATAAGAACAGCAATGGACCGTTGGGCACATTCAATCCGCTCTACTTCAAGGCGGGGTACTTCAACGACGCTTCAGTGATCCGCCCCAGCAATACCATCGACGTACACCCGACGCTTCAGCTTCTTCCAACCAGCAAAATTCTTCTGACATTCGGGAGCGACGTCCTGTGGCGTTACACAAACAAAGACGGTGTCTATGGACCGCCCGGGTACGTCGAACTGCCGGCCGGTGCGGGCTCACGATATATCGCAACCACAGCCGAAGCCAGCGCTCAATGGCAGATCGATCGACACTTCACCTGGTTCGTAAGCTACGTGCACTTCTTCACCAGCAATTACGTGCATAACGCCGGCGGCGGGAGCGTCGACTTCTTTGGAACATGGCTGACGTTCACCTGGTAGGAGACCAATCATGGGAACGACGAAGAATCTCGGCTATCAACTCCTGTTCCCCCTCGCTCGCGCGATGCTGGCAGCGACGTTCATCATTAGCGCGGTGCGACATCTGACCCACTGGTCGGTCGCGCTTGACGAAATGGCCGGCGATGCGATGCCGCGATCGTCCCTGCTGCTGATCGGAAGCGTTGCATTGCGCCTCGCGGGCGGCTTGTCGGTGTTGCTTGGCTTTCGCGCAAGGTCTGGCGCCGCACTGCTGTTGGTGTTTGTCGTTCCGGCGGCATTCCTTGCACACGATTTTTGGATGATGCCTGAAGCGCGACGGACGCACGAAGCGGTTGAGTTTCTTAACAATATGGCCATCGCGGCCGGCGCTCTGCTCGTCGTGCTCAATGGCGCCGGTGCCTGGAGCATCGACTCAATCCAAGAACATCGGACTCACAACCAAAAGAATCCCACTACAACCGCCATTACCTCGGAACTGTCATGAAACTTGCGATTGGTCTTATCGTCGCGATTTGCGTCGGCATCGGTTGCCGCTGGTTCGGAATTCCTCTGCCTGGGCCGCCGGCAATCATGGGCGCAGCAATGGCCGTTGCGATGGCGACGGGATACACGATGACCGACTATTGGCTGACGAAAAACTCGTCCTCCGATAAGTCATTCGTAAACACTCCGGCCGCTCCGACCATCGCCAACACCACCGAATCGATCGCAGCCGGGTCGCCAAGTCGGGATCAAGACAAAGCAGTGGAATGACGACAAGGACCGCGTCAGCTTTGGGTAATCACCTGTCATGCGATCATGCCCGCCGCACGCTCCGCGCTGCGACCTGAAGCCATGAGATTGTGGCTCCAGCAGGGTGATGTATAATATCGCAGACCATGGACTCCACCCTCCGGATGCCTAGCCTCGCCGCGGTCATGCTGGTCACGCTGGGAGTTTGGACTACTCCCACCTTTTGTGACGAGATTCATGACGCAGCGAAGGCGGGCGATCTGCAAAAGGTCAAGGTGCTGCTCAAAGCCGATCTGCATCTGGTATTCAGCAAAGACGAAGACGGCGTGACAGCGCTGCATTGGGCCGCTGGCAAAAGCCACAAGGAGGTGGCGGAGTTCCTTATAGCCAACAATGCAAAAAACGACGACGGCCGCACGCCTTTGCATGGGGTGGCGTTGCGTGGTGCCAAGGATGCGGCGGAAGTGCTCCTCGCCCACAATGCCGACGCGAATGTCAAGGACAAGGACGGCTACACGCCTTTGCACTTTGCGGCATTGGGCGGTCGGAAGGAGATGGCGGAAGTGCTCCTGGCCCACAACGCCGACCTCGACGCGAAGGACAACAGCGGCCGGACGGCTTTGTACCGGGCTGAAGAGAAGGGTTTCAGGGATGTTGCGTAATTGCTGCGCCAGCACGGTGAATGAAAGGCAAATCGTGAAGATCCCGTATCACACCCTCCTGGCCGGTTTGGCTGCCGTGGCATTGGGCATGGCGAGCGCCTTTTTCACACCGTCATGGCGTGGCTCTGCGGTCAGTGCAGGTGGACCTCCTGCTACCACGCAAGCGGCTGCCACCTCTTGGATTTCCCTGGTGCCGCCCGCGGGCACGCGTCCGGCAACAGTCCCCGCAGACGCTGCGCCGGAGGGTTACCACCTCGTTTGGCATGACGAATTCGACAACGATGGGCCGCTAAACGCTTCAGACTGGGGCTACGAAAACGGCTTCGTGCGCAACCAAGAAGCGCAGTATTATCAGCCGGAGAATGCCCTATGCAAGGACGGGTTCCTCGTCATTGCCGCAATCAAAGAAACCAAGCCTAATCCACGTTTCAACGGTCCACAACCCACTTCGACCACAGCCACCGCCACGACAGCCACTGCACCATCGACAGCCCGGGGTCGCGGTGCAAATCGCACCACCCGGGCCGGATGGCCCAATCTCCCGACCATCACCATTACCTCCGCTTCCATTAATACCCGAGGCAAGCACGAGTTCACGTACGGCCGCTTCGAGATTCGCGCCAAGATAGATACTCGCGCCGGGTCCTGGCCCGCGTTCTGGACACTTGGAACCTCCGGCGGCTGGCCCGCTAACGGCGAAGTTGACATTATGGAGTATTATCGCGACATGGTTCTCGGCAATATTGCTTGGCAGGGTGCGCGCGGTGCCACCTGGAATTCCGTCCGTAAGCCCCTCAATGGGTTTTCCAAAGATTTCTCGGATACCTTTCACGTTTGGCGCATGGACTGGGACGAAACTTCAATCAAACTCTTTTTGGATGATGTCAAAGTCAACGAGCAGGACCTTTCCCGGACCGTCAACTCCGGAGGTCGTGCCAACGGCGTCAATCCTTTCGTCGATCGCCCGGTCTACCTCCTGCTCAATCAAGCCATCGGCGGCCAGAATGGTGGCGACTATTCTCAAACTAAGTTCCCAGTCTATTTCTACATCGACTACGTCCGCGTTTGGCAGAAAACCTCTGCCGCGCGGACGCAGCCATCGCTCAAGACGCCGCAATCGCCATGAATTTCCCGGAAGGTAACGGGCAAAATATTTTCGGCGAATCGAAGACTAGGTTGAAAGCGCCTCGAACAAATGGCGAATTTCGCCGTCGATGTCTTCTGGCGAGGCGACCGCATCGGCAATGGCCTCGCGGAGAACTTCCCGATACCGTTTGCGCAGGCGGCTGACGGTCATCTTGACCGCATCGGACGAGATGCCAAGGTCGGCGGCGAGCGTGGCGTACGCGACATCCTCCGAAGCGCCTGTCAGACATGGACTCAACCGCCTGAATAACTCTTCCTTGCCGGATTAATGCGGGACGGTTGCAGCGGCAAAGGCTTTTTTCACTTCGCCTCAAGCGTCGTCGTTCCATAAGTAAGTCCGGCGTGTTGCAAGAGGAGGTCTACCTTCGCCTCTAGCCGAGCGAGTCGCTCGCGCTCGCGCGATTTTAAATTCACCCCGGATCCCCTGGCCGCGACGCCCAGCATGCCTGCAATCACGACGACGGCAATCAGGACCAGGACCGCGATGACAGCGAAATCAGCAGGCTGTAGAACCGTGTGCATAACGCGTCCAAAACCGGTGTGATCAATGCGAAACGCCGTTGGCAACGGGCCAAGCGGCGAAGCTCTCCAATATTCGCATGCGTTCATCAACTACTAAATTGAATCTCTCGGGAGGTAACGGGCAAAATATTTTCGGCGGATCAAACGATCAGGTTGAAAGCGCCGCGAACAAATGGCGGATTTCGCCGTCGATTTCTTCTGGCGAGGCGACGGTATCGGCAATGGCCTCCCGGAGAACTGCCCGATACCGCTTGCGCAGGCGGCTGACAGTCATCTTGACCGCATCGGAAGAGATGCCAAGGTCGGCGGCGAGCTGGGCGTACCCGACATTCTCCGAACCTGTTAGACATGGACTCAACCGCTTGAATAATTCTTCCTTGCCGGATTCGGCGTGCTCCCGCTGCAAGCGAGTCATCACCAGATTCAGGAGCTCGATGGCCCACCGCCGATCAAAGGTTTTCTCCGGGGTCAGGCCGGTCCAGGGTTCACGGTGGCAGGTCTCTTCGGCAGTGCTGAAATCCAAGCTGAACTTCTTCAGGTGCCCGCCGCGCTTTTGAGCCAGTTCCCGATCGTGCAAGTTTGCCACGAAGTTTTGAAGCGACGAGATAAGAAAGGAGCGAAACCGCCCGCGATTGGGCTCCGCCGCCGCCAAGGCGGTCTTTTCGATTAGCCTCGCCAGGAACGCCTGTACGATGTCCTCGGCATCGGCCGGTTGGTGTCCCTTTTTTCGGAGGTAGGCATAAAGGGGCACCCAATAGTTCTGACATAACTGGGCCATCGCCTGATTGGCTTGAGGAGACACCCTGCCGGCGGCGAGGACCATCGTCCAGCGAGTGGTGGGAAAATAATCCTTGCCCGCGTTCTCGTGCGGCGGATGCTTCATCGTGAGGACGACTTTCTCGCAAGATTGCGAATTGCACCTACGGTTGCGTCGCCGGCGCCGAGGCCGCGGCGTCGATCGCCTGGATACATATCTGAAGATAAATCTGCTCGCGAGGATCGTTCGAAGCTGCCAGGGCGGCAGTGTACTCCCTCCTGGCGTCGGCGTAACGGTTGAGGTTCCAATCGCAGCGGCCGAGCATCAGCGGCGAAACACTTGCTCCCCCGGCACGGGCCTTTTCGAGAAGGTCGATGGCCCAATCGTCCATGCCGCGAAAAGCGTACCATTGGCCCAACACCGACAGGGCGGAAGGGTCCCGTGGATTGACTTGACATGACTGTTGAGCGGCTTGCCGTTTCGGCTCAAGGTCGCAATACGTGTCTGCCCGGCCAAAGTCCCACAGCGTCAAAACGCCACCTTCACTCGCGGAAAGCGCGCTGCCGCCGTCGGGGGCGAGGGCGACGCTGAGCAGGTTGCCGGCATTCCCCGAGAAGGTGCGTATTGCCTCACCGGAGGCAATGTCCCAAAGCTTTAGTGTCCCATCCTGGCTGCCGCTGAACGCGGTGCGACCGTCGCGAGAGAAGACGACGCTTTGTACGAATCCTTCGTGCCCCGAAAAGGTGCATAATTCTTTGCCGGTGGCGATATCCCACAGTTTCAACGTCCTGTCATCGCTGCCGGAAAGCGCTGTGTGGCCATCGGAGGAAAAGGCAACGCTCTTAACAATCGTGCCATGTCCCGAAAAGGTATGTAGTTCCTTGCCAGTGGATACATCCCACAGTTTCATGGTTGCGTCATAACTGCCTGAGAGCGCGGTACGGCCATCGGGGGAGAAGGCAACGCTGGTCACAAAATCGGCGTGCCCCGAGAAGCTGCGGATTTCCGTGCCGGTAGCGATCTCCCAAAGCCGAAGCGTGCCGTCATCGCTACCTGAGAGCGCCGTGCGACCGTCGGGAGCGATGGCGACACCATGCACTGCGTCGGCGTGTCCCGAGAAGGTGCGTAGTACCTTGCCGGTCGAGATATCCCACAGCTTCAACGTCTTGTCACTGCTGCCGGAGAGGGCGGCGCGGCCGTCGGGGGATAAGGCGACGCACTGCACTCGGTCGGCATGCCCCGAGAAGGTGCGAAGTTTCCTGCCCGTGGCAATGTCCCACAGCGTCACCGTCTTATCCTGGTTGCCGGAGAGCGCCATTCGGCCGTCGGGGGAAATGGCGACACTTTGCACAGATCCGCTTTGCCCCAGGAGCATTCGTACTTCCTTACCCGCCGAAACATCCCACAGCTTCAGTGTCTTGTCATTACTGCCGGAGAGGGCGGAGCGACCGTCGGGGGAGAAGACGGCGCTGTGCACAAACCCAGAATGCCCCGAGAAGGTGCGGATTTCCATACCCGTGGCGATATCCCACAGCTTAAGTGTATCGTCATCGCTGCTGGAGAGCGCGGTGCGGCCATCGGGCGAGAAGGCGACGCTCTCGACAGCGTCGGTGTGCCCTGAGAAGGTTCGAATTTCCTCGCCCGTGGCAATGTCCCACAGCTTCAACGTCTTGTCCCGGCTGCCGGAGAGCGCGGTGCGGCTGTCGGGGGAGAAGGCGACGCTAATCACTAAATGGGAATGCCCCGAGAAGGTGCGCAGTTCCTTGCCGGTGGCGATGTCCCAAAGCGTCAGCGTGCCGACCGGGCTGTCATTGCCACAGAGCGCGGAACGGCCATCGAGCGAGAAGGCAAGGCTTTCCACCCCGCCAAAATGTCCCGAGAAGCTGCGCAACTCCGCGCCTGTGGCGACGTCAAACAGCTTCAGGGTGGGGCCGTTGCCACCGATGAGCGCCGTTTGGCAGTCAGGAGAAAAGGCGATGTGCAGCATGCTGCTCGATTGGACCGTGAAGGCGCCCAATTCTTTGCCGGTGGCGAGGTCCCACCGGTTCAGCGCGCGGTCGTAGCCGCCGGAGACTGCGGTTCGGCCGTCTGGGGAGATTGCCAGGCCAATCACGCCGCTGGCATGCCCCGCGAACTTGCGCAGTTCTTTGCCGGTGGCGAGGTCCCACAGTTTCAGGGTTCCGTCCAGGCTGCCGGAAAGTGCGGTGCGGCCGTCGGGCGAGAAGGCAACGCTCCACGTAACACTCAGCGGGTTGACGGAATAGGTCATCAGTGCGGACGGATTTTCGATCGCCAAATTGAAAAGACCCATATCCGCCGGCATGATCCCAAGCCCCAATTCCTGATAGAGGCTGCGCGATTGCAGAAGTCGCTCACGTGCTTTGAGCTTCCGCCCGGAAAGCCGCAGCGCGTCACCTTGAGAGACCAGGCCGTCGGCCAATTGACGCTTGGCCAGGCGCGTCTGCTCGGCCTCGCTCGCTTGGGCCCTCACCGCTTGCGCCCGAGCGCTATCTGCCTGAGTCCTCTCGGACACCGCCACGGTTAGCGCCCGGCTGGCGCGGATCGCCTGCCACGTGCTGACCAAGGCCCCGGCGACCAAGACCACAAAAATCGCCGCCGCCATCGCCAGCGCCGCCTTGTGGCGGCCGGCGAGTTTGTGCATGCGATAGAACGCCGTCGGTGGTGCGGCGATGACCGGTTCCCCGGCGATGTGACACGAAATGTCCGCGGCCAGCTCGTTGGCGGATTCGTAACGGCGGGCGCGGTCCTTCTCCAACGCTTTCATCGCGATCCAATCCAGTTCACCCCGAACCAGACCACCGAGGCGTTTGGGATCGGTGCGGCGGTTGACCGCGACGCTGGAAAGCGTCTGCATCGACTGGCTCAGTCGCGTACTCGGTTTGGGCGGCTCTACTTCACGGATCACCCGGCGCATTTCCTCCTGCGCCGCCGAGCGCAACTCTCTGGCATCGAATGGTGCGGAGCCGGTGAGCAATTCGTAAAGCAGTGCCCCCAGCGAATACACGTCCGTGCGAGTATCGATGTCCAGAGCTCCCGCGGCCTGCTCCGGCGACATATATGCGGGCGTGCCGATGAATTGGTGGTATTCGGTAAACAGCGTCTTTTCGGTCAGGCGATCGGCCAGCGCTTTGGCTATGCCGAAGTCGATGACTTTCGCAAACGCTCGACCGTCCTGTGTGCTGACCAGCACGTTGCCGGGTTTGATATCGCGATGAATGATGCCGCGCTGATGGGCGTGCTGGACAGCGCGACAGACCTGCGTGAAAAGATCGAGCCGTTCGGGGACGGAGAGATGATTTGCGTCGCAATATGCGGTGATGGGGTGGCCCTTGACCAGTTCCATGACGAAATAAGGGCGGCCGGTTTCGGTGGCCCCGGCATCGAGAACCCGTGCGATATGGGGATGATCCATCATGGCCAGGGCCTGCCGCTCGGCCTCGAATCTGGCGATGATGGCGCGAGTGTCCATGCCCAGCTTGATGATTTTCAGGGCGACTTTGCGATGGACCGGCCGCGCCTGCTCGGCCATAAAGACGCTGCCGAAACCCCCCTCGCCAATGAGCTGAAGCAGCTTGTATCTGCCGATCGTCGTGCCCGGCCCTTCTCGAAGCGGTCCGGCGGGGAACCCCGCCGTCGCAGTCGCTTCATCCCCCGCTGGCGAAACCATAGATTCCCCGATAACCCCTGCGTGGGATTGCAAACCCTGCTGGAGCAGGCATGCCGGGCACAGCCCTCCCGGCACCTCGTCAGAGAACTCCGTCGAGCATTTCGGGCATTTATTCATTGACGTATCCCATTCCCGAGCGCATCGAAATGGGCCATCCACGCTCTACTCTGGATAAAGTAAACATGGGAAAAGGTAACAGCCTTTCTTCCATTCTAATCGGAAGATCTGGAAGATCGACTTGGCCGGCACAACCGCGCGAGCTGCCCGTTATAATCTCGGAATGCGAGACGGAATTGAATGATGCAACGCGAGCCGGCCGTGTGATCGTGGCCGTGGAAGTGCCGCTTCGGTGTCTGGCAGTCGTGTGTCCTGGGCATCCGGTCACACGGGCGGGTTGGTCAGGTTTCGAAGCGATCCAACGTGTCGATACGTGTTGATGAGCACGCCCGTGGACGTGGCCTTGGTGCTGACCAGAGCGAGCTCGCCTCGTTGTCATTGCACGTTTTTCGCGGCGGGGATTTTGCCTTTGGGAACCAGGGCCAGGCGTTCTCCGGCTGTGGTTGACAGGGTTAACAGCTTGCCCGAGAGGTTTTCGGCAACTTTTCCGTTGCGGTAAACGGTTGCCTCTGTGTCCGGCCAGGGATTCTGCACGATGTACGGGCCCCCGATTTTGGAGATGATCTCGACGAATTCAACCTGGTCGTTCTGCATGGACCCGCTGATGACAAAGGCGCCGCGCGCGGCGAGGGTAAACTGGGCGTCCCAACCTTTCGGCCAGGCCGGGAAGACGGTGTTGACGGGATCTTTCTCGGCGGAGGGCGGAACGCTTTGGAGCAGGGCATTTTGAAG
>Ga0182024_10020581_pt1 | contig 12051 bp, 12 predicted proteins | sample P32metaG_FD_120480 | JGI IMG/M metagenome (GOLD analysis project Ga0182024, IMG submission 120480) | Permafrost microbial communities from Stordalen Mire, Sweden - P3-2 metaG (Illumina Assembly) | ecosystem: Environmental > Terrestrial > Soil > Wetlands > Permafrost | place: Sweden: Stordalen... | reverse complement strand
GGCCCGGGGATAGAAATAAAGCACGACCCACTTTCCGCGAAAATCCTTGAGCGAGACCGGTTCGCCATTCTGATCGGGCAAAGTGAACTCCGGGGCTTTATCATTGATATTGATATTCATGACCGTTTCTCCTTTTCCATCAAACTCTCGATCAACGTTATACCGCACCGCCCAGCGGCGCGTCATCTTCACGATTCTTGCTTTGGTCATTTCCCTTCAAACTGTGCTTGCACAAACCCTGCCCCCGCCCAGCAATCGTCCCAAGGCCAACAAAGGCCCGCGCGCTCTGGGTTTGCTCGAACTGCCGCCGAAGGGCAAAGCCCACTTGATTCCTATCACCATCTTGATCGACGGCAAATATTACGACGCCAGCGCCTACAAGGCTGCGCCCGTGCCCATGGCGCTGTGGAGCGACACCGTCTATGAAGCCGTACGCACCGGAGTTTCTCTCGGACTGTTTACCGTGACCGGCGCGCTGCAAGCCAAAGATCCAAACAATGCCGTGCAATGGATGGCCGAAGGCACATGGCAGACGGCCAGCGAAGTTAAAGCCAAGGCGGCGAAAAAGCCTGTGCCCTCGATCCCGCGCGGCATGAATGATGACGAAGGTCCGCCGGTACTTTTGCGGCGCAGTACTGAAAAGTCCAAATCAGATTCTCCCGCTCCACCGGCGACCACTGCTCAAGCCCAGCCTGCGCCCACTCCAGCTCCGCCCGCCGCAGCCCCAACCGCGACCTCGCCAACACCAGCGGCTTCTTCGCCTCCTGCGGCCATGGCTCCGCCCCAGCAAGCGGCGCCCGACGACCAGCCTCCAGAGGATAAAGACCGGCCAGCGCTGAAACGAGGAAAGGCTGGCGCTGCGTCAGCCGAAGATGCTCAAAAGAAAGCAGCGGCCGACACCTCCGCAAGAGCGGCTGGGCATGCTGCGCTCACTCCCGCGAACGCTGCGCCAGCATCAGCGCTGCAATCTAGTACGCAGGCCGCGAACCAGATCCAGTTGGTCCCCGCCATTTCAGACTCGAATGGACCCGATCCGCTGCCTTACACCTACAGCATGAAGCCCGAAGAAGAGGAAAAGTTTCGCAAGAAAATGCTGGCCATCGCGGCCGACGAAATTCGCGTTCGCGCGGCGGCGATCGGCGCAAGCGCAACCAACCCGCAAACCGTGCATAGTGCTGCGCAGCAGGGCAAAACAACGGCCGCTAAGCCTGTGCAACCCACTTTTGAAGACGTTCAACTGCGGGTTTTTGACTTAGCGGATATCAACGAGCCCGAACTGGTGCTGACGGCAAACGCCCATATGCCACAAGCAAGGCGCCAGGGCGAAAATTCGCAAGATCTGCAATACATGATCACGTTAGTGGTCCGCGAAGATGTGAACGGCGATCTGCACAAGTCGCTGGCGAATGTAACCGACACTCAGCACTTGGATGTAATTCCGCGGCTCGAACTGATTGATGCCGTCGACGTCGATGGAGACGGTCGAGGCGAACTTCTTTTTCGCCAGGTGTCAGACGCGGGCAGCGCGTTCGTGATCTATCGCGTAATCGGAGACCGCCTGTACCCGCTGTTCCAAGGCACGCCTCAGTAGCCAACGAGATGGTCATGGCTTCCGGTTTTGTTCTTCCGCCGAAGAAACTTCTGGATAAATCTTGATCCAGTGATTTCTAACTTCGGGACTTACTTTGCGGCCATTCCAGCTAAAAACGATGAGGTTTGTCTTCTGCTTTGGCATGTGGCAATCAACGCAATCACCGGCGATTGGGCGCGTCATCTTTGGATGGCTCTCAGCTTTATGGCAGTGCAAGCAATGTTCGGAGAATGCAGCTGGATCCTGTTGGGTCAAATGAACATCGTGGCAAGTCAGGCAAGTCATGGTTGATGACTGGAAGCAGCGGCTTTTCTTGAGCAGTTCGACCTGGCTTCCGTGGACATCGACCGCCGCGTCTGGCGCCAGCTGCGGCAATTCAAGGTACTTGTCCAGAGGTTCGCCGGGAATATAAGAAAATGCCGGCAACAGCGGTACGCCGTGCCCCGCGTGGCACCAGGCGCAAAGATCCATCTGCCGTTCACGCAAGAATCGCGCCGGATTGAGAATGGCAGGGCCTGGTGCATTCGTAGATTTCGATGTGTAACGCGCAGCGTGTGCGCGTCCTGGTCCGTGACACTTTTCGCAGGTAATGCCTGTCACAAAACCGGTTTGGCGGTATCGATTCGGAGGCGGTGCGAGCGATTCGAAAGAGGTTCCATGGCATTCAAGGCAACGCGGAATCACTGCTCGATCAAAATAAGCAACGCCGTCGCGATAGCCGGGGCTGTTCACCCAACCAACTTCCCTCCAGTAAGACACCGGCAACTGAAAGAGCAGATCGCCTTTCCAGAATAAAAAAGTCTGCCCCTTGCCTCCCGACCCAACCACCAGGCCAAAACGTTCGGTACGAGAGTTGATGTAAGGTTGCACACCCTCGATGGCTGTCTGAAAAAAGCCATCGTCCTTTGCGTCCATTCGAAAAAATAGATCAGGGTTGGAAGTTTTGAGAACATTCGCGTCCGGGCTGAAGCTGCCGAGAATAGAATTTTTGTCCGGGAGCCTCGATGTCAGATAGTGAGCGGTTTGGTGAAAGCTTTCGACTTTGTCTTGATGACAGCTGCGACACGCATCGTCACCAACATAATTTTCTCTGGGGCTAGGCTTTGGGGACGAGTTCGAAGCTTGGCTAGGCCTAGAACTATCGCTCTGGCCCGCAATTTCCATCGTTACAAGGAGAGTTCCAATCGCGAGCAGTTTAATTTTGGAGTTCATCTCCGCTGGCGGTGTTCGAAAAGGATAACTCTAGTTCGACTCCTATTTCGAAGCGTTGTTAGTTAATCATAATCTGTGCGGGCAGGGAAAAATCAAATTTTGTCCGTTTTGTTTTCACTCGCTTGACGCGCTCTGAAGGTAAGCGTACATTGTATGTACATATAGATATTAGTGTACGTACACGGAATCAACCATGCCTGCGACCGCATCCCGCAAGAAACGTACGGAAAGGTTCAATGTTCGTGTCAGCGATCGGGAAGCCAGACTCATCCGCCTGGGTGCTGAACATCGGGGGGTGAACATCACTAACTTCATCCTGGAGAGTGCGTGCGTCCGTGCTGAACAGGAGATTGCCGACGCGCGCCACTTCGAGCTAAGTTCCAAAGACTGGCAGAAATTCAGCGCAGCGCTCGATCGTCCGGTACGAGTTAAGCCCCGGCTGAAAAAGCTCTTTTCCGAACCTACGGTGCTTGAGCCGAGTTGATGCTCCACCCAAAACCTCAGCTATCGAACGTGGAACCGATTTCCGAACTCCACGACGTGAGCCGGTTCGATTGTGGTGGGCATGAATCTCTTAACGACTGGTTGCAGCGTTTCGCCCTCGGCAACCAGAAAAACGAATCAGCCCGCACTTACATCGTCCACCGCAACAGATTGGTGGTTGGTTATTATTCAATTTCTGCCGGCAGCGTTCGAGTCGAGGAAGCGCCCGCTCGAATCTCCAAGGGCTTGGCGCGCCATCCAATTCCAGTCATCCTGCTGGCAAGGCTTGCGATTGACAAGGACGAAAAAGGTACTGGGCTGGGAAAGGCGCTACTGAAAGACGCGCTCTTGCGCATCGCGCAAGCCGCGAATATTGTGGCTGCGCGCGCGGTCCTGGTTCATGCCATCGACGAATCCGCCAGAAGATTCTACCTGCATTTCGGTTTTGAGCCTTCGCCAATCCGCGAACTGCAACTGATGCTGCTAATGAAAGACCTGCGCAAAGCGTTGGAAACATCCTAAGAGATGCTTTTTCAAGGCATCGATCAGCCGCAGCTGTCTTTTATGTAGGCTCAATTCAGGCAAGAGCTGCTTTTTACTGCACGCACTTACGAGGGCGGGTCGTTTCACACGATCCTTTGGCAATCTATTTTTGAGTTGCAACTAACTGACCGTTCTCAACGTGGATGGCGCCGACGTCATCGGGCAGCTTCAGACGGTCGCGCTGCTCGGCAAGCTTTTTCTGCAGGGGGCCACTTACCAGCGAGACGGGAACATTCAAATCGCCAACTTTGAATTCGGTGGGATCGAAAGTCGCATAGCCATCTTTGGAGCCGAGATGTCCGGCGAGCGTCACGTAGACATCCTTTCCGCCAATCTGAGTTACAAACTGGCCGCGGGCCACGTCGCCGTCGAAATTAACCTTGTAGTCCTTAACCTCAGGTTCACCTTCTCCTATGGCGACATCCGGTGACGAGGGCACGGTGGTGGGCAGACTTGGACTGGCTTGCACCGCCGACGCAGCAGCACCCATCGCGGCGGACGCTGGAATATTTGCAGGAAGCGCTGCAGCTGCCTGCGCCAGCGCGGCGGTGATTTCATCGGAGCTGAATCGCACCTGCGCCGGAGCGTCGCCGGGATTTTTGGGCTGTTCCAACTGCTCCAACTTGTTCTCGAGAGACTGCATATTTGCGGACGCCGCGGCGGGCGATTGCACCGGCGCAACCGGCTGCGGCTTCTTTAACACTAGAATTATGGCGATTAAAGAAGCGGCCAGCGTGGCGATGCTAATGATGCGGTCAAGCTTCCATTTCATGCAGTTGTCCCCCCGGAAACAGTCAGACTCTATGTTAGCGGGGCAGGAATAGCGCGACACATGACGGAAGTCACTGGCCTCAGGGTTACTAAGCGGCACGAGGCACGAGTAGATAGTGTGTCTCAGAATACCCGCACTTGATCTTCGAGGTTACAATTTACTCGTGCCCATTCTTCACAATCTGCGCGTGACCCTGGAAATGATCAAGTGGGAGCACTCCATCTTCATGCTTCCATTTGCCCTATGCGGAGCCATGCTGGCGGCCAACGGCCTGCCCAGCGCACACGCGTTGGCTTGGATCATCGTTGCTATGGTTACTGCTCGATCGGCGGCTATGGCGTTCAACCGGTATGCCGATGCCTCGATTGACGCTGCCAACCCCAGAACCCAAACGCGCGCCCTTCCTGCCGGAACGCTCACCCCCGGCTTCGTGATTACGTTCGTCCTGGTCTCCTGCGTGCTATTTGTATTTGCCGCGTCGCAGCTCAATCATCTGTCATTTATTCTGTCGCCATTCGCACTGGCTGTGGTTTTGCTCTACTCCTATACCAAGCGGTTCACGCGCTGGTCGCATTTAGTTTTGGGATTCGCCATGGGGATCGCGCCATCGGCTGCGTGGATCGCAGTGCGCGGCTCGCTTGATCCGCGCATCCTGCTGCTCACGGCTGCTGTCACATTCTGGGGCGGAGGCTTCGACGTGCTCTACGCCTGCCAGGATTTCGAATTTGACCAACAGGCTGGACTCCACTCCATCCCGCGTTATTGCGGCATCGGCAAATCGCTTTGGATTTCCCGAATCTTTCACGTGATCATGCTGCTACTGCTGATCAGCCTGGTTGCAGTCTTCGGGTTGGGCAAGCTGGCAATCGTGGGAGTCGTAGTCGTGGCACTGCTCTTGAGTTATGAACACTCGCTGGTCTCACCCCACGACCTCTCAAAGCTCAATGCCGCGTTCTTTACCATGAATGGCGTCGTCTCGGTAGTGTTCTTCTTCTTCGTCGCCGGAGATTTGCTATTGCGCAGGTGATTGAGAAGGCCGCAAACAAGAAGCTGCGACGGAATCGCAGCTTCTTGTTAAGGCAAATCATGGACAGATTACTGTACGGTTGCATACACCGTTCGCATCCACTTTTTCCCGTCGGTATTAACAATGTCGTAAGTGAATTTATGGGTGCCGGAATCAAGAGAAAGATTAGTCTTCAGCGTGTTCGAACCATGAATTGAGTACTTTTTCACGCCGTCGACCCACACGTCCATGCGAGCGATTTTCCCGGTTACGGTGCCCGCCGCCCAGGCGAGCACGGACGAATCTACCGTGGATTTATTGAGCGGCCTGCAAACGTTCACGCCGGGTGAATCCGGAGGCACGCAGGTCGTACTGCCCACGGTGAGCGGAAACGTAAAACTTTCCAGCAGATTGTCCCAGCCAGCGGAATACACGGTCACACTATGTTTCCCCGCCGAGAGGTTGAAGCTGGCATCGAGAAAGGTGTAGTAAGAGAATGCGCCTTTCAGATTTTCGCCAACCTTCTTGCCATCAATCCAGACCTGCACGTCGCGACCCGGGGTCTGGTTCGCGGCGCCAATGCTGAACTTCACCGGCGAGGATGGCACGACCGTAGTAGTTGGAGAGCACAGAGTAATTCCGGTGAAGCTGTCTAGCGGGCTGCAAGCCGGAAAGTTCCCGGTCGTGGTGTTGAGAAACAGAAATGAAGTTCCGCCCGAGGGATCCTCCTCGAACAGCAAAAGGTCGGCCTTGCTGTCTCTATTCCCTCGCAGAGGGAAGGTTGCGTATAAAAGCTCAGCGCTCGTGGTGCCGGTGTAGATCACTTGTTCCGGCTGGTAAGTGCCATCGCCGTTGCCCAGCATCACATTGAAAGTGTCGGGTCCGTCGCCCTGGCAATCCGAACCTTCGACCACGGCAATGTCGTTAATACCGTCTCCATTGAAATCCGCAATCGCGGGTGGCCAGCCCAGGCTGCAGTTGCCAAGCTTGATCCTGCGTGTAGTGAATGTCCGGTTGGCGTTCCCGTAGCGGACTTTCACAATCTTGTAATACTTGCTGCCATTAATCGAGAAATCAAACGGGTTCCCGACTAGATCCATTCTGCCGTCACCATTCAGGTCGTAAGTGGCATAAACCGTGTCGTCGTTGAAATACAGCATGGCTGTGAAATGGCCTTTTCCGTCTCCGTAAAACACCTGGATGGCATTGCCGCCCTCTCCATTGGCCTGACTAACAACGTCCGCATTGCCGTCTCCGTCGAAGTCTCCGATGGACAATCCTCCAGGTACGGCCATTGGGGTGTCGGGCCCCGGCGTGAAAGTACCATCTCCTTTACCAAACCAAACGTGCAGGTTGTAGTCACTGCCGACGAACAACAGATCGATTTTCCCGTCGTGATTTACATCGGCCGCGACGATCCCTTCAACTTCAACCGCTGCAACCAATGTGGCATGCAGATGCAGCGTACCCGAAGGGCTTCCAAGATACTCATAGATTGTTTTGGTCCCATTGCCGACAATTAAATCGGGACTACCGTCGTTGTTAAAATCCCCGATAGCAATGTAGTCTGCCGAACCGCTGGGCAGGGCATAGCACACAGGTGGAGCATATGCTCCATCCCCGGTGGACAGAACCAGAGCGAAATCCGAGCTTGGGCAGTTGGCAGACGCGTAAGCTGTCAGGATGAAGTCTTCCCTGCCATCAGAATTGAAATCGGCATGGTACAGCGAATAGTTAGGAACGTCGGATTTTGAAAAGCTCACCGCCTGAGAAAAGGCGGCAGGGACTGCCAGCGCGGCCAGGGCCAGCAGCATGAGACGAGAAGTGGCGCGAAACATGGGCGGAACTCCTGCACAGAAGTAAGCGCGGCTCCATTTGGGTTGTACGTACGCACTTCGCCTGATGAATACTGCCGAAGGACTGGGGCGCACAATACAGGCGAGCATGTATTGTGAGAATGCCCATGCCGTAGGATGTCGACCATAAGCGAAACTAGGTCTAGATAATTAGGCATCCATCTAATTAAGCATGCATCTAATTATCTCGTGAGTAGCAATAAAGCATTCAAGGCGCTGGCCGACCCAACTCGCCGGCAGATTCTCGGCCTCCTCCGCCAAGGGGAAATGACCGCGGGAGATCTGGCCAACCAGTTCGACATGACCAAGCCTTCCATGTCGCATCACTTTACGGTATTGAAGGACGCGGATCTCCTCACCAGCCGCCGCGAAGGGCAGCAGATCTGGTATGGCCTGAACACAACCGTAGTGCAGGATCTCATGGCTTGGGCCATGGACTTGATCGGTGACGACAGAAACGGTGCCAACAAAAAGCGCCGGGGGTAAAGAATGAGGCAAAGAACACGGAGGTAAACAACCATGACCCGCAAGTATTATTTCATCGGGATACTGCTAACCGCGGGCGTTTTCGGGGCGATCCTGATCGCCTATCCCCAGCTTCCGAGCCAGATCCCGACGCACTGGAACATGCAAGGCCAGGCCAACGATTACAGTGCCAAGTGGACGCTTTTCTTGGTCGGCCCCGGGTTGATGGCTGGGATCCTGCTGCTGTTCTATTTTCTGCCCTGGCTGTCCCCGAAACACTGGGAAGTAGACACTTTCCAATCCACCTACTTGTACATCATGGTGGTTCTAGTCAGTATGCTGGCTTATTTCGCGGGGGTAAGCCTATGGGTCGGCCTCGGCTATGCCGCAAATGTCGACCGGGCTATCATCGGTGGGGTTTGCCTGTTGTTTGCGCTGCTCGGCAACGTCATGGGGAAGGTACGCCGCAATTTCTACATCGGGGTCAGAACTCCCTGGGCGTTAGCTAACGAGCGGGTGTGGAATGCCACCCACCGGTTTGCGGCAAAGACCTTCGTTCTAGGCGGCGTGATTGGCTTGGTCCTCACCGCAATCAGCGGGAAGGGCTGGCTGCCATTTGCCGCCCTGATGGCCAGCACGCTTGTCCCAGTTGTGTATTCGTTAGTCGTCTACAAACAACTCGAACGCCGCGGCGAATTGTAAGAAGCGCCCACCGGCCAGAATTGAACCGGATACGCCGTCAGGTCCTCGCGCTTATGGCCTATGCCGGGCGTGTCGCCAATGGCGTCAAACGCATATCCACCGGTCGGCGGCGTCAACATTATCCTCGGCGATGTAATCCCAGATGCCATCCAGGTCGCGGTCGGCATCCTCGCTCAGGATATGTACTGCGTCACGCCTTGGCTTTCCGGCGCTGCTCGGATTTACGCTTGAGCCGGGCGCGGGCATCCGCTGGGGAGACATGCTGGCCACGGTCAAGCGTATCCAGACGGCGGCCAAGCTCCTGGTTGAACGCCGCAAGCTGGACCGAGCGCGCATGGTCATGCTCTTCCAGCAGCCGGAGCGCCTCTCTGACCACTTCGCTTGCGGAGTTGTAGCGGCCCGATTCCACCTTGGCGCTCACGAATTTCTCCAGCTCGTTAGTAAGAGAGACGTTCATGGGTTATGCTCCTAACCTTCTCACTTTAGCGCTGATAACAAAGATTGTCAATCTTTGACATCGCATAGGGAAGCGTAGCGGGTAAAACGGTAAACCCGTTAACAATTTTGGATAGAACCGGGAAGACCGTTGCTTCTGTGACTTCCGCCGCTTCCGTGCGGTATGATTAAATCAATGGCCAGCACCGACTTGCCGAGGCATGCATTTCAGAGCGACGATCAGAAACTGTACGCTATCCAGGAAAGAGTTATGGCTGGCCAGCGTCTGAGTTCCGACGACGCGCTGACACTCTACCGTTCCCCGGACATTCTCGCCGTTGGCTGGCTGGCGAATTCCGTGCGTGAGCGTATGCACGGCGACAAGACGTACTTCAACGTCAATCGTCACATCAATCCCACAAATGTTTGCGTGGCTGCCTGCCGCCTGTGCGCCTTTGGCCGAAAAAAAGACACGCCCGGCGCTTACACCATGGCACTCGAAGAAGCTTTTCAGACCGCGGCCTCGGGCTATAGCGAGGCGGTTACCGAGTTCCATATTGTCGGTGGATTGCATCCCGATCTGCCATTTCAATATTTCCTCGACTTGATTTCCGGCCTCAAGCAGCGCTTTCCGCAGGTGCATTTGAAAGCGTTCACCATGGTTGAAGTCGCGTATCTGGCGAAGCGTGCGAAGCTCTCCATTCGCGAGACGCTGGAGCAGTTGCAGGCTGCAGGGGTGGATTCACTTCCCGGCGGTGGCGCTGAGATTTTCGCCGATCGCGTTCGTCACATCATTTGCGATCACAAAATCGACGGCGACCAGTGGCTCGAAACCGCAAAGCTTGCGCACCAGATAGGCTTGAAGTCGAATGCCACGATGCTCTACGGCCACGTGGAAAACGACGAAGACCGCGTCGATCATCTGCTGAAGCTTCGTAATCTGCAAGATGAGACTGGTGGCTTTCAAACTTTTATCCCGCTGGCTTTTCATCCCGACAACACTGCGTTGCAGCACCTGCCTAAAACCAGCGGCATGCTCGACATCAAGCAAATTGCCGTGAGCCGCCTGGTGCTCGACAATTTCCCGCACATCAAAGCGTACTGGCAAATGATGACCGCGAAAATCGCGCAGATCGCTTTGCGTTTCGGCGCCGACGACATTGACGGCACGGTGATCGAAGAAAAGATTTACCACGATGCTGGCGCGACCACCCCGCAAGGAATGCGCCGTGAAGAATTGGTGCGCCTGATTCGCGAAGCCGGACGCGAGCCTATCGAGCGCGACACTTTGTACCGTCCCGTAATTCGTACGGAAACGTCGGTTACGGTCGCGGTGTAAATTACTGGAAGAATTCTCCCATGTCAGGCGCGGTCGCCGCATCCCCTGGCAAATCCGTCACACCCAGCGTCTCTAAGCTTAACCGCATCGTGCTCTGATGCAGGTAGACGGTCGTAGATTGATAGCCCGCCTTACTTTTCGAACTCACAATTACAGCAGGAATATGACCGCCGCCATTGGCGAGATCTGTGGTATCGCCTTCATCGAAAACAATCACCATCACCGCATCCTGGAAAGCTGGACTCTTAATCACTGGATCGATATTCGTTTGCAGCCACTGATCCGCCGCCGAGAGTTTTTGTAAATCAGTGCAAGTCGACAGTCCTGCTGGACAATCGTGCGCATCGTCATTGAGGTTAGGAACGATGAACGCATAGTCGGGAACGGCGTTATTGGCGATGTCGGTAACAAGTTGAGTGAACGGCACGATGTTGCCAGCTTGCGTGGGGCTATTGATCACGTCGGAAAAGTAGGCGAACGGATTATGGCGCTTAGCATATTCGCCGGTATCGACGCCGATATAGCCAATCGCGGGCAGTGACTCGGCATAGCTTTTCCAGGTTTTGCCAGCCGCCGTCAACGCTCTAACAACGTTATCTTGTGTCACCGGGCCGGGGAAATTATCGCCTTCCAAGCCTGTAATGGAAACGCCTTCTCCAGCAGTCAATTCGAAGTAATTGGGGAGTGAAGGATGAGCGTTAGCGTAATACTGAGTGGCCAGCCCATAGGAAGTCGCCAGACTATTGAAGTAAGGCATGCTGGCGTTCCCAATCACGTCGCCGTAGCTATGGTTTTCTTCCACCACTATAAAGACATGTGAAAAGGCTGGAACCGTGCTCGGCTCGGTTGTGGGAGGAGTTCCGCTTCCAGCAGTCGGTGAGGTTGAACCTCCGCCGCAGGCACTCTCGACCAGGGCAAGAATTAATAACAGGAAAAATGATAGGAAGAACTTCATCTGATTAACTCGCATATAAACATTAATTAGAATCGCCGAGGGCAGCCCCCGTTGCATAGAACGCGCCATCACTTCCTTCTCATCGCGAATACAGGTTTCGATGTATGTGGTGCCTCGTCCTGATAACCGAGGTGCTTTTTAAACTGTGCAAATTGTGTTTCTCGCGTTAGACGCGGGTGTAGAATCGACTTGTGGGGAACCGGAATTCTTCGCGGGATCTCTTCCGTGATCCGAGGCCTTAGGATGAATGTTCATATCAGTTATAAAGACCGCAAAACTCCTGACATTGAAAAAGAAATCAACCACCTTGTGGAAAAGCTGCGGAAGCGCCTGCAGGTATTCCGGCCAGAACTGGTGCATCTGCGCGGGGTGGTGGAGCAGAACTCTGCACGCGAGGGAATAACTGTCTCCCTGAACCTGCGCCTGCCCTCGGGGCAGATGGCGACCCAAGAATCTGCCTCAACTGCTCCGTCGGCGGTGAAGGCAGCCTTCGACGATCTACTGCAGCAGGTCAGCAAACATAAAGATCTGCTGCGCAATTCGCACAAATGGCAGCGTCGCCGAGTGGCGGATTTCCGCCCTGAGTCGCAGGTCGCTTTCGAAGATACTGTCGCCGCTGTACACGTGCCCATGGCTTCCTCCGATGACATTCGCTCGTATGTGAACGCCAGCCTGGGACGGCTGGAACGCTT
>Ga0182024_10020580_pt1 | contig 12051 bp, 8 predicted proteins | sample P32metaG_FD_120480 | JGI IMG/M metagenome (GOLD analysis project Ga0182024, IMG submission 120480) | Permafrost microbial communities from Stordalen Mire, Sweden - P3-2 metaG (Illumina Assembly) | ecosystem: Environmental > Terrestrial > Soil > Wetlands > Permafrost | place: Sweden: Stordalen... | reverse complement strand
GACCGCGGCGTGCGGGGCCTCGTCGTCAAGCTCGGCGAAAGCTTCTGCCGCATCGTCATCGACGGCGTAGGGGTGACGGTCGGCGCGGCGATGCAATTCGGCGCAATGGTCGAGGCGGTGGTTGATCGCGGGCTGGCTGGACTCGAGTTTGGCGAGGGTATTCCGGGCACCGTTGGCGGCGGCCTGGTAATGAATGCGGGCGCGTTTGGCGGCGAGATGGCGCGGGTGGTGACGCTCGTGTACGGCGTCACGGCCGACGGCACCGCACGCGCGCTTACCAGGGGTGAAGTAAATTTCGCCTACCGCCGCACCGACTTGCCGCCGCGCTTCGTGATCACGCGGGTCAATTTCGAGCTCGCGTACGGCGACCGTGAACAGCTACGTGCACACGTCAGCGGCCTCCGTACCAAGCGGGCCGCGCGTCAGCCTCGTGGACTGCCGAATGCGGGTTCGGTGTTCAAGAATCCACCGGGGAATTTCGCCGGCCGCCTGCTCGAGAGCGTTGGACTCAAGGGCGCGCGGATGGGCGGGGCGGCCTTTTCCGGACAACATGCGAATTTTATTGTGAACCTCGGTGGCGCGCGCGCCGATGAAGTGCGCGCCTTGATCGAGTTGGCGCGCAGCCGGGTCATGGAGAGCACCGGCGTCGCGCTCGAACCCGAAGTCAGGCTTGTTGGTGAATGGTGATGAGTAGGGGAGTGGTTGTGGGAAGTGGTGGTTGCGGTGGCGGCGGCGAAACGAAAAAAGAGCAAACCCAGCGCTAGTCAGTGGGGCTTTCGGCTCGCGGGCATCCTGCTCTGCGCGTTCTTCGTGCTGGGCGTGATCACTGGATTGAGCCGTCCCGGACGCACGCTCGCAACGCGCGTCCAGACGATCCTCAATCTCTGGCCCGGCCCGGGCCATTCCTCGCTGATCCCAGCCGCTTTCCTGGGCGGCACCGTCATCGAACCGACTGTCCATCGTCGCACGCTCGGTTCCTCGATCGCATTAGTCCAGCGCGATGACGGGTTTTACGCGCTTGATTCCGACGGAGTCCTGCGCGGTCCCGTTGCGCCCGCGGCGCAGGGCGATATGCCGATTCTGAGCGGAGCCGGTGCACTCGCCGCGCAACCAGCGCAGCTCATCGATGATGCCGAGGCACTCGTGCGTGCCGAGGCCGGCCTGGGTGCGGTGGTCTCCGAGATGCGCATAGCGACCGACAGTACCGCGACGATTTTCCTCGAACACCCGCGCCTCGAGATCACCTTCGACATCGATCGCATGGCGTTCGAACTTTCACGCGCAGTCACTGTGCTCAGGATGTGGCGCGGACATGAAGATCTGATCGCATCGCTTGATTTGACGACGCCCGGCCAGGCCGTCATGCAGATGAAGCCCGCGGCTTTCGCGGGCGCTCGCTATGGGTCGCGGACGCAGACCGTCGCGCTGACGGTGCGCACGCATCCGCCGCGTAATCGGCCGGAGGAAAGCGCACGCCCATGAGAAACGTGCTCGCCGGCTTGGACGTTGGCACCAGCAAGGTTTGCGCGCTGATAGCGGAGGCCGCTTCCGATGGCAGCCTCGGGTTGCTCGGCTACGGCGTGGTTCCTTGCACGGGACTCCGCAAGGGCGTGGTCGTGAATATAGAGGCGACGGTCGAGGCGATCCGCGCGGCGGTGGCGGAGGCTGAGAAGTCTTCCGGCGCGCGCATCGGTGCCGCAGTCGTCGGCGTTGCCGGTGCCCATATCCGCGGGCTGAACAGCCACGGCATCGTCGCGGTGCGCGGCGGTGAAGTGAGCGGCCGCGACGTCGAGCGCGTGATTGACGCGGCGCGGGCAGTCGCGATTCCGCTCGATCGCCAGGTGCTCCATACTCTCCCGCAACAGTTCGCGGTTGACGATCAGGAAGGCGTGCGCAATCCGATCGGCATGGCGGGCGTGCGCCTCGAAGCGCGCATCCATATCGTGACCGCCGCGCAGACCTACAGCCAGAACCTCAGCAAATGTTGCGAGCGCGCTGGCGTGACGCCGGGCGAATTGATGTTCGAGCCCCTGGCCTCCGCCGATGCGGCCCTGTTTCCCGAGGAACGCGAGCTCGGCGTCGCGCTCATCGATATCGGCGGAGGCACTACCGACGTGATCGTTTTCTTCAATGGTGCCGTGATGCACACTGCAGTGCTGCCGATCGGCGGCAATCATCTTACCGCTGACGTCGCCGCGGGCCTCCGCACGCCGCTCAGCGATGCCGAACGGCTCAAGATCAGTCACGGCGTTGCCACCAACCTGGTGGTGGGACGCGACGAGAAGGTGCAGGTACCGGGCGTCGGCGGGCGCGAGCCGCGCGTGATCGCGCGCAAGCTGCTCGGCGAGATTATTGAACCGCGCATGGAAGAGATCTTCGCCATGGCGCAACGCGAGCTGATGCGCTCGGGCGTCGTCGACAGTCTCGCCTCCGGCGTCGTGCTGGTCGGCGGCACCTCGCTGCTCGAAGGCACACAGGAACTTGCCGAACGCACCTTCAACCTGCCTGTGCGGCGTGGATTGCCGATCAATCTCAAGGACATGCCGGAAGAATTGATGAAGCCAATGTATACGACCGCGGCCGGGCTGATGCTCCACGCAGGCTACGGTCGTGGCTATCAGAACGGGCTTGCGCGAAACGGACGCTGGGGCTGGATCCGCACGCGCGTAACCGATTGGGTGAGGGATTTCTTTTGAAAGATCGCAACGATGGCTGGAGCTTAGGCGATGAGCGCGACAACTCTGACAAGTGGGGTGGAGGAGGTTCAGAAATGATTGAGTTGGTTGAGAATGTAGATCCCGGCGCGCGCATCAAAGTGATCGGCGCTGGCGGCTGCGGCGGTAACGCCGTTAATCACATGATCGCCGCGGGCCTGCGCAACGTCGACTTCATCTCGGTTAACACCGATACCCAGGCGCTGCAAAACAATAAGGCGCCGCTATGCATTCAGATGGGTACGCAGTTGACCCGCGGACGCGGTACCGGCGGTAATCCCGAGATCGGCCGCAAGGCTGCGCTCGAGGACGAAGACCGCCTGCGCGAAGTGCTCGGCGAGGCTGAGATGGTGTTTGTCACCGCCGGGATGGGCGGAGGCACCGGTACCGGATCGGCTCCGGTCATCGCGCGCATTGCACGCGAAAGCGGCGCCCTGACCGTCGGCGTGGTCACCAAGCCCTTCCAGTTCGAGGGACGCAAACGCATGGGCCAGGCCGAAGAAGGCCTCCGCGAACTCAAGAACGCCGTCGATACGCTGATCACCATCCCGAACCAGCGTCTCCTCTCGATCGCGAGCCGCACGACTTCGCTCAAGGAAGCGTTCCAGAAAGCCGACGACGTTTTGCTGCAGGCCGTGCGTGGAATTTCCGAGCTGGTAACGGTCCACGGGCTCATCAATCTCGACTTTGCCGACGTGCGATCGATCATGGCCGAGATGGGCATGGCGATGATGGGCGCGTCGCGTGCCGCCGGCGAAAATCGTGCGGTCGAAGCGGCACAACGCGCGATCTCCAGCCCGCTGCTCGAGGACGTCTCAATCAAGGGCGCGCGCGGCCTGCTGATCAATGTCACCGGCGGGCCCGACATGTCGCTGTACGAGGTCAACGAAGCGGCGAGCCTGATCCAGGAAGAAGCTCACGAGGATGCGAACATCATCTTCGGCGCGGTTATCGACGAGAAGATCTGCGACGAAATTCACGTCACCGTGATCGCGACCGGCTTCGGCGATCGCGATTTCCCTTCGACGCGCCATGTGCCGTCCTACTCGTCTTCGAGCGCGCCGTCGTACTCGTCTCCCAGCGCGCCGCTGTATTCACCTTCCGGCGCGCCGGTCACCGCCCCGGTACAAGCGAGCGTCACGCGTCCACTTGAAGAAATCCAGCAGACCCTAATCGCACCACCGCCTGCGCGGCTGTTCCCGCAGCCACCGGTGCAGCCACCGCTCTCGTCGATTCCGCCGCATGCGACTACCTATGGCGGCAAGCCGGTGCGGCGGCTCGGGCTGCTGGTTGACGAAAACAGTCTCGATATCCCGGCGTTCAAGCGGCGCAACGGCGAGGCGCAACGCGGTGGTCCGACGCGCCTTAGTCACAACGACGCGATCGAGAACGACGACAAGCTGGATATCCCGGCGTTCCTGCGCAAGCCCGTGGATTGACGCGTCGCCGCTGCGCGTTGCCACCGATTTGCGCGTGGCCATGGATTCTGCGTGGGCCCGGAGCCTCGCGCACGTCGTACGCGAGCGCGGCCGCTCGCGCTCGATAGCTCTGAAAGCCTGCTCGCGGCTACCGGCGCGAGCTCGCGGGAACTTGCGCCCGACGCCGCTGCTGCGCAAGGTAGTGGCCCGAATCAGTCATTACGTTCCGCCTGGCGCCGTTCCAATGGCAGCAGGATTACGTACAACCGCGCCCTAACGCTTTCGTTAAGTGCCCGCCAGTGCCGCGTGGCGATCAATTATTAGCGCGGTTATGCTGCCCCTGACCGCGATCAACCGCCGGCGTGAATCTTCAATACTTCGAGCGTCAACTCGACCGCCGCGATCATGTCATTGACATCGAGCCATTCGCGGGTCGTGTGAATCTCGCGCATACCGGTCCCCACGTTCGCCGCCACGATTCCGCGCTGATTCAGGATGTTGGCGTCGCAGCCACCGCCAGTGCCCTCCGGCTCGATCGCGCGCCCGATGCGCCGTGCCGCCTCGATCACTTTCTTCACGATCGGTGCGTCGTCGGGGATATTCATGCCCTCATACGCGCGATTGACCGAATGCTCGAGCGTCGCCGTAAAGCGCTTGCCGTCAACCGTGACGCTGGCGCCGGCGACCGCGTCCTTGAAACACGCGATCATGTGATCGACCTGGCTTTGCAGTTTCGCGGCATTGCGTGAACGCGCCTCGCCTCGCACGACTGCTTCACCCGGTACGATATTGCCCGCGCGTCCACCCTCGATCACGCCAAGATTTGCCGTGGTCTCGCTGTCGATTCGCCCGAGCCGCATTCCCGCGATTGCGATCGCCGCAATCTTGATCGCCGATAGCCCGCGCTCCGGCGCGACTCCCGCATGCGCTTCGAGTCCTTTTACCGTGAAGCGGATCGACACCGCGCTCGGCGCGCGAACCACCAGGTAGCCGGGCGCGTCGCTGTCATACACCAGTCCTTCCTTCGCGGCGATCAGACCGAGATCGAGATTGCGTGCACCCTGCAATCCAATTTCCTCGCAGATCGTGAAGACGGCTTCAATCGGCCCATGCGGAATTCCCATCTCGCCTAGCCGATGCAACACTTCGCAAATCACCGCGCAGCCCGACTTGTCGTCGCCGCCGAGCACCGTAGTGCCGTCGGTGCGAATCACGTCGCCCTCGACGATCGGTTTCACCCCCTCTCCTGGCGCGACCGTGTCCATATGCGCGGCGAGCAGAAAGGGTAGGGCGCCTGCGACGTTGCCGGGAATTTTTGCAATCAGATTGCCGCTGTTGCCGCGCACCTTTTCGCCCGCATTATCAAAACGGCATGATGCGCCGGCACTCTCGACCTCGCGCTGAATGCGCAGCGCCACGTCGTGTTCGCGGCGTGATAGCGAATCGATCCGGACGAGTTCGAGAAAAAGATTCTTCAGCCGATCGTGATTAACCGCCGCCATCCGCTGCACGCCTGCGTCAGACGGCTTCGCGCAGGACTTTGCCGTCCAGCGCCGCCGCCAAGGCCCGATGTTTCTCGCGCAGCGCCACCGGCAGCGACGGTCCGATCTTATCTAAAAATTCTGCGGATGATGCGACTTCCCTTTTCCATTCTGGCGTGTCCACTGCTAGCGCCGCCCGAATTTGATCAGATGAGATCGCAAGACCCTCCAGGTCGATATCCCCCGGCTCCGGCACCAGTCCAACCGGCGTCTCCCGCGCCCTCGCATCGCCGTGAATCCGGTCGAGCATCCACTTCAGCACGCGCATGTTTTCGCCGTAACCCGGCCACAGGAATTCTCCGGTCTCGCTCTTGCGAAACCAGTTGACCATGAAGATGCGCGGCGGCTTGGTGATCTTTTTGCCCATCTCTAGCCAATGGCCAAGGTAGTCGCCGATGTTGTATCCGCAGAACGGCAGCATCGCCATCGGATCGCGCCGTACCACCCCGACCTGCCCTGCCGCGGCCGCGGTCGTCTCTGATCCCATCGTCGCGCCCATCAGTACGCCGTGCGTCCAGTCGCGCGACTCCAGCACCAGCGGCATCGTGGTCGCGCGCCGTCCGCCAAAAATAATCGCCGAGATCGGAACTCCTTGCGGATCTTCGGCCGCTGGCGACAGCACCGGATTGTTCGCCATCGGCGCCGTGAAGCGGCTGTTCGGATGTGCCGCCTTCTCGCCCGAATCTTTGTCCCACGGCTTACCGTGCCAATCGATCAGCCCCGCGGGCGCAGGCTCGCCCATGCCTTCCCACCAGATGTCGCCGTCCGCCGTCAGCGCCACGTTCGTGAACAGCGTGTCATGCTCGACCGATCGCATCGCGTTGGGATTCGACTTCCTGCTTGTGCCCGGCGCGACGCCGAAGTAGCCGTATTCGGGATTGATCGCCCACAGTCCGCCATCTCGCCCGATCCGCAACCACGCGATGTCGTCGCCTACAGTAAAGACCTTCCAGCCCCTGAACGCCGCCGGCGGCATCAGCATCGCGAGATTGGTCTTGCCGCACGCGCTCGGGAACGCCGCCGCAACGTAACGCGTCTCACCCGCCGGATTCCGCATACCCACGATCAACATGTGCTCGGCGAACCAGCCTTCTTTCCGCCCGAGCGCACTCGCAATTCGCAGCGCGAAACATTTCTTGCTCAACAGCGCGTTGCCGCCATAGCCGCTACCGACCGACCAGATCGTGTTGTCCTGCGGGAAATGACAGATGAAGCGTTTCTTCGGATCGAGATCGAGCGTGCAATGCAGGCCGCGATTGAAATCGCCGGAATCCCCCAGCATCTCCAGCGCCGCCGCGCCCATCCGCGTCATAATCCGCATGTTGAGCGCGACGTAGATACTGTCAGTGATTTCGACTCCTACCTTCGCGAAAGGCGATCTGAGCGGACCCATCACGTACGGAATCACGTACATCGTCCGGCCCTTCATCGAGCCCGCCAGCAGCGCACCCAACTTCGCATAGGCGGCGTCGGGCGCCATCCAGTGATTCGTCACGCCCGCGTCCTCGCGGGTCGGCGAGCAGATGAAGGTGACTTCCTCGGTGCGTGCCACATCGCTCGGATTCGATCGGTGTAGATAGCTGTTCGGGCGCTTTTGCTGATTAAGCGGGACCAGCACCTCAGCCGCGACCGCCTCCTCGGTTAAGCGCTGGCGCTCGGCTTCACTGCCGTCGCACCACACGATCCGATCCGGTTCCGTCAGGCGCGCAGATTCCGCTACCCAATCGGCGAGTGCGCGGCTTTTAGTCTTGGTTTCAGCGGCGGAATTATCGGTCACGCGAAATGCTCCCAGGTCTGGTTAATAGTTGTCAGCTTTGAAAGCAAAATAACAAGCGATATTCTAGTAGAACCTCACGTATTGCTCTATCCCACAAGTTAATCGAAAAGTCCCGCAACTCTCTAGTGAGGATCTGAGCGGAACCGTCCCGCAGCGCATCGGTTCACCGGTTATTGAGACGTACACGATGCCTTGGTCTGCGATGTTTTCAAAGAGTCGCCTGGCACTCTCGCCCACACTGGCCCAAGCTTACCATGAAAATTAGAAATTGACCAGAATGATTGTTCAAATATTAGCGCAGCTTCAACAGCCCTAAACCCGCTCCGCCCTCCAACAGCTCGCTTGGTGCCCGCGCCCAACCGCCCTCTCGTTGAACGATTATCGGCATGCGCTGGCGGCCTGCCCGCAGGTCGCGAGCAGTTCGAAGAGTCGGTCGAGACCGTTTGGCTGCTCGTCGATCATCGATAAAAACTCCCTCCCTGGTTTGGCGCGCGCGTCATCCGTTATGAGGTTTTTTCACCGCGCGGAAATCTGCATTTCTATCAAGGGGAAGTCTCGTGAGGTTTCAGTGAAGCTCAAAGGTTTTGAGCTCCTCAACCACTCTCTCTTCTCCGAAACGACTTACAAGGTTTGCTTCCTTCAACTAATTTTGACGTCGTTGAAAAACCTTCCCTCGATCATCGCCTCGATCTCGCGCCAGTAGGTCTCCTTGTCGGTCTTAGCCAACATGCTCGCGCCCATCGCCAGTCCCGAACAGAGCATATGTACCGCCTCGACCACGCTCCACAAATCATTAAAGCGCATAACGCCCTGCGCGCGGCCCCGCTCGAGCGCGCCCGCGACCGCCTCCTTGTATGGCCGCAGGATCTCCCTCATAGCTGCCCGATACTGAGTATTTTTCTCGAAGTAACGCACTTCGTGGTTGATCACCGCGAAGGCCTCGCGATACCGATCGACCACGTCTAGCACCGCATGCATGATCGCGAGTAGCTCCGCGCGCGGATCATCCTGTGTGCGTGCACGAATCTCCGGCAACCCCTCCGCCAATTCATCCACCATCGATTCGACCAGCAGCAGTACGATCTCGTCCTTGCTGCGCAGATACTGGTAGATCGATCCGGCCGCGAGCCCGGCCTCCTGCGCCATCTCCTTGACCGTCGCCTGATGAAACGACTTGCGCGCCAGCACCCGTGTCACCGCCAGGAAGATCTGCCGGCGCCGCGACTTTGCCAGGCCCTCGCCTGCAATAGGTATCTTCGATGCGTCTTCCATGTATCCCCTTCCCCATCATACTCGTTCCAATTCCCGCCGCGCATGCGTGCGCAGTCTTCAAGCGCAGGTCATCAGCTCCGGGTCGCTTCCCTTGGCTGCTGGGTCATACTTCGCCCCCGGCACCCTCTGATGGTTGGTCCCTTTGGTCGCCAGCGTCGCCCATCGACCATCCTTCACCCGCCACCACCCCTGAATTGACACTCTTGGATCTTGATACTTTTGGCTGTTCACGCCGATGAAGCTGATACTTTCGAGGCTGAAATCTTTAGTTGTTCACACCCCCGCTGGATGTTTCCGCACGTGATCGCGTTCACACACAATGGAAATCGATTGAAAAAGCGGAACGCATCGTGAACGGCACCTGTAAGCGGAGTGAGGCTGAGCGCGAGAGCAAGATAGCCGGACCGACTTGGGAACATCTTGCGCATGCGGATCCCGACGCCGATACCGCCAAGCGCTCGCCCGCGCCGCCCGGCTCCAACGATGCTCCAAATGTGAATCGACAGCCCCGCTCAGCTACATTTCCGCCGCGCCCGCGTCGTTCATTTCAATTCTTATGCTCGTCTAAATGCTGCGACGCCCGATGCGGCCCTCGCTCTGTACGAGTCCAATTATCAGTCCCATTCACACCCTCTTCTGCATTATTTCCAATTTATAAGTGATAAATCAACCTTTTGCCACTCTACTTCGCCTGTTCATGCTATTGAATGAACATTCATTCTGTCAACCGCTTCGTCCAATTTTAGTCTGCCCGTCCCCCCCGAAGCAGGGTTCGAGCGGTTGAACGCTCTAATAGAGCAGCCGTGCTCCCCGGTTCCCAGTAGCTTGGCCGGCGCATCTGAGCCAGAGCGCAAGGATGAAGCCTTTCCCCGCAAATTCCCCGCGAAGATGTTTCACGTGAAACATCTTCGCCCTACTTTCGCAGGCAGCCGATGCCAGCCCGGACTAAAGATAACGCCGGGGATAATATCCTTCACTGTTAATCGGGCGGGTAGCTCTTGTTCGGGCAGGTTAGGTGTAGACGACCCATTTGCATGTCATGCGCGTGAAGTGCCGCTCTTCTTTAGCTGGGCGCGTGCAGCAACGCGATCGCGCTCAACACGAACTGCCACGACGAGATCGCAAAGCCAATCACGCCGACCGCGCCAGTCAACCACAACGTCCAACTGTATTGCGGCGAGCGCACCAGTCCTTCGAGCGGGAGATTCTTGTATTGCTCCACGCGGATGCGGGTGCGGCGATGGAAGACCAGCGTGTTGATCGCGGAGTAGCCGAAAAAGACGCTCGCCATAAACGCCATCAGAAGATGCTTAACGGGTTCTGACACTTTACGTAGGGCTCGCCCGATTGCGTTTCCAAGGCTGACGTTGGCGATTCGATTTCTTGCCTTGCGGCGGGCCTGCGGCTCCGGCGGGCGCGTTATACGCGGCCACCTCAGTCATCAGTCGGGAAACGGCGCGCCTCCCCGCGAAAGCCGCGCTTTCTGCGTCCTTCGCGAGCGGATCGCCCGCACCGCAGTGCTGCGGCTTCAGGAAATGATAAGGCATTGGCGGCGCGGCAAGCCGCCAAGCCACACATGCCGATGATAGACACGCTGAGTACCCACCGCGGACGCGCGGCTTCCGCCGGATGATAGGGACACGCGGCGCGATGCAGGTCCGCGCCGCGTATCCATTGCGGCCGTGGGAGTTATTTGCGATCGAGTTCGTTCAGAAACTCGATTTGCGGAGCGCCATCAAGCAGCGTCGCGATGCGGGTGCCCATCTCCTTCATGTGATCAGTCTTGCGATGGTTATCGAAGGCCGCCTGGTCGCTGTAAGTCTCGTACCAGGTGAACTGGGTCGGGTCCTTCGGCGCCTTGTGCAGGATGTAGGCCTGGCATCCGGGCTCTGCGGAGCGGACTTTTTTGATCATGTCGCGAAAGGCTTCCTCGAGCGCCGCTTCGCTACCCGCTTTGGCTTTGATTCTGGCGATAAGTGTTACTGACATCGGATTCTCCTGGCCCGAATTGGGCATCGCACGGATTGTACGACGGTCACCCGCGCATGGCTGATACGCCGTCTCGGCTTGAAGCCGTCATAGTCGGTACGCCGCGTTTTTTCAAGCGACCGCTATTGCGGACCGCGCCCATGGAATTGAGTTAACATGAACAGCGTCCGTTGGTAAGCTCCGCCGGAACAGTGGAGCGGAACCGTGGCTTGAGCGAGCGCACTAGTGAAGCGACATCAAACGAGCGCGCGAGTCTGCGATCTGCGTTGCTAGAAAGCTGACTGCGAGGCGGGCAGAAATTGAGGAGACCAATCCTAGGCCCCTTCTCGAACGCTGGCGGAGCCGAAGCAGAGTGCATGCAAGGGAGTAGATCAATGATCGGGTTTGATTTGACCGACGAGCAGCGTGAACTCAAGGTGCTCGCGCGTCGGTTCAGCGAGATGGAAATTATTCCGCGTGCCCGCGAGTACGATGACCAGGAGATCTTTCCGCGCGATATATGCGCGAAAGCTCACGCTGCCGGACTGATGAATTTCGGCGTGCCGAAAGCGTTTGGCGGCGCGGAACTGAGTATCCTCGAGACGTGCCTGATCCAGGAAGAGTTGAATTACGGCTGCTCCGGGATTTCCAATTCGTTTAGCGCCAACGACCTCGGTGCGCTGCCGCTCTTGATCGCCGGCAGCGCCGAGCAGCAGCGGATCTACCTCGGCGGACTGATCGAAAAGCTGAGCTTCTGCGCCTTTGCGCTGACCGAGCCAGGCGCCGGCTCCGACGTTGCCGCAATGAGCACGACCTACCGTCGCGATGGTGACGCGTTTGTCCTCAACGGCACCAAGCATTTCATCTCGAACGGATCGATGGCCGATTGGCTGGTGACCTTCGCGACCTCCGACAAACGCCTCAAGCACAAGGGCATCTCATGCTTCGTGTTGCCGGCGACACTCCCCGGCATCACGCGCAACCGGATGCATGGCAAGCTCGGACAGCGCGCCGCCGACACCGGCGAAATTGTTTACGATGAGGTGCGGATCCCTTCCGATGCGCTTATCGGAAACGAGGGCGACGGCTTCAAATATGCGATGGGAACGTTCGATCGCAGCCGACCGGAAATTGGCGCGATCGCTATCGGAGTCTCGCAGCGCGCGCTCGACGAGAGCCTCAAGTATGCGCGGCAGCGCACCGCCTTCGGCCAGCCCATCGCGAACTTCCAGGCGATTCAATTCATGCTCGCCGATATGGCCGTCAGTATCGAGGCGATGCGCCTGCTGACCTACAAGGCGGCCTGGATGGTCGATCGCGGCGAAGTCCCAAACCCGATTTCCAGCTACGCCAAACTCTTC
>Ga0182024_10020579_pt1 | contig 12051 bp, 12 predicted proteins | sample P32metaG_FD_120480 | JGI IMG/M metagenome (GOLD analysis project Ga0182024, IMG submission 120480) | Permafrost microbial communities from Stordalen Mire, Sweden - P3-2 metaG (Illumina Assembly) | ecosystem: Environmental > Terrestrial > Soil > Wetlands > Permafrost | place: Sweden: Stordalen... | reverse complement strand
TTTCATTGCCGACCGCGCTGCCCAGCGTCGCGTAAACCAGCTGATGGCGCTGAACGGCGCGTTTGCCGGCGAATGCAGGGGCGATCACCACCGCCTCGAAGTGCACGTTGTCGGCGCTGTTCACCAGCGCGCGGCTGCCGCCCAAACCCGCTTCGATGCGCATCGCGACCTCTCGTGAATTCATCAGAAGCTCCTAAAAATTACCTAAGCCTACGCGGTATCATTCGTGCATGTATCCCGACTTTACCGACGCCGACCTGGTCGACTTGGGCCGTCAGGCGCTGTCCATCGAAATCGACGGGCTACGGGCACAACTGCCCCGCTTAGGAGCGGATTTTGCACGCGCCTGCCGCATTTGTCTTAACTGCCGCGGACGCGTGGTCGTCACCGGCATGGGTAAATCCGGCCACATCGGCGGCAAACTCGCCGCGACGCTGGCGAGCACAGGCACCCCGTCGTTCTTCGTGCATCCGGGCGAAGCCAGCCATGGCGATGTGGGCATGATAACGCGGGACGATGCCGTGATAGCACTGTCCAATTCGGGCGAAACTTACGAAATACTCACCATCCTGCCCGTCATCAAGCGCCTCGGCATACCGTTGATAGCCTTCACCGGCGATGCGGATTCTTCGCTGGCCCGCATCGCAACCGTGCACCTCTACATCGGAGTGCCCGAAGAAGCCTGCCCGCTCAATCTGGCGCCGACTGCCAGCACCACCGCGGCCTTAGGCGTGGGCGACGCCCTGGCGGTGGCTCTTTTGAAAGCGCGCGGCTTCACCGAGGAAGACTTTGCCCGCTCGCACCCTGCCGGTACCTTGGGAAGGCGGCTGTTGTTCGTGAAGGATGTGATGCGCACCGGCGAGCATGTACCGACAGTACGCGAGGACACCACGCTGGCGGACGGGCTGATGGAAGTCACTTCCAAGGGTTTGGGGATGACCGCGGTCGTCGATGACGCGCAGCACGTGCTTGGTGTGTTCACCGACGGCGATTTGCGCCGAGCGCTCGACCGCGCCGCGGATCTGCACCGTACGCGCATGCGCGAGGTCATGAGCCTGCACGCCAAGACGGTGCAGCCGGGCACCCTGGCCGCCGAGGCGGTGCATCTCATGGAGACTCACCGCATCACCTCGCTGATCGTGGTCGATGCGGCGGATAAAATCGTGGGCGCGCTCAACGTGCATGATTTGCTGCGCGCCGGTGTGTTTTGAAATCTGCCTCGCTGAAATCTCGCCGCGCGACTGCGCTCGCCAAGATCGAGCTGCTGATCCTGGACGTCGACGGCGTGCTCACCGACGGGCGCTTGTATTTCGGCGCACGCGGCGAGGCGCTCAAGGTGTTTCATGTGCGCGATGGACACGGCATCAAGCTGCTCATGAGCGCCGGTGTACAGGTGGCCGCGGTGAGCGGCAGACGCTCCCCTGCCGTGGTGTTGCGCATGCGCGAGCTCGGCGTGCGCACGGTGGTGCAAGGATGCAGCGACAAGGTCGCGGCGCTGCGGCGCATTGCACAGCGCGCAGGCGTCTCCGTCTTGCATTGCGCCTGCATGGTCGATGACACGACGGATCTGCCGCTGATGTCGGCGGTGGGCCTCGCCGCTGCCGTCGCCGATGCGCATCCGCTGGTGTTGTCGGCGGCACACTGGGTGGCGGGCGCCGCCGGCGGCCGCGGCGCCGTACGCGAGCTGTGCGATGAACTGCTGCGCGCTCGCGCAGGCAAGCGCTGATGTGGTTTCGAGCCTTTACGCTGCTCGCCGTCATTGCCCTGGGGGTCAGCACGTGGATCTTGAGCTCCCCCTCGCACCGGCCCAAATTTGCGACCGGGGACAACGGCGCCAATCTGCCGGGATATTTCCTCAACAATGCCGTGCTCACCGACTACGACGCCCTCGGCGCGCCGGGCATCCGCATCGAAGCACAGCGCATCGAGCAAATGGCGCACGGCAACGATGTGGCCTTGTTCGACGTCAAAGTCGATTACCAGCCGCCCGAGGGCGAGTCCTGGACCATGTACGGGGACACTGCACACGTCGACCAAAGCACCAAGGTCATCAACGTGCAGGGCCATGTGCGCCTGCTGGGCGAGGCCACCGGGCGCAACGGGCTCGTTCCCGTGATCCGCACCGATGCGCTGAGCTACGACACCGCCAACCAGATCGTCACCAGCCACGAGGACGTGCATGTCGATTTCGGCCCGAACACCCTCAGCGCGCACGGGTTGTCTGCAAATTTGAAAGACCGCACCATGCGCCTAGAATACAAAGTCCATGGCATTTTCCACCCGTAAAGTCCTGATGCTCGCCTGTCTTTGGGCGCTGCAGGCGCACGCCGTGCCCAAATCGGCACCCCTGCCGATCGACTTCACCGCGCAATCCTCCGAAATCGACTACAAGAACAGCTTTACGACGTTCCGCAAAGTGCAGATCACGCAGGGAAATATGTCAATCACCGCCGACCAGGGCCAGGTGAAGGGAACCGGGGTGAACTTTCAGGACAGCCATTGGATTTTTCGCGGTTCGGTGAAGATCATGGTGCAGGAAGGCGTGCTCAATTCCGACGAGGCGCAGGCTTTCTTCGCCAACAATCAACTGGCCAGGGCCACGGCCAGCGGCAAGCCGGCGACCTTTCAACAGAAGATCGCCAAGGCCGACAAGACCGTGAATGGGCATTCCGACAACATTGATTACGATGCGGCTCATGGCATGGTCCATCTGACCACCGATGCCTATTTGAGCGACGGTCAGAACGAAATTCGCGACCAATCGTTGAAGTACGACATGATCGGCCAGCGCCTCATCGCGGACGCGGCGGAACAGCAGGGGCAGCGGGTGCACATCATCATCACGCCGCCGCCGCCCAAGTCGCAGCAACAGTCTCCGGTGGCCACGCAGCCCGCGCCGCCGGCGACCCCGCCGACTCCATGAGTGTGCTCCGAGCGCGTCAGTTAGCGAAAAGCTACAAATCACGCCAAGTTTTACGAGATTTGTCCCTCGAGGTCGAAAGCGGCGAAGTGGTCGGCTTGCTGGGACCGAACGGCGCCGGCAAGACCACGGCATTTTACATGATCGTGGGGTTAACTCGCTGTGAACAGGGGGAGATATTCCTTGATAATCGCGACATCAGCCGTTTGCCCATGCATCGGCGCGCGCAATTGGGTTTGGGCTACCTGCCCCAGGAGCCCTCCGTGTTCCGCAGGCTGTCGGTGGCCGACAACATCATGGCGATACTCGAGACCCGGCCCGGCTTGGACGACAGCGGCCGCACCGCCCGCCTCAAGGAGATCCTCGGGGAGCTGCACATCGGGCACGTACGCGATAGCCTCGGCATGAGCCTCTCCGGAGGCGAGCGCCGCCGTGTGGAGATCGCCCGGGCCCTCGCCGCCGATCCTCGCTTCATTTTGCTGGATGAGCCTTTCGCCGGCGTCGATCCGCTCTCGGTCGCTGATATCCAGCGCATAATCAAGCACTTGTCCGACAAGGGCATCGGCGTGTTGATTACCGATCATAATGTGCGTGAGACCTTAGGGATTTGCGGTCGCGCTTATATCGTCAGTCAAGGTGTGGTACTTGCCTCAGGTTCTGCGGACCAGATTCTTGCCAACCCACAGGTTCGTGAGGTGTACTTGGGCCAGGACTTCAAACTGTAGGCTTGGATTTGAAAGACATATGTTGAAGCCAAGTCTGCAGCTTCGAATCGGCCAGCAGCTCACCATGACGCCCCAGTTGCAGCAGGCGATCAGGCTGCTGCAGCTGCCTTCCCTGGATCTGCAAGCGCACGTGCGTGAAACCCTCGAGACCAATGTAATGCTCGAGGGCGATGAAGAGACGCTCGAAGTTCCGGTGGAACTTGCCCGCGAACGCGAAACCGCGCCGGTGGAGGAAAAGTACGCCGAACTGGACGGCAACAGCCCGCCCAACGATCAGCGCGAGGAACCCGAGGTCGAGATCGCGGACGAGGCATGGGAGGCGACCTCCGCCGGCCCGTCGGATTCGTCCTGGTCGGGCGACGATGATCGCAGCAGCGACTTCAGCGATCAGCATGGCCAGACTCTGCAGGAACAACTCATCGAACAGTTGGAGCTCGCCAAGCTCTCGCCCATCGACATCGCCATTGCCCGGGTCATCACCGATGCCATCACCGATGATGGCTACCTGAAGGACTCGCTCGAGGACATCCGCTCGAGCCTGCTCCCTGAAATCGAGGCCACGTGCGCCGAGGTCGAGCGCGTACTCGCGTTCGTGCAGTCGTTGGAACCGGCGGGGGTCGGCGCCCGCAGCCTGGGCGAGTGCATCGCCCTACAGCTGCGCCAGCTGGACCCGGCGACGCCGGCGCGTGATGTGGCGATCCGCGTCGCCCTGGAACACCTGGACTTGGTCGCGGGGCAGCAGCTGGTGCTGCTGCGCCGGCAATTGCGCTGCAGCGAGGGTGATTTGGAAATGGCGCTGGCACTGGTGCGCTCCTGTCATCCGCGGCCCGGCGCCGCCGTCAACCCGTCCCAGGCCGAGTACGTGATCCCGGACGTATTCGTGCGCCGCACCGAGCATGGTTGGACCGTGGAAATCAACCAAGCGACCGTCCCCAAGGTGCGCGTCAACCAGAACTATGCAAATCTGATCTCACGCTCGCCCGATCACGCCATGCTGCGCACCCAGCTGCAGGAGGCGCGTTGGTTGATGCGCAGCCTGGAGATACGCAACGAGACGCTGATCAAGGTGGCGCGCTGCATCGTGCAGCGCCAATCCAGCTTCTTCGACGTCGGCGAGGAAGCCATGGAACCCTTGATCCTCAAGGACGTCGCCGAAGCGGTGGAAATGCACGAATCGACCATTTCACGCGTCACGACCGCCAAGTACATGCACACCCCGCGCGGCGTGTTCGAATTCCGTTATTTCTTTTCCAGCCATGTCGAAGCCGCGGACGGTACCGAAATGTCGTCCACCGCGATCCGCGCCAAGATCAGAAAACTCATTTCACAGGAGAATCCGGAAAATCCGTGCAGCGACTCGAAGCTGGCGGAGATTCTGTCGCAGGAAGGCATACCCGTGGCCCGCCGCACGGTTGCCAAGTATCGCGAGGGCATGCAAATCGCTCCGTCCAACGAACGGAAGCGAGCTGCCGCCCGCGCATCTTAAGAAACCAAGAAGAGAGGTTACCTCATGCAGCTCGATCTCAGCGGTCATCATGTGGAAGTCACAGAAGCCATGCGCGGCTATGTCCTCAAAAAATTCGAACGAATCTCCCGGCACTACGAGCAACTGATCGACGTGCACTGCGTGCTCACGGTGGAAAAACTGCGCCACAAGGCGGAGGCCACCCTGATGATGAGCGGCAACAAAATCTATGCCGATGCCACCGAAGTGAACATGTATGCCGCCATCGACGCGCTGGCCGACAAACTCGATCGCTGCGTGAAGAAGCACAAGGAGAAATCCGCCGATCACCACGCCGAGGACGTCATCAAGGCGCGTCTATCGCAATAAGGCTGCAAGGCTCGAGCATCCTCCCATGTCAATGCGGCTGATCATCGTGAGCGGACTGTCCGGCTCGGGAAAAAGCGTCGCATTGCACATGCTGGAGGACATCGATTTCTACTGCGTCGACAACATTCCGGCGGCGCTGCTCAAGTCGTACATCTCGCATACCGTGCGCGGCACGGGGGACGTCGACCCGCGCACCGCCGTCGGACTCGATGCGCGCAACCGCCCAAGCGAAATCGAAACCATACCTGCGTTGGTCAACGAGCTGCGCCGCAGCGGCATCGAATGCGACGTTTTATACCTGCACGCCAGCGATGAGGTGCTGCTGAAGCGCTATGCCGAAACGCGCCGCAAGCACCCGCTGGTGAGCGCCGATGTCGGCCTGCGCGAGGCGATCGCCTCGGAGCGCACGCTGCTCGAGCCCATCACCATGGCCGCCGACTGGGTCATCGACACCTCGCACATGAGCGTGCACGCATTGCGCGAAGTGATCCGCGAGCGCATCGATCGGCGCCGCGAGGGACGGCTGTCGCTGATGTTCGAATCGTTCGGCTTCAAGCACGGCATCCCCGGCGATGCGGATTTCGTATTCGACGTGCGCAGCCTGCCCAATCCGTTCTGGGAACATTCGCTGCGCAATCTGACCGGCCAGGACGCCGCCGTCATAGATTATCTGTCCGCTCACGCCAGCGTGCGCGCGATGATCGCCGACCTGGTCGGATTCCTGGAGCGGCGCGTCCAGGAGTTTTCACTGGCGAACCGCAGCTACCTGACCATTGCGGTGGGCTGTACCGGCGGCCAGCACCGCTCCGTTTATATCGCCGAGAAACTGGCGGAGCACTTCCGCGCCGCCCACCCGCAGGTGCTTACGCGTCACGATTCCTTGCAGAAAAACTAGCGCGAAATTGCCGCGCATGCGTCAACTGCAGAAAGTCGCGGATTTCGGCGGCGCGCGCCAACGCATCCTTGTATCCCAGTTCGATCATTTCGCGGGTGAAGCCGCGCTCGAACAACAGGTAGCTGAGCAACAGGCCGCTCGCACTGCTGCTGGCCCCGAAAATGCGCATCAGCGCCCTCAAGCCGCGCGGCAGTTCGCCGGCATGCCTGTGCGCGATCTCGTTCACATCGCGTGACGGCGTCATCAGCAGCGAATCGATGTGGCGCATGCCCTCGGCCTCGTTGTAGCGGTTGATGCGCTCGAGATCGGAGGTGAGCTGGTCCATGAACAAGGAATCGAGCATGAAACCGAACATCTGGCCGAACGAAGGCTCCGGCAGCGGCGCCTTGCGCGTCAGGCCGGTGGCGGGCGGATCGTTGACGCCGATGATGAAAAGGCGGTTAGCACCCAGGTGGATGGCGGGACTCAACGGCGAAGTCTGGCGCATCGCGCCGTCGCCGAAATAGACGTGGTTGAGCAGCACCGGGCGGAACAGAAAGGGAATCGCAAGGCTCGCCATCAAGTGTTCCAGCGTCAGCACCGCGCGCGCACCCTTGCGGTTGACGCGCGCCCACGGGTCCACCGTCGGCGCCGAGGCGAAAAACGTCACCGAATCCGCGTCGCTGTAGCAGGTCGCGCTGATGCCGATGGCATGCAGGTGCTGCTTGTACAAGCTGCGCGGAATGCCGTCGAAGTTCAAGCGGGCGCGCAGCAATTCCCACAGCGGCATGTTGTCGAACAACCCGTGCGGCGGATGCACCAACCAGCCGCCGGTGACCACCGCCAGCAGCCAATGCAGCGCCGATTTGAGCAGACTCACCGAATCGGACTTGAACACGTGATGCACGCGAAAGTCGCGCCACACGCGCTCGATGGCATACACCGAGCGCCGGAAATGCGCGGCATCCGAGGCCAGCGCCACGGCGCTGACGGCACCGGCGGACGTGCCGGTGATCACCTCGAACGGGCAGGCCGACCCGCGCCGCAGTAGTTGTGCGACGCCTTTCAGCACGCCGGCTTGATACGCCGAGCGGGCGCCGCCGCCGGTCAGCACCAAACCGAGCCGATCGGGCACAACGCTCATGGCTATGTGAGGGCGTCGATCATCTGATCGAGCCCGGCCAGGGTCAACGGATACATCCGTCCCTCGAGCATCTCGCGCGTCAAGTCGATGGAGGTCGTCTGCCGCCAGCGGCCCTGCGGCACCGGGTTCAGCCAGGCAAACTTCGGATACTGCTGCATGAGCCGCTCCAGCCACGCCGTGCCGGGCTCCGCGTTCCAATGCTCGACGCTGCCGCCGGCATGCGTGATTTCGTAGGGGCTCATGGTGGCGTCGCCCACCAGAATGAGCTTGTAGTCGGGGCCGTAGGTGCGAATCACTTCAGTGGTCGGTTTGTGCTCGCTGAAGCGCCGCCTGTTGTCCTTCCACAGCGCTTCGTAGACGAAATTGTGGAAATAGTAATGCTCGAGGTGCTTGAACTCGGTGCGTGCCGCGGAAAACAGCTCCTCGCAGGTCTTGACGTGCTCGTCCATCGAGCCGCCTATGTCGAGCAGCAGCAGCACCTTGATCACGTTGCGCCGCTCCGCCTGCATCTTGATGTCGAGCCAGCCGCCCGAGCGTGCGGTGGCATCGATGGTATCGGCGAGCGCGAGTTCGTCGGGCGCTCCTTGCCGCGCGAATTTGCGCAGGCGCCGCAACGCGATCTTGATGTTGCGCGTACCCAATTCCACCTTGTCGTCGAGATTCGCAAACTCGCGCTTGTCCCACACCTTGACCGCGCTGCCATTGCGGCCGCCCTCCTGGCCGATACGCACCCCCTCCGGGTTGTAGCCATATGCGCCGAAGGGCGACGTGCCGGCCGTACCGACCCATTTGTTGCCGCCCTGATGGCGCTCCTTTTGCTCCTCGAGGCGCTTCTTGAGCGTCTCCATCAGCTTTTCCCAGCCGCCGAGGGCCTCGACGGCGGCCTTCTCCTCGTCGCTGAAATCGCGCTCCGCGAGCTTCTCCAGCCAGTCGGGCGGCAACTCTCGTTGCAGCACGGCAAAGATATCCTCGACGCCCTTGAAGTGCTCGGCGAAGGCTCGATCGAACCGGTCGTAGTACTTCTCGTCCTTGACCAGGCAGGTGCGTGATAAATAGTAGAAGCGCTCCGCGCTCAAATCGCCCAAGCCGGCCTTCAGGGCTTCCAGCAGGGTCAATAATTCCGTGACCGAGACCGGTACTCCGGTCTTGCGCAGCAGAAAGAAGAATTTGACCAGCATTTATCTGGCGGTGCGGCGGTTGAGGAACACCAGCTGTTCGAAAAGATGCACGTCCTGCTCGTTCTTCAGCAGCGCTCCGTACAGGGGCGGTATCAGCTTCTTGGCATCGTCGCTGCGCAGCGCCTCCGGCGGGATGTCCTCGGCCACCAACAACTTGATCCAATCGAGCAGCTCGGAGGTGGTGGGCTTTTTCTTCAGGCCGGGCGTGTCGCGGATCTTGAAAAACGTGGTCAATGCCTCGTGCAGCAGCTCGCGCTTCAGGTCCGGGAAGTGCACGTCGATGATCCTGGTCATGGTCGCGGCATCGGGAAAGCGGATGTAGTGAAAGAAGCAGCGCCGCAGGAAGGCGTCCGGCAGTTCCTTCTCGTTGTTGCTGGTGATGACGATCACGGGTCGATGCTTGGCGCGCACCGTTTCGTGTGTCTCGTAGACGTAGAACTCCATGCGGTCCAGTTCGCGCAGCAGATCGTTCGGAAATTCGATGTCGGCCTTGTCGATTTCATCGATCAGCAGCACCGGCTGGGTGTCGCAGTCGAAGGCTTCCCACAGCGTGCCTTTGAGGATGTAATTCCTGATGTCCTTGACCTTGGGGTCCCCCAGCTGCGAGTCGCGCAGTCTCGACACCGCGTCATATTCGTACAATCCCTGCAGCGCCTTGGTCGTGGACTTGATATGCCATTCGAAGAACGGCTTGTCGAGGGCGCGCGAGACTTCGTTCGCCAGCAGCGTCTTGCCGGTGCCGGGCTCTCCTTTGATGAGCAGGGGACGCGACAAAGTCACCGCGGCATTCACCGCGGCCATCAATTCATCGGTGGCTATATAGCGGTCGGTGCCGCGAAATTCGTTGGTCATTAATGCTACTTTCGGGTGACTCGCAGGATTTGCATGGAATTCGTACCGCCGGAGATGCCGCTGAGCTCGCCCTTGGTGAGGATGATGCGATCGTTCTCCATCACCAATTTCTGGCTCAGCAGCAGGCGGAATATCGAGAAATACACGGCTTCGCCGCGGTCTTCGATGTCGTAGGTCACCGGATAGACGCCGCGGTACAGCGTCACGCGGCGGCGCGTGCGCTCGTGGCGGGTAAACGCATAGATGGGAATGTCGGAGCGCACACGCGACATCCACAGCGCCGTCGAGCCTGATTCGGTCAGCGCCACGATGGCTTTTACGTGCAGGTGATTGGCGGTGTAGATCACCGCCGACGCGATGGCCTCGTCGGTGTACTCGAAGAAGCCGGTGTTGCGTTGCCGGGCCCGGACGTGCGCCACTTGATACTTTTCCGCACTAAGCGCGATCTGCGCCATCGCCTCCACCACTTTCTGCGGATGCTTGCCGGAAGCGGTCTCGGCCGAAAGCATCACGGCATCCGTTCCATCCATCACGGCGTTGGCCACGTCCGACACCTCGGCGCGCGTCGGAATGGTCGCCGTGATCATCGACTCCATCATCTGGGTCGCCATGATCACGACCTTGTTCTGGTGGCGCGCTTCCAGGATGATCTGCTTCTGCAGGCCTGCCAGCTCCGCATAGCCCATCTCGACGCCAAGATCGCCCCGCGCCACCATCACGCCGTCGCTGGCCTTGGTGACCGCGGCGAGATTTTTGACGGCTTCGGCGCGCTCGATTTTGGCCACCAGCAATCCGAAGCCGCCCGCCTGGCGGAACAGGCCGCGCGCCTCTTCCATGTCGGCGGCGTCGCGCGGAAATGACACGGCCAGAAAATCCAGCTTCAGGCGTGCGGCCGTGCGAATGTCCTCCCGATCCTTGTCGGTCAGCGCGCCGGCGGACAAACCGCCGCCCTGGCGGTTGATGCCCTTGTTGTTGCTTAAGTTCCCGCCGATCATGACCCGCGTCCGGATGCGCGGCCCGTCGATGCCGGTCACCTGCAGGCTGATCTGTCCGTCATTGAGCAGCAGCACGTCGCCGGCGAACACATCCGTGGGCAGTCTCTTGTAGGCGATGCCGACCGAGTCCACCGTGCCGGCATCCACCGCGAGCGACGCATCGAGCGTGAATTCTGCGCCATCATCGAGGTGCACATTGCCGTTCACGAACCGGTCGATGCGGATTTTCGGCCCCTGCAGGTCGCCGAGCACGCCCACGTACCGGCCTGCCTGCCGGGCGGCCTCGCGCACCAAGGCCAGACGGCGCTCGTGATCGGCCAGGGTGCCGTGCGAGAAATTCAAGCGCACCACATCGACGCCGGCGCGCACCACCGCCTCGAGCACGTGCAGATCATCGGTGGCGGGGCCCAGCGTCGCGACGATCTTGGTGCGCCGAAGAGCGGCAGTCATGCGGCGCGCTGCTCTAGAATGTCGACCGCCGGGAGTTTCTTGCCTTCTACGAATTCCAGAAACGCGCCGCCGCCCGTGGATATGTAGGAAATGCTGTCTTCGATGCCGTATTTCTCGATGGCCGCGAGGGTGTCGCCGCCGCCGGCAAGCGAGAAAGCCTTGCTGCGTGCGATCGCCATGGCCAGCGTGCGCGTACCCTCGCCGAACTGATCGAACTCGAACACGCCAACCGGACCGTTCCACAGGATGGTGCCGGCCGCGGCGATCAGACGTGCGATGGCTTCCGCGGAGTCCGGGCCGATGTCCAAAATCATTTCCTCGGAGGACACCGCATCGACGTTCTTGACGTCGGCCTCGGCCTTGGCGGAGAACTCGCAGGCCACCACCACATCCGTGGGCATCGGAATGACGATGCCGCGCTTCGCGGATTGCTCCAGCAGGCGCTTGCAGATATCGAGCATGGCCGGTTCGTACAGCGACTTGCCCACCTTGAACCCAAGCGCAGCCAGAAAGGTGTTGGTAATGCCGCCGCCCACGACCAGTTGGTCCACCTTGCTGAGCAGCGACTCGAGCACCGTGAGTTTGGTCGACACCTTGGAGCCCGCAACGACGGCCAGCAGCGGCCGCGCCGGCTTTTCCAGCGCCGTTTCCAGCGCGGACAGCTCGTTGACCAGCAGCGGGCCGGCGCACGCGATGGGCGCAAACTTCGCCACGCCATGGGTGCTCGCCTCGGCGCGGTGCGCCGTGCCGAACGCGTCCATGACGTACACGTCGCAGAGCTGTGCCATGCGGCGCGATAATTCCTCCGAGTCCTTCTTCTCGCCCTTGTTGAAGCGCACGTTCTCGAGCAGTACCACCTCGCCTGGCCCGACCTCGACTCCGCCCAGCCAATCCTTCTTCAGGAGCACCGGCACTCCCAGCAGTTCCGTCATGCGCTTGGCGACCGGCGCCAGGGAAAACTCCTCGGCGTACTTCCCCTCCTCGGGCCGGCCGAGATGCGACATCACCAGGACACGCGCCTTTGCGCTCAAGGCCGCTTGAATCGTCGGCAATGCAGCGCGGATTCGCGCATCGCTGCT
>Ga0182024_10020578_pt1 | contig 12051 bp, 11 predicted proteins | sample P32metaG_FD_120480 | JGI IMG/M metagenome (GOLD analysis project Ga0182024, IMG submission 120480) | Permafrost microbial communities from Stordalen Mire, Sweden - P3-2 metaG (Illumina Assembly) | ecosystem: Environmental > Terrestrial > Soil > Wetlands > Permafrost | place: Sweden: Stordalen... | reverse complement strand
CTGAAACGCTTCTTTCGGCCCTCGGTAGCACGAAAAATCACGCCTCAGACGCTCGAAAAGTATCGAATGACTCAAACAAATCGAGAAATTGCCGGCTCAGCACGATTTTTCAGCAGCCTGCTAAAGTAAAAAGCCAACAACACATCCTTTCGCACAAAGCGCGAAAGGTGGGGACCCAAATTCAACAGCGAAAATCCGTTTGGGTTAAAGCTTCGCAAGGTTTAATGCGAGAGCTGTAGGTACTGCTTCGAAAAGACAGGCTCCCAGCCGATTTGCGAAGAGAGTTTGCGGTGTGGGTGTTGTCTTCACGTGCGGTACCCCGTGCCAGGGTTGGGTTTGACGCGGGCTGAGGCCGTCGACTCTAAGGAAGAAGCCAAAGCTAGGAGGAATAGTGCTGGAGTCGATTGGGGCGGATGTGCGGTTTGGAGCGCGGACGCTGTGGAAGAGCCGCGGCTTCACGGCGGTTGCGGTGGTCACGCTGGCGCTGGGAGTAGGTGCGGCGACCGCGATTTTCAGCGTGATCGACAACGTTTTGCTGGAGCCTTTTGTTTATAAGGGCGCGGACCGATTGATGTGCGTGGAAATACACGACAACGACGACAGCAGCCCCGGCGGCCAACCCTCCTACATCGGCACGGAGTTTCTGGACTACGCAAACCAGAATCATGTCTTCGAGGAGACCATTGGCAGCAGTAACGAAGATGTTTTGTACACCACTAACGAGGGAACCGAACGATTTTCCGGGAGGCTGATCAGTCCAAATACTTTCGAGTTTCTGGGCATTGGAGCGTTGTTAGGGCGCGTGGCGCAAGCGGCGGACTACGAGCCGGGAGCGCCGCCGATCTTTGTGCTGCGGTACAAGACGTGGGTGAGCCGCTTCAACGGGGACACGTCGATACTCAACAAGACATTCACGCTGAACGGCGTTTCGCGCACGCTGGTGGGAGTTATGCCGCCGCGTTTCGCGTGGGGCGATGCGGACATGTGGATTCCGGAGAAACCGGAGCGCGCGGAGAATTCTTCGTACGGATTTCCGAATTACTGGTTCCTGCTGGGGCGGCTCAAGCCAGGAGTGGGCAAGGAGCAGGCGGTGGCGGACTTTACGGTGCTGGCGCGGCAACACGCGATTCAATATCCAAAGAATTACCCGAAACATTTTTCAGTCATCGTGGAAACGCTGACCGACCAGGTGGTGGGGCAATTTCGCACGATGCTGTTGATTGTGCTGGCGGCGGTGGGGCTGCTGTTGCTGATCGGATGCGGCAACGTGGCGAATTTGTTGTTGGCGCGCGCGACTACGCGAGAAAAAGAGTTCGCGGTGCGCGCGGCGCTGGGGGCAGGACGCGGCAGGCTCATTCAGCAGTTGCTAGTGGAGAGCCTACTGCTGGCGATGGGCGGGGCGCTGTTGGGTTCGTTGCTGGCGTGGGCGGGGCTCAAAGGGCTGATTGCCATCACCCCGGAAGACATCATCCCTGCGGAGACGGTGATCCGGATGAATGGAAAAGTGCTGTTGTTTGCACTGGGTGTAGCGGCGCTGACAGCGTTAGTTTTTGGGCTTACTCCGGCGCTGCAAGCATCGCGACGCGACCTGAACGACTCGCTGCGGGATAGCAGTAAAGGATCCAGCGGGGGCACAAGCCACGCGAACCTACGCAATGCGGTGATTGTATTTGAGGTGGCGCTGTCGTTGGCATTGCTGGTGGGCGCGGGACTCTTGATGCGAAGTTTTGCCGCGTTGCGCGAAGTGAATCTGGGTTTGCGGCCGGATCACATCCTGGTTACGCGACTGCCGTTGCCGCAGGAACGCTACAAGACGGGCGCCCAGGTGACGGGGTTTTTCCGTCCGTTGCTGCAACAACTAAACGCGGTGCCGGGGGTAGTAGCGGCGGCGGAAACGAGTTCGTTGCCGCCCTACGGCGGAATTCCTACGGACGTGGAGGTGGCGGGCAAGACGCACACGGAAAAATGGCGGGCTTTTCTGCAGTTGTGCAGCCAGGAATATTTCACCGTGCTGCGGATTGCATTTCTGCGCGGGCGCGGTTTTACCGAAGCGGAAGTCAACAATGTGCGCAAATTGGCGGTGATCAATCAGGCTTTTCAACGTAAATATTTTGGCGATGAAGACCCTATCGGGAGAAGTATTCATATTTTGCAACTGGAGCAATTTCCGGATCCGCAGCCGGATGCGTGGTACGAAGTGATCGGGATTGTTGCGGACGTCAAGAACCAGGGACTGCAGGACCCGATTCTGCCGGAGGTCTGGGTTCCTTACACTGCGACGGGCTCGGCGAGGCGAGGTGTGCTGGTGCGCACCTCGGGCGATCCGATGTTGATGACGAATGCGGTGCGAGAAGAAATATGGAGCAGGGATCGCAGCGTGGCGTTGACCTTGACGAAGACGATGGAGGACTACATCAACTCGTTTTCGTATTCGCAACCGCGATTCGGATTTTTGCTGATCACGGTTTTTGCGGCGGTGGGAATGATCCTGGTGTCCGTGGGCGTGTACAGCGTGATTGCCTACACCACCGCGCGACGCACGCGGGAAATCGGGATACGCATGGCGCTGGGAGCGGAAGGCGGAGATGTGCAGCGGTTGGTGATCAAAACAGGACTGCGCCTAGTGGTCTTGGGAATTGTGATTGGTTTAGCGGCCAGCCTGGGTATTTCGCGACTGATTGCCAGCCAGCTGTGGGGCGTATCGGCACACGACCCGCTCACGCTGGTGGTGGTGCCGATCCTGCTGCTGATTATTGGAATACTGGCCTGCTGGATTCCCGCACGGCGAGCGACGCGGGTCAGCCCGATGAAGGCGCTGAGGTATGAATGATGGGCGTGGCGCTGCACCAGCACGGAATGATTGGCGAAGGATTCGAGCCTGCCGGAGCGCTTTAACGGGCTCGTTTGGCGCGAGCGGTGCGCTTCGAGGTGGACTTCGGAGCTGGGCGCTTGGATTTGGCAGTGCGTGAGGCAGCAGATCTTTTTGCGGAGACTTTGGTCTTTTTCCTCGGCGTGGACTTGCGCTTGGACGTCGTAGTCTTACGCTGTGACGCCCTGCTCTTGCGCTTGCTGTGGGTAACGCTGTCGACGATGCGGGCGGTGGATTTGCCAATCGATTTTTGAGCGGCGCTGGCCTTTTCGGCCAAATTTCCCAGCGCCGAGCCGATGGATTCGGCGACGCTGGTTAGCAGCCCTTCGTTCTTAGCTGAACTTTCCGTGTCTGACATAGGTGTCGCTCCTTGGTGAAGCAGTTGATGCCACACAACATGGGGACATGGCACAAGGCCCGACGCGCGGCCTCAGCCGAGCGCGGACCCCGCGCAGCTTATATCAAATGAACAGAAAAGTGTTAGACGGGTCTGCGGCCTTGAATCACGCGAATCAAGATCACGATAATCGCCAAAACGAGCAGGATATGGATAAACCCGCCCAGCGTGTACGAAGTGACGAGCCCGAGCAGCCACAGAATCACAAGTATCACCGCTATTGTCCAAAGCAAGTCCATCTCCTATCTCCTTAAAATAATTTCCGTGGCCCGTTGAGGCGCCTTGAAGATGGAGGGGACAGTACGGGGAATGTGTCTCGGGGGCCATAGGGTAAAGAATGTAGCGGATAGTGCATTTTGTAGTACCGTTGAGAGGGAGCCTTAAGTGCATCTCGTCGCTGAGATTTCGCGGCAAATGACAAAAAAAGCCGCGGCAGTGGCCGCGGCTTTTCAATGCAGCATTATTGAATTTTAGGAATGTGACGCGTAGTCGGTTCCACCGTTTGGTTTCTGCCAATTGTGCTGCTGGTGCTCCTGCGGAGTGGGGACGTTGCCGAAGGTAGTGGGTTTGCCGCTGGAAGCTTTTTTATAGTGTTCGGAAAAACCTGGGACGAGGTCCTCGATGTACTCGCTGAGGCGGGTGGTAGCGAGTCCGATTGCGGCGTTCTTCAGGTTATGCCAAACCTCAGAGGTCTGTCCGGCCGACTGATTTGGATAGGCCGAGTGGCTTGGCGCGGCGTGAGAGACCGGTGAAGGAGCCGACTGCGCCGACGAATCTTCGTGCTGCGAAGTGTAGGAGTTCCAGCGGTCGTTTACGTACTTGGGGCCGGAACTGACGCCGGAAGAAATAGTTGAGCGGCTAGGAAGAATGGCGGCAATCACGGCACCGCCTACGAACGCGGCGCCCAACAGCATGCCGGGATGCTCCTGGAATTGCGCGCGCCAATCAAAAGCGCTCTTCACTTTATCCTCCAACTCGCTGAAGTTGTCTCCCAACTCATCGCGCTGACGTTGAATGTGACGCTCTATTTGATCTGGTCTTTCGCCCATTGGACATTCTCCTTCAAACTTTCGACTGTTCGTTCGGGAACTGTATTTACGTTCTTGAGCTTTTTTGTAGCGGCACTGAGCATGACCGCAGCGATCACGGCAAGGACCACGCTCACAATTAGTGAGGCCGCCCAAGTCGGTAACAGCGTGGCTAACCCCATGATGGCCGCAAAAATGAGATAAGCGCCGGCATACAAGCCGACGACACCGGCGATTAGGCAGCTAATTAAGGGGCCGTAGGCTTTAGCGGCTTCCTGTCTTATCTCAGCTTTCGCGAGGCGAAATTCGGAGCGGATGATCTCCTGAATATTGCCGACTATATCTGCAAGAACTTCGGGCACAGTTCTGGCGCTACTTTGCATAAAGGCTCCTTGCCGCAGGCCAGCCGGTTAGTCGCTGCTGCGCATTACGCGAGCCAACAGGAATCCGAGCACTGCAGCGGCTGCCAGCGACTGGCCGGGATAGCGCTTAACAAAGTCGGTGACATCGTTGGCCATTTCGCTGAAATCGTGGTCGCGAACATAGTCCGCAGTGGCTTGCAGCTTGTTGGCGGTGGCATGGGCGGCGCTGGCCACGCGGTCGGCGTTGGCATGAGCGGCGCTGGCGACACGGTCGGTGTTGACGTGTACTGCCCCTGCAACGCGGTCGGCGTTGGAGTGAACGGCACCGGCGACGCGGTCAGACTGTTCATGCAGAGTCGAAGCGGCCTTGCCCAGGTTGGCGGCGGCGGGTTCGCGCGCGGCATCAATTTTGTCTGCCGTTTTACGACCGAAGTCGGTCACGCGGTCGCGAACATCGGCTGCTTTTTCGGAGATTTGTTCTTTGAGGCGGGCGGCCGTACCTGCAGCACCGGTATCGCCAAAGTTTTGATTGGGGTCATTGTTGAAATTGTCTTCCATGTATCTTTCTCCTTTTCGCTCGAGGGACGTGCCGTCACACTCGAACGGTGGTGACGAGGATCTAAATCCGGTGACGCCGCGAATCGTAGTCCGCTGCGAGGAATAGGAACATCCGGTAAAGGGAGTAGATTATGTAGACCTTCGTAGTACCGGATGGAGTCGTAGTACCGGGCGTGGTTGTTGCCTTCGGCCAAGGATGTCTTCCGTTTTTGGATCTTTTTTGAAAGGTATTAGTGCTTCAACGGAATGATGTGCTGGAACGGAATTATGGGATAGACTGTCGTCGAATGCCTTGCGTCACGGAGAGTTTGTAATGGTGGGCTTTTACGAGGAAATGGCGGACTTCGCGGCGATGAGCGAAGACGATGGCTTCCTCGGGCAGTGCGCGGCGGAAGGTGTCGAATTGTCTCCGACACCGATTCGAACCGAAACGCCGATTCTTTCCAGCATCCCGGTGACCCGCCGCGGTCCGCGGCAGTTGCAGCTTCTCGTCCTTCCCAGGCGAGATGCGATTGAAGCGTTGAAATAAGCGAAATACGCGCTCAGGCACAGTGTTTTGTGCGCGACTGAACGGCAGAACTGTAACGAAAATCCGCAAACATCCTGTACCCTGAAATTCAGGTGACCCCGTTGGCGCGGACTTCTCCGGCTAAAGATAGTGCCCGGCTGCTGACCCTAGTGGCCGCGGTGGTGGCGATCGGCACGCTGTATTTTGCGCGGGTGATGCTGGTGCCGCTGGCGCTGGCGATCCTGTTCACGTTTGTTTTGAGTCCCCTGGTTGGCGCGCTGGAACGGATTTATTCCCCACGATTCCTGGCGATCATTCTAGTGGTGACGGCTACGGTCGCAGGGGTTGGATTGATGGCTTACACGGTGGCGGACCAACTACTGGATGTAACCAACCAGCTGCCCAGTTACAAGACGAATATAAAGGCGAAGATCGACGCGATACACACTCCGAAGTCCCGCCGGCTGGATAAAGCGGCAGATGCGATGAAGGAGATCGGCAAGGAGATTACGGACACGCCGCCGGCGCCCGGAGAAGTGGGCACTCCATCCAGAAACTCCAGTAACGCGCAAAAGCTGGCCAACGCAAACAAGCCGGTACCCATTCAGGTGTTTCAGCCGGCGTCCGATCCGTTCGAGTCACTCAATACGGTGGTCACACCGATGGGCAGCGCCATTATCGTGCTGGTGCTGACGATCTTTATGCTGGCCGGCCGTGAAGATTTGAGGAACCGGCTTATCGGGTTAGTGGGACGCGGCCACCTGAATGTCATGACCCAGGCGTTGGACGATGCGGGCAAGCGGGTGAGCCGCTACTTGCTGCTGCAACTGGTGGTTAACGCCGGGTTCGGATTGATTATTGGAATTGGTCTGTATTTCATCGGTATCCCGAACGTGCTGTTGTGGGGAGTGGTGGCAGCGCTGTTGCGGTTTTTGCCCTACGTCGGTTCTCCGCTGGCCGCAGTGTTGCCGATCCTGTTATCGCTGGCGATTTTCACGACGTGGACGCGTCCAGCGGAGACGATCGGTTTATTTCTTGGAGTGGAATTGCTGGTGGGCAACGTGCTGGAACCGTTGCTGTACGGCGCGCACACGGGAATATCGTCTTTTGCCATTTTATTTGCAGCGATTTTCTGGACGCTGATCTGGGGGCCCATCGGGTTGTTGCTGTCGACACCTCTGACGGTATGTCTGGTAGTGATCGGAAGGCACGTGCCTTCGCTGAATTTCCTCAACATTCTTCTGGGCGACCAGCCGGTTTTGTCTCCCGAAGCACATTACTACCAGCGGCTACTGGCGACGGACCAGGCGGAAGCAAAGCAAGTCTTGGATGAATATCTGAAAACGAATTCGCTGGAGGATTTGTACGACTCGGTGGTTATACCGGCGCTGGCGCTGGCGGAGCAGGACCGACATCACGACGATCTGAACGACATCACGGAACAATTTATCTGTCAAAGCACAAAGGAATTGATCGAGGAGTTGGGAGAGAAAGCCAAGGAAGAAATCGCCGTAGCGGCCAGGGAAATTCCGGAGGATTCGGAGGCGCTGGCGGTTCCGGCGAGTGTGCCGGAGCGGGCAGCGCCTATGACGCGCGTGGTGTGCCTGCCGGCGCGAGACGAGGCGGATGAAATCGTGGGGATGATGCTCGCACAACTGCTGGAGCGAGCCGGCTACCAGGCACAAGCTATTTCCATCGGCATCACCACGGAGATGCTGACGCAGGTCAAGGAAGCTAACCCGGATATCGTGTGCATCTCGGCGCTTCCGCCGTTTGCGCTGCTGCACGCCAGAGATCTGTACAAACGAGTGCGAGCGCAGGTTCCGCGGGCAAAAGTGATCATCGGGCTCTGGAAATTCGGCGGCGATCCGGTGAAGGCCGCGTCGCGACTTAACATCGATGGTAACGATAAATTGTCGCTGACGCTGGCGCAAACCGTGCTGCAAGCCAGCGTTTATCGGGAGATTGAGATGATCCCGCAGCACGCCGGAGTCAAGGCTACTAAGTCAAACTAAATCGGGTACTGCGTTCACCCGATGTATTCGCGGTTCGTTCCTAAGTACATTCTTTTCATGAGTCCATCGACAATCCTGGACGACCGCCTCGGCACAGACACACCCGATCTGGTGTGCTTTTCGCACCTACGCTGGAATTTCGTATACCAGCGGCCACAACATCTCTTGAGTCGTTTCGCGGCGCAACGCCGCGTTTTTTACGTTGAAGAACCGATTTTTATTGACGGCAAGTCTCACCTGAAGCACTCGCGCGGCAATTCCGGCGTAGATCTGGTCGTACCGCATCTTCAGCATTCCGACGATGCCGCGGAGACTCTGAAAACGCTGATCGACGATTTTTTCCAGGAGAACCAGATTCACTTTTACGCGCTGTGGTACTACACGCCGATGCAACTGCCGTGGACGAGTCATTTGAAACCTGTTGCGGTGGTGTACGACTGCATGGATGAACTGTCAGCGTTCAAAGGAGCGCCTCCGGAACTAGGGAAGCGCGAACTGGAATTGCTGCAGTGGGCCGATCTGGTGTTTACCGGCGGGCATAGCTTGTACGAAGCCAAGCAGGATCAACACCAGAATATTTACGCGTTCCCGTCCAGCATCGACGCTCCCCACTTTGCGCGTGCGAGAACGATAACTGTGGAACCGGAAGACCAGATGTCGATACCCGGAGTACGGCTGGGGTTTTTTGGAGTGATCGACGAGAGGATGGATCTGGAATTGGTCGCGGGGATGGCGGCGGCTCGTCCTGACTGGCACCTGGTCATGATTGGACCGGTGGTCAAAATTGATCCGGCCACTTTGCCTCAATTAGCAAATATTCACTACCTGGGCATGAAAACGTACGATGAATTACCCACGTATATGGCAGGTTGGGATATCGCGATGCTGCCCTTCGTGCGCAACGATTCCACGCGGTTCATCAGCCCGACAAAGACTCCGGAATATCTGGCGGCCGGCCTGCCGGTGGTATCCACTTCGATTCGCGATGTAATTCGCCCCTATGGAAATGCCGGTGTAGTGCAGATTGCGGATACCCCCGAAGAGTTCGTGGCAGCCGTAGAAAGAGCTTTGGCGGAGGACGCGTCCCAGCGTTTGAAACGAGTGGACGCAATGCTGTCGCAAACGTCATGGTCGCGCACGTGGGGGCGCATGGCGGAACTACTGGAAGACGTAGTTCAGCGACGCACCAAACCGAAGGCAGTGCAGCACGGCACCGGCAAGCTGGCTGCCGCCGCAGTGGCCAGCGGACACGCGTAAACCTCGGCGGATCACGCAGCCACAATCACAACGCACTCGCAGGTCGTAGCCAAGCCGTAACCAAATAAAGAGGAGCCAGGTCCATGTTCGATTATCTCGTGGTAGGTGCAGGTTTCGCCGGAAGCGTGTTGGCAGAACGATTGGCGGCAGGCGGAAATAAGCGCGTGCTGATCTGCGACAAGCGCAACCACATCGGCGGAAACGCGTACGACCATTACGATGAACACGGGATCCTGGTCCACAAATACGGGCCACACATTTTTCATACCAACTCCACGGAAGTGTTCGAATATTTATCGCGCTTCACGGAATGGCGGCCCTACGAGCATCGCGTGCGCGCAAACGTGGACGGCATGACGCTGCCGATTCCCATCAACCTCGATACCATCAACCGTCTGTACGGAATGAACCTGACTTCGGCGGGGCTAACGGACTTTTTCGCTTCGCTAGCCGAGGCTACGGGAAAGATCACGACCTCCGAAGATGTGGTAGTCAGCAAAATCGGTCGCGAGTTGTACGAAAAATTCTTTCGCGGCTACACGCGGAAGCAGTGGGGGCTGGATCCTTCGGAACTGGATGCCTCGGTGATCGGGCGTGTGCCGGTACGCACGAATCGCGACGACCGTTATTTCACGGATATGTACCAGGTGATGCCTTTGCATGGGTACACGCGGATGTTTGAAAAAATGGTGGACCATCCCCATATCAAGATACTTTTGAACACGGATTATCGCGAAGTGGTGAAGGATATTCCATTCCGCGAAATGATTTATACCGGGCCGGTCGACGAATTTTTCGACTACAAGCTGGGGAAGCTTCCCTACCGTTCCCTGGAATTCAAACATGAAACGGTGAGCCGGGAATTTTACCAGGATGCCCCGGTGGTGAATTTCCCAAATCATCAGGCTTATACGCGCATAACAGAATTCAAATATCTGACCGGGCAGACGCATCCAAAAACGAGCATCGTGTTCGAATTTCCCAGGGCGGAAGGCGATCCGTATTATCCGGTGCCGCGCAGACAAAATGCGGAGCTGTATGCGCAGTACAAGGAACTGGCTGACGCCACGCTCGGCGTTCATTTTGTGGGACGGCTGGCAACCTACAAGTACTACAACATGGACCAAGTCACGGCGCAGGCGCTGACGACCTACGCGAAAATCATAGGCACGCGCCGGCTGGAAGCGACCGTTTCCATCACTCGCCCGCGACACGTGGAAACGCCCAGGACGTTTACTACGGATGTGGTCATCGCGCGGGAAGGCGGCCATGTCTCTTGAGGTTTGGGGCGGGCTGGAATGCACCGTCAACCGCGTAGGAGATTCGTACTTTGATCAGGTCAAGAGGACTGGGCATCACGACCGGCCGGAGGATCTGGACCTGATTGCCGGTCTGGGAATCAGGACGGTGCGATATCCGGTGCTGTGGGAGCGCACGGAGTGTGGCGGCGAATTTGATTGGACGTGGACGGATGAGCGTCTGGAGCGTATGCGCGAACTTGGCGTCACGCCCATCGCGGGGCTGGTGCATCACGGCAGCGGACCGTTGCACACGAGCCTGATCGATCCGGAGTTCCCAGAGAAGCTAAGCAATTACGCGCGCGCAGTGGCAGAGCGCTATCCGTGGATTGAAAATTACACGCCGGTGAATGAACCGCTGACGACGGCACGATTCAGCGCACTGTACGGGCACTGGTATCCACACGGAAAATCGGACCGACTTTTCGCTTGCGCACTTTTGCAGCAGTGCCGCGCGATTGTTCTGGCTATGCGCGCGATTCGCGAAGTGAATCCGGAGGCACGCTTGATCCAGACGGAAGATCTGGGCAAAACGTTCAGCACGCCAAAGCTGGCGTACCAGGCGCACTACGATAACGAACGGCGGTGGTTGACGTTTGATTTGTTGTGCGGCCTCGTGGGACCGAACCATTCGATGTGGAATTACTTTCTGGACAGCGAGATAGAAGAGAGCGAGCTGTACTGGTTCGTGGAAAATTCATGCGCTCCGGACATTCTGGGCGTGAACCATTATTTGACCAGCGACCGGTATCTGGACGAGCGGATTGAGATTTATCCGCCGCACACTCACGGGCGAAACAGGCGGCATCGCTATGCGGATGTGGAAGCGGTGCGTGTGGCGGTAGACACAGATTCAGGGCCGGCGGCACGGCTGGCGGAAATATGGCGACGCTATCGCCTGCCGGTAGCCGTTACTGAAGCACACATCGGCTGCTCCGCTGATGAGCAGGTGCGCTGGTTTCTGCAAGTGTGGAATGCGGCGGAAGAATTACGGGGCACCGGGGCGGACGTGCGGGCGGTTACGGCTTGGGCGCTTTTGGGATCGTTTGATTGGAATTGCCTGTTGGTTCGCGACGATAATATGTACGAGAGCGGAGTATTCGATATCCGCCAGGGCATCCCGAAAAGTACGGTCCTGGCGGAGGTATTGAAAGAGCTTGCCACCGGGAAACAGCCGAGCGATGCATGGGCCAGCGAGCCGGGCTGGTGGCAGAAGCCGGAGCGCGTACTTTATGAGCCAGAGCAGTTCATGCCGGCAGAATTCCTGGAGCAAGCTGGGGGAAGTTCGGCGTATTCCCCGGCGTAGCCTTCGCTTATCCAATCGCTTATTGAGTCGCGTATGCGGCGCGATCATCAGGGTGCCATGAATCTCGACGACGCAAACATTCCGAGAGGCGAATATCCTCGTCCGCAATTCGTGCGACCGGATTGGTTGAACCTGAACGGAGTATGGGAATTCGCGTTTGACGATCTGGACCAAGGCCTCACGTCGGGCTGGCCACTGGGACTTCCGCTAGACCGACGGATCATCGTGCCCTTTCCTTATCAGACTGAACTTTCAGGAATTAACGACAAATCGATACACGAAATTATCTGGTACGCGCGCGACTTTGAAGTGCCGGCACAGTGGAAAGGCATGAATGTGCTGCTCCATTTCGGAGCGGTCGATTATCAATGCACGGTGTGGGTGAACGGGCAGGAAGTGGGCCACAATCGTGGCGGGCACACTCCTTTTCAATTCAACATCGGACCGTATCTG
>Ga0182024_10020577_pt1 | contig 12051 bp, 12 predicted proteins | sample P32metaG_FD_120480 | JGI IMG/M metagenome (GOLD analysis project Ga0182024, IMG submission 120480) | Permafrost microbial communities from Stordalen Mire, Sweden - P3-2 metaG (Illumina Assembly) | ecosystem: Environmental > Terrestrial > Soil > Wetlands > Permafrost | place: Sweden: Stordalen... | reverse complement strand
TGGATGGAGTACGGCAAAATTGTAGAGCGCACACGAGACTTGAAGCGCGAACCCGCGCCGGGGCTGACAAGCGAACTGCCGAGGAATTCGGAAAGATGAGCGCGCCCACCGGCATCACCCGCGCCACGCTCCTCAAAGATCTTCGCCTCGAGTGGCGCTCAAAAGACGCCATCAACTCCATGCTCTTTTTTTCTCTGCTGGTGGTGGTGGTATTCAGTTTCTCCTTCGACCCCACCGCCGAAGAATCGCGCCAAATCGCTGGCGGCCTCATCTGGGTAGCATTTCTATTCGCAGCAGTGGTCGCCCTGAATCAGACATGGGCGCGAGAAATTCGCAACCAGGTGCTGGACGCCTATCGCGTATCCCCCGCTCCCGCAAACTCGCTGTTCCTGGCAAAGACGCTAGGCAATTTTATTTTCGTAACCGTGCTGGAAGCCCTGATGACGCCGCTCTTCATCGCGTTCTACCGTCTTCATTCCCTGGGCCCAGAGTGGCAACTGCTCTTAGTCGCAATCTTCGGAACCTGGGCCCTCGTAGTCAACGGAACGTTTTTTGCAGCCATGTCCTTGCGCACCAGAAGCCGCGAAATCATGCTGCCGCTTCTCCTTTTTCCAATCTCGATTCCAGCAATCCTCGCCATGGTGCAGTCGACTACAGCTATACTCAATGGCGAAGGCGCGCGCTTCTGGATCGTATTGCTAGCCACCTACGACCTGGTATTTACCACCGTCTGTCTTCTGTTATTTGAAACCGTATTAAACGCCGAGTAATTAATAATGGAGCGACGGGGCGTCCTCGCCCGTCTACCCCAGCACCAAGCGGGAAGGCTTCTGCCGGGCGAGGACGCCCGGCTCTCCACGAGCAAAGTTATGAGCAGCGTTACCAGCAAAGTTACAAACAAAGTTGCAAAATGAAAAAAGTTTTTCCCATCCTCGTCGTGCTAACCGGAATATTGCTGAGCTACGCCCTCTACCAGGCGCTGGTAGTCGCGCCCACCGAGCAAACCATGGGCAACGTCCAGCGCATCTTCTACTACCACGTCCCCTCCGCCTGGACCGCCTTCATCCTCTTCTTCGTCAACTTTGGGGCATCCATCGCCTACCTCATCAAGCGCCGTCCCACCGCCGATATCATCGCGCTGGTCAGCGCCGAAGTCGGAGTAGTTTTCTGCACCGTCGTGCTCGTCACCGGCCCCATCTGGGCGCGTCCCGTCTGGGGCATCTGGTGGACGTGGGACATGCGCCTCACTTCAACCCTGGTTCTCTGGCTAATTTACGTCAGCTATCTTTTCCTGCGCCGCTTTTCGTCCAGCGGAGAAACACCATTACTGGCAGCCGCTCTAGCGGTACTAGGCGCCCTGTGCGTACCGTTCGTTTATTTTTCCATCTGGTTTTTCCGCACGCAGCATCCGCAGCCGGTCATGGGCGGAGGCGGCTCCATCGACCCCCGCATGATGCATGCCCTGCTGATCAACTGGCTGGCTTTTTCCTGCTTCGCGTTTCTAGTTTGCTGGTCGCGCTACCGATTGGAAAAACTGCAGCGTGAAGTCGATCACGCCCACGCCATGAAATCGCTCTTAGAGCCGCATGGCAGCGCACGATAAAGAATAAAGATGAAAAAAGAGAAAAAGAAAGATAAGGAGGAATAATTAATGAGACAAAACCCATACTTGTTTGCTGCCTATGCCGCAACCTGGATCATCCACATCACTTACTTGATAACCATTGTTCGCCGTTACTCCCGCCTGCAACGTGAAATCGAGGGCTTGAAGAAATAAATTGAAGAAATAAATCAAACAGCAGTTTTCCTACGACCCCTGCTTAATCTCAACCGCCTTGTCGTTGGCGAAAGTAATCGCCATCGGCTTCCCGCCATTCGCATAATGCAAAGTTCGAGAGCCATAATCTCCCGCACTCCCACTCGCCGGAGCTCCCGCTCCAATCGCAAAACTTGCCTGCAGTTCGCTCATTCCTGACTGCACTTCATGTGCATCAATCTTCTTCCACACGTCCGACGGCCAATGCTTGTAAAGCTCATGCGGATCCTCAATAAAAAAAGCGTCGTCGGAATAAATCTTGAAATCGCTGCCCTTCTCCGCTCCAATCGGAACCGCGTACTCCTTGCCCTCCAGCGAAAACACAGCCATCACCTGCTTCGTCCCCGCGGCCTGCGGAGATACGTCCGTCACCACATCCTGAATCGACAGCTTCAGCAGAGGCGGCAAAGTCCCCGCCGGTTGCCCGAAGTCAGCTTTCCGCCGCGCTTTGTCGTAAGGATAATAAGCAAGCTGATATCCAACCTTCACCCACACCGGTTGCTCGGTCAATTGCCGCGCCGACTTCAGGTCATAAGGCCGCAACCGCTTCGGCGTAACATAGTAGTCAGCCTTCATCGCCGATTCCTGCGGCTTAGGTTTCGTCTCCTCCTGCAGCGCCTCATGCCGCTCGTAGACGATATAAGCCGCCCGCCCGCCCGCAAGCAGAATGGCCACCAGCATGAATATTTGCAGCTTATTTTTAACTTCCGAATCGACCGCCATAATCTGATTAGATTCCTGCTAGAGTTCGGCCCGCGCACTTACAGATCTTTACCACAGAAGGCACAGGGGTTTCACAGGGGGCACAGGGAGATTCCTGATTCTAGAGACGAATCAGTTAGAATATAACCATGCCCATCGCCCAGGACGACGTTCTAAACGCACTCAAGCAGTGTTACGATCCCGAAATCCCAGTCAACATTGTCGATCTGGGCCTGATCTACGACATCCGCTTCGACGACCTTCCGGAAGGCCAGCAAGACGTCACCGTAGACATGACCCTAACCGCTCAAGGCTGTCCCGAGCACGTCAACATCAGCGCCCAAGTCAAATCGCGAGTGGAACAACTTCCCGGAGTCCGCAACGCCAACGTCAATGTAATCTGGGAACCGGCCTGGACCCCCGAGCGCCTAAGCCCCGACGCCCGCAAGCAACTAGGCATCGACTAAGTCCTCGCCTCCGCTGTCACATAACACGCTGTCATCCTGAGCGAAGCGAAGGACCTCTGGATTGCGCCGCATCAGCTCAGTACTCTCCCAATTCCTCAAACGCCCGCGCCGCGCGATTCTCCGAAAACTCCTCAATCTTGCTCCCAATCTTCATCGCGATATCCATGTACCGCGTTCCCTGCCGCAAATACGACGGCAATTCCTCGCGAATCCGCGCAAATTCTCGGGGATACTCCGACGCCAGCACCGCCAATCCTACGCTTCCCACCAGCACCGCCGCCGGACGCCGCCCCTTGATCGCCAAGATTGCCGCCGTTCCCGCCGCTCCCGCAATCACCGCCTGCTTCCACGTTTCCATGTCATCTCCTCGAATGTCGATCAACTTAGCCAGCAGCAGAATTCTAAACCTAATCCATGCTTTATACTTCTGCGAGCGCGCTGCGCCCAATCAGCGGTCAGCACAAGCGCGATCAACTGAGCCTATGATGCGATTTCGAACCTTCCCGTTCTTCTCGGCCATTGTCTTCCTGCTGAATTGCGCATTCTTCTCTACCGCCGTTCTTTGCCCAGCTCAAACCAAGCCCCGAGCCCGCGATCTCGGAGTCCCCTTCGACGGCACACCCGGCCCCTACAACGCCATTACCGACGTCAAGGGAGTCGAAGTCGGACACACCACGCTCATCTCCGGCAGCGGCAAACTCAAAGTTGGCGAAGGCCCCGTCCGCACCGGAGTCACCGCCATTCATCCCCGCGGCAAGGCCGCCAATGACTCCGTCTTCGGAGGCTGGTTCACCCTCAACGGCAACGGAGAAATGACCGGTACTACCTGGCTCGAAGATTCCGGCTTTCTCAACGGCCCCATCATGATCACCAACACCCACAGCGTCGGCGTAGTGCGCGACGCCGTAATCGCCTGGAAAGTGAAGCAGGGCAATCCCGACATGGAAGGCTATTGGTGGTCGCTCCCCGTAGTAGCCGAAACCTGGGACGGCTATCTCAACGACATCAATGGCTTCCACGTAAAGCCCGAAGACGCCTTCCACGCGCTAGACGTAGCCCATAGCGGACCCGTAGAAGAAGGCAGCGTAGGCGGCGGAACGGGCATGATATGCAACGAATTCAAGGGCGGCATCGGAACCTCCTCGCGCGTCCTCAGCGCGAAAGAAGGCGGCTACACCGTAGGCGTCCTGGTACAGTGCAATTACGGACGCCGCGACCAACTCCGCATCGCCGGAGTGCCCGTAGGCAAAGAAATTCCAGAGCATCCCGCCTACGGAGAAGACGTAGGCTCCATCATCATCGTAGTAGCCACCGATGCCCCGCTAATTCCCACGCAACTAAAACGCCTGGCCCGCAAAGCATCTCTAGGCCTGGGCCGCGACGGCAGTTACTCCGGCGACGGCTCGGGCGACATCTTCGTAGCCTTCTCTAGCGCCAATCCAGGAGCCGCCTCCAGCAAGGGAGTGCGCGACCTGAAAATGCTCCCCAACGACAGCCTCGATCCCTTATTTCTGGCCACCGTCCAAGCCACCGAAGAAGCCATAATCAACGCTATGGTAGCCGCCGACACCATGACCGGCATAGACGGCCACACCGCCATCGGCCTCCCTCACGACCGCCTGCAAGAAGTCCTAAAGAAGTACAACCGTCTAACCAAATAGCAGATTTTGGTTTTAGATCTAGTGTGGGACGAGTTCAGTGTGGGGACGGGCGCCCTCGCCCGTCCGAGCCGAGCGCAGCTCGGCAACTGCCGACGCCAAAGTAAACCTCAAATCGCAGCCCGCAGTTCGTCGCTCGCAGCTGCTGCATCCCTCGCTAGCCACAGCTCCAAATGCCATCCCCACGTTACCTTCGCTGCCCAACCAAAGCGTCTTCGCCCAATACTCTTCAGGGCATACAATTCAACCAGTGAAAGCCTATCGCATAGAACGCGTCAAGAACGGCATGAAGTTCACGTGCAAGCAGTGTTCCCACAGCGTCACCACTCTTGATTTCGACGCCAAAGCCGGAAATCTGCGCACCCAAGCCGCCACCGCCATCAACGCCCACGCTACCACGGCACATCAAACGCCCATGACAGTCTCACTCCCGGATAGTCAACTCCGCAGTTGGCGCTAAACTTTAGCGCGACGAATTCTCGACCACAAGTTCTCGACCCGCTCAGAAATTGTCGTCTATATCCCTTGTCATCCTGAGCGCAGCAGGGACTTCACGAAGTGAAGCCCCTGCGAAGACGAAGGACCCCTATACCACCTAACATCGCCGCTTCAGGAAGTTCTCCGCTCCCGCCACTGCCCTACTCCTTCACCGCTCGATCCGTAATCTCCAGCCCCTTGTCAATAATCGCAAAGGCCTCGCGCATCTGCGCCTCATTAATACAAAGTGGAGGATTGGTGTAGAAAGTATTCCACCTAACCATCGTATAGAGCCCGTTCTCGCGGAAAAACTTCCCGAGCGCCGCCATCTCTTCCGAAGTCCCGTTAAACGGAGCCATCGGTTGCCGCGTCTTTTGATCGCGAATCAATTCAACAATCCCAAACAACCCAATCGACCGAACCGCGCCCACAGAGCGGTGTTTCGCCTGCAATTCCGCGCCAAGCGTCTTCATGATCGCGCCCATCTTCCGTGAATTCTCAATCAAATTGTCTTCTTCATAGACGCGAATAGTTGCGAGCGCCGTAGCGCATCCCATAGGATGACTATTGTAAGTAAGTCCTCCATAAAACACTTTGTCGTCAAAATGCCTGGCAATATGCCGCCGCATGCCAACCGCCCCAAGCGGAATATAACTGGAAGTAAGTCCCTTAGCCATACATAGTAAGTCAGGGACAACCTTCCAATGATCGACCGCAAACCACTTACCCGTCCTTCCGAAGCCCGACATCACTTCGTCCGCAATCATCAAAATTCCATACTTATCGCAAAGCTTACGCACCCCTTCCAGATATCCGTCGGGAGGCGCAAGAATTCCGTTGGTCCCAGTAACCGGCTCCAGAATAAACGCCGCAATAGTGTGCGGACCTTCCAGTTGTATAGTTTCTTCAATCATGGCCAGTGAACTTTCCGCCGACTCCCAGCCCCGCTCAATCCCATGATAAGGATCCAGCACCCGCACCACCCCCGGAATTCCAGGCTCCGCAGCCCATCGCCGAGGATCGCCCGTAAGGCTGATCGCCCCAGCCGTCGCCCCGTGGTATGACCGATAGCGAGCGATGATTTTGTGGCGGCCGGTAAAAAAGCGCGCAATCTTGATAGCGTTTTCGTTGGCTTCCGCGCCGCCATTGGTAAAGAAGAAAGTGTCAATGTCGCCCGGAGTAAGCTCCGCCAGCTTAGCTCCCAGCCGGGCCCGCGGCTCCGTGGCCATAAACGGATTGGCATAAGCAAGCACCGACGCCTGCTCCGTAATCGCCTGAATCACCCGCTCATCGCCATGTCCAATGTTCACCGACATCAGTTGGCTATTAAAATCAATAAACCGTTTCCCTTCCGGAGTCCAAAAATAAATTCCTTTGGCCCGAGCCACCGCAATAGGATCGACCTTCGACTGAGCCGACCACTCAAACAAAGTGTGCTTCTTAGTGAGGTTGATAATCTCTTGCCCAGTCATGGTCGGATTAGCAGTAGCCGTAGTCATACCAAACTCCTTCGCACTTTCCTTAGTGAACCTTAGTGCCCTTAGTGGTAGAGCACTAACTCAACCGCTCCGTCAGCACGCCTGTCTTTTCCGTCACGTGCGCCAGCCCCGACTCGAGCACATCCAAAGCCTCGTCCATCTGCCCATCAGTGATCACAAGCGGCATCAGCAGTCGAATGACGTTCCCATATGAACCCGCCGTGATCGTCACTACTCCGTGCTCGTAACAATATTGAGAAACTTGTTTCGTCTCTTTATCGGCAGGCTCGCGAGTTGCTTTTGACCGCACCAGTTCCAGCGCCTGCATCGCGCCCAGTCCCCTGACGTCGCCTACCAGTTCCCATTGCGTCTGCCATTTTGCCGCACGTTTGCGAAAGCGCTCGCCCAGCACATTAGCGCGAGCGCACAAATTTTCCTTTTCGATGATTTCCAATACTGCCAATGCCGTTTCACAAGCCAGAGGATTGCCGCCAAATGTTCCGCCCAACTGGCCAACCGCCGGCGCGTCCATAATTTCGGCGCGGCCCGTGACCGCGGCCATGGGCAATCCGCCAGTCAAAGATTTCGCCATGACTACAAGATCAGGCTCCAATCCCAGCCGCTCGCTCGCAAACATTGCGCCTGTGCGCCCAAACCCGGTTTGCACCTCATCCGCAATCATAAGAATTCCATGCTTCCGGCAAATCGCGCCGAGCGTCGGATAGAATTCCGCCGGCGGAGTCACAAAGCCACCCTCCCCCAAAATAGGCTCAACAATTACCGCCGCTACCGATTCGGCTGCTACCACGCGCTTGAAAGTATCCTCAATATGCTTTGCGCAAAACACCTCACAAGAGGGATACTTCAGCGAATAGGAACATCGGAAGCAATAAGCGTACGGGATCCGGTAGACGTCGCTTGGAAAAGGCTCAAAGCCCGCTTTATAGGGGTGCGTCTTGCTGGTCGCTGCCATAGCCATGTAAGTGCGGCCGTGAAACGCATCTTCGAAACAGATAACTGCCGGCCTTTTGGTGTAACTGCGAGCTATCTTGATTGCGTTCTCAACCGCCTCCGCGCCAGTATTGACGAGTACGGTCTTCTTCGCGCCTTTGCCAGGAGCCAAAGCGTTAAGCTTCTCGCAAACTGCGATATACCCTTCGTATGGCAGCACGTTGAAGCTGGTATGGAGAAACCGCTCAAGCTGGCGGCGAATAGCGTCAATAACCGCGGGTGCGCGATGTCCGGTGTTGACGCAGCCAATGCCGCCTGCAAAATCAATCATGCGGTTGCCATCGACATCTTCAATGACCGCGCCTTCCGATCTTTCAACGAAAATAGGTGTGGCGTGATACAAGCCCCTGACCACGGCAGCATTCCGCCGTTTCATTAACGCCTGCGAGCGGGGTCCGGGAATCGGAGTGCGTAGTTGAATAGTAGACATAACTAGATCCTGATTATCAGTACCAACCTATTGGAGCCTCATTCAGATTGATATAAACCTGCTTAGTCTCGAGATATTCTTCAATTCCCCAAGGTCCCAATTCGCGCCCAAAGCCCGACTGTTTATAACCGCCCCAGGGCGCTTCCACATAAGTAGGCTGCATGTGATTCACCCACACAATACCTACCCGAAGCGCCTTCACGGCACGCATGGCTTTGAAAATATCTCGCGTCCACACAGCCGCAGCTAGCCCGTAAGGAGAGTCATTCGCAATCTTCAGCGCGTCTTTCTCATCCTCGAATGGAATCACCGCAGCAACCGGCCCAAAGATTTCTTCCCGCGAGATGCGAGCGCTGTTATCGATATCATAGAAAATCGTCGGCTGCACGTAGTAGCCTTTGGCGAACTTTGTGACTCGCCCGCCGCCAGCAGCCACCTTGGCTTCTTTCTTACCAATTTCAAGATACGAACAAACACGATCATATTGGTCCTTAGAGACAAGCGCGCCCATCTTCGTCTCGCGCTCCATCGGCGGCCCAACCCGAATCGTCTTCGCCTTTTCCGCCATCGCCTCCACAAACTTCTTGTAAATGGACTTCTGCACCAGAATGCGGCTGCCCGCCGAACAGACTTCCCCCTGATTGATGAAGACTCCGAACAGCGCGCCATCGATTGCAGCTTCAAAGTCGGCATCGGCAAAAAAGATATTCGGCGACTTGCCGCCGAGTTCCAGAGTCACGCGCTTCACCGTATCCGCGGCCTCTTTTACGATGATCTTGCCCACACTCGCCGATCCAGTAAAGGCAATCTTGTTCACGTCAGGATGCTTCACCAGAGGCGATCCGCAGCTTTCACCGAACCCCGTGATCACATTGACCACACCCTTGGGTAGTCCAACTTCATCAAACCACTTCGCAAGCTCCAACACAGTCAGCGGCGTCTGTTCCGCCGGCTTCAGCACGCATGTACATCCGGCAGCCAGAGCCGGCGCCAACTTCCATGCCGCCATCGTCAGCGGATAATTCCACGGAATGATTTGCCCTGCGACACCCATCGGCTCTTTGAGCGACAGGCTCATCGCATTATCAGGAACCGGGTTCACATAGCCAACGACCTTCGTCGCCAACCCGCCGTAATATTCAAAACACGTAGCCACGTCATTGATATCGAACTCCGCCTCGACAATCGGCTTACCCGAGTTACGGCACTCAAGTTCAGCGAGCATAGCCAGATTCTGCCGTACCTTCTCAGCGAGACGAAAGAGCACGCGCCCTCGCTCCTGTGCCGTCGTTGTCGCCCACGGGCCTTCCTCAAATGCAGCCTTGGCAGCCGCAACCGCGCGATTGACGTCGTCAGCATTTGCGTCGGGAACTTGTGCAATCACCTCTTCGGTCGAAGGATCGTACACAGGAAACGTCTTCGCTGACTTACTAGCCACAAACTCGCCATTAATCAACATCGAATAAGTCTTGACGTCCGTAGTAACTCCACCAGCCATAAGTCCTCCAACTTGCGTAGCCCCGGACGAATCCGTCTGGGAGGCGAGCGCAACTCGCCTCTTTTCAAGCCATCACAATCGTCATCGGTCTAGACTCAACCGGACGGACGAATGCGTCCGTCCCTACGTAGGCCTTGCCGATTCAAGATCTGGCACTTTCAAACGCCCATAAACAAAAAAGAAAAACGCCGCCAGCGCCAAAAAAAACAATGTGAAACCAACCATCTTGGCTTCATATCTCCACACCGAAGTGATCTGCTTCGCCGGAAAGAAGGCGAGCGCTATTCCCAAGGCCGTCGTCACAAAGCCACACAGCCCGGAAACAATCAGCGTGCTGCGACCATACCGCGCTCCCGCCATGTCACCGTTGAAAGCAAATTTCAGCAATGCCGCAAACACATACAAAAACGGCACTAGTTGCAGGACTACCGCAAGCGACAGCATGGTTTGGAAAGCTTCCTGTACTCCGCCCGAGGCATAAAAGTTAATTACGATTAATATGAGTGACACAACCGCCTGCACGATAAGCGCGGCATGCGGCGTTCGATATTTAGGATGAACCTTGCCCAGCCAGGACGGCATGTAAGAATCGAGTCCCGCTACAAAAGGAATCCGTGCCGATCCGCCCATCCAGGCCGATCCGATTCCTGCGATCGAAAGGCTAAGCATTAGAGCGAACGGAGTAACAATCCACGCGACGCCGACTTTACCCGCCATATGGCTGACAGCCTGCACGATGCCTTGCAGCACGCTGATATCGTTCTTGCCAATCGCAACCAATAAAGTCAACGTCGCTCCGATATAAAGTAAGCCGGAGATTATGCCGCCCCACGCCACCGCTCCGGGCAACGTTTTCTGCGGGTCGCGAATTTCATCACCCATCACCGAAGCCAGTTCAAGCCCGACCAAGCCAAAACAAATTACACCGAAAGAATTCAGAACAAAACGCGGATCAGCCGGAATTGTAAAATCTGCGGATGTCACCGTTGTGCCGAAACGCGATAAGACTGTAATTCCGAGACCGATCAAAACTGCCGCTGCAATAAAAGTTCCGATGGCTCCCAGATTATTCAGCCACTTCCCTACCCCAAGCCCTACGATGTTCACGATTGTCAGCAATGCGAGCAGTGCCAAAGAGGCTGTCATGGCAAAATTCTTGTTATCCGCTAGCGCCGCATGCCCCGGCCCCAGTACAAACACAGTTACTCCGACGAAATACAACATGACCGTCGGTACATACAGCATGTTATTCGTCCAGTAACACCATCCAGAAAGAAATCCGTGGAAATCTCCGAACACCTCTTTCGCCCACAGATATACGCCGCCTTCGCCGGGATAACGATGTGCCAACTCGATAACTGCAATTCCCTGCGGCCAGAAAAACAGCAGCAGAGATATCATCCAAAGCCAGACAGTTACTCCACCATTGGCGGCGATACTGGGCACAACATTCAGATTGAAAACAGCAACGACAAACAGCAGCACCAGATCAAAGCGTCCAAGGACGCGCTTCAAGTGCGGCTGATTGGGTACGTCGCTAGACATGGAAAAAGTCGGGTGATTGAAACTTCAGTCGGGATCATTCATCAGGTTATCGGGCCGCCGGGCCTCGGTGTTAAATGACCCGATGACCCGACGGCAAGACGCCCCGATTAGTCTTAGTGCGTGGCCACCGCTCCCAGGCGCTCGTGCTGCGCCGCGGCCAGAGATTCAGCAACATCCCCAAACGCCGCCAGATGTTTCTCGATATCGGCTTCGTTGTGCTGGACGGAAATAGTCCATTGCTCATCCCACCAATAAGGCTGGCACATTACGCCGCGATTCACCATGCCAAACCAGTAATGCCGCCATAAGTCAACATCAATCGGCAACCAGTCACGGTAATTGCGAATTTCCTTCGGATAAAGCATGAGCGCACCATTCGCCCCAGCGCTAGCGATGTAACCTTGCAGCCCAACCTTGGCGATCGTTTTACGGTATCCATCGACGAGCTTATTACTAAGCTTCTCAATGTGAGTGTAGTTAGCCCGAGTAAGTACCTCGCGGAACGTTGCAATACCGGCGGCCATCGAAATCGGATTCGTATTGTAAGTGCCGCCATGAAACACTTTGTGGTCCGAAATCAAACTCATCACACGTTTATGCGTGCCGAAGGCCGCCAAAGGAAATCCGCCGCCAATGGACTTAGCCAGGCAGATCATATCTGGATGCACGCCAAAGTATTCCGATGCTCCACCCCAGCAAAGTTTCGCGCCAGTTTTAACTTCGTCGAAAATCAGCAGCGCGCCGTTCTTGTCGCACAGCGAACGCAGGCCTTCGAGAAATCCCTTCTGCGGCATGCACAATCCGACATTCATCATGATCGGCTCAAGAATGATTGCCGCAATCTCGTTCGGATTTTCTTTGAACCGCCGCTCCACCGTCTCCAGATCATTGAACGTAGCAACCAGCACATTCGCAATGCTGGCCTTAGGCACGCCCGCGCCACCCGACACCGGCTTCGGATTCTTAATA
>Ga0182024_10020576_pt1 | contig 12052 bp, 8 predicted proteins | sample P32metaG_FD_120480 | JGI IMG/M metagenome (GOLD analysis project Ga0182024, IMG submission 120480) | Permafrost microbial communities from Stordalen Mire, Sweden - P3-2 metaG (Illumina Assembly) | ecosystem: Environmental > Terrestrial > Soil > Wetlands > Permafrost | place: Sweden: Stordalen... | reverse complement strand
CGCCGCCGAGTTGATCGAGCACCTGCGCGGCCGGGTCGCCAAGTGGTGGCTGCCGGAGGAGTTCGCGTTCGTCAGCGAGGTGCCGAAGACGAGCGTCGGCAAGTTCGACAAGAAGCGGCTGCGGGCAGCGCTCGCGGAGGGGCGGTTGGAGGGTCGGGTGCGGGTGGAGTAGGGGCGGCGGCGCGGGTTGGCTAGTGGCCGCGCTCGCGCAGCTCGTCGAACAGCGTTTCGGCCAGCCTGATCGCCTGGGCGGCCCGCTACTTCTCGAAGCCGAACTCGCTCTGCGTCTGGCTCGCCTGGGCCTTTGCCGCGGCCGGGCTCATCGACGGCCCGCCGCCGGTCGTGCTCGACAGCGATCCGCCGCCGCCGACGCGCGTGGCGGACGCGGTGCGTACCGGCGGACTGCCGAACTCGCGACGGATCTGCGCGATCGCGCTGACGCGGACGGGCCGCACGTCATGGCTGTCGCGACCCGCAACACCGACGGCGACGCTCGGTCCGCGAGCATCCGAGGGGGACGCCGCAACCGTGGCCGGGAACCGCCGCTTCGCGGGGCGGCGGTCGCGCGCGACCGCTTGGTGCTTCACCTGGTGCCCGAGCCCGATCCCGATCGCGGGCAGGACGCCGAGCCGCGCACAGACCGCATAGCTGCCCGCTGCTCCGGCGACGCACACCGCAGCGATCCCGACCTTCAGCGCGCCGACGCTCGCAAGCGACCCACCGGCGACTCCCGCGCCGCTGCTCGTCCCCGTCTCCGCGAGCGGGTGGCGCACGATCGTCGCCGCTCGACGCACCGCCGTCCAGACACCGGTCAACTTCACCGCCAGGCCGCCGCCCCCGAGCGCGACCGGCCCCGGCATCGGGAGTAGCGCCGCCACCGAGCGCGCCGCGCGGTCGAGACCGCCGACCATCCGCGCGCACGTCGGACAGTTCGCGACATGCGCGCGCGCCCGCACGAGCGCCTGGTCCTGCGCGACCCCTGCACACATCGCCAGCAGGTCGGGCTCGAGGCGCCGACAACGCTCGCCGCGCTCGTACTCATCGATCAGCACGCGCAGCTTCCCGCGCGCGCGCTGCGCGACCTTGCGGTACTTCTCCACCGACCAGCCGTGGCGAGTGCAGAACTCGGCCGCCCCCATATCGACATAGACCTGGCTCGCGAGCACCAATTGCTGGTCACGGCTCAGGTCGGCAATAACTTCGCGCAGTCGCCGCAACTCGATGCGCGCGATCACCTGACGTTCGACCGCCGCGCCGCGATCCTCCAGTTCGCCGGCCCCGTGATCGGGCGAGTCAACCGGCACGGCTCGAGCGATCGCGGTCTCGATGGCGCTGCGACCACCGATCGCCCGCCGGCGATCCTCGATCCGGCTCAGAAACTTCTGCTCAAGCGAATTGAGGATGTGCTGATAGCTGACGAACGGCATTCGCCGCGAGCGCGTGACCAACTCCAGCGTGGCCTGGCTGTAGCAGTCCTCGAGGTCCTCCCAGCGCAATCGGCGCCGGTGCACGCGAAGCAGTCTTCCGCGCCGGGCGGCAGCGATCCGCGCCACCGCCTCGGCCGGATCGCCACCCACATCGCGACTCGCGAGCCCCATCGTGGGCTCTTCCGACGGTCCGGCATCGACCGGGACAGCGCGAACGGAGGTTTCCATAACCGCGTGCGCGAGTGTATGCGCTTGGTGGTCCGCAACGCGGAATAACCTCCTTCTCGTGCCCCCGGCCAGGTCGCTACGCGGCGCCATCGGCGTTCGGCTGCACGCCATCGACAGCGCGCAGCAGCGCCACCGCCCGAGTGCCCTGCCGCTCGCGGTGGTCAAGAAGTTCGGCGAGGACAACGGCGGCCAGCTGGCCGGGCTGATCGCCTACTACGCGTTCTTCTCGCTGTTCCCGCTGCTGCTCGTCCTGGTGACGGTGCTCGGCCTGCTGCTCCGCGGCAATCCGCATCTGCAGTACCAGATCGTCCACTCCTCGCTCGCGTCGTTTCCGATCATCGGCACCACGATCGAGAAGCACCTGCCGTCGCTGAACGTCGGCGGGCTGCCGCTCGCGATCGGCCTGGCGACCGCGCTGCTCGCGGGTCTCGGCGTGATGCACGCGATGCAGATCGCGCAGGACCGCATGTGGGACATCGCCCCGGCTCGGCGCAATTCCTTCCTGCGCACGCGTCTTCGCGGCCTCGCCCTGCTTGCGATCCTCGGCAGCGTCAACATCGCCGCGACCGTGATCGACGGCTGGGTGGACGCCGGGTCGGCGCCGGGCGCGCTCGGGACGCTCGCCGCCCTCCTCGCCTCAACCGCGCTGGACCTCGGCCTGTTCGTCGCGGCCTTCATCCTGCTGACCTCCTACCCGGCGACCGTCCGCGAGATCCTGCCCGGCGCGATTCTCGCCACGGTCCTCTGGCAGCTGCTCCAGCACGCGGGCGGCTACATCGTCGTGCACCAGCTCAAGCACACCGCCGACGTCTACAGCCTGTTCGCGATCGTCCTCGGCACGCTCGCCTGGCTGCACCTCGGCGCGCAGGCGACGCTCTACTCCGCAGAGCTCAACGTCGTGCGCTCCAAGGGGCTGTGGCCGCGGAGACTGCTCGGCGAGAACGCGCCTCCGAGCTGAGCGCGCCGCGCCCGCCGCGCCGCCTTCACTGCGCGGCGTGGATCAGCGTCACTGAATTCGTCGTGTCCCGCGGTGCGACCCACGGTCGGTACAGGCCGTTGAGGACCCACCGTGAATGCCGTCGAGCCTGCTGAACACCGAGTTCCCGTCGTCCGCGCCGCCTGCCCGGCGCCGGGCGCGCGCCGGCGCGGACACCGGCCGCCGATCGGCGTCGCCCCCCAGGCGCCGCGCGGTCCGGGCCGCGCCGGCGCAATCGCCACCGACCGGCGGTCGTGATGCGCCGGCACCCGGTTGCTGTCTATCGAATCATCGACGAGGAGGAGCTGCTCGGCGGCGAGGATTTCGAGCTCGCCTCGCGGCGTCAGCTCGCCGGCGACGCAGCGCCCAGCCGGGCGCTGCGGCCTCAGCGCAGGCGCTGGAGTGGCTGGGGGTCGACGGCACTCGGAGTCGTCGCGCTCGCGTGCATCGCCGGGTTACTGCTCGACGTGTCGCCCCGGGCGCACGCGCCGGTGCTGCCGAGTTCGCCGCACCCTGGTGCAGTCAAGCCCGCGGGGCATGTCTTCAGGGTCGCCGCGCCGGCAGGGTTGTCCGCATCCAGGCGACCGATGCCGCGTCCGCTCCCCGGGCGGACCCGCAGGGTGATCGTGCGGCGGGGGCAACGCGCGCGAGAGCGGCGGCCGGTGGGCACGGTGGCTCGCGCGAGCGCCGTGGTCGCCGTGTCGCGGCGCGGAGTGTCGGTGAAGACGCCGCCGCCGTCCGCTCCGGATCGGGAGTTCGGGTTCGAACGATGAGCACCGGGAGTCCGCGCGGGCGCGTGACGCTCGAGCCACGCCGACTGTGGACGCTCCGGCTCTCACTTGGCGCCACCCGCTGGGTGCTCTACGCCGTCGCGCTCTGCGGCATCCTCGCCACGGCACGCAATGCCATCGCGCCGCCGCGCCAGCGGCTCGTCGTCGTGGCGAGCGCACGCGAGTCCGACCCGGGTGGGCAATGGTTCGCCCTGCGCTTCGTTCGCGCATACCTCACGTGGTCTGGGGACCTCTCCGGTCACGAGCGCGGGCTTGCCCCGTTCCTGGGTCCCACGGTTGACCCCGACGGAGGGCTCGCGCCCGTCGCGGGCGGTGCGGAGCAGGTGCGCTGGCTGGCGATCGCCGGCGAGCGCGACCGCGCGGCCGGCGAGCAGGACTACACCGTCGCGGCCGACACGGGCGGCGACAGCGTCCGCTATGTCGAGGTCGCCGTCGCGCCGGGGGCCGACGGGAGCGAGGTGCTCGCGCGCTATCCCGCGCTAGTCGGCGGGCCGACGCCAGAGCGTGCGGGCGGGCTTGACGGCGCCGCGCTGCCGACCGTCAGCGGTCGTGCAGTCGTCGCGGTGCTCGACCGCGCGCTGCGCAACTACGTCGGCTCCTCCGAGCAGGACCTCGCCGCGGACCTCGCCCCCGGGGCGTTCGTCGATCCGGTCGCCCCGGGGCTGTCGCTCCGCGACGTCCAGCGGCTCGCGGTCGAGCCCTCGGGCGCCGTGCTGGCGACCGTGATCGCCGGCGACGCGGGTGGCGACGCATTCACCCTGGCCTATGAGATCTCGGTCAAAGAGCTCGCCGGGCGCTGGGAGATCACGCGGATCGAGCCATGACCACCAAAAAGCGGAGGACCACAACGATGAAGAGATGGATCGCGGCCGCGCTCGCCGCGGCATGCACCCTGCTGGCGCCGGCCGTCGCAGCTGCGGCAAGCCCGCTGACAAGCACGAGCGGAACCTCGCTCGAGAGCGCTGCGAGTCATGCGAGCAGCACCGGGCGGACCGTCGCATTGAGCCTGATCGGTCTCGCGCTGGCCGTTGCCGCCGTCGTCCTGGTGTTCAAGCGCGATTTCAAGGAAGCCGTCGGCGTGCTCGCGATCGGCGTCATCGCGGTGCTGCTTGCGAGTCCGGTTGGCCTCAGCGTGCTCCAGAACACCGTCGCGCTGCTGTTCGGCTCAGGGTAAGGCGCGGTGAGCTCGCCGCTCGAGGTCCGCTCATTCCGGTCGGTCTTCGCCCTCGAGCGCCGCATCTACCGAATCGACAGGCTGCGCCTGAACCCGAGCGGGATCCCGCTGCGGGGCATCGGCTACGCCGTGTCGCTGGTGGCTGCGGCGCTGATCGCCGGCGCGCTGCCGCCGACGGCGTGGCTTGACCCGCTGATCCCGTGGTATGTCCGCGATCTCGGCCTGCCGCTCACAGCCGCGATCCTGCTCGGCGCGTTGAGCGTCGAGGGTCGCCCTGTCCACCTCGCCGCCGTCGCGCTGCTCGGGCACGCGTTCACCCGCCGCCGGCTCAGCGCGCTCGCGCCGCTCCCTCGCCGTGGAGCGCGCTGGCGCCCTCCACCGGTGCTGTGGATCCCGGACGGCTCGGATGCACGGTTTCGCTCTCTGCGCTACCGCGGACCCGGCGCCGTGCTCGTGCACCACGCGCACCTGCGGGCCGAGTGGTCGCCGCGAAGGCGCGCCGACGTCACGTTGCACCCGCTCGCGGGCCCGCGCGGGCGGCCCACGGCACTCGAGCTCGCTCCCGGCGCGGTGCTCGAGGTGCGCGCGCGGTGATGTCCTGGCGCCGCCCCCTATCCTTCGTCTACGGCAACTGCGTGCTGGGCTCGTCCGGTCCGTGGGCGCTGTTCGCGCTCGAGCCCTACAGCTACGCCACACTCGCTCCGGAGCGCAAGCGCGAGCGCCTCGGGCGGCTGCTCGGTGCGGTCGAATCGCTCGAAGCCGACATTCAGATCCTGCGCGTCGCCCGCGCATGGGATCCGGAACGCGAGTTCGAGGATCTCGCTCGCGACTACGCCGGCCCGCACCGTCGTTCGCACGAGCGCTACCTCGCGGCCCAGCTCGCGGCGTTGCGCGAAGAGCGCGGCGAGCTGCCGGCGGTCTATCTCGCCGTCAGTCTCGATGCTCCGCAACGTGACGTCGGCGCGTTCGTTGCAGGGCTCGCCGAACGCCCGCCAAAGGAATTGCTGACGAGCGTTCGCCGTGCGCTTCGCGTCGGCGCAGCGCGGCAGCTCTCGGTCGGGGAGCTGGAACGGCTTCGGATGCGCGCCGACGAGGTGCATGCTCGGCTGGCTTCGAGCCTGGACGCGCGCCCGGCGCGGACGATCGAGGTGCAGTGGCTCGTGCGACGGGCATTCTGCCGCGCGCTCGGAGAGCCCCAGCTCGATGGCTTGCACGAGCCACAGGCGCTGGTCTTCGAACGCAATGGCGCGGCCATGCTTGCTCCGCTCGAGGCCGACGTCATGCGCTGGAGCGAAAGCTACGTGGAGCACCGGGGGCGGCTGCTGCGAATCGAGTCGGAACTCGGCGTCAGTTGGCAGGCGCAGCTCGTGGCCGGGGCGTTGCCCGAACGCGCCGTCTTCCCGAGCCCGCGCCTGGAGCTGATGTTTGCGCCGGTCGAATCGCTGCCGTTCGGAGTCGATCTCGCGCTCTGCGCCCGCTACCTGCCGAACGACCTGGCGATGCGCCTGGTGCGCCGGCGCGTGCAGGACGCCGACGAGATCGCCCGCGCCGAGGCCGGCGGTGACCAGGGCGTGTCCGATCGCGGCTACGACCGCACGCAGGAGGCACGCGATCTGCTCTCCTACCTGCAGTCGGCAAGCCACCCGCCGCTGCTGCGGGCAACGCTCGCCGTGGCGGTTTCGGCGAGCCGGGAAGAGGAGCTCGAGCAGCGCGTCGAAGCGGTCCGTCGCGCCTTCGGCGAGGTGCGGCTCCATCGCCCACTCGGTGATCAGCTGCGCCTCTTCATCGCGGCGTTGCCGGGGCAGCGCTGCGTCGTCGCCGGCTATGACGACGTGCTGACCCCCGAGCAGGTCGCCGCGATGATGCCGCTCGCAACACACGCGGTCGGGTCGCGCCGCGGCTTTCTGCTCGGGCACACACTGAGCGGTACGCGCCACCCGGTCCGCTTCAATCTGCGCGAGGGATCCGACGACGATCGCAACGCCGCGATCCTCGCGATCGGCGCGCTCGGCTCGGGCAAGACGACGCTCGACCAGAAGCTGGCGTACGAGGCGTTCTTGCTGGGAGCTCGGGTCATCGACTGCGACCCCAAGGGCGACCACCGGATGCACGAGCTGCCGGACGTGGCGCCTCATGTCGAAACGATCGCGCTGCGTGGCGAGCGGGCTCTTCGCGGCATGCTCGACCCGCTGCGGATCGCGCCCGAGCACCTGCGCCAGGACGCCGCCGTCTCGTTCCTCTGTGATCTGCTGCCGGCGCGGTCGGAGGCCGCCTGGGAGACGGCGATCGTGGGCGCCGTCGACGCCGTGCGTCGACGCTCGAAGGCGCCGACGTGCTTTGAGGTGATCCGTGCGCTGGCGCAGGGCGACGCGGTCGATCAGCAGGTCGCCAAGACGCTCGCGGTCTACGCAGGCGCCGGCCTGACCCAGCTCGGTTTCGCCGATCCCGACGTGCGCCTGCCTGCGGTCGGGACTCGCCAGGTCACCTACGTGCCGATCCGCGACCTCCCGGCGCCCCAGCCGGGCAGCGCGCGCACCGACTATTCGCCGCTCGAGCGCGTCGGGGAGCAGATCGTGCGGCTGATCGCGATGTTCGCGATGGCACTGATGGCAGCCGAGCGCTCGCGCCTGAAGGTGTTCTCGTTCGACGAGGGCTGGCGCCTGCTCGGTGATCCGGTCGGGCGGATGTTGCTGGCCTCGCTGCAGCGAATGGGACGCAGCGAGCTCGCCGTTCCGATCATCTCGACGCAGCTGGTCAGCGACACGCTGCTCGATGGGCGCGCATCGCTGGAGAACCTGATCGGCGCCACGTTCGTCTTCGGGCTGCGCTCCGAGCGCGAGGCCGAGCGGGCACTCGAGTTGCTCGACCTCGACCCGGACGACCGAGTCTTGCGTGGCCGTCTGCTCGAGTTCGATACCGGCCGGTGCCTGATGCGCGACCACCGCGGTCGCGTCGAGGCGGTTCAGGTGGAGGTCCTCGTGCCGCGGTTGCTGACGGCCTTCTCGACGACTCCGCTGCCCCGGTGAGGCTGACGCGCTGGGCCTACGTGCCGGCCCTCGTTTCGTTCGTCGTGCTCGTCGGCCCGGTGACCGCGCGGGCTGCAGACGGGTCGGCGCCGGTCGACGCGAGCCCGCTTGCGGCCAACGGCTTCGAGAGTCCCTCATGCACCTCGGCGGTACTCACGGCCCAGCTTTCGGTTGCCGAGCGAACCAACTGCGAGGTCTCCGGCGTCGCCGTAGCCCCCGTGCCGCTCTCGAACTACGCGGTCGACATCAATATCCCGTCGGGCCTCGACGCAAGCTTTCACCAGGACCTCGACACGATCGTCCAGGACCTGCTGGTGACTCCGGTCTGGACGGCGCTCGTCTGGCTCATCCACGTCGTGCTGATTGCGCTCGAGTGGTGCTACTCGATCGACCTGCTGGCACCGACGACGCTCGCTCGCGCCAGCTCCGCGCTCGGCGGGGCGAAGCGCGTGTTCACCGATCCCTGGCTGGGCCTCGTGCTCGCCGTCGCAGCCGTCGGCTTCGCGTGGCAGGGACTCGTGCGCCGGCGAGTGCTTGACACGCTCGGCCAGGCCGCATTGGTAGCGGTGATGGTGGGCTGCGGCCTGTGGATCATCGCCGACCCGGTCGGCACCGTCGGTGCGGTCGGCAACCTCGCCGATCGTGCGGCGCTGACCACGGTCGCCGCAAGCGCGACCGGCGACCCGAGCCAGCCGGTCGCAACCGTCGATGGTGCGTTTGGCGAGGTTTTCGACGCGGCCATCAGCGGGCCGTGGTGCTATCTGGAGTTCGGCGACGTCGACTGGTGCCGTGAGCCGTCCGCGCTCGATCCGCACCTGCGCACAGCCGCCACCCAGCTGGAGCTGCTGCTTCGCTCCGAGGCAAGCTGTCACGGATCCGGGCCAGGACTGGTGCAGTGCGCGCCGGGTGGCAGCGCGCTGCAGGCCCAGCTCACGGGCGCCGCGACCGCGCTCAGCGAGGCACGGACCAACGGAGGGTTGTTCCTCGCGATCCCGCCCGAGGCGCTGGCTCGCACCGCGCTGCCCAGCCAGACAGCGACGCCAACGCTCTATGGGACGTTGTGCGGCTCAAACGATCCGACCGGGTGCACCGCCTCGACGGCGCCGCAGGCCGAGTTTCGCACCGCGTCCGGGACATGGCCTCGCGTTGGCGGGCTGCTGCTGATCGTGGCGGGGACGCTCGGAATGCTGCTGCTGTTTGGTTTCATCGCGCTGCGGCTGCTTGGAGCCGCGCTTGCGACCCTGCTCTATCTCCTGATTGCTCCGCTCGCGGTGCTCGCCCCGGCTCTGGGCGAGGCCGGGCGCGACGTCTTCCGGCTGTGGCTCACGCGGCTGGTGGGCGCGACGCTGGCCAAGCTCGTCTACTCGGTCGCACTCGGCGTCGTGCTGCTGGTGGTACGGCTGCTGAGCTCGCTCAACGGGCTCGGCTGGTGGACCCAGTGGCTGCTGGTCTCGGTGTTCTGGTGGGTGGCGTTCGAGCACCGACACCGCCTGCTCTCCCTCGTGCTGCACGAGCGAGGCGAACCGGGGCGCCGCGCGCCGCTCGCGACGCGGCTGTGGCTCGCTGGCCGCAGCGCGGGCGCCGGTGTCAGCGCGGTCCGGACCCCGGGGCGGATTACGGCTGGCACCGGCGCGCGCGCGATCGAGACGGTGAAGCGCTGGCGCGAGCTTCCGCAGGACGGCATTGCCAGCGGTTTGCGCGGTGTCGGTCCACGGCTCGGCGGGGCTGGTGAGCAACGGCTCGAGCGGCGTGAGCACGCGCAGGGCCTGCTTGCCGAGCAGGTCCGGCGGATGCATGCGGTGGATGCGGGCACGGGGATGGCGCGCACCGGCGCCGGCTCGCGCGCGGCAGAACGGCGCGGCGAGGTCGCGGCGCTCGAGGCTCGCCGGTCCCGGCTTGCGACGTCGTTGCACGATGCGGTTGCGGGTGGAGATCGGCGGCGGATCGTGTCGTTGCAGTTGCGGGGGCGGCGGGTCGAGACGGAGCTGGCAGAGCGTCGGCGCGAGATCAACGGCGGCCGGGAAGGCGGGCCGCTCCGCTGGGCGCGCGAGCGCCTGGGCGGTGTGACGCCGGCGTCCTGGTCCCGTGCACGCGAGGTGCGCTCGCTCACGCGAGCGGTTGACCAGGCCGCGCGGGCGCCGGCAGGGCAGGTGATGCGGTCGGGAGCCCGCGCGGCGCCGCTGGCCGGCCTGGCCGGGATCAGCCCGGCTGAGTACCTGCGTCGACTGCCCGCGGAGCAGCACCTTGCGCGACTCGAGATCGAGCGGGAGTTGGCAATCCGGAGGGAGCTTCTGCGCCACACGGCGTCGGCTCGCCTGGGCGCACGCGGCGCAACTCCGACTCGTGTCAGCGGCCTCGGCCGTGACCGCGAGCAGGACCCCGTCCCGATCGCGCGCCGCGCGCGCCAGTTCGGCTCGTGGCTGCGATGAACGGGCGGATCGCGCTCCCCGCGGCGCTGATCGGCGCACTGTTGGCCGGGTTGGTCGTGATCGGCGCGTGCGCGTTGCTGCTGCTCTTCAACTTCGCCCGTGCAACCGAGAATCTCGCCTTCGGCGGAGGCATCACCGCCGGCGCCGGGATCGACAGCGGGGCGCCGGTGCCGGCTACGGCGGGGCAGGCGGACATTCCCGCGCTCTATCTCGCGCTGTACAGGCAGGCGGGCGCCCGATTCGGGCTTGATTGGACGGTCCTGGCCGGGATCGGCCGCGTCGAGTGCGATCACGGGCGCGATCCGGCACCCTCCTGCACGATCGAGGGGCAGCTCAACCCCGCTGGTGCAGGCGGTCCAGCCCAGTTCCTTGTTTCCACCTGGCGGCGCTACGGGATCAGCGCCACGGGTCAGGGCACGCCGGACATGTGGCAGCCGGCGGACGCGATCTTCAGCATGGCCAACTACCTGCGGGCCGCCGGGGCTCCGGGCGACTATGAGCAGGCGATCTACGCGTACAACCACGCCTGGTGGTACGTCGCCGAGGTGCTGGCGTGGGCCCGTCGCTACCGCGCCGAGTTTGTCCGGACGCGTGCCTCGGCTCCATGAGATCCCGATTCGCCGCAACATTCCGGCCGATCCGGGGTCTTAGCGAGGGTGGCGCTCGGGGGCGAGGCGCCGCGACGCCGATGCGACGAGCCAAGCTGACAGCCCTGCTGACCGCCGCCACGCTGCTCGGCGCGGGCGCGACCGGCGCCGCTCCGGCGTTGGCCTCCCACGGCGAGACGGTCTTCTTCGAGGCGCCGCGAGACCTGCTGGGCGTGTCGGCAACCACGCGGGCCGCCACCTTCAAGCAGCTTCAGTCGCTCGGCGTGCACGCCCTGCGGGTCGTGCTGTATTGGCGCAACGTCGCACCGAACCCCAACCACCGCCAGCGGCCCAACTTCAATCAGGCCAACCCGGCGGCCTACCACTGGGGGGCCTACGACCAGCTGATCAACAAGGCGGTGGCACTGCACTGGAAGCTGCTGCTGACGGTCAGCGGGCCGGTTCCGCGCTGGGCGACGCCGCACGGCGAGGACGTCTACACCTCCCCGAGCACCAGCGACTTCGCGCTGTTCATGAAGGCGGTCGGGAAGCACTACGGAGCCAAGGTGAAGCTGTTCTCGATCTGGAACGAGCCGAACCAGCCGGGCTTCCTGAGACCCCAGTACGTCCATCGGCAGCTGACCTCGCCGGTGATCTACCGTGGCCTGTTCCTGGCCGGCTACGCCGGCCTCAAGGCCTCGGGGAACTTCTCGGGCATGGCCGTGCTGATGGGGGAGACCTCGCCGGTCGGGGTGCAGACTCAGGGCGTGCCGGCACCGCTGGCGTTCCTGCGCGGCACGCTGTGCCTGAACTCGAGCTACCGCTCGGTCGGGCACTGCGCGCCGCTGCCCGCGGACGGCTATGCACAACACCCCTACACAAGCTCCCGGGGCCCGTTCTGGAACCCACCGGCCGACGATGTCACGATCGGCACGCTGGGACGCCTGGTCACCGCACTCAACCGGGCAGCCGCGGCGGGCGCGATCCGCGCGGGCCTGCCGGTCTATGTCACCGAATTCGGCGTCCAGAGCTTCCCGAACCCCTATATCGGCGTGCCGCTCGCCAAGCAGGCCGAGTTCGACGCGCTGGCCGAGCACATCGCCTGGAGCAACCCGCGGGTCGCGTCGTTCTCGCAGTACGCGCTGCGCGACGACCATCCGGTGGGCGGCCGCGTCGTCGGGTCGCAGTCAGGTCTCGAGAGCTACAAGGGTCAGCCAAAGCCGGTCTATGACGGCTTCCGGCTGCCGCTGGTGGTGACGCGCAGCGCCGGCGCCGTGACGTTCTGGGGCCTCGTGCGCCCGGCGTCGGCCGCCACGACGTTGACCGTGCAGTACTCCTCAAACGGCGGGCGAAGCTGGCACGGACTGGCCGGCGTGCGCACGGACGCACGCGGAGCCTGGGCCGCCACGGGGCG
>Ga0182024_10020575_pt1 | contig 12052 bp, 8 predicted proteins | sample P32metaG_FD_120480 | JGI IMG/M metagenome (GOLD analysis project Ga0182024, IMG submission 120480) | Permafrost microbial communities from Stordalen Mire, Sweden - P3-2 metaG (Illumina Assembly) | ecosystem: Environmental > Terrestrial > Soil > Wetlands > Permafrost | place: Sweden: Stordalen... | reverse complement strand
GGGGAATCGGTCCCAAAGCGGCTGGATTTCTGGGTGGTTTCGGGTACAACCGCAGGCAGCTCGGACGCCGGGTCCGGATGGACTTTGCGTGTCTGTCCGAATAACCGTCGCCACACTAGACGCCGCCGACGTTCGCCCTGTGCCGCTAGCTCCTGCATAAATCCCGCACCCAGAGCCAAGTGAATCGTGGCATAGATCGGCGGGGCCAGAAAAAAGTGGCGCCAGCCATAGCGCCAAGCAAGCCCTGCGGAGAAAGCCAGAATCGCGAGTGCCCAAGGAACCAGCGAAATCAGGAATAGCCACATCACGGTTTTGGAAGTAAGCGAAAACATCCCGCCGACCAACAGCCATACCAACAGCGCTGCCGGAATAGCCTGGCTAATCGAAAATGCACTGGAATGTTTGCGCATCAGGCGGAAGCGCCCGCGGCCATAGCGTATCAGTTGGCGAGCCAGCGGCCGGAGACCAGTGCGCGGGCGATAAAGAACGGTCAGTTTCGGACTAATGATCGAAATCAGGCCAGCGTTGGCTACGCGATAGTTGAATTCCACGTCCTCGCAGGCGTCGAAGCTCTCGTCGTAGTAGCCGATACGATCGAAAACGCTGCGGCGGTAGAGTGCGCCGGCACTCATCGGATTCACCGGCCCTTCCTGATCGAGCGAGAAAATAGTGGAGTCGCGTCCGTGGCCTAATACCGTCGCGCGGGCATGCGCCAGCACGTCCTGGAACAAAGTATTGCCCGCGCTGGTGAGCGGCTGCGGCCGGCAGAGGCAATCGGCATTGTATTTGTGAAACAGGTCAACGGCGTGGCGCAGCATGGTGCGGCTCGGGATTTCGCAGTGGCCATCAATGAAGAAAACAAACTCGCCCCGCGCCGCGCGCGCCCCCACGTTGCGTCCGGCGCTCGACAGCTGCACGGGATTCCCCAGGGAGCGGACATCGACTGTGGTCTTCTTGCCAAATTCGTGCACCACATCGACGGTGCGGTCCGTGGAGTTTCCGTCAACCACCAGAATTTCAAATTGACTCGCGGGATATTCCTGCGCCACCAACGCGCTCAGCATGTGACCGATGTGCGCTTCTTCGTTGCGAACCGGAATCACAATCGAAAGAAATGGCTGCGCGCTCTCGGGCGCGTTGGAATGCAGCGTAGCGCTGGGCTGCGATCCGGCGGGCGAGCCTGACTGTGGCGGCCCGCTCCCACCCACGCTCGGCGACGAAACCGGAGCGGAAATGCGCGTGTCTCCCGCTGGCAGGAGCTCGCGATACAACGCGTGCAGCTGCGCCTGCTGACGCGCCGGGGAGTAAGCCTCCTCCACGCGTCGCCGTCCCGCCCGCGCCAACTCGCGCGCACGCGAAAAATCGCCGAGCAGTTCGCCAATCGCCGAGGCCAGCTCCGGGATATTCCCCGGAGACACCAATCGCACCGCACGCTGCGGACCTGCCATATCCTGCACGCCGCCCACCGCCGTTGCCACCACCGGAACTTCCGCGGCCATCCCTTCTAGAACGATGTTGGGCATTTGCTCGGAATACGAAGGATTCACCAGCAGGTCGAGCCCGGGAATTAAAGGACGAAGATCGGTATGAAATCCGGCGAAAGTAACTTGTGGCGTCAGGTGGAGCGTCTGCGCTTGTTGCTCTAGCGCGGCGCGCATCACGCCGTCGCCAAACACGATGAATCGCAAACGAGGAGATTGGCTGCGAAGTCGTCCCGCTGCTTCCAGAAAATCGGCCACACCCTTTTCCGGAGAGAGCCGTCCAGCGGTCGCGATGATGATTGAATCGCCCGGCAATGAAAATCGCCGCAGCAATTCGCTGCGGCCGCGCGCATGCCGGTTGGGATCGGCAGGCGGAACATCGATCGCATTGGAAATGATGCGGATTTTCGCGCCGAGTCCCGAAGAGCGCGCCAGTTTATCGGCCTGCGTTTGCGACAGGCACACCACCCGATCGGCGAAGCGCAGCGAAAAACGGTCGACTGCCTCATACAATTTCACTTTGAGATTCTCGCCGGTCCAGCCCCGCAGAAAGCACGCAACGGGAACTTGGGTGCGGCGTCCGGCTTGAATGCCCAGAATATCCGCCTTGTATCCGTGAGTGCAGAGAATATCAATCCGCCGATCGCGAAGAATCGCCGCCAGCGCCTGCAGCGCTCGGCGCGAACTCACCGGCAAAGCGACGACCGGGATGCCGCGAGATTCCGCGGCCTCCCGCAGGTTCGTCCCTTCGCCGCCGCCTTCAAACGTGGCGATGCACATCTCGAACAGACCGTCGGCCTCAAGCGCAGCGGACCGCAGCAACTGATGCTCAGGTCCGCCCACAAAATTGCTGGCACGCAGATGGAGGATGCGCGGCCGGCTCATGGCGTTTGTGAAAGATGAAGTCGCGCCGGAGCGTTGATCGCTTCCGCGCCCGTACTTCGTGAAATGGCTCGCCACGCCGATTCCTGGCGCTGGGCGATTCCGTCCCAGCCATATTTTTCTTGCACGCGGCGCCGGCCGTTTTCGCTGAGACTGCGGCGGGCGTCGCTCGACGCCAGCAGCTCGCAGACGCACCGTGCAAATTCTACGGGTGAATCCGCCCGAGCGAAGTCTTCTCCCGGGACCAAATCGAGGCCTTCCGCGCCGATCGAAGTGGAAACCACCGCTTTGCTGGCCGCCAGCGCTTCCAGAATCTTAAGCCGGCTGCCGCCACCGATACGCAACGGAACCACCACCACTGCGGCGCGATCGAGGTATGGACGCACGTTTTCCACTTCGCCCACGAATTCAATCCCGGGAATACCTGAAAACTCCTGGCGCAGCGATTCCGCCGGCCGCCGGCCCACGATGCGCAGCATCGCCGCCGGCTGGTGCTTTCGGATCAACGGAAAAATCTCCGCGTGGAAGTAGCGCAAGGAATCGACGTTGGGAAACCAATCGAGTGAAGCCAGCGCCAGAATTTCGTTTGGGCCCTCGGGTTCAGTGCGCTGGCTGTAGAAATTCAGATCCACGCCGTTGGGAACCAGGGTCACGTTGGGCACCTGCCACTCGCGCATGGTCTGCGCGTCATCTTCGGTCACCGCGGTAGAGCCTGCAGCGCGCAGCAAAGCCCGGCGCTCGAACCCGCGCATTTTCCATTCCTGGGTGCGAAAGAAAAGCTTCTCTACCGGATTGGCGCTGTGCCCGGCGCGGCGCCCCCAAATTTGCGATTCCACGTTGTGCGCCGAGACCATCAACGGAATAGTCAAATTGTCGGGAACGAAGCGCGCGTAAGGCGTCCACTCGCATTGAATCAGGTCCCAGTTTTCGCGGGATCGTAAATCGTCGAAAGCTTTCTGGAATCGCGCCGTGTGGTGCTTCACCACCGAGAACGGATATGGCGAAAAAAGATTCGCGAACAATCGCATATACAAGCGCGCGCCGGCTTCTGCCGCCAGCGGCTCCACTAACCGCACGCGTATCCCGGCTTGCTCCAGAGCGGCTCGCCCCGGATCGCCAGCCTTGCCATAACAGAGCAAGGTTATGGAATGCCGCCGCGCCAGGCGTACCAACAGATTGAAAGTGCGAATGCGCTTGCCGGAATCCAGGGGATAGGGAATTTCTTCGTCCAGCACCAGGACTTTTAATCGCGCAGATGGCGGGCTGTCCGTGAACGCATCGGAGCGCCGATTATCCGCGGGGGCCGGAATCGTTTCCTGTGGAGAGGCGGAAATTTTCATGGCAGGCGGGTTGGACGAATCGCTCAGCATCCATTTTTTCCAAGGGCGGTTCCTGGGGCCCGGGGACGGCGCGCGCGTCGTCAGCGGACTCCGCGACCCACCAGCACCGCTCGAACGGTGTAGAAAGCGATCAGCAGGTCCAGCGTCACCGAGATATTGCGGATGTAATAGAGATCGTACCGCAGCTTTTCCTTCGATTCTTCCACCGACGATCCGTAGCCGTAATTGACCTGCGCCCATCCGGTGATCCCCGGCCGCGCCATGTGCCGCAAATAATAGTAAGGAATTTCCTGGCTGAGCTGCTCGACAAATTCCGGGCGCTCCGGCCGCGGGCCGACGAACGCCATATCTCCGCGCAACACATTCCAGAACTGCGGAATTTCGTCCATGCGCGTGCGGCGCATGAAGTTTCCGGTTTTGGTGATCCGCGGATCGTCGTCGGTCGCCCAGCGCGCGCCGCCGGCTTCGGCATCCTGGCGCATGGTGCGAAATTTGTAGCAGGTGAACGCTTTGCCGCGCAGTCCCACGCGCTGCTGCCGGTATAGCACGGGGCCCGGAGAGCTGAGCTTGACGATCAGCGCGATGATCGGAATGAACGGCGCGGTCACCAGGCACAACGCCAGCGCCAGCAGCGTGGAGAATACCCGCCGCAGATACCAGTGGCGCTCCGCCAGCCGAAAACCGTCGCCAAAAATCAGCCAGCTCGGATGCAACTCATCCACTTCAATCTGTCCGGAAATTCTTTCCAAAAGCGTGGTGCCATCTTCGATCCGCACACCGCTCAAGCGCAGCTCCAGCAGCTCGTTCACCGGCATGGTGGTGCGGCGGTCCTTCAGCGCGACGATCACCCGATCGACGCCGGTATGATTTCCCAGATCGCGCAACACCTTTCCCAGGGCCTCGCTGTTACCTTCGTTGGCCCAGCCGATGATGTCCATTCCCAGCTCGCCGCGCGTCCGCACTGCCTCCATAATCCGCTTGGCTCGCTCGCCATCACCCAGCAGGTACACCCGCTCGCGAAACGCCGAAAGAAAAATCAACCGTCCGAAGGCCCAGCGCCATAAAATCCACATCAGCGACAGAATGCACAGCCCGGTGAGGAACACGTTGCGGCCAACCAGAAATTGCGGAAATACGGTGGTCAGGCCCGCCAGCAGGAAAGCCAGCGTTCCTACCAGCGTCAAGATCCGGAAGTACGTTTCGCCGGGCGATTGCAGCCGCTGCAAATCGTACATCTCCAGGTAGTGGGCGCACAGCATCGCCAGCGCCGTCACGACCAGGATCTTCCATACCCCGTGCTCGTACTTCAGGACGATAAAGCCGTCCTGACCGTAGCGCAGGAATATCGCCAGGGAAAACGACAGGCAGATCACCGCGATTTCGCCGCCCAACAAGGCCACGGTCCTGCTGGGAACGTACGAATTAAAAACTCGGATCAACTCGACTATCCTTTGTCAGTCTCTTTTTTGCCGTAGTAGTGGTAGTAATACGCGCCGTACGCCTTGGTGTCTTCCGCGCGATTGAGTACGACCCCCAGGAGATTTTTCCCGTGGAATTCCTGGCAGGATTTTTGCGCGGCATCGTAGGCGGTATACGCCGCGCGAACCACCATCAGCACTCCGTCGCACATATCCGCCAGCAGCAGCGAATCGGAAACCGGAATGGTCGGCGGCGAATCGATGATGATCCAGTCAAACGCGGATTGCAGGCGGTCCAGTAGCAGTTTGAACCGGCCATTCTGCAGAAGCTCGGACGGATTCGCGGCTTCGTTTCCGCCGGCCATCAGGCAAAGATGCTCCGGCACCCCGCGCTGAATCGCGGTCACTTCGTCCACCTTGCCCAGCAGGTAATCGGAAAGGCCTGGCGAAAGCGGTGCGCCGAGCGTGTTGTGCAGCCGCGAGCAACGCAGGTCGGCGTCGATCAGCAGCACCCTTTTATCCTGTTGCCGCACCATCGCCTGCGCCAGATTGCTGGCGATGAACGTTTTTCCTTCCGCCGGCAGCGCGCTGGTCACCAACAAAGTGGAGAGCGGCTGCTTGTCGCGAATCTGGTAAAGCCTCGAACGCAGTGTGCGGAATTGTTCGGTTATGCTGACCGGCACATCGGGACTGGAGAACGCGCTCTGGGCGGGATCCACGTGCCATCCCGGCTGCGAACAGCGATTCCAGATGTCCTCGAACTGCAGGAATCCCGAAGGGTATACCGCCGCGACGCTTTGCTGCGGCTCGATCACTTCGGTTTCGGCACGCGCGATCGCGGTGCCGCGCGACCCACCGGAAGAACGCGCCGGTGCCGGCGAACGCGGTGCCGGGGCCAGGTCATTGTTCGAGAGGATTGTGGCCCTCTCCTTTTCCGCCTTTTTCAGAGCTTCGTGAATCCTACTCATGGTTTCCTTTCCCCGCGGAAGTCGGCACGGTCGCCTGGGCCTGGTTCAACTTTTCCAGTAAGTCGCTTAGGGTTTTTATGAACGCCTCGGCAATTTGCGCCTGGCTCTTGTTGCCATCCGCCGCTGCCGCTGCCTTACCCGGGGCGTGCTGCTTGGCCACATCCGGGGGGTCCAGCAGGAATTCCTTGGCCACTTCCTGGACCACGCTGGCCGGAACGGGTTTCACCTGGTCCACGAACGAATTGATCAAAGCGTGCTCGCACAAGAGATTGGTCACCCGCGGGATGCCGCCGGAATATTTGTAGATCGCCCTGATCGCTTCGTTGGTGAAAACGGGCTGGCCGTTGGCGCCGGCGATGCGCAGGCGTTCGGCGATATAGCCATCCGCTTCCTCGGCCGACAGCGGCCCGGTCTTGCAGCGGATGGTAATGCGCTGCCGAAGCTGCCGCAACTGCGGGTCCTGCAGCTTCACTTCGAGTTCGGGCTGCCCGGAAAGCACGATCTGCAGCAATTTTTCGCGCGCCGTCTCCAGGTTGGTCAGTAGGCGAATTTCCTCCAGCACCTGCGACGATAGATTCTGCGCTTCGTCCACAATCAGCACGGTAGTCCGCCCGGAACGATAACGCTCCAGCAGCCACTGGTTGAGCCGCATCAGTTGGTGGCTCTTCACTCGCGATTCGCAGGCGATTCCGAAATCGGCAAGCATGAAATCAAAAAGCTGGCTGACGTCGAGCTGCGAATTGAAAACAAACGCAGTGGCTACTCCCTGCTCGTTGAGCCAGTCCAGCAGGCGATTCAGGAGCGTGGTTTTGCCCGTACCCACTTCCCCGGTTAGCAGAATGAAGCCCTTGCGGCTTTGGATCCCGTAAGTCAGGCCGGCCAAGGCTTCCTGCGTCGCCTGGGTGAGAAACAGGTAACGCGGGTCGGGATTGGCGTTGAATGGATTGTCGCGCAGGCCGAAAAAGTTTTTATACATGGCGAATTCGCTACGACCTCATGCCTACCCGTTCACGCATCGAAGGCCGCGCCGCGTTCTCGGGGTTTTTGTAATTCGCTCCATTGCCGTTGCCCTTGCCGCCCTTGCCGTTCTTGGTGTTCCCCTTGCCCGTGCCGAGCACCGGAGCGCCCTGTAGTTCCAGCGCCGGGACCATCGCCAGGGTGGGAACCTTCAGGAAAAATTCCACGTCACGCTCGGTGCGCAGGGTGTTGTCACGAAACTCGATCACCAGCACCAACGCCAACCCGACCATCAAACCACCGCCCAAACCTCCCAGGCCAAAAAGCTTGTGATCCGGAAAAGTGGGATTCTCCGGCAAGCTGGCCGGGTCCAATATGGTGAACTGCTCGCCCTGCTGCTGGGTCTGCAGATCTTTGCCCATCTGGGCGCTGGTCTGCTTTTTCAGCAGGTCGTTGTAGTTGTCGGAACTGGTCTGATAGTCGCGAGTCAGTTCCTTGTACTGCTGTTCCACCGACGGGCTCAGCGAAATACGTCCCTGGTAGGTTCGGATCTGGTTCTGAATCTGCTCTTGTTGCACGGTCTTGTCGCGGATCACCAAATCATTTTGATGAATCTGCGCGCGCAGCTGCTGAATGTTCGGAGGCTCGATGGCGTCCTTGGGTGCTGCCAGCTTTTGCGAGTCTGTTGCGTGAGCGTCGGCAATTTTCCGCTTCAGCTGCGCGATGTTGTTCTTCAGCTTGATCACGTCCGGATAGTCTTCGGTGTACCGCGCTTCCATCGAAACCAGTTGGTTTTGCAGATCGTTGAGCTGCATTTCCAGAGTCAGCGGACTTTTTTCGCTGGCGGTGGATTGCCATGCGGCGAGCTGCTGCGAAAGCATCGACTCCGCGAATGCCTTTTCCTGCTGTGCGCGGCTTAGCGCCTGGGTGGTAGCTTCGAGCTGGGTATTCAGCCCGTTGAGCAAGTTCAAGTTGGCTGCCTCGTCTTCGGGCAACGATCCCATGAATTGCCGCTTGAACGCCGCCAGCTTGGCGTCCTGCTCGTCCAGCTTCACCTTGGCCTGGGCCACCTGCCGGGTAATGAATTCAGTGGTGTTCTCCGCATTGTTCTCCATGCCTTTCGCGCTCTCTTCGATAAACATGGAGGTAACCTGGGTGCAAATCTGCTGCGCCAGCCGGGGATTATCGGAAGTCACGGTGACCGTGAAGCCCGGGACCTGGTTGCGCGTTTCGGTCATCGACTCAACCAAGGTCACATCGATGGTTTTGCGCAGCCGCCCGACCAGTTCTTCCATCGGAAGACCCCGTTCCTGGTCTTTCTTATAGAGACCGAAATCCTGAACGATCGGCTCCAGCCGCGTGCGGCTCAGTATTTGTTGCTTCATGGTCGCCAGTCGCTGGTTCAGATCTTCGTTCACGATTGGCTTTACCACGCTATCGGGAACCGACGGCTGCTTCACCAGCACCAGCGTTTGAGAGATGTATTGGTACGGGATGGTCAAAGAGATCCCATAACCCAATATGGCGCCCAGCACCGCCGGCAAAATCAATAGCAGGCGGTGGCGACGTGCAATCGCCAGGTAATCTTCCGGCTTCAATTCACGATGCCCGATCATCTAGGTATAAGTCTCCTGTCTCGGTCCTCAATCGATGGGAATGGGAGCGGGACGCCAGCTGAATCCAAACGAAACTTGATTCGCGAAGATATCCGACGATATCCCCGCCAAATCGCGTTGCTGATAACGCGGCGAGTACGCCCCGAAAACGCTGGACGCCCGGCCGATCGTCCGCGATAAACGAATGTTGCCGGCCACTGCATTCAGTGATTCTTCGGCGTCCCCGCTGCTCGTTCCGGGAATGCCGGTGTTCCGCGCGTACAGCGCGGTCAGTCCCAAATCCCAGCGCCGGGAAAGTTGCAGGTTCAGGCTGGCGCTGAATTGATCGGTGACCGATCCGGTCAGGATGCCGCTGCCGGAAGTGAGGAAATGATCGTACGCGGCGCCCAGGCTGGCACGCTTCAGCGCGTATTCCAGCGAGGCGTCCACGGCATACGAAGTGCGTTCGAAATTCCCGGCAATCGGATCATGGATTTCAGAGATGTCCGGTCCCGCGGCGATGTTGAACGAGAGGCGCTGGGCCACCAGGCGGCGGTAGCCGAGTTCGATAACGTTGTCGTTCACGCTGAGAGCGTTATCCGAATAGCGCAGCGCATCGAACCGATATACCACCACGATGGTATCCCGTGCCGTCTTTTGATAGTTGTAGCCCACTTGCCCGCCCGCGCTGTAACTATTGATCAGTCCGCTATTGAAAAAGTGCAATAGATCGTACACCCCGGCGAAGGTGATCGAGCTCCGGGGCCCACTCTGGTAATCCAGTTCCGCAACCGCGGCATTGCTGATCCGTGGCCCGTAGGCGGTAAACACGGTTTGCCCGGGCAAGAAGACCGGTTGAAGGTTCACGCCGCCGCCGCCGCCAAATCCACCGCCGAGATCGGGTGTGATACCGCCGCCGAACGTCGATTGCGACATGTAGCTCATTTCGTCGGAGACAAAACCCGCCCAGCGATTGCCCGTCCATCTCTCGGACGCGCCAAAGATCTGCGTGGTTGCGTTGTAATACCCGGCTTCCGGCGAAATGGATCGTCCGCCTTCGTATGCCAGATTAAACTGCGTGCGCGAGGTAACCTTCTGCAACGTGATCCCGCCCATCAAGGTGTGCTCGGTAATCGCCTGCGGATCGGTGGTGGTGTTCTGTCCGTTGGTGTCGTACTGGCCGTAGTAGTCGAATTCCGGCAGGACGAAGCTGCGCGTCACGCCGGCCACCAGGGAGGGTATCGCCGCGCTCGTTGCCGGCGGATTATCCAGTTCCACTTTGGCCGGAATCGGATTCTGTCCGGTGTCTCCACTCTGGCTGCCACCGTTGGCGGAGTTATCCCCAGCCGCCGTTCCGGGCGTCGCGCCCGTGGAAGGTTGCGGCTGCTGAATGGGTGCGACCGGCGGGGCCGGCTGACTGCCGTTGTCCTGCGCCCACACCGCGGACGCCGAGAACGCCAGCATCACCAGGCCTGCGTATACATGGTTTCGTGTTCTCAACATGATTCGGCTCCTATGGCACCACGATGGTATCGCCGGCCTTCAGCGGAATGTCCTGATCGGGCGCGCGGCCTTCCATCACGTCCTTGTAATTGAACATGTACTTCTTGGGCTTGCCGTCTTCGGTCCGGGTGAGAAAAATCTTTTTCGAGTTGGCGAATTGCGCCAAACCTCCGCCGCTCGAAATCGCTTGCAGCACGGTCATTCCCGGTAGCAACGGGTAGGCTCCCGGCCGCATCACTTGGCCGATGAGGTAAACGCGCTGGCTGTTCATGATGGTGACGATCACGGTTACCTGGGGCTCGGCGATGTAGCGCTTCAGTTTTTCGGTGATCGATTGCGAGAGTTGCGTCGGCGTTAGTCCGCCCGCCTGCACATCGTTAAGCAGCGGCAGGGAAATCTTCCCGTCAGGACGCACCGGCACCGTCTTGGTCAGCTCGGGCTCTTTCCAGACGTTGATGTCCAAAACATCTTGCGCGCCGATCAGGTAGTTGGAGCCGGCGGCATCCTTCGCCGGCAGAGTCGCGCTGGTGGTCTTGTTGGTCGCCTGGGCGCGAGCCATATCCGGTATTGCCAGTACCGTCAAAATCGCGAAACACCTACCCGCCCAGTGCATCTTGAATCTCATGAGTCCCCACTCCCCCGTTATACGCAGCGCCCGGCTAAGCTGTCTCCGGTTCGTCCGCGCCGATCTGCTTCAATTTATAAAGTAAGGATTTGTAACTGATCTGCAGCTCTTGCGCGGCGCGCTTGCGGTTCCAGCGCGTCCGGGCCAGCGCTTCCAGAATCAGTTGTCTTTCCGCTTGATGCGAAGCCGCGCGTGCGGCGGCCTTTAATGGCGAACCGCGAAGAATCGCCGGAGCGGTACGCGGCTCGTAGGCCGCCGTGCTAACCAGATCCGCGACCGCTATTTGCGGATCGCCCAGCACTACGATTTTCTTCACCGCGTTTTCCAGCTCGCGGATGTTTCCGGGCCACGAATACTCCTGCAGCAAATTCATAACCCGCGAATTCACCTCGGGCTGCAAACGGCCCAGCAGCGCCGAGTGCTTGCCCAAAAAGAAGTGGACCAGCACCGGAATATCCTCCCGTCGCTGGCGCAGCGGCGGAATACGCAGCGACGCGCCATTGATGCGGTAGTACAGCTCATTGCGAAACCGCCCGGCGCGCATTTCCTCTTCCAGGTTGCGGCTGGTGGATGAAATCAAGCGCGGGCTGTGGTCGTGATGTTCCGGCGCGGCATCGCTATCGGGCAACGCATAAAGAAGATTGCGCTGGCTCAAACCATCAAGCTCGCTGATCTCCTCGAGGAATATCGATCCGGGCGCGCGCTCAACGTGCCCTCCGTTTCTATTCCCGTTGCCGTGGCCGTTTCCGTGCCCGGCTGGCGGGAAATAGGCGGCGAAGGTCTCGCCGGCGGTCGCCGCACAAATCACTTTGGCCAGCGGTTCGTTGCGACGCGTGGACAACCGATGAATCTGCTGCGCCAGAAATTTTTTGCCGGTCCCGCTCTCCCCAATCAGCAACACCGGGATATTCGTCAGCGCGATATCCGCCATGGCGCGCTCCAGCGCCTGCACGGCCGGGCTCACGCTCCGCACCATGCTCGCGCCGTTCGCACTTGACCCGGTTTCTTTGCTCATCGGGGACAGCGAATCCCAAGTTTCTGGGTCCATTTAGTCTCCTGGAGGCTAGCCAAACCAATACCTATGTAATGTTACCTGCGCGTAGACGGTTGCACTCAAAGTGCCACACGACCGGGGTCTTACTCGGACCTCATAAATAGGCTAACTTCAATTCTCGGAGTCTGCTAGGAAAGTTTCCGCCTTCGGAACCATGTTGTCAATGGCACCTAAGTCCTACCAACCTTCCACCAAGTGGTAAAACATTTCTTCTAAATCCTACAGGGCT
>Ga0182024_10020574_pt1 | contig 12052 bp, 13 predicted proteins | sample P32metaG_FD_120480 | JGI IMG/M metagenome (GOLD analysis project Ga0182024, IMG submission 120480) | Permafrost microbial communities from Stordalen Mire, Sweden - P3-2 metaG (Illumina Assembly) | ecosystem: Environmental > Terrestrial > Soil > Wetlands > Permafrost | place: Sweden: Stordalen... | reverse complement strand
ACTCGAAGCCGCCGCCGACACCGCCGTCGCCGACCTGCCCCGCTCCGCCATCAACGGGGCCCTCCCCGCCGCCATCGCCATAGCCGCCACCCTGCGCGCCCTGCCCTTCGACGTCAACCTCTGGAAGGCGCAGAACATCTGGAACGATCTCTTCCGCCGCACCGACCGCAACTACTGGTCAAAGGAGTGGACCGCCGGCTTCAAACGCCTCGGCGAAGCCCTCAACATCTCCGTCGATCAACTCGTCACCGACGAAGGCGTAAGCGCCTTCTAAAGCCAAGGGGTTCTTGGGGACGGTGAGGGGGACCTCAAGGGTGCTGACGCGGTTGGAGAATTGGGGTGCCTGGCAGCGGGATCCCAGGCCCCGACATACCCCTACCCCTTCCAAATAACCATATATGAAACGAAAGGGGTTAGATGGAGGTGGAAGGCGCTATTTCAGGCCTCTTTTGCCGCCCAATCCTTGAATCGGGGCCCGATCCTCGCCGGCGCGCGCTGCCGGTTTGCAGTTTCCCAGGACTTAAGTGTAGCGGAGGCGTCAAGGGAGGGACAGAGGATTCGTGGGCGGCTTGTTTTGGGTGATCATGGTTGCATAGAAGCTACCATGGGGGCTGGAGGATCTGGTTGTGGTAGCAGAAAAGATACTATGGGTGAGTTCGGCGTGAGTGTGGTGGCAGATAAGATACCATAGTGGTTTTGTGTTCTTAAGTAAAAGAAAATAATATGTTTAGGTCGATTTTTCGGCGGACGGCTATTTGGCGGAGGGTTTGGGGACGGTGAGGGGGATTTCGAGGGTGCCGATGCGGTTAGCGGTGGGGTCGAGGACGCCGATGCGGAGGAAGAGGGGGCCAGGGGGAAGGTCGAGCTGCTGGGTGAAGCGGAACGGGCCCTGGATGAACTGCTGATAGCGGGCGTCGCTGAGGGGCATGTTGATGGTCTGGGAGAGGCCGGTGAGGAGCTGGGCGTTGCCTGCCTGGTCGCCGCCCTTCTGGTCGCTGCCCTTCTGGTCGCTAACCCCAGGGCTGCCGTCGTAGACGGCGATGTCGAGTTCGAGGCTGCCGCGGTGGATGCCTTTGGGGTCGGTGGTGAAGGCGATCTGGCGGGCGGGGATGGCGTAGGCGAAGGAGTAGCGGGTGAGGGGTTTGGATTTAAGTTTGGGGTCGAGGGTGCCGAGGATTGTGCGGGTGGGGTCGGAGGGACTGCGAGGGTCGCCGCTGGGAGTGACTTCGACGTCGAAGAGGATGTCGGTGGAGGTGGGCATGGCGCGGCCCATGGCGGCTTTGATGTCGATGGGGCCGGACGCGGGGAGGGTGGCGAGGGTGAGGCTGGGAGGAGGCTTGATGGTGGCGGGGTCGACGGAGTCGTAGCTTTCGCGGTAGGTGAGGTTCAGGTGGGGTTGGTCGACTTCGACCTTGATGGAGTGGTGGGCCCAGTTGTACTTCTGGCCGGGCGGGACGTAGGAGATGGTGTAGTAGTTGGCGCCCTTGTCGACGGCCTTGGCGATGAGGCCGGCGAGGTCGTTGTTGTTATAGAAGGCCGCGCCGCCGGTGGCTTCGGCCCAGGACTCCATGCCTAGTTGTTGTTCGATGGTGGTCTGCTGGAATGCGCGAACGGCGGCTGCATATGCGGGCGCGGGAAGGTTGGGTATGTTTGCCCAGAGCTGGCCGGTGGAGGTGATGAAGGCGTTGGGCATGGGAGGCAGACCGCGCGCGTCGATGGGATAGACGGCGATCTGTTCTGCGTTGAAGAGGCCGTAGGTCTTGAGGAGGTCGGAGGAGTAGTCGGGCAGATCGCGTGCGCGGGCGCTGGGATCGGTAACCCACGGAATACCGACGGAGAACCAGAGGAGATTTTTCTTGGCTTTGATTCCGGAGACGTCGGCGGCGATCTGGTTGAGGGCCTCGAGGGTCATGCGGGTGCGCTGCTCGGCCTGGACGAGGTACTGCTCGTAGGTGGCGGAACGGCCTTCGGCGTCGTCGGGGAAGGTGTCGATGGCTGCACTGAGGAGGGCGGGGTCGGAGGTAGAGCCTTGAAGGACGCGCAGGCCTTTCGACAGGCCGAGGACGATGACGCGCGTGCCGGGGGGCATGGAGGCGACGTACTTTTTTGCTTCGGATTTGACGGCGTTCTCCGATGCGAGGGCGTCGGCGTAGGCGTTCTCGGCACCGAGGATGCTAGAGGCCGGCATCGCGGCGATGTTGACGAAGTCGATGAGGAAGATGTTGACGGCGGCGGTGGGGGGTGGGGGCTGGAGGTTGGTGTAGGTGTTGGGCGGGAGTTTGGGCGGAGGGGGGACGGGCTGGGTGGCGTACTCGTGGAAGCTGCGGATGGATTGGGGATGGCCGTCTTCCTTGATGGTGAAGTCGGATTGGGTGAGGCCGTGGACGGGGTTGCCATGGGCGTCGGTGACGGTGACGTCGACGACGGTCTCGCGGGAGTAGACCTGGAGGGTTGGGGCTTGCGGGGGTTGGGCGGGGTTGGATGCGGAGCTTACGGCGAGGGCGGCGGCGGTGAGGGCCAGTCTGCCGAGGCGCATAAGGCTTCTCCGGTGAGTGCGTGAGGGTTTTTTGGGCAGCGGGAGAATTGTAGATGGGGGTGGGTGGGGTTGGCGAGTTGGCAGTTATCCGTTGTCCCTGAGAGACGGCGAGGGGAAGTTTGGAGGCAGAACGGTGCGGGCGGTTGGGGCCGGGTGGAGTTCGTCGGGGTTCCTTCGACAGGCTCAGGACAGGCTCTTCGACTGCGTGACTCACTTTCAGTGAGTCACTTCGCTCGGGATCACAACAAAGACTAGACGCGCCGGTGGGGCGGATAACGTCCCACCCATGGCGATGGAGCTGTGATGGATGGTGCACCCGGCGACGGTCGACAAGCAGATTCCTCGCCGCTTCGGCTTTCGCTCAGGGTGCGGAATGACGAGATGGCGAGGTCAGACGCGGGTGATCATGACCTCGGTGGACTTCATGAGGGCGGCGGCGGTCTGGCCTTTGCGGAGCTGCATCTCGCGGACAGCGTCGGCGGTGATGATGGAGGTGATGCGCTGCGGGGGGCGGGTGTCGATCTGGAGGCCGACCTTGGCGAGGAGGCCGGCGAGTTTGACCTCGACGAGGGTGCCGACGATCTGGTTGCGGCCGCTGGTGGTGCGGAAGCGCTCGCGCGAGGTGGGGGCGGGGCGCGCCGGCGCGGCGGGGAGGTAGCGGGTGAGGGCGGCCTGGGGGACGCGGTGGTGGCCGCCGGCGGTCTTGATGGTGCGGAGCTTGCCGGCGAGGATCCATTGCTTGATGGTGGGGTAGCTGACGCCGATGGCGGCGGCGGCTTCGCGTGGGGTGAGGAGCGGGGCGGGGAATTTCATTTTAGGGTGTCTCCTGCGCGGTGAGGTGAGTATAGCGGTTCGGGGTTCGAGGTTTGGTGCCGGACTAGAGTCGTATGAAACCGTTATGAAGGATCGTATAAACTTGAGTCCATGCATACAGCGAGACCGTTTTCTCTTTTTCTGGTTGCGGGAATATTTGCGTGCCTGACGGCGGCCCGGGCGGGCGCGCAGGCGGCGGCTGGTTCGTCCACGGGCGGCTCGTGGATTGCGCGGTATCAGGCGCGGGTGATGGCGACGCAGCGCGAGCAGCCGCACTGGGTCACGCCGCTGGTAACGGTGACGCCGCGGCTGGAGCAGGAGCTGCGCACGGACTTTGTGCACGACTACAGCCCCAAGGGACAGGAGATATGGAACTACGGCAACGGCAAGGGGCTGGAGATCATTCCGGAGCGGCATATTGAGCTGCTGTTCAATGCGCCGCCGTTCTTCGACCGGCACACGGGGGCCTCGGATGGATTTGGCGATGTGTCGTTCAACAGCAAGTTCCGGTTCTTCGCGCGCAATGAGGAGAGCGGAAACGCGATTGTGACCGGTTTCTTTGCGGCGACGGTGCCGACGGGGAAGAACGGCAACGGGAGCTGCTGCGCGGTGGTGACGCCAACGCTGGCGGTGGGCAAGGGGTGGGGGAACCTGGATGTGACGTCGACGGCGGGCGGGTCGTTGCCGGTGACCAATGTGAAGGGGCTGGGGCGGAGCGTGATCTGGAGCAACGTGGCGCAGTACCGGTTGGCGAAGACGGGGGTGGCGCGGTTTTTCTGGCCGGAGTTTGAGACGAACTCGACGTTTTACAAGGGTGGGTCGAACGATGGGAAGATTCAGACGTTTGGGACGCCGGGGCTGATCGTGGGGCGGATTCCGCTGGCGCATGATGCGTCAGGGAAACCGGGGCGGCTGGGCTTCACGTTTGGGGCGGGCGAGCAGATTGCGCTGACCCACTTCCATACGGCGAACCACTATACGGTGCTGACGTTCCGAGTGCCGTTTTAGAGGCAGTGGTCAGTGGTCAGTAAAGGCAAAAGGAACAGGCGTGCGCGGCGTCGGCGGCTGTGGGGGCTGCGGGGAAAACCTTTGCCATGGAGGCGGTCGTGGGGGTGGTTTGCGCATCCTACTGAGGAGGCGGCTTTGCGGTCTTTGGCTCTTAGCTCTGAGGCGCGCAGGCGCGGGAGAAAAGCGATGAATGGTTACCGGGTTTGTGGGTTGAGGTTTGTGCGGGTTGCGGGTGCGTTGGCGCTGGGGATGATGCTGGCGGGGTGCGCGTCGAAGGAGGACCAGGCGATCGACGCGGCGAAGAAGCAGGCGGCGGCGACGGGTCAGGCGCAGCAGGTGGTGTCGATCGACAAGGCGGGGAATACGACGACGACTACGGTGCAGCCACCGGCTGCGGGGCAGACGGCGCAGGCGGTGACGACGGTGGTAACTCCCGCGTCGGGCGCGCCGGTGAGTGGGACGGCAGCGGGCGGGACGGCTCCGGTGCAGGCTGTGGCGGGCGGGCCTCCGGTGATTCGGCCGGCGGACGTGAATATTCCGGCGGGGTCGCAACTGGCGATCCGGATCAATCAGCGGATCAGCGTGAAGTCGACGCCGGCGGGGACGGGGTTCGATGGCGAGGTGGTGGAGGGTTGGCAGGATGGGAATGGGCGGGTGATCCTGCCCAAGGGGACCCCGGTGAGCGGGATGGTGGTGGAGTCGCACCGGCGCGGGCACTTCAAGGGAAGGTCGATTCTGGAGCTGCGGCTGACGTCGCTGACGCTGAATGGGACGCAGTATCCGCTGGAGACGCGCGACCTGACGCGGACGAAGAAAGGGAAGGGCAAGCGGACGGCGGCTTTGATCGGCGGCGGGACGGGGCTGGGGATGCTGATTGGCGGCGTGGCCAGCGGTGGGACGGGATTGCTGATCGGCGGGCTGGCGGGCGGCGGCGCGGGGACGGCGATCAGCGGATTGACGGGGAACCGGGACCTGGACATTCCGGCGGAGTCGATTGTGCGGTTTCGGCTGGCGGATGATTTGACGTTGCAGGGATAAGGCGAAGAGCGACCACGGATTTTGCGCGGATGAACGCGGATAATAAGAGCGAGTACCCGTGTGTGGGGCGGTGTTCGCGGGGATCAGATTGTGGCGAGATGTTGGTGGACCAGGCGGGTGGCGTGGTGGAGGGCTTCGGGGTCGGTGCCGAAGTGGGGGAGCCAGTCGATTGCGGGGTCTTTGCGGAACCAGGTGAGCTGGCGTTTGGCGTAGTTGCGATGGCCTTGCTGGGCGAGTTTGATTGCCTCGTCGAGGGTGAGTTCGCCTCGCAGGACGGCGACGGCCTGGGCATAGCCGAGAGAGGTGAGTGGGCGGATGTCGAAGCCGTAGGTTTCGACGAGTTGGGTGGTTTCTTCGGCTAGCCCACCGTCGAACATCTGGGCGGCGCGGTGGTTGATGCGGGCGTAGAGCTCGGGGCGGGGTGGCGAGAGGCCGAGGCGGAGGATGCGGTAGCCGGTGAGGGGGTCGCGGCCGGATTGCCACTGGCGGGTGATGGGCTGGCGGGCGGCGAGGGTGACTTCGATGGCGCGGATGAGCTTGGGCGTGTCGTTGGCGTGGATGAGGGCGGCGGCGGCGGGGTCGAGGCGGGTGAGGATGCGGTGGAGTTTGGTTGAGCTGCGGGTGCGGAGTTTGGTGCGGAGGGTTTCGTTGCGCGGGGGCGCGGGGAAGAGGCCGTCGAGCAGCGCGCGGAGGTAGAGGCCGGTGCCGCCGGCGACGATGGGCAGGCGGTTGCGTTGCGTGATGCCGGCGATGGCCTCGCGGGCGAGGCGGGCGTAGAGGCCGGCGGTGCAGGGCTGGTCGGGGAAGGCGATGTCGATGAGGTGGTGGGGGACGCGGGCGCGCTCGGCGAGGGAGGGTTTGGCGGTGCCGATCTCCATGCCGCGGTAGACGGCGACGGAGTCGCAGGAGACGATTTCGCCGGCGAACTGTTCGGCGAGGGCGAGGGCGAGGGCGGTCTTGCCGCTGGCGGTGGGGCCGGCGAGGACGATGAGGGGCTGGGTTTCCGCTTCTACCAAAGGCGCCACCAGCCGCGGTTGAAGACGGCGTGGAGGCCTCCGTGGAGGGTGGCGCGGAGGACGGCGAAGGCGACGGCGGCGAGGGCGAGGTAGAGGAGGCCGCGGATCTGGGCGCGGCGTTCGGTTTGCTCGGGGGTGGCGGGTTTGGGAGGTAGGGGCGGCATTGGTGCAGACCCGTGGAGACTAAAAAATCTTCATATGGATCGTCAGATACTTCTTCGGGTCCTGCCGGATCGCGGTCACCAGATCCGTGCTCGACGTGAGCAGAGTGTTCAGGTTGGTGTAGGCGGCCTGGTCGGTGGCCAGCTTCCCGATCGTGCCCTTGCCTGCGTTGATGCCCGCGAACAGCGTATCCACCTGAGTGAGCGAATCGCTCAGGTTCTTCGCAAACACGGGATCCTTGACGAGCAGGCCAAGGCCGCCCTTGCCGGCATCCGCATCGGCAAGGATCGAGTTCAGGTGTGCCAGCGACTGGTTCAGGTTATTGGCAACGGTGGGGTCCTTCAAGATCACGCCCGCGCTCCCCTTGCCCGCCTGCAGGTCGCTTACGATACTGTCCAGCTTGCCGATCGAGTCGTTGACCCGGTCATACATCTGCGCATCGTCGTTCAGGAACTTGCCCACAGAGTTGTTGGGGCTGTTCAGCTTCTCCGCCATCTTGTCGATCTCATTCGCCGTGGCCACAAACTTGTTGTACAGCTCCGGGTTGGTCAGCAACTGGCCAAACGACCCCTTGCCCGACTGCATGTCAGAGACCACATCGTTCAGCTTCGCCAGAATCACATTCAGGCTCTCGATCGTGCCCTGGCTGGCCTTCACCACATCCTGCAGACTGGGGGTCTCCAGCGTCTTCAACTCGTCGCCGTCGCGCAGCTCCGGGCCGGTGGCGACCTGGCTGTTGATGTCTACGATGGTGTCGCCCAGTACGCCCACGGTGCTCAACGCGGCCTTCGAGTCCGTGTGCAGGGCGAAGCTATACTTGCTGTCAACCTTCATCACCACCATCACGGGCGTCAGCTTGCGCTCCGGCGAACTGCTGACGGTCACGGTCTTCACCGTCCCGATGGTGACCCCCTCGATGTTGACTGCCGCGCCCGGCTTCAGCCCCGCGGCGTTCTCAAAGTAGGTGGTGATTGTCATCTTCCGCGAAAAGAACCCGAGACCCGAGCTGGAGGTCATCAGGAACAACAGCGTGGTGAGGATAACGGCCGACACCAGCACAATCACGCCCACCTTCAGTTGCGACCATCGGACCTCCTGCTGGCTGGGCATAGATTCCTGACGACCTCCTGGCAATATCTCGTCGGATTGCGCGCTTCAATGGCTGTGGAGCTTGACTCTGAGGGTACCATCCCATCGTGCGGGAACGCACTCCTCCCCCCGCCGTATGAGACCGTATAACAATGGATGCCGACTCGCGCCCGGAGGTTCCGGGCAATCGAAAGAGACACGGATGGTGATAGGGCTCGGCACGGACCTGATTGAGATCGCGCGCATCGCGCAGACCGTCGACCGCTTCGGCGAGCGCTTCCTGCGACGCGTCTACACCCCCCAGGAGATCGCCTACTGCCTGGGCAAAAGGTCTTCCGCCGAGAGCCTTGCCGCCCGCTTCGCCGCCAAAGAGGCCGCTGCCAAGGCCCTCGGCACCGGCATCAGCCGCGGCCTCGGCTGGCTTGACCTCGAGGTCGCCCGCGAGCCCAGCGGCAAGCCCACCATGCATCTCACCGGCCGCGCGGTCGAGATCGCCAACGCCCTCCGCGTTGCCCGCATCTCCCTCTCGCTCACACACAGCCGAGACATCGCGCTTGCCGTCGTCGTGATGGAAGACTGATCCGGCTTTGCGTCACGTGACCACGGTGCGCGCGCGCCGTATCGTCCAACCAGTCCGGCTCCGATGAACACCCCAGCGGCAAAACATACCTCCACGCCGCGGCAGACCCCGCCATGCAGTCGCTCGACATCCAAGGATTCACCTACGAACAGCGCCATGGCCTGCTGCCCATGCTCACCGCGGCCTTCTCCAACTGCGGCGGATGGATGCTTGACCGCAAGACCCTTTCCCCCACTCACATGGAGTTCCGCGTGGAGATCCAGCTGCGTTGCATCCTGGAGTTCTACGCCGCCGTGGTTGCCACCGGAGTCGAGCTGACCCGCGCCGGCCACCAGTCCCTCACGGAGCTCTGCAGCCGCCGCCGCCACCTTAGGCTCGCCAGCGAACTCGGCCAGGTCGTGACCATCCGCCTCGAACTCAACTTCCTCGACGACGTCACCCTCCACTCGCTGCTCGCGGGAGGCTCCGGTCTCGCCTGATAAACAGCTCCTAGCAGCTAAAAGTTGACCCCACCGCCGCGAACCATGAGAATCGAAGTTGTCGACAGGCCCCGCCATCGCGGCCCCTGCTCCCAACGTCTCTCGTTCGAGGTCCACGCCATGTCCGCCTATCTCGTCCTTCTGCTCGCCGTCCTCAGCCGCGTGCTGCCCCACGCCTTTCACGCGGTCAACTGGAACTTCACGGCGCTGGGCGGCAGCCTGCTCTTCTTCGGCTCACGCATGAAGGACCACCTTGCGCTGCGTCTTGCCCTCGCGCTCGCGGTTCTCGTCGCCACGGATTACTATCTCACGGTGTTCGCCTATGGCTATGCCTTCCACGTCGCGGACTACCTCGTCACCTGGATCTGGTACGCCGCCGTCTGCCTCATCGGCATGGGTCTACTGCAGAAGCCTACGATCCTGCGCGTCATCGCAGGCGTCCTCGCCTCCGCCACCTCCTTCTTCCTCCTGGTCGATTTTGCCGTCTGGGCTTGGGGTCCGCTCCATCTGTACCCTCACACCCTGGCCGGCCTTGAGGCCTGCTACATTGCGGCAATCCCCTTCTACCGAAACGACCTCGTTTCAACCGCGCTTACCGCCGGTGCCCTCTTCGGCTTGCCCGTCCTCGCTGCGCGCATCGCCGAAGCCCTGCGCACCGCACAGCACGACAACCAGCCCCTCGCATAATGGCCAGTTGTCCGTTGTGCGTTCTCCGTTGTCTGTGTTCCTCCAACGAAGAACGTACAACTTAGAACGAACAACTTAGAACGAACAACGCCCCTACGAAATCAGCGTCGAGTCCACGCTCTCAGCCGCCTCGCCCTCCGCCTCTTCCAGCGGGAACTCTGCGCCCCGGCCGCGCGCAAACAGCTTGCGCAACACCCACACCAGCAGCCACACACCCAGCGCCAAGCCAATCCCCAGCACGATCCCGAAGTGCTCATGCACCGCCCTGTGCGCGGTATGCGCGATCTCCGGCCCGTAGAACACCGTGATCAGAGCACAGACCAGGAACTGAACGAACTTGCCCGCAAAGATCGCCGTGGTGAACACCAGCGGCCGCATCTCAAACACGCCCGCGCCAAACTCAAACAGCTTGATCGGCATCGGCGGAGGGCACATTGCGGGAATCATGATCGCCATGAACTCCTGCCGCTCGAACCGGTCCCGCATTCGCTCATATCGGGCGCGGTTGATGCGCTTGAGCAGAAACAGCTCGCCGCCGGCGCGCCCCACGTAGTACGGAATCAAACTGCCCACAGCCGAGGCGAACGCCGCCATCGCGCAGTACGCCAGAAACAGCGCATGGTTCGCCGCCACATACCCGATGACTGCGCCATCCATCGTCGTCGGCAGCGGAAACAGGCCGGAATCGATGAATGCCAGACAGCCCAGCCCCCAGATGCCGAGCGGCTTGAGCGTAGCAAACACTACGGCCATCACGGCGTTGAACTTGTGGAGAACGGCGGCAGGGGAGTGAGTCACGATAACTCCCCGATTCTACGCTGGCTCAGCGTGCTTCGTCCGCCCCGCCAGCAGATCCAGCGCGTGAGGCAAGACCCCGAGCACGGCCCCCAGCGACGTCCGCGCCCCACTCGGCGAGCCCGGCAGATTCACCACCAACGCCGTCCCGCACACCCCGCACACTCCGCGGCTCAATACCGCCATCGGTGTCTCGCGCAGCCCCTCGGCCCGCATCTGCTCCGCCAGCCCGTCGACCAGCCGCTCGCACACCAGCCGCGTGGCCTCCGGAGTTACATCCCGCGGGGCCAGCCCGGTCCCGCCGGTCGTTAAGATCAGTCCCACGCCATCTGCGGCATAGCGCCGCAGCGCCGCCGCAATTAACCCCAGCTCATCCGGGAGGGTCTCCGTTGCGATGCTGGCCACGCCCGCCGCGTCCAGCATCGCCACTATCGCTGGCCCCGACAGGTCGGTGCGCGCACCGTGGAAGCAGCCATCGCTGATGGTCAGCACCGCCGCCCGCGTCCCCTCGCGAAACCTCGCCGCCTGCATCGCCAACTGCACCCCTCCAACGCACCCAAACAGTCTACGTCCGGCCTCGAGTCCCTCATCGCAACCTCATCCCAAAGATGAGAAAATGGTGCCACGGCGAAGCTCTTCGCCTGGGGCGGGGTCTAATCCTTGCAGGCGCAGCTTATCCCCGCCGCCAAACGTCATACCCACATCGCCCATGCCCATCCTCGAGCTCCCGCCCAACCCGTCTCGGCTCCCGAATCGCAATCCAGATCAGCCGCAGCAGGAGCCGGGCGACTCCGCGGGCGGCCCACCGCCGTCCCCACCCAAACGCCTCAACCTCCGCGCCGGGCGATACAGCGGGCTCGAAGAGCACGAGCTGATCCACCTGCTCGACTCGATCGACGACGAGGTCTCGCGCGCCCGCTTCCGCGAGTCCATCTACAAGTCCATCATCATCTGCATGGCCATCGCGTGGTTCCTCTTCTATGGACCGCGCGTCCTTTTCCATCAGCCCGAGCTGGTGGACCCCATCGCGCTGATGAAGCAGCACGACAAGGAGCAGGTCACCTTCCTGAACCCGCCCAACGCTCCCGCGCCCAAGCCGCCGCCCCGCCCTGTGCTCGACCGCAAGACCATGCAGCAGATGCAGCAACTGGCGCGCATGACTGCGCCCGCGCCGCCGCCTCCCGCCCAGCAACCGCCGCCGCCCGAAGAGGCGCACAACACCGCGCCGTCTGTCCCGCAGCCGCAGATGCCGCTGCCCAGCGCGCCCAAGCCCGCGCCCGCCCTTGCCGACTCTCCGCTGCCCGCCGCGCCCAAGCCCAGCTTCGCGCAGAACAACACCAGCCCCGGCGATGCCATCCGGAATGCCGCCCGCGGCGCCATGAGCAACCGCGGCCAGTATGGCGCAGCCCCCGGCTCCAACGCGCCGCTCCAGGCGGGCGCGGAGATCCTCTCCGACACCCAGGGCGTCGACTTCAGCGCCTACATGCGCCGCCTGCACAGCGACATCCAGCGCAACTGGGACCCTCTGATCCCCGAAGAGGTCCAGCCCCCGCTGCTGAAGAAAGGCATCGTCGGCATCCGCTTCACCATCCTGCCCGACGGGCAGATCGGCAACATGATTCTCGAGACTCGCTCCGGCGATGTCGCGCTCGACCACGCGGCCTGGAACGCCATCACCAGCGAGGGCCAGTTCCCACCGCTGCCCAAGGAGTTCCACGGCCCCCAGCTGGAGCTTCGCTGCGGCTTTTTCTACAACACGCCGCTGCAGCAGTAGCATCGGTCCACAAACTCGGGTGCCCCAAGAGCCATCAGGTTTTGCCCTTCGTCTATCTATCAGGGCGCGTCCATT
>Ga0182024_10020573_pt1 | contig 12052 bp, 8 predicted proteins | sample P32metaG_FD_120480 | JGI IMG/M metagenome (GOLD analysis project Ga0182024, IMG submission 120480) | Permafrost microbial communities from Stordalen Mire, Sweden - P3-2 metaG (Illumina Assembly) | ecosystem: Environmental > Terrestrial > Soil > Wetlands > Permafrost | place: Sweden: Stordalen... | reverse complement strand
TCGAGGTCACCAAAGACGGACGCTTCGTCTACTCGGCCGACTACGGCGAGTGGGCGCACGGCGTGTCCGTGCTCGATACGAGCGACTGGTCCGCGCGGACGTTCTCGGTGCCCGGGATGGACCGCGGCAGCGGCATCGCGATTGCCGCGGACGGCGTTCACGCGCTCGTGACGGGTTGGTACGACAACCACGTGTATCTCGTCGGGTTCGAAGGGAAGGGGGGGCATCCGACGGAGGCGAGGAAGCGGATCGAGGGGTGGGTTCATCACCCCCACTACCGGCCGCCGGTGGACGGTTCGGCTACCCTTGTGGCGAAGCCCCCGGGAGGGGCAAGCGAATGAGGTTGGTTCGAATCGCGACGGCAAGCATCAACACCACTGTGGGCGCGTTGCGCTCCAACGTGGACCGAGCCCTCGCGATTGCGCGCGCCGCCTCCGAAGACGGTGCCACGATCGTGCTTTTCCCGGAGCAGCTCGTTGGGGGCTATCCCGTCGAGGATCTCGTGCAGTGGCGCACGTTCGTCGCGGCGCAGATGAACGAGATCCGTCGCTTCGCCGCGAGCACCAAGGACCTCGGCGCCGCGTTTGCCGTTGGCCTGACCGTCGCGCGAGGTGCCCATCTCTACAACTCGGCTGCGCTCGTGTATCGCGGCCTCGTGCACGGCTATGTCCCGAAAGAGAAGCTGCCGACGTATGGCGTCTTCTACGAGGCGCGCACCCTCGCCCGGGGCGCCGCGGGCCTCTACGACGTGCTCGACGGCGTTGCTTTCGGCGACCTCGTTTTCGACTTCGACTTCGGTACAGTTGCCCTCGAGGTATGTGAGGATCTCTGGTCGCCCGACGGACCGATGCGCCGCCGGTCGTACGCAGGAGCCGAGCTCGTGTGCAATCTCTCCGCGTCCCCGTTTCGGCTCGGCATCGTCGAGACGCGCCGCGAGATCATCGCGACGCGTGCAGCCGACAACCAAGCTACCGTTGCCTACGCCAACCTGATCGGCGCCAACGACGGTCTTATCTTCGACGGGGGCGGTTTCGTCTCGCAGAACGGACGTACGGTCCTGGAAGCCCCGCGCTTCCGAGAGGGATTCGCGGCGGCGACCGTCGACCTCGACCGCACGCGGCGCTTGCGCACCGAGAACACGACTTGGCGCACGGATCAGGAAGCGTTCGCCGCCGAAGTCCGGTCGCCCGTCCGCCACGTCCAGGTCCACGAATCGACTCGACGCGAGCGTCTCGCGTATCCCGTCCCCGAGCACGGGAGCTTCTTTCTGCCGCCGCCGACCGCCCTACGCTCGCCGCGCGCGACCTTCTGCGAGGATCTGCTCGACGCGCTCGCGCTCGGAATCGGCGATTACTTCGAGAAGATCGGCGCCTGGAAAACGATCGGTGTGGCACTGTCCGGGGGGCGCGACAGCCTCCTCTGTCTCCTTCTCGCGCGCCGCTATCTGGACCGGAAGCTTGCGCCGCTTGACCAGGAGGGTCGAGCCCGCGGCGTGGCTCGAGTGCTCCGCGCGTTTTTCATGCCGACGCGCTTCACGTCCGCCGCGACGCGCCGCGCCGCAGAATGCGCGGCGGCCGAGCTGGGCGCGCCGCTCGCCGTATCGTCCATCGACGATGCGTTCGGACGCGAGCTCGAGGCGATCGAGAGAATGTTGCAACCCGGCGAGACGATCACGGACGCGACGCGACAAAACGTGCAAGCGCGCATCCGTGCAGCGCGCATGTGGAGCTGGTCGAACAGCGCCGCAGGCCTCTTCCTCCAGACCAGCAACATGAGCGAGAAGGCGGTGGGCTACACGACGATCGGCGGCGATATGGAAGGCGCGCTCAGCGTCATCGCGAACGTGCCCAAGACGGTTGTGGGCTACCTCCTCGATTATCTACTCGAGACGACCGGCTCGGAGGCGATCCGCCTCACGCTCCTCACGCCGCCGACCGCCGAGCTCGCCGAGAACATGGAAGACGAGCGAGATTTGATGCCTTTCGTCGTCCTCGACGCCTGTTTCGCCCTGTACGCAGGAGAGAAGATGGATCCGTCGGAGGTGTTGGTCGCGCTCACCGCGCTCTTCCCGACCGAGGACCCAGGGCGCCTAGAAGCGTGGACGGCGAAGTTCGCGCGCCTCTTCACGCAGTCGATCTACAAGTGGGTACAGGCGCCCCTGTGCTTGCACGTCGGCAATCTCGATCTCGAGCGCGAGCGCGCGCTCCAGCTCCCTGTCGTGGCGAGTCGCGAGTGGCAGGAAAAGAAGAAATCGTAGCTCGGAGTTACAACCCGAACCCGCGCCCATGTCGGAGGAGGAGGAAGAAGATCGCATCGGTAAAGAAGAAGGAGGTTCGAGCATGCGAACTTGCGTATTTGTCCTCGTGATCGCTTCAGCTACGGCATGCGGCGACAGTGCGTCCGGGACCCCACCCCAATGCCCCTAAGTCCTGGCGGATAGGTCGTGCAAGGGGGCCAGAGGCCTACGGCCTCTGGAACCTTGCGCTGCATCTCGACGATTGCGGCCGGATCGTCGGCCCAACGATGACCGCGCATTCGATGGGCGTGAGCGACGTGAAGCGTCGAGCACAGGAAGCTGTTGAAGGCTTGCACCATCGCAAAGGCAAATAGATCGTCCAAAGTAACTCGGGTCGCCCGGCGCAACTTCCCGTCTTGGGCGGCCGATGAATGGAGATGGAACAGGAAGACGGGAAGACGGGAAGATTTGAAGATTGTTCGGAGGCCTTCATCGGCGCCTGCATCGAGGTGCACCGACACCTAGGGCCGGGGCTGCTGGAGTCGGCATACGAGCATTGCGTGGCTCATGAACTCGCGGTCCTGGGGCTTGGGTTCGAGCGCCAGCGGCCCGTGCCGCTCGAGTACAAGGGTACAACGCTCGAATGCGGTTACCGGCTCGACCTCGTGGTCGAGGATGCGTTCGTCGTCGAGATCAAGTGCGTCGACCGGCTCTTGCCGATACACCAGGCGCAGCTCCTCACGTACCTGCGACTGACAGCCCTAAAAACTGGGCTGCTCGTTAACTTCCGCGAGACCGTCCTCAAGAATGGCTTGAGGCGGCTGACCCTCTCTCCTTCCTTCCCGTCTTCCCGTCTTCCCGTCTTCCTGTAAGTCTCTCGAAGGCGCCTGGTTATTCGCGAGACTTGTGAAATGGCGTACTAGGGTCAGATGCCTCTCGACATGCGCATCCTTGCCGTTGGAGCCGCTGCGTGGCAGCGAGCGAGGCGTCGTCAAGTGTGTGGCTCAAGCTACAACCCGAACCCGCGCAGCTTCTTGTGTAGCCCCTCCCGCGTGATACCGAGCGCGCGCGCCGCCACCGTCTTGTTGTTCTTGTGCTCGCGGAGCGCCTCGATGAGGATCCAGCGTTCGAGCTGATCCATCGTCTCCTTGAGCGTGCCCTTGGTGGGCTTGACGCGCTCGATGACCCCCTCGACTTGGCGCACGCGCGGCGAGAGTAGATCCGGCGTGATGAAGCCGCCCGGATCGATCTGGATGACGAGGCGTTGCACCTCGTTCTGGAGCTCACGTACGTTTCCCGGCCAGTCGTAGCTTTGTAAGAGCTCCATCGTCTGTTGCGCGAAACCGCCTGCGGGTTTCCCGAGCTCCGTCGCGTAGCGAGCGAGGAAGTGGGTCGCCAGGAGCGGCACGTCTTCTCGGCGCTCGCGGAGCGGAGGCACACGGAGCGGGAAGACCTTCAAGCGATAGTAGAGGTCTTCGCGAAAACGACCTTCGGCGACCTCTTTCTCGAGGTTGCGATTCGTGGCCGCGACGATACGCACGTTCACGCGCTTTTCCTGCGTCGCACCCACGGGACGGATTTCCCCCTCTTGCAAGACGCGCAGAAGCTTCGATTGCAAGGTCAGCGACATCTCGGTCACTTCGTCGAGAAAGAGCGTGCCTTCGTCGGCGATCTCGAAGAGCCCCTTCTTTTCTTCGTGCGCGCCCGTGAACGCTCCTTTCTTGTGGCCGAAGAGCTCGCTCTCGAGCAGGTTCTCGGGCATCGCCGCGCAGTTCTGGCCTACGAACAGCTTGTCGCGACGGCGCGATCGGTAGTGAACCGAGGCAGCGACGAGTTCCTTGCCGACGCCGGTTTCTCCGTCGACGAGCACAGTCACGCGCGTATCGACCACCTTGTCGAGTTGCGCGATGAGCGCCTTGATCGCGGCGCTTTGTCCGATGATTTCGGGCTGGCCCGTGCGACTCCCCGTTCTTCGAGACTCTTCGCGCCCCTTGAGGAAGGCATTCTCCTTCTTGAGCCGCTCTTCCGCGGCCCGCAGGCGCTTGACGAGACGCGCGTTGGCCACGGCGAGCGAAGCGTTGTGCGCGAGAACCGCCATCACCTCGAGGTCGGCGTTCGTAAAGACCCCGGCGGTGACCCGGTTGTCGATCTGCAAGACGCCGAGGATCTCCTCCCCCTTCCAGAGAGGGACGCCGAGAGTCGAGCGAATGGAAGCGCCCATGAGGGATTCGCTCTGCCCGACGTCTGCGGCGTCGGCGGCGATCACGGCCGCGCGCTCGCTCACGACTTTGCGAAAAACGCTCCGCGTGACCGGGATTGGCCCTTGAGGGCTCGCCTGTCCACGCACGCGTGTCATGACAGGCACATATCCCGACACCGCGACGGCCTTTCCCGTCTCCTCGTCGTCCTCGCGGAGGATCAAAGTGACATGTGTGGCTTTGGGAACGAGATCGAACGTGGCGTCGGAAATGGCTTCGAGCACCAAGCTCAGATCGCCTGCCGCACCGATTTTCTTCTGCGCTTCGTAGATCATGCGCAGACGGCCGTCCTTCTCGAACGTCGTGGTCGCCGGATCGATCTCCTCGATACGACGGATGGCGACGACCCGAGCGTCCTCGGGATCCTGGGCTACGGTCACGCTCAGCGATACGAGTCGGTCGCCTGCTCCAAGCTCGATGACGTCGCCCGTCTCGAGAGTCGCCTCGCGCCCATTTCCATCTTCGAGCAAAATACGCTCGCCCTTTCGGACGACCGCGGTGCCGTTCGTAGAGCGAAGATCGAAGAGCGTGTAACGCTCGGCCTTGTAGACGATGCGGGCGTGGTCGCTCGAGACATGATCGTCGGGCAGCGCAAGGTCGGAGTCGGAAGCCCGACCGATGCGCAGCCCGTCTTGTGACGACTCGAAGCTCGTTCCAGCGAGCTTTCCCCCCGTGACCTCGAGCCGGATCATGTCTCGGTTACGTCTCTGCTACGTCCGCTGGCTTAGGGTAGCGCGCGCGCGCGGAGTCGTTGGGCGACCTTCACCACGACATCGTCCCCCATGAGGAGATTCTTGTCGCCGGTCGCTCGGTCCGCGTCGACGATCTTGTCGAGCTTGTCCGCGGACGCCGGGTCACCTTGCGGCGAGAGAAAGTCGATTGCCTCGGCAAGGGCGAGCCGTGCGCCGGGCTGCTTGACCTTGTCCACCTTGTCCACGAGTTGGGATCGTACCCCGCCGTTGCCCACGCCGTACTCGGCAGCCATCCACGCGGCCTTCACTGCGGTCTCGGCGGCGGTGGGCGGACTCGACGGGATCGGATCGTCGAGCACCTTCACGTAGCAGTTCACGTCGGCAGAGCACTTCTGCACGACCTGCGACGCGAGCTTGTATTTGCTCTTCTCGAGCTCCGTCCCCTCTTTGTTGACTTGGTCTCTCACGGCATTGAGCTGGCCTGCCTGCATCAGCTTGATCGCCGCATCGAGTGCGAAGAGCTGCATCTCGTCGGCCGCCTCACCCTTGGCCGTCGTGATCTCTTTGACGAGCCAATCGGTCAGGTTCGGCTGATAGAACTGCGCAGAAGCTTGCGTCAGCTGGCCGTGTGCGTTCGCGCCGTTGAGAAGGGCGATAGCGGCGGTCGGGGGAATCTTCGCGTACGCATCCAGGAAGGCCTTCACGGTGGTCGCGTCCGGGGGGTAGTGCACGAGCGACTGAGCCAGGATCGTGCGGTTCTGGTCGTTGTCCGCCGCGGCGAGAGCCTCGAGGATCGCGGCCTTGCCCGCCGGGCGCGAGAGCCACGAGAGAGAGTCGGCGACGACCGCGACGTAGCTCTTGTCGTCGTACATCGCGGCGTACTTCGCGAACTCCGGATCGGTCCCCTTGAGCGCGGCGATCAGCACCGGCTCGGCCTCTTTGGGCATACGCATGAGCGCAGCGTTCGTCGTCGACCGCAGGTCCCGCTTCGAAGGATTCACGATGACCGTCACGAGGGCGTGGATCGCCTGCGTATACTTGAGATCGCTCAAGACCTGAATGGACGTGAGCTGCCAGAACTGGATCTGATCGCGAGCTTGATCCGGGATCTTGGGATCGACGCCTGCCGCGAGTTTCTCGGTAGCCTTCGGGCCGTAGGAAGGGCTCTTCACGGCGAGGACAGCGTCGTGAAGATCAGTCACGAGGTTGATCGACTTGGTCTTCGAAGCCTGGAACTTCGAGAAGCAGTTCCAGAGCGCGTCGATGACCCCCTGGTCGGTCATCTTGCCTTGCTTCGCCATGTTCACGACGGCTTGCGCGGCGTACTTGACGTCTTCGTCGTTCTTGCCGGCTTCGTAGTCGTTGAACGCTTTCGCGATCGCCGGTGCCGCGCGCGGGTCGCGCATGTCGGCGAGGATCTTGATGAGGTCTTTGCGCGTCTTTTCGTCGAGCGCGACGGTCGTGTACACCTTGCTCATCGGTTCGACGATCGCATCGACGACCTGTTTGACTTGAGGGTCGTCCAGGTTCTTGTTGGCCTTCGTCGTCGCGTCATCGAAGAACTGCGAGAGGCGCTTGATGGCGGCGGGGCGCTGGGCGGGATCGTCCAGCCGTTTCACCCAAGTTTGAGGGTCGTTCTCGTCAGCACATGCACACAGAAGTGCGCCTGCCGCGAGGGGAGCCAAACAGGAGACTAAAACGGTAGCCCTCGCGGATGCGGCGGAAGCGGCGAGAGCCTTGAGACGGAGCTGAGCGACAAGACGGAGCGTGCGCGCGGTCTTCATGACGAAGTCTCCTTTCAGAGCGCCCCGCGTAGTGGCGGGGGATCATGCTGCGGCTTTGACGTCTTACCCGATGATCATCGACTCCGAAAGAAGCTTCCCTTCCTTGAACCGCCTTAGATTCCAGCGCTCGAACATCGGCAAGGGGACTTCCTCGACCATGTACTGGGCGATGAGCTTGCCCACGATGGGCGCCATCATGAACCCGTGCCCCATGAAACCCGATGCCTGATAGAAGTTTTCTACCTCGTCTACGGGGCCGACGATGGGGTTCGCATCCGGGGTGAGATCGTAGCACCCCGCCCATTGGCGAAGGACCTTGACGCTCCCAAGAATGGGACAAGCGCGGGTCAAGGCGCGCGCATAGCGGCCGAGAAAGGCGAACGAGCTGTCCTGGTTGACGCCGGGCGGTACGCGCTCTTGGCCGATGCCGCCCACGATCTCCCCGCGCGTGGATTGGCTGAAATACAGGCCATCCGACAGGTCGGCGACCAGCGGCTTGAGCCACGGCTTGAGCGGTTCGGTGGAACAGATCTCGTGCCGATGAGGCTTATTGGGCAAGTGGACGCCGAGCATCCGTGCGATCTCGGGCGACCACGCGCCGGCGGCGTTGACCACCTTTGACGTCTCGATGACGCGTGGAGTCGAAGCGGGTCCGGCCGCCCCCGCCGCCGGCTCGGTCAGAACGCCTTCGATGCGTGAGCCGGAGGTACGGAAGCCTACTACCTTGGTGAACGTCGCGATTCGGACGCCAAGCTTCTCGGCCGCCCGAGCAAACCCCCATACGAACGGCCAGGGAAAGACCACTCCGTCCTCCGCGTTGTAGCTTGCGGCCACCACCGCGGAGGCATCGAGCTCAGGTACGAGGTGCTTTGCTTCTCGAGGCGTGAGCATCCGAGTCTGAAGGCCGCACTCGTTCTGCACGCCGACGCTCTTCTCGAGCGAACGCCGGTCGTTCTCCGTCCGCGCGAGGAAGAGGTAGCCCCCCTGCCGGAACCAGACGTTGATCTTCATTTCATGGGCGAAGGCGCGGCATAGGCGGATGCTCTCCTGCATCAGACGCACGTTTGCTTCGCTCGACCATTGAGCACGAACGCCGCCCCCGTTTCTTCCGCTCGCCCCCCCGCATAAGTAGCTCTTGTCGACGACGACGACCCGCTCGACGCCCAGACGCGCGAGGTGAAAGGCGATGGCGAGTCCCATGATCCCGCCCCCGATCACGACGACGTCGGCGCGATCGCTCATGACCTAGTGCACCGCCGTCGGGATAGCAGCCATCGCTGTCATCCTGAGCGCAAGCGAAGGATCCCACTCGTCAACCGTGGGATCCTTCGGGCCTTTGGCCCTCAGGATGACAGCAAAAGCAGCGCGGTTTCTTTGCACTTTGAGCGGGCTTCGCCCGAACGGGCTCTGGATGACAGTAATCCGAATGATGTTGTCTCTATCTCGACGGCGGTGCACTAGGGAGTCGTTCGTCGTTCGAGCTCGGCTTTGCGCAAAAGCTCCAGGACCTGCGGATGAAGGGCTGGGTTCGTCGCCACGAATCCGTGCGCGTTCTCGAGGTTGGCCGCTCGGTAGTCGAACGGCACTCCCCGTGCGTCCGTCACGCGTCCGCCCGCTGCGACCACGATGGCCTCCGGCGCGCATGCGTCCCAGAGCATGCCCGCCCGGCCTGGTTGCGCATAGACGTCCGCCTCGCCCGTCGCGATGCGCGTGGCTTTGACCCCCGCGCTGCCGCACGGAGTCACCTTGCGCACGCCACGCCGAGCCGCGATGGCGCCGAGAGACTCGCGCCTCGGGTGCGAGCGAGAGATGAGCAGCTCCGCGTCCTCGATCGCGGAGACCGTGGATACTCGGATGGGCTTGCGCGCGCCCGAAGCGTCGACTTCGAACGCGTCGATCCCCTCCCCACCGACGAAGGCGCGCCCATCCACGGGGTAAACGATGACGCCTAGCGTCGCGCGCCCCGCTTCGGCCAGACCGACCATGACCGCGAACTCGCCGTTCTTCGCGACGAACTCGCGCGTCCCGTCGATCGGATCGACGAACCACGCCGTGTCGACGTGCTCGAAGCCTGCGTATGCGTGAGGTTCGCTCTCCTCCGCGACGATGGGGATGCCGGGGAACTCGGATGCGAGCGATGCGCAAAGAAGCGCGTTCGCCTCGCGGTCGGCGTTCGTCACGGGGTCGTTCTTGCTCTTGTAGCTGACTTCGAAGGGCCCTTCGTAGAGGCGCGCAATGAGTGTCGCGGCCCGCTGAGCCATCGCGAGAACGGGCTCTACGGCGCGCTGGCGCTGCTCGAGGCTCAGGCGCGTCATGTCGAGATGCCGACGCGCGAAAGGGCACGCGGGAGCGCTGCGAGGTCGTGATCGGGGATGTACGTCGGGCCGCTCCCGGCCTCGCGCACGAGCTGTTCGAGCTGCACGACCGAGCGCGGACCGAGGACGGCGGCCGTAACCAGATGATTCGCGAGCGCGAACCGGACCGCCGCAGCCCGCATTGTCTGCACGTCGCCCCGGACCAGGTACCGGATGGCATCGAGCTGATCGATGCGGCGCTCGAGCTCGACTCTCGTCCACCGCTCGCTGCGATGGTCATCCACGGGGAAGCCGCGGTCTCTCGCCCAAAGGCCAGCGAGGAGGCCATAGCTCAGCGTGGACCGCGCGAGTACGCCCACCCCGGCGACCATGATCTCCCCTGCGAGTCTGTGCAGATCGAGCGCATGAAAAAGATTGTAGGCGAGCTCGATGACCTCGGCGCCATGGTCGATCGCGGCGCGTGCGGCTTCCGTGTCGCCCACGGCCACTCCCCAGTGCGCGACGCGGCCGGCTTTCACTGCGTCCTCGAGCGCTCGAACGGCTTCGCCTTTCCGCAAGCATTCCTCGCTTGGGTTGTGAAGCAGATAGAGGTCGATGCGCTCGCGACGAAGCCGTTTCTGCGACCGCGTGAGGGCGGCCTCGAGGTACTTCGGAGCGAAGTTCTGGGTGGGCGGGGTGGACGTGAGATCGATGCCCCCGCGCGTGACGACCGTGACTTCGCGCCCGTCGAGGACCCTCCCGAGAAGGGCTTCTGTTTTGCCCGCACCATAGGCGTCGCTCGTATCGAAAAGGCTGACGCCCATGTCGAGGGCGCGAAGCACCACGCGCTCGGCTTCCTCGGGTGCGACCGCGCCGTATCCATCGCCGGATAGCCCCCACGTGCCGAGCGCCAGCTCCGACACGAACAAGCCCGTCTTTCCGAGAGGTCGCTTTTTCACGAAGACCGTTCCACATGGCATAGCGGAACTCTCGCCGGGCCGCACTTGACGAAAGAGAGCAAAGGGGCGATTGGACCGCGAAAGCACATGCGGAGCGGAGCGTGCGTCGCCGTGGCAGCGCTCGGCCTCTTTGGAGGCGGTTGCGGCGCCGAACGAGGGCACGAGTGGGTTTCGGTCTCGGTTGGCCCGGTTGGCCCAGATTCCGGGGTCCCCGTGGTCGCGGCTTCCGTGCCGGCGGTCGTACCCGCGGCTCATGAGGTCGCGCCCCTCGCGAGGGAGCCTCCGCCCGTATCCTCCGCGGAGGTCCAGGCGGCGACGATGCGCGTCCTCGAGAGCGCCTGGAGCGCCCGCGACGCCGATAAGCTCGCGGCGGCGTACGCGCCGGATGCTCGCGTCGCGTTCCCCGGCTTTCCCGACGCGTCTGGGAGGGGGGCGATCGAGGAGATGGCGCGCTCGTTCTGGGCCGCATTTCCCGACGCAAAGTACGCGTGGAGTCGAACGTGGCATGCCGCGGGGATCGTCGTCGTCGAGTCGGCCTGGAGCGGCACGAACACGGGCGCGATCTTCGGAGCAAAGCCGACTCGCAAGACCGCGGGAGGGGTCGCGCTGACCTTGACCGGCTTTGCGCCGGCAGGGGTCGTGCGCGAGCAGCACATCTACGCGGATCTCGGCTCCCTCGCGATGCAGGTCGGCCTGCCCTACGTCAAGGGGCGCCCTTTCGACGGGCTCCCGACGTCGCGCGAAGAGTACGTCGCCGACGGGACTCTGCTCGAGGAGGCCAACGTCGAGATCGTTCGTGCCGGGCTCGAATGTGTGGCGCGAAGGGACCTGAAAGGCTTTGTCGCCTGGATGGCCGCAGACGCCGAGTACGTCGATTTCACGCAGCCCGGATCGTTCGCCGGCAAGGGTGGCATCGAGAAGTGGTTTCGCTCGTGGACGAGCTTCTCTCCGGATCTGGCCCAGACTACGACCGGCCTCTGGGGGGTCGAAGACTACGTGATCCGAGAGTACGCGACTCAAGGCAGCCAGAACGGCGCTCGCGTGTTGCCGGGCGCGCGCGGAGCGCAAATCTTCCAGATTCGGGAGGGCAAGCTCCAGCGGGCATGGAAGTACTCCAACGCGCTAGAGATCGGGCGCCATGCCAGGTGAGGTTCTCAGGGAAGGGCGCTACGTCGTGACGCAAACCCTCGGCGAGGGCTCCCAGGGGGCTACGTTCGAAGCGGTCGACAAGAAGGAGGGGCGCCTCGTCGCGGTGAAGCGCTTCGACGTGCGGGGCGCGAAGACCTGGAAGGACGTGGAGCTCGCCGAGCGTGAAGCGCGCGTGCTCGCGTCGCTCGAGCATCGCAGTCTCCCCGCGTACATCGAACACTTCGAGGAGGGTGGTCGCCTCTATCTCGTCATGGAGAGGATCGAAGGGGAGAGCCTGGCGGCCCGGCAGAAGAGACGCGAGCGTCTTACGGAGGGGGAGGTCTTACGGCTCCTTCGCGACGCAGGGGAAGCGCTGGCTTATCTTCACGGACAGGGAGTGGTGCATCGCGATTTGAAGCCCGGCAACATCCTCCAGAGGAGCGATGGGTCGTTTGCGTTCGTCGACTTCGGCGCGGTGCGCGACCGTATGAAGCCGGAGGGGGGCAGCACGGTCGTCGGGACGTTCGGGTACATGGCGCCGGAACAGTTTCAAGGGAGGGCCCTCCCCTCGTCGGACGTCTACGCGGTCGCCGCAACCTGCGTCGCGATGCTCACGGGGATGCAGCCGGAAGAGCTCCCGCATCGAGGGCTTGCCATCGATGTCCGAGCGGCGCTTCGCGGCCGTGCGAGCGAAGGTCTCG
>Ga0182024_10020572_pt1 | contig 12052 bp, 11 predicted proteins | sample P32metaG_FD_120480 | JGI IMG/M metagenome (GOLD analysis project Ga0182024, IMG submission 120480) | Permafrost microbial communities from Stordalen Mire, Sweden - P3-2 metaG (Illumina Assembly) | ecosystem: Environmental > Terrestrial > Soil > Wetlands > Permafrost | place: Sweden: Stordalen... | reverse complement strand
GCGCGATCTTCTCGCAGACGTCGAGCCCTTCCGAGTGGATGCCGTCGTCGTTGGTGACCAGGATGCGCAATGGAGTTTCCTCGGGATGGCGTCTATCGAATAGCGCGAATGGTTAGTGGCGAGTGGCGAGTGGCGAGTGGCGAGTGGCGAGTGGCGAGTGGCGAGTGGTTAGTTTTACCCCTATTCGCTATTCGCCATTTCGCTATTCGCCCCTGTCTATTTTTTTCATTCCACCCATGTAGCTCTGCAATACCTCCGGCACCGCAATCGATCCGTCGGCCTGCTGATAGGTCTCCATCACCGCGATCAGCGCGCGACCCACGGCGACGCCGGAGCCGTTGAGGGTGTGCACATGGCGCACCTGGCGGCCTTCCTTGGTGCGATAGCGCGCGTTCATGCGCCGCGCCTGGAAGTCGCCGCAGATCGAGCAGGACGAAATCTCACGATACATGTTCTGGCCGGGCAGCCATACTTCGATGTCGTAGGTCTTTTGTGACGCAAAACCCAGGTCGCCGGCGCACAGCGTCATCACCCGGTAATGCAGGTCGAGCCGCCGCAACACCTCTTCGGCGCAGGCCAGCATGCGCTCGTGCTCGTCCTTGCTCTGCTCCGGCGTGGTGACCGAGACCAGTTCGACCTTGGTGAACTGATGCTGCCGGATCATGCCCCGCGTATCCTTGCCGGCGGCGCCGGCCTCGGCGCGGAAGCACGGCGTCAGCGCAGTTACCCGCATAGGTAACTGCACTTCGTCGACGATGGATTCGCGGACGAGGTTGGTCAGGGGGACTTCGGCGGTGGGAATGAGCCAAAGACGATTGAGACCCTTGCAAAACTCTTGATACGCTTTCTGACCCGCCTCGGTTATGGCAATGCTGTACGTCGCATCAGTATTTTTCACAAACCATTTGTTGTATTCAGGACTTTCAAGGCTATAGACGAAGAAATCAGCTAACAGCTCCTGTGTGGACGTGTGAAATGTTGCGAACTGATCCTCTTCGAACTTCGGTAACTGCGCCGTCCCAAACATCGCCTCGTCGCGCACCAGAAGTGGCGGTGCGATTTCCGTATAATTGTGCGGCTCGCTCGTATGTACATCAAGAAAAAATTGTCCGAGTGCGCGTTCGAGCCGAGCAATCCCCTTCTTCAAAACCACAAATCGTGCACCGGATAGTTTCGCCGCGGTCTCGAAATCCATCTGGCCGAGCGCTTCGCCAAGCTCGAAATGCTGCTTGGGCCCGAATGCGTAGTCCCGCTTTGCTCCAAAACGATGGTGCTCGACGTTGTCGTTTTCGTCGTTGCCATCGGGCACGTCATCCGCCGGCAGATTGGGGATTTCCGCGAGCGCATCCTCAAGGGCCTTGGAGGCTTGCTTCTCGGCCGCCTCCAGCGCCGGAATCGATTTTCCCAGCGCCGCAACATCGGTGAGTAAACCTAGCGCCTTCGCCTCATCCTTGCTCTTCTTCGCGGCGCCGATTTCTTTCGAAATCGCATTGCGGCGCGCCTGCGCGGTTTCGAGTTCGAGGATTTTCGCGCGGCGCTGCTCATCGAGCGCGATGAGCCGCGGCGCTTGCGGCTCAAGCCCGCGCCGCGCCAACGCGCGGTCAAAGGCCTCGGGATTGTCGCGAATAAAACGGATGTCGTGCATGCATCATTCCCGTCATCCTGAGGTGGCCGCGAAGCGGCCCTCGAAGGATGCGGCCGAGGCGCCTCGGCCGTCGCCCTTCGAGGCTCGCTACGCTCACACCTCAGGGTGACGGTCGTAACGGTCGCCGAGTTGCCGATCAAGTCCGGCAATGACGACACTAAAAATTCACTCCGCGGGCTTGGCCGCCGCGGCGGCGGCGCGGTCGCGGGCAAGCCGCCGCTCCACCATCCGCACCGACCAGATCGAGCCCTCGTAGAGGGCGACCAGCGGCAGTGCAAGCGACATCTGGCTCAAGACGTCGGGCGGGGTCAGCACGGCGGCGATCACGAAGGCGATGACGATGAAATAGCGGCGCTTGGCCTTGAGTTGGTCGGAGGTGATGATGCCGACGCGGCCGAGCAGCGTCAGGATCACCGGCAGCTGGAAAGCGATGCCGAACGCCAGCATCAGCTTCATCATCAGCGACAGGTAATCCTCGACCTTCGGCAATAGCTCGATCGACGCCTGGCCCGGGCCGCCGAGCTGCTGCATGCTGAGCGAGAACCGCGCCAGCATCGGCCAGACCACGAAGTAGACCACCATCGAGCCGACCAGGAAAAACACCGGCGTCGCGATCAGATACGGCAGAAACGCCTGCTTCTCGTTGCGATAGAGCCCCGGCGCCACGAACATGTAGATCTGCGTCGCGATCACCGGAAACGCGATGAAGGCGGCGCCGAACAGCGAAAGCTTGAGCTGCACGACGAAATATTCGAGCAGGCCGGTGTAGATGAATTTGGAATTCTCGGCGCCCGCCACCCAGATGTAGGGCCAGGTGAGCACGTTGTAGATGTGCCGGGCGAAGAAGAAGCAGATGACGGCGGCGAGGAAGAAAGCCGCCAGCGCCTTGATCAGCCGCGAGCGCAGCTCGATCAGATGGTCCATCAAGGGCGCCTTGCTGGCCTCGATCTCCTTTTCTTCGTCCTCGCGGCTCATTCCGGGCGCCCTGTGCTGTCCGGCGGGGCGGCGGGCGCGGGCGGTTCGGTGCCATGGTCGGCGGCGTCCGCTCCGGCAGGCGCAAGCGCGCTGCGCTCGACCGGGACTGCGGGCAAGGCCGGTTCGGCAGGCAAAGCCGTCTCGGCGGGCACGGCAGACTCGATCGCCGGCACTTCGGCATCCTGCGCCGGCAGTTCGCCGGGAACGGCCGCCGCCGGCGCGGCCTTTTGTTCCGGCGGGCGGGTGACGGCGCTTTCGACGCTCTTGCCCATGGCATCGAAATCGCTGCGCACATCCTTGAGGGGGTCGTAATTTTTGATGTCGTGCGCCATGTCGTCGACCTGCTTCTTGAGGTCGGTCATCTCGGCTTCGCGCATGGCTTCCTGGAACTGGTTCTGAAAATCGGCGGCCATGCCGCGCACTTTGCGCGTCCATTGCCCGATCGTACGCATCACGCCGGGCAATTCCTTCGGCCCGATCACGATCAGCGCCACGACGCCGATCAGCACGAACTCGGTCCAACTAATATCGAACATGGAAATTCCGCCTCACCCCCGGCTGCACCGCCGGTCAACGATGCCTGGCGGGCCGCGGCGCTCGGCGCGAGGCCGTCAGACGGCGCGGGCTAGACCTTGCTCTCGGAGCCGGCGCGCTGCTTGATGTCGGCCGTCGATTGATGGTCGATGGATTTGACCGGTGCGTCGGACTTCGGCGCGTCATCCGCCGTGTCGTCGTCGGCCATGCCCTTCTTGAAGGCTTTGATGCCTTTGGCAACGTCGCCCATCATGTCGGAAATCTTGCCGCGGCCGCCGAACACCAGCAGCACCACGGCGCCGACGAGCAACCAATGCCAAATGCTAAACGAGCCCATGAATTCCTCCGTCCGCAGCGCCGCTCGCGCCCGCGGCAAGGTAGCGATTTTAACGAGAACCTAGGCGTCGAGGACGGCAAAAACAAGCGCGCCACGACGGCGCTGGAGCCGCAGGGCAGTGCCGACCGCTCTTAACCTTAGTCCGGCGAGTTTCCGATCGCTTGATCGCGCGACGGCCGCCTTTATTCCTCGCTGCGTCCGGCCGGCGGAACGAGGCCGAGATCGAGATCGCCGGGCTCGAGCGGGTCTTCGTCCTCGCGCAACGCCGGATCGTCCGAGGGAACCGGCACGCTGAAGCCCGACGGCAGCGAAGCCTCGATCAGCCCTGACCCCTTGAGTTCGTCGAGCCCAGGCAAGTCGGTGAGCGCCTCAAGGCCGAAATGCGACAGGAACGCTTCGTTGGTTCCATAGGTCACCGGCCGGCCGGGCGCCTTGCGCCGGCCGCGCAGCCGGATCCAGCCGGTCTCCAGGAGCACGTCGAGCGTGCCTTTGGATGTCGTGACGCCGCGGATTTCCTCGATCTCGGCGCGCGTCACCGGCTGGTGATAGGCGACGATGGCGAGCGTTTCGATCGCGGCACGGGACAGTTTCCGCGTCACCACCGATTCATGGGTCAACAGCCAGGCGAGATCGCTCGCGGTACGCAGCGTCCATTTGCCGGCGACGCGGACCAGATTGACGCCGCGCGGCGCGTATTCCTTCTGCAGTTGCATGAGCAAAGCGTGGGTATCCACCCCGGCCGGCAGGCGCGCGGCCAATGCTTTCTCGTCGAGCGGGCCTTCGGCCGCAAACAACAGCGCTTCGAGGATGCGCAGCTCTTCGGCGCGTTCGTCCTGCGCACGTCCGCCGACGATTACCCGCATCTCCGCGACATTCGACATGGAGTCCCCCTCGCCTTTACCCATTCCCCGTTTCGGCGGCCAAGCCGCTTTCCTCCGTACGCTGACGCTTACGCACATAGAGCGGCGCGAACGCCGCATGCTGATTCAGTTCCAGGTGGCCTTCCCGCACCAGTTCAAGCGTCGCCGCAAAACTCGACGCCAACACAGTCGCCTTCTGCGATGGATCGGTCAGATAGGCGGCGAGGTATTGGTCGAGCGGACTCCACTCCATGGAGAGGCCGATCAGCCGTTCCAGCGCCTCGCGCGCCTCGGCGAGCGACCACACCAGCCGCTTGGGCATGTGCACATAGGCGCGCGCCTGGGTCTGCCGCCGCCCCGCATAAGCCGAAAGCAGATCGTAGAGCGTTGCCGACCATTCGGGGCGCTTGATCTCGGCGATCGGCTCGGGCTGGCCGCGCTGAAATACCTCACGGCCGAGCTGCGGCCGGTCGAGCAATTGCTCGGCGACGTGGCGGATGACCTCCAGCCGCCGCAGGCGCTGCGCCAGGGCATTCGCCATGTCCTCGGCGGACAGCCCATCGGGCGCCGGCTGCTCCGGCAGCAGCAGCCGCGACTTGAGGTAGGCGAGCCACGCCGCCATCACCAGGTAGTCGGCGGCAAGCTCGAGGCGAAGCTTGCGCGCCGCCTCGATGAACGCGAGATACTGGTCGGCAAGCGCCAGGATCGAAATCTTGGCCAGGTCGACTTTTTGCTGGCGAGCGAGCGTCAGCAGCAGGTCGAGCGGGCCTTCGAAGCCTTCGACATCGACGACCAGCGCGGGTTCGTCGGACGCACGCTCCGGCAGTTCGCCTTCGAACTGCAAATCGTCGGCGTTCATGCGGTGCCCTCCGCGGGCTGCCAGATGCCGGCCAGTAGCGCGAGGAATTCAGCACGGCTTGCGGGTGCGTCGAGCGGCGCCGGCGGCCGCTTGGCGGCGAGCGCCAGGGCGGCACGTTGCGCTGCCTTGCCGGCCAGCACCGGCACCGCTTCGGCCACCGCGCGCATTTCCGGCATCTTGCCATTGCAATGCAGGATCATGTCGCAACCTGCTGCAATAGCTGCACTTGCGCGTTCGGCCAGCGAACCCGACAGGGCGCCCATGGAAATATCGTCGCTCATCAGCAGGCCTTCAAAGCCAATCGAATCACGAATCACGTCTCCCACTATAACGGGCGATGTGGTGGCCGGCGCCACTGGGTCCACGGCGCTGAACACAACATGCGCGGTCATCGCGAGCGGCAGGTCGCGGAGCGGGCGAAAAGCCGCAAAATCGGTGGCTTCCAGCGTCTCCCGGTCGGCATCCACCACCGGCAGACGTTCATGGCTGTCGGACGTGGCACGACCGTGGCCGGGAATGTGTTTGAGCACCGGCAGCACGCCACCCTCGACCAGCCCGTCGGCAATCGCACGGGCGATGGCGGCGACCTTGTCGGGGTCGTTGCCGTAGGCGCGGTCGCCGACCACCGGATCGGCGCCCGCGACCGGCACATCGGCGATCGGCAGGCAATCGACGTCAATGCGCAGGCATGAGAGATCGGCAGCGATCAGCCGGGCGCCGAGCCGCGCCACAGCCAGCCCGGCCGCTCGGTCGCGATCGTAAAGGGCGCCGTAGGCGGCGCCGGGCGGATAACTTGGCCAGTGCGGCGGGCCGAGGCGCTGCACCCTGCCGCCCTCCTGATCGATCAGGACCGGGGCGTCGCGGCCGAGGGTGGCGCGGAACTCCGCGATCAAGCGTCGCAGCGGATCGGGACCTGCGATGTTTCGGCTGAAGAGGATGAGCCCCCAGGGCTGCGCCTCGCGGAGAAACGCCCGTTCCCCATCCGTCAGCGCAGGGCCGGCGACGCCGGTGATGAAGGCCCGCATTACGGCGTGGTCCAAAAAATTGGCGGCCGACTCTCCGAGACGATCATGCTCCGCAGAGGTCCTGCAGCCACATCGCTCCAATCTGAAGCGAGCACGCCCGGGCCGATTAGCCCGCGCGGCGCGGCAGGGTCAAGCGCGCGGCCGCTATATCCCCTGAATGAGGCAGGTGCCGCCGGCAGCCTTGAGGCTGGTGCACACTTGAGCGGCTTCTTCGCGCGATCCGAACGGGCCGACGAGGGCGCGATAGAAGGTTCCCTTATCGCCGAGTTCGGCGCGACGGATGATCGGCGCCCGGCTGCCGAGTTGACCCGGGTATTTGGCGCGCAGCGAGCGGAATGCGGCCTGCGCCTCGGCTTCGCTACGCTGCGACGTCACCTGCACCGCATAGCCGCCCGTACTGGCCGCCGCTGGGGCAGACACCGGGGTGGGAGTTGTCGCGAGCGGAGCGGAACGCGGCTCGGTGCGTGCCATCTGCTGACGCGGCGGCGCGGGCTCGGACGCCCGCGCGTCTCCCGGTGCGGTCGGCACGAGTGATAACGGCGCGCCCGTTCCGGTCCTGGTGTCGGCCGCAGGACCGGGTCTGGCTGCGGGTTGAGGCTGAGACGGATTGCTGATCCGCGCCGGGGGTAGCGGGCCTGCCGTTGCCACATGAGCACTGCCGACCGCATCGGGCCGAATGCTCAATGTGTGGACCTTCTTCGGTTCTGTCGAAGGCGGAGTGGCAGCCTGCGCCGGCGGCGCCGCCGCAGGCGCCGGCGGCACGACCGAGGGGAGCGCTGCAGGGGGCGGAAAGGAAGACGCCGCGGGCGGCGGAGGAAATGGTGAGGCCCCGGTGGGCGGTGGCGAAATGGCTCCGGGCGCCGATTGCGACGCGACGACCGGTGCACCACTCGCGGTCCCCGGGATGACGGGAATCGTTTGCACGACACGCGGCGCAGCATTCGGCGGCGGGACGTCGACCGGCTGCTCCTGGCGCGTCATCAGCTTTACGCCGCTATCTCCGCTGCCCACGCCTGGCCGGCTCGACGGGTCGGCCTGCGCGTCGCCGTGGGCTGGATTGATCTTGATCGGGCCGTCCCCAGCTTTGATGATCGGTGGCAGGGTCGGCAGGATCGCGCCGCCGTAAACGGCCCGATAGGCGAAGACGCTCGCCGCGCCGCCGAAAAGCACCAGACCAACAACGGCCATAACGATGATGCCGCGGCGCGGAAGCGGTCGCGGCGGATCATCATCGGCATACTCTTGCGCGAAATCAGACCCTTGCGCGAAATCCGACCGGCCGTCGGCGCGATCCGGCCACTGCTCGTCGTCCTCTTCCGCGTAATCGTCGTCGGATTGCGGCGCCAAGGACGGCAATTGACGACCGGCGGTACGGGGTGGCGGGACTTGGTCGCGATAGCGCGCGTCGTACCTCGGCTCCTCGTCACCCGCGTCGCTGGAGCTCTGCGGCTGGTCCAAATATCGATCGCGGGGCGGCGGCACGATCTGATCGTCCTGGTCATATGCCGCATAATCGCCGCCCGGCAGATCCGGCTCGGCAAGCCGCGGCGCGACGTAGTCGTCCTCGTCGCGCGGCTGGACGTAGCGGTCATCCTCACGCGGTTGCCGGTAGTGGTCTTCCTCATGCGCCGCCGGCTCGGCGTAGTCGGCCTCGGCGGCCCATTGCATGTCCGGCGCGGCAGGCGACGCAGGTGCCAGTTCGGCAAACGTGTCTCTTGGATCGTGCCGGGTACCGCGGCCGTAGTCCGGGACCGGGTCGGCTTGGCCAATAAGGCGGGCAAGCTCGGCAAGCGGATTGTATGCCGCATCCCGTCCGGACGCATCATCGTCGTCACGCACCAGAGGATCGCGGCCGCGGTGAGCGCGGAAATTGTTATCGGCCATGGCTTTCGCCTCGCTGCAGGCGTTTACGCAATACTGATCTTAAGTCCCTACGAGCCCGCACCCGCCACGTCCCTGGCGGCAATCAGTGCGGACTAACGCATCTCGCTTGGCGCCTCGACCCCGAGCAAAGCGAGCCCCGACGCGAGCACGGTGACGACGCCCTGCACGAGCACGAGACGCGCCACAGTCAGTTCTCGATCATTCTGGATAATGAAGCGTAAATGTGACGCACTGCTCCCTAGCGTATAAAGAGCATGAAACTCGCTCGCCAAGTCATAGAGATAAAAAGCGATTCGGTGTGGTTCATGGGCGGCCGCGGCCGCTTCGATAACCCGCGGATAAAGCGCGATTTGCCGCATCAGAGCGATTTCCGCCGGGTCTGAGAGCCGATCCAGGGATGCCCGCGCGAGTTCGGCCGGCGCCGTGAAATCTTGCGGCAGGTCGGGAAAAACCGCCCGCGCATTGCGGAAGATCGACCGGCCGCGGGCATGTCCGTACTGGACGTAAAATACCGGGTTGTCGCGCGATTGCTCGATCACCTTGGCCAGATCGAAGTCGAGCGGCGCGTCATTCTTGCGGTACAGCATCATGAAACGGACCGGATCGCGCCCGACTTCATCCACCACGTCGCGAAGCGTGACAAACTCCCCTGCCCGCTTCGACATTTTGACCGGCTCGCCGGCGCGCAACAACTTCACAAGCTGCACGATCTTGACGTCGAGCGTCACGGCGCGGCCGCTCAGCGCCGCCACCGCCGCTTGCATGCGCTTGATGTAGCCGCCGTGATCGGCGCCCCAGACGTCGATCAGCGTGCGGAAGCCGCGGTCGAGTTTCGAGCGGTGATAGGCGATATCGGAAGCGAAATAGGTGTAGGAGCCATCGGATTTCTTCAGTGGACGATCGATATCGTCACCGAACTGTGTCGAGCGGAACAGGGTCTGCTCGCGATCCTCCCAATCGTCGACCGGCGCGCCCTTCGGCGGCGGCAAGCGGCCTTCGTAGACGTGGCCGCGCTGGCGTAGCCAATCGATCGTCTCCGCTACGCGATCGGTACCGTCATCGACCAGCGACCGCTCGGAAAAGAACACTTCGTGGCTGATATTGAGGGCAGCGAGATCATCGCGGACGGCAGCCATCATCATCTCGATCGCCTTGGCGCGTACGACCGGCAGCCATTCGGCCTCAGGCTGTTTCTTCAATGCATCGCCGTATTGCGCGGCAAGCGCCGCACCCACGGGCTTGAGGTAATCGCCCGGGTAAAGTCCTTCCGGAATGGCGCCGATGTGTTCGCCCAATGCCTCGCGGTAGCGCAGGTAGGCCGAGCGCGCGAGCGCGTCGACCTGCGCGCCGGCATCGTTGACGTAGTACTCGCGGGTCACTCTGGAGCCGGTGAAGTCGAGGAGATTGGCCAGCGCATCGCCGAACACGGCGCCGCGGCAATGGCCGACATGCATCGGCCCGGTGGGATTGCCCGAGACATATTCGACGTTGACCGGATCGCCTTGGCCGACGTCGCTTGCGCCGTATCGCGCGCCCAAGTGCACGGCGCCGCGCAGCGCGTCGATCCAGGCTGCCGGTTTGAGCGTGATGTTGATGAAGCCCGGACCGGCCACGTCGACCTTGGCGACGAGGTCGTCGGCGCGCAGCTTTGCGGCGACGGCTTCGGCAAGCTCACGCGGTTTGCGGCCAGCTTCCTTGGCCAGCACCATGGCGGCATTGGTCGCGATATCGCCGTGCGCCGGGTCGCGCGGCGGCTCGACCGTGACCCGCGACTGATCGGTGCCGGCCGGCAAATCGCCAGCGGCGATCAGTGCGTCGTTGGCGGCGCGAACGCGCCCAAGAATTTCGGCGAAGATGTTCTGTGTGACCATGAACATGAGCAAGGCACAGCGCCGGTCCGGCGCGCCGCGCGCCTAACGCAATTCCGGGGTCGAGTCAAAGAGCCGGGCGTGTTCGGCCAGCGCGTAGCGGTCGGTCATCCCGGCGATGAAATCGGCGATGCGGCGGGCGCGCGCCGCGCCATCGAGGCCGTCCAGGCCCTCGCGCCATTCCGCCGGCAGGTCGTCGGGGTGCGCGCTGTAGCGGGCAAAAAGCGCGCGAACAACGCCGGCGGCCTCGTCCATGACCCGGGTGACGCGGGGGTGGCGGTACATCCGCGTCCGAAGGAACTCCTTGATGGCGCGTTCCGCCTCCCCGATCGCAGCCGAGAAGCCGGCGACCGCAGCTGCGGCGTGCCGCACATCGTCGGCCGCGCGCGGCGCAAGCGCCGCAAGCTTGCGGCCGGTTTCGGCAATGACGTCCTCGATCAGCATGCCGATCAGCCGGCGGATCAGTTCGTGCACCAGGCGCCCGGCGTCGAGCCCCGGATAGGCCGCGCGGATCTCGCCGATGAGGCGGCCTGGCAACGCGACGCGGGCAATATCGTCGAGCCCGAACAGTTCGGCGCGCAGCCCGTCGTCGATATCGTGGGCGTCGTAGGCGATGTCGTCGGCGACGGCGGCGAGTTGCGCTTCGACGCTTGGAAAAGTCGATAATTGCAGATCCTGCAACCGCCCATAGCTCAGGATCGTTTCCGGAACCCCGTGCGTGCGGTAGCGGCCGAGCGGCTTGCCATCCCGGCCGATGAGCGGGCCGTTGTGCTTGACCAAACCCTCGAGCGTTTCCCAACTCAGGTTGAGGCCATCGAAGGCCGGATACCGGCGTTCCAGCGCGGTGACGACGCGCAAGGTCTGCGCATTATGATCAAAACCGCCGAACGCCGCGAGGCACTCGTCGAGCGCCCGCTCGCCGGCATGCCCGAACGGCGGATGGCCGAGATCGTGAGCCAGCGCCAGCGCCTCGGCAAGATCCTCATCGACGCGAAGTGCACGGGCCAGCGCGCGCGATATCTGGGTCACTTCCAGGGTATGGGTGAGCCGGGTGCGATAGTGATCGCCCTCGTCGAACACGAACACCTGGGTCTTATGCTTGAGGCGGCGGAACGCCGTGGCGTGGATGATGCGGTCGCAGTCGCGCCGGAACGCGGTCCGGCTTTTGCTCGGAGGTTCCGGATGCAGCCGGCCGCGGCTTTGACCGGGATCGCACCCATAGGGCGCGCGGGATGTCGTTTCGTCGCTTCTCATCGGTCCGCCCGGCCGCATGCAATCGCGCCGTCGCTGATTGACCTGGGCTTTTAGCGCACTTACCTATCGTATTGGCAATCGGCGCAATTTCCCGGAGCGGAGTCGACCATGGCGACCAGCGTCAACGTGACCGAGCGGGCGGCGCGGCGAATCGGCGAAATCCTGCGCCGGGAGCCGGCCGGCACCATGCTGCGCGTCTCGGTCGAGGGCGGCGGCTGCTCCGGCTTTCAGTACAAATTCGATACCGAGAGCAGCAGGGCCGCGGACGACATCGTCATCGAGAAAAGCGGCGCGACGGTGCTGATCGACCCGGTCTCGCTCAATTACCTGGCGGGCTCGGAAATCGACTTTGTCGACGATCTCATCGGCTCGTCCTTCAAGGTGAATAATCCCCAGGCCACGGCTTCGTGCGGCTGCGGGACGAGCTTCGCGCTGTGAAAGCCTGATCCCGAAAAGTGGTCCCCGGTTTCGGCTAGGACCATGCTTCCACTGAGATTGGGGCGTTAGCCCGTGCGGATCGCAACCTGGAACGTCAACTCGATCAAGCAACGCATTGATTCGGCGCGGACTTGGCTTGCCGAGCGGCAGCCCGACATCGTGTGTCTGCAGGAGACCAAGTGCGTCGACGATGCGTTTCCGCGGCTGGAGTTCGAAGGGCTCGGCTACAACGTCGCCATTCATGGCCAAAAGACCTTCAACGGCGTCGCCATCCTGTCGAAGTTCAAATTCGACGAGGTGACGCGGGGACTGCCGGGCGACGATAGCGACGATCATGCCCGGTTTATCGAGGCCGTGGTGTCGACGGCGCAGG
>Ga0182024_10020571_pt1 | contig 12052 bp, 11 predicted proteins | sample P32metaG_FD_120480 | JGI IMG/M metagenome (GOLD analysis project Ga0182024, IMG submission 120480) | Permafrost microbial communities from Stordalen Mire, Sweden - P3-2 metaG (Illumina Assembly) | ecosystem: Environmental > Terrestrial > Soil > Wetlands > Permafrost | place: Sweden: Stordalen... | reverse complement strand
CTCCAACCCAAGGCGGAAAGCCTGCGGGTGGGCTCGAGCGAGCACGGGGATGGTCAGGTGCTCCCCTTTTCGATCAGCGCGTTCTGGGTCTCAGGTGCTCCCCTTTTCGATCAGCATTTACAGCAGGACCCCCGAAATGCATAGCAATGGCTCCAAGGCATGGATTCGGCGCCACCCAAGTGCCCACAAAGTCGCAGTCAAGCTACGCTCGAAATGGTTTGCGCTGCTGGAGACTCGCTTTGTTGCCATAATCCTCATCCCAGTCCTATTCGCAGTCATCATGAGAACTGTCCTGTGGCTGGCCGGAGTTAACCTTGGTGGAGTCGGGCCGGAGGTACTCGTAGATCTCGCGCTGATTGTTACTCCATTAATCGTCATCGAATTACTCAGGCGATTGGGTGCTGGTTCGATTTGGAGCGACCTTGGAGAGGCGTTGTTAACGACACGGGTACCGTACCGGCCGTATCTCACGCGATTAGTGGGCGCACGGATGGCCGCTCTTAAAGAGGACGTGAGTAGCCTCTCGAAGAAGGACGGACTGATTCCCGACCTAATTGGTTTGTCTCGTTGGCTCGACGACTTTTTTAGTCTGGGGGGGGAAACGTATAAGGGAATCGACAGCCATGTGCCATCCGACTACATCATTCGATACAAGTGGTTCCTTGACGTTCATGCTAAGAAGGCTCGTTCTTATCCACGATCTACTGGTGACGTGCGAGTAATCGTGGCTACCAAGACCGCATTAACGAACGACTACGAACTGGACAACAGCGTCGGATACCTTCGCTTTATTCGTTGGCACCAGGATCGCAAGATCCAGCTGAAATGGATTGAACCAAGGCGCCTCGGAGAGATCATCTCCGAGATTCCCAATCTTGAATCTCTTGTGACTAATGACGTTGCGCTTTGGGAAAACTTCGCCGTGATGTTCGCCGCAGAGGAATCGAACGACGAGTTCGACGAGCCACAGACGACGCTCCACATGCGCTTTCCAGAAGACACTCCGTCAAGGCCTCTCCAACCGAGCTACGAGTCCCTGGAGCAGTACGTCGACGCTGTAGTTGCAGCCTCTGTCGTCTTTCCCAACGGTCCGCCGGGGTTGGATGTTGTCGATGAGGTGATCGCGGAACGGTGGTCTGACTACGTGGATACAACCGAACGTCTGCGTCACGACGGGCCATTTGCAACGTTCCTTCTTGAGGCCATCGGAGGCTCCGAATGGATTCTGGACACTGCCGCCGGAATTGGGTGTGAATCCATCCTGTTGCAGGAGCTAGGTCGGGGTGTTGTTAGCAACGAGGTTGACGCGAACCTTTCCGCTCAGGCCAACATTCTTGCGGAACAACGGCGAGTGAAGCTCGATCTAAGACCCCACTCGTGGCTCGAATTGCCTAATGCCCTGGCCGGAGGAGGACGGTTCGACGCAATGATTTGCCTCGGGAACTCGCTTTGCCTAGTGCGAAATGTGCGCCAGCAGGCACAGATACTCAAGGGTTTCGCCTCCCGACTCAAGGTCGGAGGGAGGCTGGTCATTGACGAGCGTAACTTTCGATTCCTCGTAGAGCACGCCGACCAGATCGTAGAAAACCCGGCGGCAGCATTTCCTTATCTCTACGGTGACCCTATGTATCGGGGTACCGCCGTCCGGGGAGTCCCGGTGTCAATCTCTAGTTCCAAGATCGAATGGCGCCTTTTTGATAATCACCCAGAGAGGCGAACCCTAGAGGAGATTAAAAATGTCTACCTCGACGATTCTCCTTTAATCCTCAGGCCGTTCTCCTTTGGTGAACTCCATTCGATGCTATTGGCGGCTGGTTTCCGCGTAATCGCCGTATACGCCGATCTAAAAAGGGTCAGCGACGGAGAATTGCCTAACTACGAAGATGTGGAGGATGCGGCGTTCTTTAGTTACGTCGCTCAGCTTGTCTAAGAATGCATCGCGCGGGAGGTTCAAGAGGATTCGGTGGCCGTGACCGACGTATTAGTTCGATAAGGAATCTTGCTGGGGTGCAAGAAGAGTTGCAGCCGGCAATCGCGCGATTAGACGCGATCAGAAGGGAACGTGCCCGTTGTTGGGCACGGTCTCCCCGGTCAAGATGCCTCCGAGCTGGTCGATAACCGCGAAGGGCACCTGGACCCCTTCCACGAACGCTGCGGGCTCAGGGCGACGGGTGACCATAATCCCAGTGATCTCCCGTAATCCCCGCGTGTAGTCCATCCCCAATAGCCGCCCGACCAGGTCTGGTGCTGTGCGGAGCTCGGCGGTGCGATCCTGAAGATGCGCAGCATGGCCGCCGTCAGCACTGAAGCGCTGGATTCGCCGCCTTATGGTTGAGGCTGAAAAGCCAGGCGTCGCATCTTTGACCTCGCATACCCAGATTCGACCTCGCCCAGGATCGCCGACCAGCAGATCGACTTCACCCCCGATCGTCAGTCCGCCTTTAGTCGCCTGGTCAACTGTGACATTGCGTTGGCATGGCAAGCCTAAGGACTTGGCAACCAGCTCTGCTTCGCGCTCAAGAGCCCGATTCATGACACTTCTATACCTTTTGAAGGCATCGTCCACTTGGGCCGGCAGATGAGACCGTTGCCAAGGGATCGAGCCGTCGGCCAAGTACATGCGGAACACCTCTTGCGAGGCCCGAATGCGCCAGGGAAGGATTAGTAAGTTGTCGGCAGCCAATCCCACAATAGGGCTAGTTGTGAGTCGGTAACGCCTCGCCTCTTGCTCCCAGAATGGCGTCACTTCGCTCTTGAGCAATGGGCCGCTAAGTGTCAAGAGTTTGATCGCAGCCTCGACAATCGTTGTAGGCAGTCCAGACCACTCGCGAGCTTCTGCCACCAGCTCGTTTTTGGGAACGATCGACACGCGGTCGTCTCCTCCCCGGAGATCGAGAGCAGTCCCGAGCACGGCCGTGAGGCCATCCAACCCGGTGCCCACTGCATCAAGCAGCACACGATCAGCTCTCAGGAGAGACGGCGGGAACCCCGTTGACGCAAGAAGCCGAAAGGAGTCCGCTCCTCTCGACTCGGAGCCGGTAGCCTCCAACCAGTCAGTGACTTCTTCTGGCTCGTATCGCTCACGGGCGTTCATTGCGTGTAATCGCAGCGCTTCTTGATAGGCAACGACGTCAAGCTCTAGCTGTTTGGGCCGCACGCCCCGGCTGAATGCGCCTGCTTCTTTGCTCGAGGCGGCCCTGGTTTGCATAATCCCGCCCGAACTGATCATCACCACGAGATCATGCATTCCTTTCATGGCACCCGAGGCACTGGCGCCGATCTGAAAAAGAAGTTCGGCCAGCTCTACTGCCTCGGCGATGTCAAACTGATCCGGCACGATCTTGCCGTTGAAATCAACCGTCAGCGCCGTCTCGAAGAGAACCTCTAGCGAGCGCGTCTTCTCGGAAGGATCAGGCGCTAACAGTGCTTCGGCTCGCCAACCATCGGCCCAAGGAGCAGATAGGACATGGTCCAATTCGATCCCCATTCGATAATGCTCTGCGTAGGCGTCGTTTAGGTGGCCGGCGATGATCGTCAATGCGTCGGGCGACCAATCGGCGAGCATCCCTTCGATCACTCGAGACGTAATCGGCACCAGTTCGTCCACGGCCTGATGAATCGCATCGTCCCCGGTACACAGATTGGGGCAGGCGCAGTTCGCCAGGATTTCGCACGACAGCCGGTGTCGAGCCTTCCCCCTGCTGACCACATTCCTCGGGAGGGTGATATGGCCCTCGCGACGAAGACGGAGCGAATCGAAGACGGGGTGAATCAGCATCACCGGAGGCATTTGGCGCCAGGCGGCCCTCAGCGCATCTACGTCGGTCGGTGAGTGCGCCATTTCGCCAAGCCACCCGATCAACACGTCCCCCAGGGCGTCATGTGCATCCTGGGCGGCCAACGTGAGGAGCTTCATCCAGGCGGGCTCAAGGGTGATCCTGAAGACATGTGAAGTGCCGTCGGGGCGCTCGACGGAGATCCCGGCCACCTCAGATCCGAGTTCGGTGTCCGTTGGGCCAAGCCGAATTTCAATGAGCGGAGTCCTCCCGCCATTGACAGCGATGGTTCTTTCCAGATATTCGTTATGCTTGATGGTCATCAGGATCCCGTCGGCGATCCCGTAGGCGGCGCCCTGGTCAATCGGCGGTGGGGGCGGCTCCTCAGTAAGCACGGCACCGATCACAATTGGGGGCGTGGTCGACACAGTCCATCGCGAATGACGATCTCCGATCACCGCCTCTTCGTCGTTTTCTTGGAGCCTTGCAACGGACCACAGCATGTGCGGAGGTAGTCCTGCCTGGTGCAGGACATCGTCGAAGGGCTCCCACTTCGCATCAAAAGCCCAGCGGTGGTCGTCCGCCTCCGTGGCTACGAATAAGCCAACGTCCGGCTGTCCCCCCAAGTTGAGCACCCCGTGTCGCATCCAGTGGTGCCACACCTCGTCCAGCCCGAGGGCCATAATTTCTCTAACCCCGGGAAGCGTCCACATCTCCTCGACGAACTGCCACCACAGGACTCCGTGGACGTCGTCGTCGAACTCTGTGTTGGTTGCTTCCGAGAGCATGTCCGCGAGTTCTTCGCAATGGACGACAAGTGGACCGTTCCCGAATCGAGGAGCGATCCGAATGGGACCGCCATAGACGATCATCTGGCTGACGATTGCGTCGGAATCACGAACAGGGGCCTCCTGAGATTCGTTGGCGGCCCACTCGGACACTCGGCTTGTGGCCGTGTCGATCGACTCTCGAAGCTGCTGATACGTGAGCCCGCCAGCGAAGCCAACCACCACCGAACGCCGCCGGCTTGGGGCGTAAGCCATCACATCCGCGCTGGCGAGCCAGTCGATTCGCCCATCGTCATCGTCTGGCGCATTAGCAAGGTCCACCCCCAAGGCAGTGGCAGTACTGACTGCAGCCCCTTTTCGGAGGATGATGTCCCAAGGACCCGTGTCCGCGATCTGGGAACCAAGCTCACCGGCGGCGCTGAACAGTCCCCCGAGCACGTGCGAAGCGGGAACAGGTGTAGTTGTCTCACCGCGTTGGAACGAAAGCGCCGAGCCGAATTCGTTCACATCAATCCCAAGTGTGAATTTGGACCTGGCAATATCCCGTGTCGCCCACTCCCACGCCATGGCGGCTCGCTCGGGGTTGCGACATTCGGCGAGCCACGGACGCTGGTCCGACTCGTATGACACGTAGTCCTCGACCGCTTCTCTACTGACTACGGCGGGGGAGTTGCGTATCCGGTCCACCCGCTCTGATATTGACTCGTCCGGTGGTTCATCCTGGTCCCTAGCGAGGTTTTCATCGTGCCAAGTCGCTCGGAGTCCGACGATTCTCAGGTCCAGATAACGAAGCGCAGCCTCGAGGAGGTCGAGAAGGCCGAACCCATTGCGATCGATCAATTGGGAATCCACAATAGATCCCAGACGGGCCACCGTCCTCAGCCCCTGAATGGGGTCGGAGGATCCTCCAGGGTGAATTTGTAGGCGGGTACCCGCTATAGGGAAGCGAACGACAAGCCGAGGATCAGGGTTCCAGCAGTCCTCGAATGAGGAGGCCCTGCGAACACTTCTGCGAGCAGAAACAAGCAAAATGTCAAGGTCGTCCGGCGTGACTGGCCGGTTCCCCCGCGGCGGCTTCTGAACAGCGCGGTGCCAGAGCACGGCTAGGGAGGTCCTGCGGTGCGAGCATCCCGGCGAGTCCGCAGAGGCACCCAGGAGTCGCAGAAGGGAATCGCGCTCGAATGGAGCCATACACCTGTCGATGGCTACGAATCCCACTGATTCACTCCAGTACCAACATCATCCATTACCCCACAGGAGCAGTGCTTCGGAGTCGCTGGACCCGCGGCTGCTAGTGCTCCCAGACACGAAGGACCAAGACTCCGTTGAACCGGGCGAGTTCTAATGAGGATAATCAGCTTCGTATCGGACGCGCGAGCTGAATCCATGAGACTTGCCTTCGACATCGTTGACCTTGTGCTTCGCGGGCAGCCGACACAGAGTATCTATCGAGAAGCCATCTTGTTCCGCCAACGAGACCAGAGGCGGGAGACGAAACTGGGATTGCGATCGCCAGCTGCTGCTGGCTTGGGTGCTGGTCCGTCACGCCGTTCCGCGTAGTAGTCCCGAATATCTCGAGCATCTTGCTCACGGCCGACAGCGATCTGATTGTCTGTCCATGCCGTGGCCCAACGGACCCGGTCATGCTCAATCCAGTAGTGGGATCGGCACGGCAACTGCCAGTTGCCGACCGACGGTCGGAGCGACACGGCGTCACCATCGAACGTTACATGCCACTTAGGTGGCCTTATAGGAGTGACCACCTTATTGCCGCACCCGCACGCACAGAGGTGTGAGGCGGTTCGGTAGCGGATTGAGACGTAGAGCTTCCCCTCCTCAAGCTCAGAAGGCATCGACTCGACGAACTCGTGCGTCAGCGAGTATCGCCTCATTCCGCTAGGTCCCCGTTGACTAGCTGATTGCGAGCCACGGTGTACGCGGTGTTGTATTCCTGCTTGTCGTCCACGTAGTAGCCGCAGAGCTTCTTCCATCGAATAACGGCAAGGGTGGCGTTCAGCATGTTGAGGTCGGAAGTCTGAATGTTCCAGTCGTAGTCGTCTTCGGGATCGTCTACGAAGGACACTCGCTGATCGATGTGCCCGTAGCGACCGTTGGCGCCAGTCGTGACCCTGACCATTCCACGGAGAGCGTTGTCTCGGCGCGTCACACCCATGCCGCAGTCTATGAATGGGATACCCCACGAGCGGAGCGCGTCGATGATCACCCGCTTATCCGGTCCCGTGTCGATGGCGATGAACACAAAGGTCATCGCCTGAAGTTCGTGAACGTTGCCAGCTGTGATCCGTGTCGAGTGCGGGAAAATGTTTCGGCGGACGGGATCGTATTGCTTGAACAGATGATCGACCTTCTTAGGTGAGCTTCTCAGCTGGTCTAGCGACGCTGCGCCAGGACAGCGAAAGGCATTGTGTGCCAAGAGAGTGTCGTCATCGTAAAGGTGCACCTCCTCGACCGGGGTTTTGGCGACTAGGTCCAGGACGTAGGCCCCAGTCCCACCCAGCCCGACGATGGCCACCTTGCCCGACTGCAACTTCGCCGTGACGGCGCTCAGACCCGCACGACTGGTTGCTGCGTCGTGGTAGCGGAACACGGACTCCGCGGGGGTGCTTTCGCGAACCGGGAAGTTCGTATGGCTCACTCCGGGTTCGATCGCGCCAGCGTAGGACGTAAGGACGCGAACGTAGTTTCTGACCTTGATGTAGTAGTCAGCGGGGTGCTCGCCGTTCGGCTTACCGGACATTGAGCAGCTCGCGACTAGACCGCCGCCAAAATCGTGCGGATTCGTATCGTTGACGATGGACACGCGCTGGCCTTGGTGGTCGTACGGAATGCCTCCGACCAGCCACATGACATGTTGACCAGGTCTGACGGTTCGCTCACCGTTGGTGGTCAGCTCGGAGACAAGGATGCCGAAGTCAACGGTGGCCTGTTCGGTAACAAACGGAGCATGGTGAACGAGCAGATTGCCGTCTCGTATTTCGATGTCGTAGCTCTCTTGTACGAGCCGCGTGAGGTCAGGGCTAAGACTTACCAGTTGGGTCGACATCGAACTCGGTGCCTTCCTTGATCTCGACCGACTGACCCTTGACTAGCTCGCCTTCATGCGGATGCGTGGCCTTCTCAAACGTAACCATGAAAATCCGATCCCCCGGATCCGGATACGCCAAGTGAACGACGTCTTCGTAGGTGAGCACTTCCTTGGTGGTGGTCTTGTGCGCGCCGTTCACAACGATGTGGTATTCCGTAACGTGGGTCTCGGTTGCGGTATCGCTCATGTTCAGAAACTCCTTGTTCAACTGATCGCTCGATTACCTAGATCGGGATGCTCTCTCCCTGCCGGCATCGAGGGCCTAATCGGGAACCGGCTGGCCACTGCCTGTCGCGGTCCAGAATCAGCTCCGGGGAGCTTAAGTCCCCTTAGCCTTACCCTTGCCGCCCTTTGCCTGCGACAAGTCACTCCCTGAGACGCTCTTGACGTTCTTGAGGGTTTTCGGGTTAGCCAGGAGCCTGCCCGCTTTTGAGGCGTCGCCCTTGCTCGTTGCCATCGTTCCTCACCTCCCTCCGTGACTCATTCTTGAACGAGGTTCTGCTGTTCTCTTTCAAGAACGATAGCAGTGTTCTCATTCAAGAACAAGTAGTATCTGAAACAGAAGGCAATGGCCGCCGGAAGCTCGCTACTCGAAGAGGCCCGGAGAACGTTTCCAGGGTGCTCAGACCTTGAGTGCATTCAGCGCGTGGCTGCACGGGTCATCGAGGATCTTGACGAGCGGCCTCCTATATCCCTGGAGGTCGTCGCCAGTTACCGCGACATCGTGTCGGTGAGGCTAGAGCCTCTTCCGTTCGCGGGATCACTCACCCCGGAGACCTCGGGTCTGGTGATGCGGCTCAATTCCCGGGACCCCAGGGGTCGACGCCGCTTCAGCGGATTCCATGAGGTTGGGCACACATTCCAACCTGGCTACCTGCAGCAGACATTGTTTCGGTGCAACCCTCAACCTTCCAATCCGAGCAGCTCTGCGAATCCCGAGCAGTTGGCAGACGTCGCGGCGGCTGAACTCCTTCTACCCCGCCGCCATTTCGAGTCCGATCTTTCCAGGGCCGAACGCGGGTGGGACGGAGTAATCGGCCTCGCCGAGAATTACGAGGCAAGCCTGCAGGCAACCGCACTTCGAGCGGTACAGCTTTCGGACAGTCCCATGCTGCTCGTCACCCTCGAACCGGGCTTCCGCAAATCAGAGAGAGCGAGCCTGGGCGCCGAACCCAAACTGCGGGTAACTAGCAGTGTGTCGAATGGCAACTTTCCCTACATTCCTCGGAACAAGTCTGCAGCGGAAGGAGGCGCCCTCCTTCGTGCCCTCGAGGGTGAGATCGTGGAGGACACCACGTCGCTTCTTGAGTTCGATATTCCGACCGACAGGCTCCGCGTATCTGCGCGCCTCTTCCCCTACGCCGATGATCGGGGTGAATTCCACCAAAGGGTCATGGCCCTCTTTTGGTACGCCGGCAAGCGGTCAGCGGCCTGATGGGCGATTCCTCTGACCTTCCTGAGTTCGACGAATCATTCATCGGCGTTCAGATTCGCCTGAGACGAGCCGAATTGGGGTTAAGCCTCACCGCTCTCGCCGAAAGGGCCGGGGTCGCCAAGAGCTACTTATCCAACTTGGAGAATGGCAGAACTAACACGCGACCGTCGGGTCGTACGCTGTATCGGATTGCCAACGCACTCGGTACGACAATGTCTGACCTGTTGGGCACGCGTTTGTTAGTTGAACCGACGCAAGCTGTACCACCGTCGCTAGTCGAATTTGCAGAGGCAGCCCATCTCACCGATCGCGACGTGGCGATGCTCGCCGGAATCAATTTCAGGGGGCAACAGCCCTCCGATCGGGATTCCTGGGCATTCATTTGGCGGGCGATCCGCGCGAGCGTTGATGAGATGGAGCAGCCTTAGCCTGCCCGGGAGTCCCGGCGTATTGATCTGGATCGGGGCCCGCCTCCAACGGCTAGGCGCCGGAGTGTGCCGAGGGAAAGAAAACAACAGCCAGTAATGGGGTCTCGGAGCCCGCATACCCCTAATCCCAATTTATCCCTTCAGGGATCCCGACGCCCGAACCATTCGCCCTACTGATCGAAAGGCGTTCTCGACTGCCAGCCGAGTACGCGGTGGGCTTTTCCGCTACTCATCTTCCTGGCGATATCGAGAAACTGAGCGCCTCATCTGCGGCGTCGAGGAAGTAGAAGGGCTGCATCCGGATTTCGCTGTCGCCCTTCTTCCGGTCACGGACGGCTTGCAAGATGGGGGCGACCCCGGCGAGCGCTCCACTGACGGCGGCGAGCGCTCCAATGTGACCGACGATTCCTGTGCCAACGATGGCAAGCCCTGCGTACGCCGAGTTGGCCGCACCGGTGATCCCGGTAGCGAGCGACAGAAGCGAGGAGTTTTCCTTCCGTTCTCCCTGCCGTCGAGTCTATCGACGGATCGGTGATTCCCGGCCCGAGGAGAGGTGCTTCGAAAGCTTGTCCACGAACGTCTCGACGATTCGATCCATGTGGCTGTCCTCGTTCCGATCGCCGGACTGGGTGAGCTTCGCCGAGAGGATGCACAAGACGAGGAGGTCCATGGCGACTCCTGGATCGGCGTTTTCGATCTTGAGGAGTCCCTTTGCACGGGCGTGGGCGAGCTGGTCGATACCTGCGTCCTCTGTGATCTCTTGCACGGCCTCAGACAACGTTCGTTGGATGGGGGCGAACTTCTGGAAGAGCCCGGCACGAAACGATCTCTGTGCTGGCGAGCCAACCCGTGCCGTGGAACGGAGGAAGCCATCGACCTCGGCAATACCATCCTGGAAGGCCGGTACGTCCCCGGCAGGCATGAGGATGGGCGCCACCCGGCGCATGAGTTCGATCTGCTCACGGGAGGAGAACTAACCGTCCTCTGGGAAAGAGGATCATGTCCGACTGAAAAGATTTGGGAGGGGCCCCAGAAACCCAAAGGTTGTGAACAACCGTCCCGAACCGACTAGGCAAACCGTACACCGCTAACCTCGGTCCAAAAGGGGTTAATCGAATGGCCAACTTGCATTGCTATAAGCGAAACGACGGAAAATGGGCCTGGCGTCTTACAGCTGACAACAACCAAATAGTTGCGGTTGACGGATCACAGGGCTACGACAATTACACCGACTGCCAGACGATGGCAGACAAGGTTGTCATCAACGGCGGATTCCTGGACGCGGAACGCACGAAGGATCAGGAGGCTTAGAGGCCTTCGCTCTACGCATCGCCAGCCAAGACGACCGCATAGCATTGTCCATATGACGGAGGAGAAGAAGTCGCACGATACGCCAGTCCTACTCAACCTGGCTCGCGGTGAGCGGAACCCGGAGAGCCTCGAGATCCACATCCACACGAGACACGGCTGGACGGTTGGTAATCAGCTCATGGACGAACTCCAGGAGCAGGGCGTTGAGGTCCAGTTCACCGGCTATGCCCAGGATGTCACTCACACGGCTATCACGATCATATCCGCGGCGGGTGGCCTGGCCGGAACAGCCGCTGCGCTGAACAGCTTTTTCCAACGGCATCGCCACCGGAAGATCACCGTGAAGATCAAGAATCGGGAGGTAACGGTCGAGGGCTTCTCGGTAAAGGACACTGAGCGACTTCTCAAGGAAGCCCTGGGTGAATCGTAGCTCGGTCCTCGGCTGCTTGCGCATTGATCGTCGGACGACGTGGCAATATGGGTGCATGGCACCGTAGGACCCCTATCCGCGAGTGGCTAAAGCGGCGGGGTCACCAAGAAAGGTATTCGGCACGATTCCGCCACTTGCTCTAAAAGCGCTGAAGTCTGGGGCACAACCGCTGACCGCCTGATCGGCAGCGAAGTTGCCGAGGTCCCGATAGGCATCAAACCGCTGGGCCGTATACAGCTGGTCCAAGGTCGAATCACAGGGAAACGCCCGATTGCTGTTGTAGAAGTCGGCGATGCCGTACGGTGCATTGGCTGGTACACCGGCTTTGATGACCACAAGTCGTCCGTCGCCGTCGGGATATTTGATATTTCCGACGCAAAAGGTTCGTTGGACAACCGGCGGCAGACTCTGCTCGGCCCGAGCCTTGGTCACCGCTGGGTCGGGCGCCATGATTGTGGGATAAATATCGATCTCGATACCCAGTTCGTCTTGCGCGAGACGGAGGGCTCCAGCCAGAGTCGAGAATGTGCCCTGTTGATCGCCCGAGGCGTCGACGCACCAGATGTACTTGCACCTGCGCCGAACCAGCTCGACGAGTCCCTCATTCTCGTAGTGGCCGCCGTCGGTGACGTACAAGAACATGTTCTGGGGGTCGTCGAGTCCGAACATCTCTCGCAATAGGTAACTGACCCTCGGGCGCAGTCGCAGCCGGCGGATGGGGTTATCAGCCCTCGCCCGGAACTCATTCAAACGGTTCGGGTTCGGTACCCAAACACCG
>Ga0182024_10020570_pt1 | contig 12052 bp, 8 predicted proteins | sample P32metaG_FD_120480 | JGI IMG/M metagenome (GOLD analysis project Ga0182024, IMG submission 120480) | Permafrost microbial communities from Stordalen Mire, Sweden - P3-2 metaG (Illumina Assembly) | ecosystem: Environmental > Terrestrial > Soil > Wetlands > Permafrost | place: Sweden: Stordalen... | reverse complement strand
TTTGTGCGCCGTGTCGCCGTCAGCATGAATCTACTCGGGATGCCATTCGAGCACCGCAATTGGTCCGTCGGCAAAGACTTCGAATTGATCCGGCAATTCAATCCCTTGGGCCGAGTGCCGACCCTGGTCCAGCCCGACGGCGAGGCGCTGATCGAATCAGCCGCCATTTTGGATTTTCTGGATGAGTGCGCAGGTCCGGAACGCGCGCTCATTCCGCGTGCGGGTAAGGATCGGCGCGAGGCGCTGCGGATCTTGGCGGTTGCCACGGGTGCGGCGGAGAAGGGCGTAACTCAAGTCTATGAAACTGTGTTTCGACCTCCGGAGAAGCGCTATCGGCCTTGGATGGAACGTTGCCACACGCAAATGCATGCGGCGCTCGCCGAGCTCAATCGCCTGTCTCAGGCCCGTGCCGGCGAATGGCTGATCGGTAATCGCATGACCCAGGCGGATATCACTGCGACCTGTGCGTACACGTTCTTGGTCGACGCGCTGGCCATCAACCGTGCCACAGTTGCCTATCCGGGGCTTGCAGCGATTGCCGAGCGCTGCGAAGCGCTGCCGGAATTTCGCTCAGTCAAGGCCGAATGGTTTCCGCCCGGCGAGAACGGCTGATCCGCTGCCCGCGAGCTGCGTAAGCACCAGCGGCGAGTCCTCGGCGCGCCGCGCGAGAGGACTTGGTTTGGGTGCCGCCTGCGGTGTTCGCGGCTGAAGAATGACCTACAATACCGCCATGATTACCGTACACCATCTCAACAACTCACGGTCGCAGCGGGTGCTGTGGTTGCTCGAGGAGTTGGGGGTGCCTTATGAGGTGAAGCGCTACGAGCGGGACGCGAAAACGATGTTGGCTCCGCCGGCGCTGCTGGCGGTACACCCGTTAGGGAAATCCCCGGTCATTGTTGATGGCACGGTCAAGGTGGCAGAATCGGGAGCTATCATCGACTACCTGATCGATCACTATGGGGGCGGACGACTAATACCCTCTACGGGCACCCCGGAGCGTCTGCGATACACCTACTGGCTGCACTATGCGGAAGGGTCGGCAATGCCGCCGCTCTTGCTCAAATTGGTGTTCGATCGTGTCGCGAACGGCCCCGCGCCGTGGCCCATCAGCGCCGTTGCACGACGCATCGCCGGTACGGTGCAGAATTCCTTCATAAGCCCGCAGCTGAAACGGCATTTGAACTACATGGAGGAAGAGCTTGCGGCGCACACTTGGTTCGCCGGTGAGGAGTTCAGTGCGGCGGATGTGCAAATGAGTTTTCCCTTGGAAATCGCAGTTTCGCGCGCGGGTTTGAATGCCAGCCGGCCCCACTTGATGGCCTTCCTCGATCGCATTCACGCGCGCGCCGCCTACAAGCGCGCGCTGGAACGCGGCGGCCCCTATTCCTTCTAGGCAGCCGCATGAGCCGCGCCTTCGTCCGCGAATCTGACCAGGATCCCGATGAACTCCTGCCTGATCGCGCCATCAGTCCGCATACGAACTTCGTCACTCCCGACGGGCTGCAACAAATCGAGGCGCGTGTGCGTGAGCTCGAGGCGGCGCGCCAGGCAGCGCGCGCGCAACAAAACGCGCCCGCGGTGGCGCGTCACGCACGTGATCTGCGCTACTGGACGCAGCGTCAGGCGAGCGCCAAGGTGGTCGAGCCGCTGCAGAATCCACAGGCCGTACGCTTCGGCGTGCGCGTGACTCTGCATTTCGATGATGGAACCGAACAGACTTTTCGCATCGTGGGGGAGGATGAAGCAAATCCCCCACAGGCGCTGTTGAGTTGGACGTCGCCGCTGGCAAAAGCGGCCTTCGGCGCGGTGCCGGGAGATGTCCTTAACGTCCTGGACCGCGAGGCTGAGGTGTTGCGTATCGAGTCTTAATACTTATAAGGGGGAGTTACCATGTGGAAGTCGCTGAAGGTTGGAGCGGCATTGTGGGGAGTTTTGTTTCTCGGTCTAACAGCGTGCAATCAGGCGCCACCGGCGTCCAAAGCGCCCAAGGGTCCCTCCCTTGCCAGCCAGGCATGGAACAAGCTCACGGCGGGCTTTATCCAAAGTTACTTCGACGCCCGACCCTTCTTCGCCGCGCAATCCGGCCGCCACGAATACGACGGCCAGCTGCCGGATCTCAGCAATCACGGAATCAGGCGTGAAATCGCCCGCCTGCATGATGAGCGCAACCAAGTCGCCGCGGTCGATCCGCAGACTTTGGAGCCGCGAGAGCGCTTCGATCGCGAATACCTGCTCGCCGTCGTCGACAGAGATTTGTTCTGGATGGAAAAGGCGAAGTACCCATTCAGCAACCCGGGTTGGTATATCGACAAAATCGATCCGGATATGTACTTGAACCGCAACTACGCGCCGCTGAATGTGCGCATGAAGGCCTACATCAAGTACGCGCGCGGAATCCCCAGGATGGCGGGCGACATCAAAGCGAACTTGCAATCACCGTTACCTAAGACCTACGTGGAATTGGGTATCGCGCAGTTTGGCGGAATGGCTGATTTCTATTCGAAAAACGTGGCGGCGACCTTCGCGTCGGTGAGCGATCCCGATCTGCAGAAGCAGCTTGGCGATGTGGATACCGCCGCGGCGCAGGCGATGGATGCCCTGAAGCAGACCCTGGTGGAGGAGCGCAAGAAAGCGAACGACAAGTTTGCGTTAGGCCCAGACGTGTACGCGCAGATGGTCGCGCAGACCGAAAACGTGAACTTGGCCGTAGATCAGATCGAAGCCGCGGGCCGCGCCGACCTCGAGCGCAATACGGCGGCGCTCAAGGCTGAGTGCGCCACGTATGCGCCGAAGGAGACATTGCTGCAATGTATTGCGAAGATGTCTGCTCACAAGCCGAAAGACGGCGCCGTCGAAGCCGCACGCGCCCAGTTGGGGATGCTCAAGGACTTCATCGTCAAGAACAATGTGGTCACAATACCGAGCAATGAAGAGGCATTGGTCGCCGAAGCGCCGCCCTACAATCGCTCCAATGCCGCGTTCATCCAGGTGCCCGGGCCCTACGATCACGGGGTTGCGTCCACATACAACATTGCACCGCCCGACCCCAAGTGGAGCAAGGCCGAACAAGCGGCCTATATTCCAAGCGAGGCGACGCTGTTGTTCACCTCGGTGCATGAGGTGTGGCCGGGACATTTCTTGCAGTTCCTGCATTCGAATGCCAATCCCTCGAAGCTCGAAGGCTTGTGGGTGGGATATGCGTACGCGGAGGGTTGGGCGCATTACTGCGAAGAAATGATGTATGAGAAAGGCCTGGGTAAAGGCGATCCGGAGACGCATATCGGTCAGATCACCGACGCCTTACTGCGGGACGTACGTCTCCTGTCGTCCATCGGTCTGCACACACACGGCATGACCGTGGCGCAATCCGAGAAAATGTTCAGGGAGCAGGCGTTTCAAGATCCGGGCAACGCGCGCCAGCAGGCTGCGCGAGGCACCTATGATCCGGCGTACCTGAATTACACGCTGGGCAAACTCATGATTCGGAAACTGCGGACCGACTGGGTCGCCAAGCACTTAAGGGCAGGCTCGACGGCGGCGCCCGCCGACGAACAAGCTCTTTGGCATGACTTCCACGACCAGTTCTTGTCCTATGGAGGTCCGCCGATTCCCCTGCTGCGCAAGGAAATGTTGGGTGAGGAGGGGAGCCTGCTCTAAAGGGTCGCTCGAGCTAATTGATGGCAACGATGATCCCGCTGTCCGCCCAAGTGCCGAGTAAGCTCGCGGCGCGCAGCGGGATCTCCTCGTCGGGCAGCCACTCGGCGAGCGACTCGCAGATATCGCCGAAGCTGTCGCCGCGCAGCGCCGAGTCGAGCGCCGCCGCTTCATCTATGTTCATGGAACGAAAGTAATTCTGCAGATTTTGCCGCCATAGTAGCCACGGCACCGGATGCTCGGCGCACACCGGCTCCGGCGGGGGTTCTTGGTGGCTCATCGCCTGCCACACGGCCGTGGTGTTCCAGTGAAAGTGCAGTCGACGCAGCGATGGGTGGAACTCGAATTTCAGCTCGCTCCACGCAGATGCGTCGATCGCGGAGAATGCCGCGCGTGGCTTAGATTCGGCGTCCGCTGCATCGAAGACCTCCGCCAGGGTCCATTCGAGCAGTGCGAGCTCCGCCAAAATCGGTTGTTCGGCATGGGGCGGGGAACGTCCCAGAAATTCCGGGAGCTCGCGTCCGTACCAGCGAATCGAGCGATGCACGGAAGGGTGCGAAGCCACGAATGCCGCGCCCAGCGCGACGAAGGCCTCATCGCCGAGCAGCAAGTGCAGCAGCGGATAGGTGTCATCGAGCGCCTCGATCAGCCGCACTCGATAGCCATCGCGATAAATTCCCAATCGTGCTGCGACCGGCAGCGGCGGAGCGTCCACGATGGCATCGACAATTGCGCTGTCCGCGCCGAGCAAATGACTTTGCAGCTCCCGCTGTAACTGGCGCAGCGGCGTCACGGGACCCAGCTGCATCGGCTGCTGCGGCATCACGCCGCCTGCTGAGTGTGGCTACGGCTAAGCTCACGAGCTATTTGCAGCTCCGCTACGAGTTCGCCCAATTCCGGAATGTTGTCATCGCGCTCGATCATGGTCGGCACCGCGCCAAAGTGCGCGAGCGCCGCACGATACAAACTCCAAACCGGCTCGATGATCGGATGGTCGTGCGTGTCGATGAGATGCCCGCCGAGATCGCTGTGACCGGCAAGATGAAATTGGCGAACCCGGGATTTGGGCATGGCCTGCAAGTATTGAACGGCGTCGAAGCCGTGATTGACGCTGCTGACGTAGATGTTGTTGATGTCGAGCAAAATGGCGCAGTCCGCGCGCTGCGCCACCTCACGCAGGAACTCCCATTCGCTCATGTCGGACGCATGGAAGGTCAGGTAACTCGACACGTTTTCCAGCAGTATCTGCCGACCGAGAGCGTCCTGGACCTGGCCCACTCGTGCTACCACCGTCGAAAGCGCTTCTTCGGTGTAGGGTAAGGGCAGGAGATCGTGCAAATTCCGTCCTTCGATCCCGGTCCAGCAGAGGTGATCGGAAATCCAGTGCGGTTCGATGCGCGCCGCCAGTGCCCTGACGCCGGCGAGGTACTTGAAATCGATGGGATCGGTACTGCCGATCGAGAGCGAGACACCGTGCATGACCAGCGGGTAGCGCTCGCGTACGCGCTCTAAGTAGTGCAGCGGCTTACCGCCGGCACCTAAGTAGTTCTCGGTAATGACCTCCAGCCAATCGATGGCGTGAGGCTCATGCAGCACCGCTTCATAGTGCGGCGTTCGCAGTCCGAGGCCGAAACCGGCCAGTTTCACGAATGTCGCTCGGGCATGAAGCGAATGGGCCTAAGAGGCAGGGGCCGGGCGTTGATCACGCCCGGCCCCGCTACTTCGGTCCGGTACGGCTTACTTCGCCGCGTCAGCCTTCATCTTGGCTTTCGCGTCCGTGCAATCCGATTTCGTCATTGCCTTAAAGCCCGTGCCCTTGCAGCTGTTCATGCCCTTGCAGCTGTTCTTGGCCGACTTACAGTCGGACATACCCTTGCAGGAATTCACGCCCGTACATTTCATGGTTGCGGCATCCGCCGCGACCGACATGGTGGCAAATCCCGAAGTGAATAACAGCGCGGCTGCAGCCGCCATGGTCGCGCTCGACAGTTTATTGATCTGCATGATTGATTCCTCAATTGTTATTGAACGCAGCGATATTGCTGCTCCCCTACAAAGACCCGGCCAACCTAGAGATTATTACTCAATTATCTAAGCTTATGCGCTCTTCATTAGGTTCAGGCCCACGGCCACCGTGAGGATGCCGATAATCATGGCGGCAATGGATGCCACCAGGACTGCGGCGGCGGCGCAGTCCTTGGCAGCCCGGATGGTGGGGTGCTGTTCGGGGTGCAGGCGATCCGCCAGGTGCTCGAGAGCCGTGTTCAGGAGTTCCGCGGCAAGCACCGCCGCGCCCGAAACGACACACAGAGCGACCCACACCACCGGCGGACGCAGCAGTGCCAGGACGACGGCCGCCATGGCGGCCAGCAGCAGTTGGGTGCGGAAACTGGCCTCGGTGCGGAATGCCGTGTGAATCCCGCCGACCGCATAGGTCAGCCGCTGCAGAAAGGACTGATTCTTCATGATTGGGTCCGTATTTGCATCCAAGGATGCAGCTTAGACGAAGAATTCCGGATGCATAGGAGCATGCGGGCGCGTACGCGCTGACGGTTCCGCCCCACAAATCGCGCGTTGCAGAAAAGCAACAAGAGATACGCTACGCGGACTATCTTGTTTGCCGGGCTCGATCCTTCGGCGCGCGCTGCCCGCTGGGATGGGGGTGATGCCTACTCTAAGCCAATTGCCTGCTCAGTATCGCGACAGCGTTATGAGCATCGAAGCAAGCGACGAAATATCAATTACCCGCATTACGGGGTGTTTCGGCCCGTGGATTCCCCGATAACCCTTCACACGGGCGGGGTGAACTCGCGCGCGAATTCTCGGCGCTCGGGCCGCCGGCATCGAAAGGCGGTTCGCAGGCTAGAGCACTCGATTTGGGCTGATCGCGCTCAAAATTGACCTGGATAGCCATTTAAGACGTTGAAGCGTCTTGGCAACACCGAATTTGCATGTTGTAATCGCAACATAACTGCGACTGGTTGCTTGGGGATAAAGATGCGCACGCGTTGCGCGAGCCAGTCGGACCGTACTTAACTGACTATTTAAATCGTTAGGGAGCAACAAATGGGGAATAACCGCAAATTGCAATTTGCTATCCGCGCTGCGCTCGCAACCGCCGCGGCAACGGCCGCAGTTCCGATAGCGCTCTCGCAGACAGTAGCCGCCAACAGCACCGCGGCAACCGACACTAGTCTGCAGGAAGTCGTCGTCACCGGTTCGCGTATAGCCGTGCCGTTGAACGACATCTCCATCAGCCCCATCACGAGCCTGTCGGCGGTCGACATCCAGCAGACCGGTTTGGTCCGTGTTGAAGACATTCTCAATAACCTGCCGCAGGTCACCGCTGAACAATCCTCGGGGACGTCGATCTCCTCGAACGGCATCGCGACGGTGAGCCTGCGCGATCTCGGCTCGCAGCGCACCCTGGTGCTCGTCGACGGCAAGCGTTTGAATCCCGGCGGCGCCGGCGGTATCTCCGGACCCGGGGGCAACGCGAACTCAGCCGACATCAACCAGATTCCGGCGGCCTTGATCGAGCGCGTTGACATTCTGACCGGGGGTGCGTCGGCGGTCTACGGCGCGGACGCGGTGGCGGGCGTCGTCAACTTCGTGCTCAACACGCACTACGAAGGCGTCAAGGTCGACGCGGAATACGGCTACAACAACCACTCGAACGATAACCAGATGTACCTCGGCTTTCTGTCCGCCGGTAACCAGCCGCTCCCGCCAAGTACGGTCAATACCGGGCAGAACAAGGACGTGTCCATCCTCGCGGGCGCGAACTTTGCCGATGGCAAGGGCAACGCGACGACCTACTTTACCTATCTCAATAGCTCAGCGGCGGTGGGATATCAGTTCGACCATGCCGGATGCACGCTGAACGCGGGAGCTACCCCGACGAGCGCCATCTTTTGCGGTGGCTCATCGACCAGCGGCACGGGCCGGTTTTTCATGCTCGGCAAAGTCGGCGGAGTAACGACGACAGTACTCGACAGCACGGTCGATGCGAAGACCGGCATATTCCGTCCCTACAGCGATGTGACCGACTCGTATAACTACGGCGCGCTCAGCTACTTCCAGCGCCCTGCAGAGCGTTATACGGCCGGTGCGTTCCTGCATTACGATATCAACGACAACGCGAGCTTCTACTCAGAGACCATGTTCGCGCGCAATACCTCGACGGCCCAGTACGGTCCCAGCGGCGCCTTCGCCTTTACGTCTTACGTGACCCCCTGCAACAACCCGCTTTTTACCACGCAGGAAGCCGCGGTCATCTGCGCACCGGCGACCAAAGCCGCGAACCAGGCCCAGTTCGGCTTGACGGGCACCAATAATGTCGATATGTACATCGGTCGCCGCAACGTGGAAGGCGGTGGTCGCCTGGACAATTACACGTCGGATTCGATCCGCCAGGTCATTGGAGTCAAGGGCGCATTCGCGGATGCGTGGTCGTACGACGCGTACGCCCAGGTGGGCTTCACGCAGTTTCAGGACCTCGAGGGCAACTTCCTCGGCGTGCCGCAGGTTAACAACGCGCTGGCTGTGGTTGCAAATCCTGCGATTGGCGGTGTGGCTGGCGCGGCCGTCGGTGCCCCGGTTTGCACCGCGGCGCTACCCGGCGGCTCTGCCCCGACCTGCGTTCCGTACAACATTTACGTCCCGGGCGGCGTCACTGCGGCGCAGCTCGCCTATCTGTCCGTTCCGGCAACGTACGCAGCTCTATCGACCGAATACATCGCCGACGCGTCCATCACGGGCGACCTCGGCAAGTACGGCGTCAAGATCCCGACCGCGAAGGACGGCTTGTCAGTTAACATCGGTGCCGAGTATCGCGAAGAAAAATTCAAATTCGATCCCGATTACATCTATGAAAATGGCCTTCAGGAAGGCGGTGCCCCATCCAAGGCAATCGACGGCGGACTGCATGTATGGGAGGCGTTCACTGAAATGCGCCTGCCCATCATGAACGAGTTGCCGGGCGCCTATGACGTCTCCGTTGATGCGGGCTACCGGTATTCGAGCTACACCTTGGGGGGTACAACCAACACGTACAAGTTTGGTCTGGAATGGGCACCTATCCAGGATGTGCGCCTGCGTGGAGGCTACAACCGCGCGGTTCGCGCTCCCAACCTCGACGAGCTCTTCTCGCCGGCGGTCGTCGGCGCGGGAGGTACGGCTGATCCGTGCTGGGGAACTGCGCCAAGCCTCACCGCAGCTCAGTGCGCCAACACGGGCGTAACAGCCGGCCAATACGGCCACATCACGGTGAACCCTGCAGCGCAGATCAACACCCAGGTGGGCGGCAATACCGGACTGACGCCGGAGATCGCCGACACCTACACCTTCGGTCTGGTCCTGCAGCCGCAGTTCGTGCCGAATCTGGTCGCGTCAATCGACGCCTTCTACATCAAGATCAAGAATACGATCACTGAGCTGTCCTCGAACACGGTCATCAACGACTGCGCGCTCACCGGTGATGCCACGCTGTGCGGCCTGATTCATCGCGGGCCGACGGGCTCGCTGTGGTTCAACCCCTCGAACTTCGTCAATGCGCAGTATCAGAACATCGGCACCGTGTCGACCAAGGGCCTGGACTTCACGTCCCACTACCACGTGGACATCGGAGCGGCCGGCAAGCTCTCCTTCAACTTCAGCGGAACGTACACCAAGGACTTTTTTACGGAGCCCTTGACGGGCGGTCCCGCGTTCGACTGCGCGGGATACTGGGGTTCGACTTGCGGAGCGCCGCTGCCGCACTGGCGTCATGTGCTCAACACGACGTGGGGATCGCCGTGGTGGGGTCTCGACTTTACCGCGCGGTGGCGTCTCATCGGCCCCTCGAATGTTGATCGCTCGAGCGGTGATTCGCAGCTCTCAGCCCCGTTCTACGTGTCGACCGCGCATATTCCGGGTTACAACTACATCGACCTGTCTGCATCCATGCCTGTTACGAGCAAGGTCAGTATCCGGCTGGGCGTCAACAACCTGACGGACAAGAATCCGCCGCTCATCTTGAACGGAAATCTCTCGGATTGCCCGAACAGCACCTGCAACGACAACAGCTGGGCGGGGACGTACGATACGTTGGGCCGCTACATCTATGCGCATGTGAGTGCCAAGTTCTAAACTAAGCGTGAACTTACTCTAGTTGATTTACGGCGGGCTGCGGCCCGCCGTTTTTCTTGGCGCGCCCGGCAGGGCGCACTCGCTCTGCGGTATTATGTCGTGGAAATGACCAGCAGCAGCGTGAAGCTCGAGCGGGCGCTCGACTTCCATCGACAGGGACGACTGGCCGAGGCCGCGTCCGCCTACCGCGAGGTACTCGGCAGCGAGCCTCGCAATGTGGATGCCCTGCACCTGCTGGGCCTCGTCATGGCGGCTATGGGCCGCGGGCAGCACGCGGTGGGTCTCATCGGAACCGCCGTTCAGCTGCAGCCGTTGAATGCAGCCATGCACGCCAACCTCGGCAGTGCGCTCAGCGCGATTGGACGGTACGCCGAAGCGGTCTCATGCTTCGACCGTGCGCTGGCACTGCGGCCCGACCTTGCTGCGGCCTATCTCGGCCGCGGCTCCGCGTTCGTGCATCTGGATCGACTGGAGCCGGCGCTGGCGAATCTGGGGCAGGCCGTCCGGCTCGCCCCCAATGACGCTCGAGCGTACAACAGCCTGGGCGTGGCTCTCGAGCGCGCCCAACGTCCAGAGGACGCGCTGCGCATCTTCAAGCGGGCCCTCGTGCTCGATCCGAACAACGCCGAGGCGCACCACAACCTCGGCCTCGTTCTGGCGGCCCTGGGGCAGCATGCGGACGCGCTGGCAAGCATCGAGCGCGCGCTGGCGCTGCAGCCGCAGCACGCCGCTCTGCACACCAACCGTGGTACCGAGCTGCTGGCCCTCCACCGTCCGGCCGAGGCCCTGGCGAGCTTCGACCGAGCGCTTGCCATACAGCCGGGCGATACGACCCCGCACCACAATCGGGGCCTCGCGCTCATGAGCCTTGAACGCCACGCCGAGGCGCTGGCGAGCTTCGACCGCGCGCTCGAACTCGCACCGCTCAGCGCGCCGACGCACCTATGGCGCGTCAAAGCGTTAGTCGGTCTCGGTCGGGCCGCCGAGGCGCTGGCGAGCTTGGACCGCGCACAGATGCTCGCGCCACCGGAGTTCGAGACGCACTTTCAGAGGGGGGTCGCGCTCGCGATGCTCGAACGTTACGAGGAGTCTGCCGCGAGCTTCGGCCAAGCGCTGGCGCTGAAGCCGGACTCTCCGGAGGCGCTCAACAACCGTGGCGCCGTGCTGGTGCGGCTGTTCCGGCCCGCTGAGGCGCTCGCAGACTTCGCCAACGCCGTCATGTACCGGCCGAACTACGCCGACGCGTACATCAACGCCGGCAATGCGCTGAAAGGACTCGGCCGGTACGAAGAGGCACGCCACAATCTCGACCGCGCGTTGTCGCTCAGGCCGGACGATGCCACGGCCACCTGGAGCATGGCAGTGCTCAAACTCGCGCTCGGTGAGTTCCGGGACGGCTGGCCGCTGTACGAGGCGCGCTTCCGCACTGAGCCCGCAAGCTCGCTGCAGCGCAGCTTCGGCGCGCCGCGCTGGTCCGGGCTCGAGCCGCTCGAGGGCAAGACGCTGTTCGTTCATTCCGAGCAGGGGCTTGGCGATACGCTGCAATTCTGCCGCTACATCGGCTTGCTGGAGGCCGCGGGCGCCAAGGTGGTTTTTGAAGTTCAGCCGCAGCTCAAGAAGCTGCTCCTTTCGCTCGAGACGCACGCCATCATCATCGGCCGTGGCGAACCGTTGCCGCCGTTCGACCTGCACACGCCGCTGCTAAGCCTGCCGCTGGCATTTCGCACCGACATCGACAGCATTCCCGGCGGGGTGCCCTACCTGAAGGGCGACCCTGTGGCGGTGCGCTCCTGGAAAGAGCGGCTTGCCGCGTTGCCGGGCTTCAGGATCGGCCTCAACTGGCACGGCAATCCTGAAGCGGAAAAGCTTGCCGCGCTGCAAGCGCGTTCATTTCCACTCGGCGCAGCGGCCGCATTGGCGCGACTTCCAGGGGTAAGCTTGGTGTCGCTGCAGAAGGGACCTGGCTCCGAACAGCGCGGTCAAGTCGAATTCGGTGGAGCGGTGGCCCAGTTGACCGATCCACTGCACATGGGGCCCGATGAAATTGCCGACGAAACGGCGGCGATCATCATGGGCCTCGATCTCGTCATCACCGCAGACACGGCTCTCGCCCATTTAGCCGGCGCGCTGGGTGTTCCCGTCTGGCTGGCACTGCAGGCGGTGCCCGACTGGCGTTGGCTCACCGAGCGCTCCGACAGCCCGTGGTATCCGACGATGCGGCTCTTCCGCCAGTGCACACCCGGCGATTGGCCGGAAGTGCTCGACC